>ENA-OWNT01005243-OWNT01005243.1-seawater-metagenome-genome-assembly--contig:-NODE-5243-length-10816-cov-4.225999_pt1 | contig 10816 bp, 9 predicted proteins | sample MGYA00238136_ERZ651165 | MGnify/ENA primary metagenome ERZ651165 (study PRJEB26861, sample SAMN08777766) | seawater metagenome | isolation source: coastal seawater | place: USA: Florida | collected...
GGCCTCGGTCACCACGATCAGGTTCTCGATGCGGATGCCGAACGCGCCTTCGCGGTAGTAACCGGGTTCGTTCGACAGGATCATGCCGGTCTGCAGTGGCAGGGTCGAGACCCTGGAAATCCGCTGCGGGCCTTCATGAACCGACAGGTAAACGCCCACGCCGTGGCCGGTGCCATGGTCGAAATCGCGCCCCGCCTGCCACAGCGGCATCCGCGCCAATGAATCCAGATCCCGTCCCGCGATCCCCTTGGGAAAGCGGGCGCGGCTGACGGCGATCATGCCGCGCAGAACCTGTGTGAAGGCGCTGCGTTCCTCGGCGCCCGGCACGCCCACGGCGAGGGTGCGGGTGATGTCGGTGGTGCCGTCCTGATACTGCGCGCCGCTGTCGACCAGGTAAATCTGACCGGGTTCGATACGCGCGTTTGAGGCTTCGGAGACGCGGTAATGGGGCAGGGCGGCATGGGGACCGGCGGCCGAGATCGTATCGAAGGAGATATCCTTCAGAACGCCTGTCTCAGCGCGAAACGCCTCTAGCCTGCGGGCACAGTCGATCTCAGTCAGGCCGCCGTTGGGGGCGGTCTGGTCGAACCAGTGCAGGAACCGGGCAAAGGCCACACCGTCACGAATATGGGCCGCTGTCGTGGCCCTGATCTCGGCGGATGTTTTGCGGGCCTTGGGCAGGATGCAGGGATCTTGGCCGGTCATGATCTCTACCCCGGCCTCTTCCAGAACCATGCGCACCCGGTGTGGCGCGGTGGCCGGATCGACCCGGACCGGGCCGGATAGGGCGGCCAGCGCGCTCTCGAACGCGTCCCAATGCTGGATCGTGATATTCGGGTCGGGGCCAAGCGGCGCGAATTTCTCCGGCTCGCTGAACAGGGTGACATGGCCGCGGCTGTCGATGATGGCGAAGGCCTGCACCACCGGCAGATGCGGCAGGTCGCCGCCGCGGATATTGAGCAGCCAGCAGATGGAATCGGGCAGGGTCAGCACCGCAGCGGCCTGCCCGGCGCGGGCCAGACCGCCGGCGATCTCGGCGCGTTTTTCGCCGGATGTCTTGCCTGCGATTTCTACCGGGAACCCGGTGGCGGGCGCGTCGGGGCGGTCGGGCTGGTCGGGCCAGATGGCGTCGATCTGGTTCTCTGTGGGGCGCAGCGCAATCTGCGCGGGCGTCAGCGCGGCCTCCAGCCGGTCGATTTCCTGACTGGTGTGCAGCCAGGGGTCAAAGCCGATGGTGCCGCCCTTGGGCAGATGATCCTTCAGCCAATCCTCCAGCGCGGTTTCCGGCCAGTTCACCGGGGTGAAGTCGCCAAGTGCCACCTGTTCCTTGACCTGAACCCGATAGCGCCCGTCAATGAAGACCCCCGCCCTGTCCGGCAGAACCGCGCAGAACCCGGCCGAGCCGGTGAACCCGGTCAGCCAGGACAGCCGTTCGTCCCGGGCGGCAACATATTCGCCCTGATGCGCATCGGCACGCGGCACAAGAAAACCGGACAGCCCGGCACTGGCAAGCCGCGCGCGCAAGGCCGTCAACCGGGGCGGCCCCTGATCGGGGTTGGTGGTGACGGTGAAGGTCTGGAACGGGGTTGGACTGCTGTCTGTCATGGCGCGGAGCCTGCACCGGCCCGCATGGTTTGTCCATTCCCGCCGTGCCGGTTGATCCGGCTTTCAACCGAAGGCACCCGTGGACGGGGCAGGAGCCTCCGGCGGGGATATTTAAGAGAACAATGAAGCGATAATTTAAATCAAATTGTGCTTCTTCTTGGCATAAATACTCACCTCCGGCCTGTGGGTAAGGCAAGACGGGCCCCGATCCTGCGAGCTTTCGGGATCAGCCTGCTTTTCGGATGCCCAAGAACCGAGCGCGGGCGCGCGGGTCGCTGTCGAACAGCGAGGCCAATTGTTCCGTCATCGCACCGGCCAGTTGTTCCGCATCGGTGATCGTCACCGCGCGGTCGTAATAGCGGGTCACGTCATGGCCGATGCCGATGGCCAGCAGTTCCACCGCCTTGCGCTTTTCGACCATCGCAATCACGTCGCGCAGATGCTTTTCCAGATAGTTCGACGGGTTGACCGAGAGCGTGGAATCATCCACCGGCGCGCCGTCCGAGATCACCATCAGGATCTTGCGCTGCTCGCGCCGCGCCATCATCCGGCGGTGCGCCCATTCCAGCGCCTCGCCGTCGATGTTTTCTTTCAGAAGGCCCTCTTTCATCATCAGGCCCAGATTGTCGCGGGTCCGGCGCATCGGTGCGTCGGCCTGTTTGTAGATGATGTGGCGCAGGTCATTGAGGCGGCCGGGCTGTTGCTTGCGGCCCTCGGCCAGCCATTCCTCGCGCGATTTGCCGCCCTTCCAGGCGCGGGTGGTGAAGCCCAGAATCTCTACCTTCACGCTGCAGCGTTCCAGCGTGCGGGCCAGAACATCGGCGCAGATCGCGGCGATGGAAATGGGCCGCCCGCGCATGGAGCCGGAATTGTCCAACAGCAGCGTTACCACCGTGTCGCGGAAATCCATGTCCTTTTCGACCTTGAAGGACAGCGGTGTTGTCGGGTTGGCCACCACGCGCGCCAGGCGACCCGCGTCCAGCACGCCCTCTTCCTTGTCGAATTCCCACGACCGGTTTTGCTGCGCCTGAAGCCGGCGTTGCAGTTTGTTGGCCAGCCGGGAAACCGCGCCTTTCAGCGGCTCCAGCTGCTGATCCAGATAGGCGCGCAGGCGTTCCAGTTCCTGCGGTTCGGCCAGTTCTTCGGCCATGATCTCTTCGTCATATTCGGTCGTGAAGACCGCGTAATCGGGGTCGGCCTCGGAATGGGGGGCAGGGGGCGGCGGGTCCAGTGGCGCCTCGCCCTCTGGCAGCTCTGTTTCCTCGGCCTCTTCCATGTCGCCCTGGTCGTCCATCTCGACCGAGGCCTGGCTGGCATCCTGCTGCTCTTCCTGGCTTTGCTCGGGGCTGGCGTCGGCCTGTTCGTCCTGATCGTCATCGGCCTCGCCGGTGGAATCGGGGTTCTCGTCGTCGTCGGCTTCCGCCTCGTCCTCGTTGTCCTCGTCCATCTCATCGGGGTCGTCGCCCAACTGGTCGCCATAGCCCAGATCTTCGATCAGCTGGCGGGAAAGCTTGGCGAAAGCGGTCTGGTCGGACAGCACCTGATCGAGATTATCGAGCGTGTCGGCGCAGCGATCCTCGATAAAGCCGCGCCACAGGTCCATGACATTGGTGGCCTCGGCTGGCAGGTCGCGGCCAGTGGCGAGGTGGCGGATCAGGTAGCCCGCAGCCACGGCCAGCGGCGCATCGGCGGCCTCTCGGATTTCGCCATAGCCCTTGCGGCGGGCGTCATTGCCGATCTTGGCGTCGATATTGCCGGCGGTGCCGGGCATGAAGCGTGCGCCCATAGCCTCGCAGCGGGCGGTTTCCATCGCGTCCATCAGGTCGCGCGCCATCTGGCCCTGGGGCGCATAGCGTGCGGCGGTGCCGCTGTCGTGGAACTTGTGCTTCAGCGCGAAAGCGTCTGCCGTGCCGCGCGCCAGCAAAACCTCGTCGCGGGTCATGCGGCGGCTGATCTGTGGCAGGCGCACGGAATCGGCCGTCATTCCCGGCGGATCGACGGAATAGGTGATCCCAAGTTCGGGGTCATCGGCCATCACGCGGGTGGTTTCGGCCAGGGCCTTCTTGAAAGGATCGGCGGGGTTGTCCGAGGGCTTCTTCATGGGACTGTTATGCACCCGCACCGCGCCCGCGAAAAGGGGGGATTTCAGGGGCGCGCCCGGATTGGTGTCAGCGCCGCCAGACAGGCGGTCCCCCGCGATCTGGCTGTGTCGTATCGGGCCAGCAGGCCGGCGGGCAGATTGGCGTAATCTTCCTGTTCCAGCCCGCGACTGTCGATGATCCGGGGGGCAAGGGCGGCGGCGCAATCCGCCGTGGCGCAGGCGCAGGCCTGATCGGCCAGATCCTCCATCTCCGCGATGCGGGGGTCTTCGCGGCAGGCGGCAAGGCCGACAAGCACGACAACAACTGCGGGCCTCATGGCACCAGGGTGAAATAATGGTTCCAGGCCTGGGTGCAAATCTCGGGCATCGGCGCGAAGGCGTGCCAGTCCGTCAGCGGGATCGGCTCTGGGTCGGTGGCACCGCTGTCGGCTTCGATGGTTTCCACTTCGGTTTCGGGATCGTTGATCGCGATCTCGGTTCTAAACTGTCCGGCCACATAATCGACCTCGCAGCTAAAGCCGGATGCGGTGAACCGATCATAGCTGGAATAGCTGTAGGCCAGCAGGACAAACCCGTCATCCTGCCAGCCGATCCGCAGATCCTGAAACCAGGGGTGCCGACCTATGCCGGTCTGTTCGGATTGCACATTGACCTGCCGATTTCCCACGTCCTGCAACGATGGCGACATGCCCCACATAGTCCCGTTGAAGGTGAATGACCGGGCGACCAGAACCGGGTCACCTGCCGGATCGGTCCGGCGGTCGGTCAGGATCACAAGGTCGGCGGTGTCGGGTTCCCCGCTTTCCAGCAGCACGACCTGTTCGCAGCCGTTCGAGGGGTGGATGTCAACGCAGAGGCTGTCAATCAGCCGGGGCAGGATATCGGCCTCGGATGCGGTCAGGGTCTGTGCGGCGGCGGGGGCGGCCACAAGCATAGGAAAGAGGGCAAGAAAACGCATGGTGAAAGGTCCTTGAGCGAAAGAATGCCCGCAAGGGTAGCGGTAATCGTTGGGTCTGGACAGACTCAGTTCAGCATCAGCGCCCGGCATTGGCCGATCTCCGCCTCGGCGCGGGTCAGCGCCCAGGTGGCGTCGTCGGGATCGTCGTTGAAGGCCGCGCGCTGCAGCAACCGCGCATGGGCCACCTTAGTGGTCAGCCGGACATGCAGAACCTCGCGGCCCGTACCGGGTTGCATCACGGCCTCCATCAGCGAAATCATCGCCCCCCGTTCGCGTTCGGTCTGATCCGCGGCAGGATCGGAGAACAGCCATTGATGTTCCATCAGGGCGGAAAGGCGTCCGATGCAACCTGCGAAAGTGGTCACCAGATCGGCACCCGAAGAGGCGCGGGCCGCAGGGACCATGGGCAGGGCGGCCAGCAGCGAGGACAGGAGAATTGTTCTCAAACTGCGCATGAATTGATCATGCGTGGAAAAATTCCGCCGATCAACTATGCAATATGAAAACTATTCGCAATAAGGCCGCCTATTCCTCTGCTGTCATCACCGATGTGCAGTCCGCATTGTCGGCCAGATATAGCGGATCATCGGCAAATGCGTTCTGGCCCGCGGCGGCGCTGGCTTCGAACCGGGCGTGATAGGCCTCGGACAGGGTCACCACCTCGGCGGTGGCGGCATCCCGGGCGGCGTCGCGGGGCTGGCCTTCTTGTTCCATCGCGTTGACGGCGGTCATCATCAGCAGCGCCACGATATCATCCACCTGGCCTTGCATCTCGGCGCTGATCTGGTCACCAAGATAGGCCGCGGATGAGGCGTAGAATGCCGCGCAGCGGGTGCCGATATAGGACATCGGTGCGCCACCGGCGACCTCGTCGCGGAGCGGCACCATCTCTTGCGCATAGGCGGGCAGGGGCAGGAACAGGGCCAGAAGTGGCAGGGCGCGGAAGGTCAACGGGCATCTCCGGGTTGCGGGTGATCTGGGCGATCATGGCGGCAAAGCGCGCGGGCCACCAGCCCCTGCGCGGCAATGAGGCTTGCCTTCCTGGCAGGCGATGCGCAGAAGGGCGCCATGACACAGACGGCCTACACCACCCTTATCCTTGGCGCGGGCGCTGCCGGGCTGATGTGCGCCGCCCATGCGGGGGCCGGCACGCTGGTGGTGGATCACGCCAGGGCCCCGGGTGAAAAGATCCGGATCTCTGGCGGCGGGCGCTGTAATTTCACCAATCTCTATGCGGGGCCGGAAAACTTTCTGTCGCAAAACCCGCATTTCGCGAAATCCGCGCTTAGCCGCTACAGCCAATGGGATTTCCTCGATCTGGTAGGGCGCCACGGGATCGCGTGGCACGAAAAGACCCTTGGGCAGCTCTTTTGCGACCGTTCGGCCAAGGATATCATCGCGATGCTGCTGGAGGAGATGCAGCCCGCAGATCTGTGGCTGAGGACCGAGATCGGCGAAATTGATCATGACGGCAGCCAGTTCACCGTCGCCCTGATGCGAGAGGGCCGCCCCGTTACCGTCACCGCCCGCAATCTGGTGGTGGCGACGGGGGGCAAGTCGATCCCTAAAATGGGCGCGTCCGGTATCGGTTATCGCATCGCGGAACAGTTCGGTCATGCGCTGACAGATACCCGGCCCGGCCTTGTGCCGCTGACCTTCAATGAAGATCAGAAGGCGGCTTTCCACCCGCTTGCGGGTACCGCCGTGCCGGTTGTGGCCCGCTGCAATGGCGGCCATTTCGAAGAGGCGATGTTGTTCACCCATCGGGGGGTGTCGGGCCCTGCGATCCTGCAGATTTCATCCTATTGGCGCGAAGGGGACAGCCTGTCGATCCGGCTTTGTCCCGGCACCGATCTGTTCGACGCCCTGCGTGCCCGGCGGGCAACCGATGGGGCCAAGGCGCTGACCACGGTTCTGGCCGATCACCTGCCGCGGGCGCTGTGTCAGCATCTGGCAGAGATCTGGGGCCTGTCCGGCAATCTGGCCGACCAATCGGACAAGGCGCTGCGGGCGCTGGTGGACCGGCTGGAAGATTGGCGGCTGACGCCGACCTCGTCGGAAGGCTATCGCACGGCAGAGGTCACGCTTGGCGGGGTGTCGACGGACCGGGTGTCCTCCAAAACGATGGAATCGCAATTGCAGCCGGGGCTTTACCTGATCGGCGAGGTGATGGACGTGACCGGTTGGCTTGGCGGCTTCAACTTCCAGTGGGCGTGGTCCTCGGGTCACGCCGCCGGATCGGCCATCGCGTCTGCCGCGAATTGAGGCAGCGAAGACCGGTTGCGCCTTCGTGCCGCTGCCGCTGGTCCATCGGCCCCTTGCGGCCCCCCGGAATATCGTGCAACACCAAGCGGCGGAGCCGAAGACACAGCAAGAAGGCGCGAGAGCGATGGACAAGATTGCCAAACCCACCGAAGAAATCTCTGTCCGTGATGTTTTCGGCATCGATAGCGATATGAAGATCAAGGGCTTCGAGGAACGCACCGACCGCGTGCCCGAGATTGACCCGACCTACAAGTTCGACCCCGATACCACGCTGGCGATCCTGGCAGGCTTTAGCCACAACCGCCGCGTGATGATCCAGGGCTATCACGGCACCGGCAAATCGACCCATATCGAACAGGTCGCCGCGCGGCTGAACTGGCCCGCCGTTCGCGTCAACCTGGACAGCCATATCTCTCGGATCGACCTTATCGGCAAAGACGCGATCAAGCTGCGCGACGGCAAGCAGGTGACCGAGTTTCACGAGGGCATTCTGCCTTGGGCGCTGCGCAACCCCGTCGCGATCGTTTTCGACGAATATGACGCGGGCCGCGCCGATGTGATGTTCGTCATCCAGCGGGTGCTGGAACATGACGGCAAGCTGACGCTGCTGGATCAGAACGAGATCATCACCCCCAACCCCTATTTCCGTCTGTTTGCCACCGCGAATACGGTGGGTCTGGGCGACACGACGGGGCTTTATCATGGCACCCAGCAGATCAACCAGGCGCAGATGGACCGGTGGAGCCTTGTGGCGACGCTGAACTACCTGTCCCACGACGCCGAAACCCAGATCGTTCTGTCGAAAAGCCCGCATTACAACACCGACAAGGGCCGCAAGACGATCAGCCAGATGGTGACCGTCGCCGACCTGACCCGGACCGCCTTCATGAATGGTGAACTGTCCACGGTGATGAGTCCGCGGACTGTGATCAACTGGGCGCAGAACGCCGAAATCTTCCGGTCAGTCGGCTACGCCTTCCGCTTGAGCTTCCTCAACAAATGCGACGAGCTGGAGCGCCAGACCGTGGCTGAGTTCTATCAGCGCTGCTTTGACGAGGAACTGCCGGAAAGTGCTGCCAGCATGAGCCTGGGGTGATCCGGCGGAGTTTCTTACAATCTGTCAAAGCTCAGGTGCCTGCGCTACGTCGCTGCAGTTGTTCAGCCTTGTCATCTGCTGGATCGGATTGATGCCGTACTTTCGGCAATCACGCAGAATTCGAGGCGCTATAAGGCAATCTGCCCGAAATGGAAGAACTGCCCAATCCTTGCAAGATGAATGCGCGGCAGGTGCCGCACGGTATTCGGTGCATGATCGGGACCGAAAAGGCCGCCTGATCCGCCGTCTTGCGGGGGTCATCGCGGCCCCCCGCGACGGGCTTGACCCTGCCCGGCATCCTGCTATTTCCTCAGCCTTGGCGGGCCTGTAGCTCAATTGGTTAGAGCAGAGCGCTCATAACGCTTTGGTTGCGGGTTCAAGTCCTGCCGGGCCTACCAATTCCCGCCTTCACCGCGCCAGCACCAGATCGACGCGCAAGCCCCCCATATCCTCGGATTGCGAAAGGCGCATGGTGCCGCCATGGCTGCGGGCGATGTCGTTTGCGATGGCCAGCCCCAGCCCCACACCGCCGCCCCGGTTCTGGTTGCGCGCTGCGTCCAAGCGGGCAAAGGGCCTGACGGCGCGGTCGCGATCTTCGGGCGCGAAGCCGGGGCCGTCATCCTCAACCGTAAAGCGGATGGCCCGGTCCAGCACGGTCAAGGTCAGGCGCGCCCGACTGCCATAGCGCAAGGCGTTGACCAGCAGGTTCGACAGCGCCCTGCGTACCGCCCCCGGGCGCAGTGCCACAGGCGGGATCGCCCCGGATGGCAAGACAAGTGCCACCTCGCCGCCCATGCGGCCCGCATCTTCCACCACTTGACGCGCAAGGGCCCGTATCTCAACGGTTTCCGGGTCCTCCAGCGCATCTGCCCGGGCGAAATCCAGAAAGGCGGTCAGCAGCGCCTCCATCTCTTCCACATCGCGCATCAGGTCGTCGCTGTCTGGCCCGGCCTCCAGCATCGACAGGCCCAGTTTCAGCCGCGTCAGCGGCGTGCGCAGGTCGTGGCTGACCCCCGACAGCATCATGGTGCGCTGTTCGATCTGCCGTTCGATCCGCGCCCGCATATCCAGAAAGGCCCGCCCGGCGGCCCGCACCTCCAGCGCGCCAGAGGGCTTGTAGGGGGCCATCTGACCCTTGCCGAAGGCCTCGGCGACCCGCGCCAGCCGGCGGATCGGGCGCAATTGATTGCGCAGGAAGACGAAGGCCACCGCCGTCATCAGACCCCCGGTCAATATCATGATGACGAACAGCTGGTGCGGGTTCGAGGCCGAGACCCGCCGCCGGTCGATATCCAGCATCAGCGTTTCGCCCCCCGCCGACAGCGCCAGCACCACCTGCCGGTCGCTGCGCGCAAGGTCGATCCAGGTGATCTCGGGCACCATGCTGTTCAGCGTCGACACCACGACCCGCCCCGACAGGTCATACCAGCGCCGTTCCACAGTCTGTTCGCCCACCCAGGACGGAACCGGCGCATCACTGCGCGGCAGATCCAGCCGTTCGGCCACCTCCAGCGCCGCTTCGGCCCCATCCGCCCGCAGATGGTCCGACACCAACCGCAGGTCGAACCCAAGCGCCGAGGACAACTGCCAGGTGACATCCTCGAAATGGCGTTGCAGGAAGGCCACCGACACGACAAGCTGCAGCGACACGATGGGCACCACAAGGATCAGCGCGGCCCGGCCATAAAGCCCCCGCGGCATGAATTGTTTAAGCCAGTCCCATCGCATGGCCCCATCTAACCCCGCGACCGGGGCAGAGGAAAGAGATATGACGGCATCCCTTCTGGAACCCGGCCTGCGCCGGATCACCGCCCCCAACCCCTCGCCCATGACCCTGCATGGCACCAACACCTTTCTGGTGGGTGACACCGAGCTTGCGGTGATCGACCCCGGCCCCGCGATCGACGCGCATCTGCAGGCGATCTTGGGCGCCGTCGGGCCGGGCCAGTGGATCAGCCATATCCTCGTCACCCATTCGCATCTGGACCATTCCCCCCTGGCCCGCCCCCTGTCTGACGCCACCGGGGCGCCGGTCCTGGCCGCCGGAGACAGCGACTGGGGCCGGTCCCCCACGATGAACCGGCTGGCGGCAGCGGGTGGCATCGGCGGTGGCGAAGGGGTGGACCCGGGCTTTGTCCCCGACCAGTCGCTTCGTGATGGCGAGATCGTCACAGGGCAGGGTTGGCGGATCGAGGCGCTGCACACGCCCGGCCATATGGCGAACCATCTGGCGTTTGGCTGGAACGGGGCGCTGTTCAGCGGCGATCTGGTGATGGGCTGGTCCACCTCGCTGATTTCCCCGCCCGATGGCGACCTGACCGCCTTCCGCCAATCGCTGCTGCGGCTGATCCCACGCGGTGACCGGATCTACTACCCCGCCCATGGCGATGCGGTGCATGACCCCGCCAACCGCTGCCGCGACTTGCTGGACCACCGCGCCACCCGCGAGGCGCAGATTCTCCAGGCCCTGAGCACCGGCCCAGCCACCCCCGCCGAACTGACAACCCGCATCTATACCGACATCGATACCCGGCTGATGCCTGTCGCCGAACGCAATGTTCTGGCTCATCTCATTGATCTGGTTGAAAGAAATATGGCGCAAGCAGCCCCCGCCCTCGCCACAACCGCCCGGTTCCATATTATCTGACCCTTCGTGCATTTTTTCCTGCGAACACACTGGACGCCCGAAAACGAGGTTGCTATATCCCCCCTCAGTTCCGGCGTAGCTCAGCGGTAGAGCAGTTGACTGTTAATCAATTGGTCGTAGGTTCGATCCCTACCGCCGGAGCCA
>ENA-OWNT01005244-OWNT01005244.1-seawater-metagenome-genome-assembly--contig:-NODE-5244-length-10812-cov-5.610061_pt1 | contig 10812 bp, 7 predicted proteins | sample MGYA00238136_ERZ651165 | MGnify/ENA primary metagenome ERZ651165 (study PRJEB26861, sample SAMN08777766) | seawater metagenome | isolation source: coastal seawater | place: USA: Florida | collected...
GTCCTATGCCTCATCTCGACAACAGGACTCGCACAGATAGCCTCACAGCGGCAGGAGGGGATCGCCGAAGCGCTTACGTTAAAGACGTCATTAGCGACGTCTCTTATACGGGGTCTGGGATGCGTGGCGAAATTCTTGGGGTGGAGCGGCGACGCTTTTGGCATGACGACGAAAAGCTTGAGATTGTCGCGTCGGTTGGGATTGCCGGGGCGAGTGTGACGCAGGTTGCGCAGCGCCATGAGATTAAGCGACAACAAATTTACGCGTGGCGGCATGAGCTGAAGAAGAAAGGCTTGTGGTCGCCCGATGCCGGGGCGCTTTTCTTGCCGCTGGACATGCCCGTGACTGCAGGAGTGCCGGTGGCGCAGGCACCGGTCGCTGAGCTGCCGCCTCCAGTTGCTGTTGAATTGCGCCTGCGTGGGGGGCGTAGTTTGCATTTTGAAAGCACGATTGATCCTGCTGCGCTGTCGGCGCAGTACTGGCGTTCAAGTTCCACTATCTCTTAGAAGTCAAAAACACGAATGAGCACGGTGTCGTGGAAGTCGAAAACTACGCAGGACACATGATAAAGCGTGTCGGCGTCTCAATTTTGCTTCTGGCAATCATGCTCCCAGGTCTCGGCCTGTTCGTTGCCAGTTTCTTTGTCATGTGATTGTCGGTGCAGCATCACGCCGCCCGATAGATCAACCTTTCGCCTGCGATTTCGGTTTCAGTGTAATCCATAGCCAAGTCACGGGCCATGGCGTCCATGTCGATGTAGTTGACCAGATGGTCGGGGATGTCACCGAACAGGCCTTCATCGACAAACTGCTCGGCCAGTTCCTTCATGCTGTCCACGTGATAGATATCAACGTCGAAATCCGTTGGTGAAACGGTCTCAGGATCAAAGCTGTATCCTGCCTCGCCTACTGCGATGATGAACACGGCTTTCTCGTGGTCCACCCAGCTTTCGCAGGCCTCGAAATACGGCCCGATATTGGCTTGATTGATCCCCCACGCCTTGGCCAGATCACAGTCGATATGATCCCCATCAATGAACTGGATTTCGTATTCCTCAACGGGATCGCCGTAATCGTTGCGGTTGCTGCCTGCCTTATCGGCATACTCTTCAAGGCTCTCGAAATAGAACCCCTTGGCGGTGATGTCATACGGTTGAGCGTGTAGTTGCGGCATTGTCTTGTCTCCTCTTCTTTGTTCTGACGGGTTGCGCATGCAACCGTCTGGCTTCCGCCGAGGAGCGGGGGTGCAAGGATCAAAGGTGCGGTCACGCAGGACCAGAGCCACGCGCAGGTGCAGCAACGCGAACCGAGCATGGCGAGGACCCACCCTTTGATCTGCGTGGGGGCGGCAGCCCTAGCTGTCATGGGGGTATTGGGGGAGCGGACAAGCTCCCCTGATTGGGGATCAATCGACCAGGAGGATTGTGCATGGTTTGGTGCAGGTGGAGAGGTCAGTTCTCCAAATCCTGCGAGGGGGTCACAAGGGGCGACGATACGCCCCTTGTTCGGGTTCAGCGCCGATGCGCTGACGGCATTCAATCCGCGTAGGGTTGATCTATGGGGTGTTGGGGAGAGATGACATCTCCCCGATGAGGGATCAAACAACGATATGTTTGCATGGCTGGGATGGGTTCAATACTGATCTCAGCCATCAGCTTTGGGGGATACAACGGGGGAGCGCAGCAACCCCCTTGTCAAGCGTGTGGTACTACCACACACATCTTGCAGCACGACTTAGTGCTGTACGTCGCAATCAATAGAGGTTTAGCTTTGTGGGAACTTCATCGCTACAACAGTTGTAGTTTCCTACATTTACGTAGCGCCTCAACCTTAAATTGTGGCACAATGATCCTCAATGTTGAGTAGAGTTTGCCCTGAAATCCAGCATCAGGCGAACCCATGATTTGAAAGAGATTGATTTGGACATTTTAGACCAAGTTCCTGAAGAGTTTAAGAAGTTGTTTGGAGAGCAAATGGATTGGGCGCACCTAAACGTGACACTTCAAGACATTGGGCAGAAAAGCAAACCTCTAGTAAGAGATCTAGCCAAGTACGACAGGTCAATGACTGTGGCCATATTGAGTGGATTGCTCACAGTACCTAGATACCAGTCTCACAACATTAGGCTTGAGACTCTGGTCTTGTTGGCTGCGATCCACTGTGCGGGTAGCAAGCGCCCACGTATCGGACAGGCGGCACGATGGTTTCGCGAGATCGGCAAATCTCCAAGCGTCCTAGGTGAGGACCCCGCTGAGGATGTATTTGTTTCTCAAGTCACGAGTCCCAAAGGGAATTTTCGTCTGATTGAAGGGCTTTGGGAAGCCTCGGGTTTCAATACTCAGAGAATGATTGACGTGCTGGACACCATGCCAGACGAGGGAAGCTTTCTTCAGGTCAAAAAATCCGTTCAAGCGCTTCTTCTTGTGTCTGAGCTGGTGTGCAAGAATTCTGGTATTGAGCGATATGCACTTGGTTCCGAAGAGAAATTTACAACTTTGGAAAGCAAATTTCTTCCTCCTGAAGGAGAACTGCGCAGCCGAACACTTATACCAATATCTCAATTGGATGCGGCAGGTGTTAAGCCAAATGATTTAGCTCCATTCATCATTCCACCAGAGAAACTGTTGGATCTTGGGACGCAACAGGTCGATGACAATTCACTGATTTCGTACCCCATCATGGTTTTTGATGAGGAAAATCTACTTGTAGCAATGCCAACGGCCATATCGGTAACAGTACGACGCTACATACTGGATTTTTGTCATGCAATGGATCAGCTACCAACTCTTGATATTCGACTGGCAAAGTCCTTTTCTGATGTAATCAGCAGCACATCCCTACTGGGCGGCCCAGTAGGTGCACCTATTTTTTGGCAGGATCATGAGCAGGCCAAGGTTGCAACTTTCGGTCTGCAGTTTGATGAGGGTCATTATGCTTCATTCCACCTCTTCTTACCGAAAACCGAGCTAAATCATTCAAAGCGTTTCAAAGATGTAATCAGAGATTCTGACGGTGTGATCGCAAAGGTTCTGCAAGAAGATATTGATAAATCTGTCAACTCTTTCAAATCCAGAGACGGGACAAAGGGAGGGTTGGTTATCCTCGTTGGGGGCGGCTGGGGACCAGGTGTGGCAACCGAGAGCATTACCTTCCAAGAGGAAGGTTGGCATTTTGTCCATTTCCCTGCGTCTGACCTCATCAGACTAAGTGGGCTACCAGAAATCAACTTGCGATATCTGTATCAGCTTCTGTCTTCAGAAAGCACACTGATGGATGAAGGTGTAAACTTGTTGAATGTAAATGGGATTGCAAACCTAATTGGTTGGGTTCGGTCTAATAATGGGCACCTCGTGCCACATGCGTCCTTGGATGGAGACCGCATCAGCCCTCAAAGACCACTTCAGTTGATGCCTCCTATGAACCTACTTAGAGATGTAAGGGCTGAAGGCGACAAGTTGTACGATGAGCACGTTGCCAAGGATGTTCAAGGTAACATGCATGGCCTAAAGAAATTTTTTGCCAACTCGTACTGGCCCAATGAAACCAAAGAAAACGTTTACGTCTCGCTGCGAGCCTTAAGGCAGACAAAGCTCTTGTCCGTGCATCGCGGGCATCACGACATTTGGCTATGTGTGGATTGCCCAAACACCACGGATCGTGATCTGGAATATCGGCTGTGGGAGATGTGTAATGAGTGGCTTGGACGCATAGGATACGCGTTGGATAGCAAAGGGCTGAACCAAAACAATGTTGAAATTACGTTGGCATTTTTGGATGCCGAGACGCCAGAAGACCCAACGCAGAAGGCTGGTCGTGTCGATTTGGAAGCACTGACAAAAGTCACCTCCGATAAGGCTAAAAACAAGATCGATATAACATTTGGAAGTGGATTTCTGGTTGGTTTCAGGTCGTCTGACAACTTGGCCGAAGCAACCATTGTCAGGACGATTTTGGATGCTGTTCTTTCATTCTCGCATTGTCAAACCTCACCTCTCCAATCGGGAGAGCTTTTTGATGAGGTAGTTCACAACGAACAAGCTCGTTGTTTTCATCTATTTGTAGCCCAAGACTTTGGTGATTTTCTTCGACATGATCTTCCAAAAGAACTCATAACTATCGAAAAAATTCCAGATGCCGCAACCAAGATCGGCCTTGGTTGGCGGGGAAAAGGTGTCTCTCAGGATGGGAAGGTCTCTGGCGTAAGCGAGTGTTGCAAATTCCTTGCCTCGTTGGTCGACGAACTGATCGGAGATGTAAAAGATGCCTTGGTAAAGTTTGAACGCCGTCCTCTCGTTCATCGGTTGCTTTACAACACACTCAAGGCTGAGGAAAGTTCAGCACAATGGAGGCGCACATCTTCAGCAATACTAGGGCTGAATGGAAATACACCCAGCACAGTAGCAAAATTTGTTGAGCACAATTCGCAATGTGTCGGGGCTAGTGTTGCTTGTCGGATACTGATTGAGATGTCGATATGCGTTTGTCCAAAGAATGGCGACGAGCAGATTTCAGACATCGAACTTGAACACCTAATTGCCAAAGTTGCTTTGGTCGTGCGCTTTGGTGGTCTTTCTGACGCAATACGATTCAACGCTTTGAAACCAGAGTTAAAAATTTCACCTCTAGGGGATGTTTTAGTTGAAGACGACTTTGGAAATTTCGTGGTCGAGCCCATGCTGGAAAGGGTCGTAGGCGAGAACTTTGTTGCGGCATCAGCGAAACAAGCCAAAAACTACGAAGAGGCCGAAATAGTCCCTGAAACTGAGAGCAAGATCGATGCTGATTTTTGGAAAATTTGGACGGACGAATTCGGATTCAACTTGGATGAAGCTAGAAACATAATAGGAGCTTTAGAAGACATTGGTCTCAGTGAGGGGAGCTTGGTTTTGGAGCTAACTGAAGGCGAATTCGTTGAGAATGTGGTCTCAGGCCAAGTATCGGAAGCCGTAGCTAGGGCGTTTTGGTCAACCTTCTTGTTGCTGTCTCGTGACAATTGGGAGACCGTTCCTGACGGTTATCACATAAAGGATATCTATCCTTGGAAGTATGGCCGAAGGTTGTCGATTGTTACACGTCCAATCTTGGGAATGGATGTAGACGGATTTGAAAAGGCTGTAATTGCGCCAACTATTTTGCGTCGTGGCTTTGCTTATGTATTTGATGGGGCGTTCAATGGCTCCTTGGATCAAGACTTTTTCAAAACTCCCAAAATGCGAAATGACTGGTGGGGTGTGGCAAGCGAAGGTCATACCTTCAATGCAGGAGTAGCACAGAAAGTTGCTGATCAAGGATGGCATGTTCGCAAAGAGATCAAGTTAGAAGAGATTTTGAACACAAAGTTGGACAAAAACTATGGCGATGTAGATGTGCTGGCTTGGAATGATACTGAAAACAAAGTGTATCTTATGGAATGCAAGGATTTGTCTGCTGCGCGAAACTATTCCGAGATCGCAGCCCAACTCTCTGATTATCAAGGCGTAGGTAAGAAAGACAAACTTAGAAAACACCTTGATCGCGTTAGTGTTGCGGAAGAAAACCTCGCCAAGATCGCTAAATTCTGTGGCAAATCAAATCCTGAGATCGTTTCCTGCTTAATCTGTAGTGGTGTGGTGCCAATGCAGTTCTCGAAGAGCAAGGCATTGGAGAATACCTTTGTCGGCTCAGTAGAGGAGTTCTTTGGTCAACGACAATGACCACAAATCAATCAATTGAACGTGCATTCACTTGGTCAGTAGTTCGAATGCAGGAATGGTACGATCTGTCTTGGGTACACGACCCAAATCTGAAAATCGTGGACCACGTTGATTTATTCTGTTCAGTAATGCGGACACCTGACTTGGTTGTGGAGGTTTCAACAGGTTGCGTCACAGAAATTGAATATATGACCAAGGAATCCACCGCTTCATTTGACGTGGAACGCGCTCTGGAATGGCTGATTTTACATGAACTACACCATGCTGATCTGGCCCATTTCGATATTTTGGACGCTGAGCCGACGCTGCATCTGGTAAAACGGTCCAAGAGTAACGCTAGATCGATAGTCAAAATCCCCAAAGACCTAGGGCACAAAGTTTCTCCGTGCCTTGAACTGCAAGCAGATCACGATGCGCTTGAGATGATGCTCGGCGACTATTTGGCAGGAGATTGGGCCAGTGTACGAAAACTGGCGACCAGCATTGCTGCTGTCATGGTGTTGATCGAAAAGATTGGTAGCGGGCATGGAGAAGATTCCTATAGCCACCCGCGTGCTGCGACGCGGGTTTTTCAATTACTTGGGCATGTAGCTGAGATGTGGTCGATCCCTGCACATGCCAAAGCCAACGCGCGTGGGGAACAGACCATTCGAGATGAAGACTTGCCTCCCCAAGTTAAGGTTCAAGAGTTTTGCAGTGAAGTGGTGCTGCCTTTGTTCTGGGATGCTGTGGCGTTGGCCGAGGCGGCGGAAGCAAAATCTATCATTTCTGACCTTGGATCATCCGAAGATTTCTTTTCCGACATTGGCCGCGCCAAATTAGGGCAATGGGATGAACTTGTCACAGTCGGGGCTAAGGAATGGGCCATGTTGAAGGATGTGAATGAGGCAATTTTGCCGCTTCTTTCAATCAATCATGCAGTGAACTGAACCTGTATTGTATGAATGGAGCAACCACTATCAGGTTCGGGTGGAACCGTTGATGTGGGCAGTTTCCCTTCATCTTCAGCCACCGCGATAACGAACTGATGCAAACCGAGGTCGTTTGCCTCCGTCAACTTTTCTGGGAGTCCTTTGTCGTCCAGCGGCAAGAACTGTTCTCCCATCGAAACGTCGGCGATTGAAACGTCACTCAGGCCAAGCGGAAGTGGGTGCAAGATGCCTTCGTATAGCTGAAACCCGACGGTATGACCTGCAATATCACTGTCCAAATGGAAACAAAACTCTTCGCCCAGCTCTAGTATTTCATCAGGTTTAGGTTGGTTGCGTTTTCGTTGCACAAGCCCCATAGATTTGTCGAACCGAACGATGCGCAATTTGCCGTGGATGGCATGATTGGCAAGATATTCGACCCATGCATCTGTATGCGTTTTCGGGAATAATCGTGGATCAACCGTATGCGCCATATCAGCATGGTTTTCTGCGAGCCAAGCGTGGATCAGCTTGGCTTTGGGCCGTCCGATGGCTCCACTGCGGAAATTCGATAGATAATCGGTGCCAACCATCAGTTTGTGACCGAAGGCTTGCTCCATAATGGCTTCCACGCTCAAGTTGGTGGTATCTGCGATGGCACGGGCAACATGATAGAGGGCGGCACGGTCAGCTTTGGTTGCTGTCTTCCAATTGTTATCCACATCAAAATCCTTGCCTCAAAACTACCCGATTTTACCCGCAACCTACGGCCATTACAGCGGTATTTTAGGATATCCAGACCTCGAAGCCAGAAAATTCACGCTTTGGGTCTTGGGAATAATGTCCTATATTGTTCCACTTATGTTCTCTCATGGTGAGAGATGAAAAAGGAGACCCCGAACAGAGAAACGCCAAGAGGCAGAAAGAGACAGGCCATGACCGACATTCCCCCAGAATTTAATCCCGAAACGGCCCCGCCGCGCCTGACGATTGATTGGGACGCCTATCTGCCCTTCTTTGAAGATGAGGATATCTCGGATGAAGACAAACGCGAATTGATCGAAGCTCTGTGGTCCATCATGGTCAGCTTTGTCGATCTTGGGTTCGGCGTTCACCCCGTCCAACAGGCCTGTGGACAAGAAGTGTCTTTGGCAGAAATGCCCGCTGTGGATGTGCTAAACTTACCCAATACCAAAACAACTTTTGAAACCGCCGCAGCCCTCGAGACTGACGCGCAACAGGAAGGGAGTCTTTAATGGAAACAAAACAACACGCTGTCATTTACGCCCGCGTTTCGAGCGTCGCTCAATTGAAGAAGGGTGATGGGCTGGCGTCGCAAGAAAGCCGTTGTCGCGAATATGCGCGATATAAAGGCTATGAGGTGCTTGAGGTCTTCAATGACAACAAATCGGGTGGCGATGCTGATCGTCCTGCCATGATTGCCCTACTGGCGTACCTGAAAGCGCAAAAGGAAACCTGCGTTGTCATCATTGACGACATCAACCGCTTTGCGCGGGATGTAGTTGGGCATTGGCAACTGCGGGCGTTGCTGGCCGAAGCGGGCGGCAAGCTGGAAAGCCCGTCGATTGAATTCGGTGAGGACAGTGACAGCATTCTGGTCGAGAACCTTCTGGCGTCTGTGTCTCAGCACCAACGTCAGAAAAACGGCGAACAAACCAAAAATCGTATGCGGGGCCGTGCGCTTAATGGCTATTGGGTGTTCCGCGCCCCGATTGGATACAAGTATGAGCGCGTTGCAGGCCATGGCAATATGCTGGTGCGGGATGAACCTTTGGCATCCATCATCCAAGAGGCTTTGGAAGGGTTTGCCTCTGGTCATTTTGAAACACAGGCCGAAGTGAAACGGTTTCTGGAGTCCAAACCTGCGTTCCCGAAAGACTTCGCCGATGGCACGATCCGTTTTGAACGGATCCTCCGTCTGATGACCCGCACGCATTTTGCGGGTTACATCGAAATTCCCGAGTGGGATGTGTCACTGCGCAAAGGCCATCATGAAGGCTTGATCTCATTGGAGACCCATGAATTGATCCAGCAACGGATCAAGGACGGGGCCAGAGCGCCCGCTCGCAAGGATATCAACGCTGACTTCCCATTGCGTGGGTTCGTGTGCTGTGACGACTGCAACACGCCCCTGACGGCCTGCTGGTCCACTAGCAAGTCAGGCAAGAAACATCCGTATTACCTCTGCCACGCCAAAGGTTGCCCGAGCTATCGCAAGTCGATCCGCCGAGATGTGCTCGAGGGTGAGTTTGGCGAATTGATGCAAAGCCTCAAACCATCCGAGGGCATGTTTGCTATGGCGTCAAAGATGCTCAAAGACGCTTGGGGCCAACGTGCAGGACAAATGGAGGCCGACAAACGCTTGATCCGCACGGAGCGCAACAAACTGGATCAGCAAATCGAAGGCCTTTTGGATCGCGTAGTAGACGCGGATAGCCCAACCCTGATCACCGCCTACGAGAAGCGCATCGAGAAGATGGAACGTGAGAAACTGATTTTAGACGAAAAACTGCAAAACCAAGGAAAACCAATGCATACCTTCGAGCAAATGTTCGAACACGCCCTACAATTCCTGTCAAACCCTTGGAAACTCTGGAAAAGTGGCAATCTAATTGCCCAGAGAACTGTCCTGAGACTGGCCTTTGCAGAGAAAATCAGCTTTGCAAGAAATGGAGGACTTCGAACACCAAAAACCACCTTACCATTCAAGGTGTTAGAGGGGTTTTCTTGCCAAAAGAAGATAATGGCGGAGAGACAGGGATTCGAACCCTGGGTGGGCTTGCACCCACAACGGTTTTCGAGACCGCCCCGTTCGACCACTCCGGCACCTCTCCGCGCTTTATCGGGGTCGTGAGGCGGGCATTTAGACCGTCCTTCCAGGCCGCGCAAGGGGGAAGTGACGGTTTCCCGCCGATCAAAGGGAATTGACCGGGCGCAGACTGGAAATCCGTGGTCTTCCGCCCCATTGTCTGACCAGGGCCCGCCCCGGGCCTCTAGTGAAAGGACCGTCCATGCTGCGCGCACTCTGCCTGTCTGTCACCCTTAGCCTTGGCGCGGGGGCCGTATTGGCCCAAAGCCCTGCTGGCCTGCGCCAGGACACGCTGGATATGCTGGACGCCATCGGGCTTGAGCAGAGCATTGATATCATGGTTCAGGCCGGGGTCCGGGATGGGCGCGGGCTGGAAGACGATCTGTTTCCCGGACGCGGCGGTGCGGCCTGGGGCGGTATCATCGACCGACTTTATACGCCCGACGCCCTGCGCCATGTCTTTGATTCCGGCTTCCCCGAACATCGCCTGTCCGAGGACCGCGCGGCAGAGATTGCTGCCTTCTTCTCTTCCGATCTTGGTGAACGCATCGTCGAGGGCGAATTGACCGCCTGGGAGGCGATCACCGATCAGGCGGTGGAAGATGCCGCGAACGAGGTCTATTTTCAGCATCTGGCCGATGCCGATCCCCGGTTGGACCTGCTGGAACGCTTCACCGAAGTGAACGGCTTCGTCGATTACAACGTCATGGGGGCGCTCAACGCCAATTTCGCCTTCCTGCGCGGCATGTCCGATGGCGGCGCCTATGAGCGGCCAATCCCTGAAGACATGATCCTGACGCAGATCTGGCAGGGCGAGGCCGAGATCCGCGAAGACACGATCCTGTGGCTCTATTCTTTTCAGCTGATGGCCTATGCGGACCTGTCGGATGAGGAGCTGGAGGCCTATATCGCGTTTTCGGAAACCGAGGCGGGGCAGCTTTACAACTCCACCATTTTTGCGGGTTACGACGCGGTGTTTTCCGAGATGAGCTATCGGCTCGGGAACGCAGCGGCGATTTTCATGACCGGCGAACCCACCTGACCCTTGGCCGGGGCGCGCACCATCCTGTAGACTGCGGTCCATTCCATTTGGGCCGTTTTCGAGAAGGATATGATTATGCGCACCCGGTTTGCCCTATGCTGTGTCCTGCTTCTTGCCACGCCACTTCACGCCGATGCGCCCCCCGCAGCGCTGGTCGACGCGCTGTTTACGGCGGCGCGGTTCGAGGAAAATCTCGAGAACCTGAGAGAGGCCGCCATCGCCGATTGGCGACATACCGGGGAAAACGTGCTGTCGGCTGGTGATGATCCGGCCTGGGACGCCGCCATTCTTGAGAACAACGATCCCGCCCGGATCGCCGCCGAGTCCGCCGGAAGCC
>ENA-OWNT01005245-OWNT01005245.1-seawater-metagenome-genome-assembly--contig:-NODE-5245-length-10807-cov-4.141566_pt1 | contig 10807 bp, 10 predicted proteins | sample MGYA00238136_ERZ651165 | MGnify/ENA primary metagenome ERZ651165 (study PRJEB26861, sample SAMN08777766) | seawater metagenome | isolation source: coastal seawater | place: USA: Florida | collected...
GGTGGTCATTTAAAGGCGTCCGAGCTTAGAGCTCTGCTCGTTCCATTTCATTCCATCTTCACAGGTCTAAGGATTCTTAGTTACCCTACGTTGATTCTTAGATTTTTTTATGGTTTACGTTGGGTGGAACGACGGTGGGTGTTTGATGTGTGTTGGGCTTGCGATGATGATGTCGCAATGCAATCGATGCTGTGAGGTTATGTGTTGGATGTTGCGATGCGATGTTGTAATGCAATCGATGTTGTGATGATGTGATGATGCGATGTTGGTATGCCGTTACGCCGTGATGTGACCGAGGTCATGCTGTGACGTGATCTCCGTTGGGTGTTGTTGTCGTGAAGCGATCGACAGTATTTCGTTGTGTGACACTTGTTGGTTACTTTGACGATTTACAAATGCTCCGCGGAGAGACAGACAGTGGGCTACATCTTCCCACAACCATGTCTGTTGTATTGGTGACGTGATGAATGGAAGAATTTTAGTTGATGCGATGTTGGATTCTAGGAGTCTGCGTCAGATAGTGACGGAGCTCTAGCGTACCGCGGTCGACATAAACATGCACACGGGCAAACTTGTGCCAGGCCGCGTACGACGGCTCTCAGAGCAACAACACAGCCACCATGTTTCCCGAGTCCCGACTCTACCACAAGCTGAGACAACGCGTCTGTCACTGTGGACGCCTACGCACAAATAATAACACACGCGGTTAAATGCCATGGCAAAGAAAACAAACGGAGAACTTTGCTGCATCGATGTGGTTTACGCACTTCCTGCACGAGGCGTGACTGCTCAGCAATTTGCGCCGATACAGAGTTCCACAAAGCGTCGTCTAATCCTAAATCAAAGTTTGAAGCTTTGACATCTCGTGATTTTTCTCTGCTGGGCTTGGCTGCAGGGCTTTGAGAGCTGTCACTGAGGTCATCAGAATCTGATTTTGCCGCAGCTTCGGTCACAACCCTTGTCAATGGTCGACGGCTGGCATTGGAGGAGGTCGATTCAGAGGGGTGCGGGATGTTGGGGTAGCGCGCTGGATCGACACCCGCGAAATCGAGCAGAACCCATAAAATCTAGTCACAAGCAGCCCGAGTCAATGATGCGCCGAGCAGAGCACATCTTATCGCGAGGCGCAACACAAGAAAAAAGGCAATCACCTTCGAAAGCTGCTGGAGAGTTCCTTCCAACCGATTGATGTCATGACCGATATTAGGAAGCAGGATACTTTGAGTATTTTGCTGCAACGCTCGCAGCTTGGCTTGGTCATTTTCAATGTTTTTCGCAACGTGCATCAGTTGGTCGCGAGCATGCAACCTTTTGCGTCTGTGATCCTCTAATTTCTTCGCCGTCTGTGCCTGTACGCATAGTCATAAGAGTTGTGAGTCGTGAGAAAGGAATTGGTGCCAGCAGTACACGAGAATATCAATGTCAGTTGCCGTACCAGTTGCGCAGCTGTCTGGTCGCGGGTGACAGCTCCTTCATTCTCAAAGCTCTGAACGACTTGTTTTAAGCGATCAACTTCCGCTGTCAGTTGCGCCTTGTGGGCGGTAACTGCTTTAAGTTCCTCAACACGTTGGGCTTCGATGTTGAGCTGCTCGTCCAACCGTTCCTGAAGCGCTGTTGAATGGCGCTTTTGCTCCACAATCTCTCTCTGCAACTTGTTGGTTTCCTCCAACAAGGACTCGACGTATGCTTTCGCCTTCTTCTTCGCATCTGAGTTAATTTGGCGCTGCTCAGCAAGTTGGGAGCGCAAAGTTGCTGTTTGTTCGTTGGACACGTCGACTATGTCTCCGATTTTAGACCTGTGTTTCTCAATAGCCTGTTCCACGTGCAATATCACCATCCATGAATCCGCAGATTGAATGATGGCACTTGTCTGTTCTGTGTACTGACCTCACGGGCGGCAAGTAGCTCTCTCTGTAGTTCTTTCGTGCGAGCTTCACTTCTCGCCAGGGCATCTTTTGCAAAGTTCGCTTCCTTACGCAGCTGAGTGGCATTGCTCTCGAGCATCTCAACTCGAGCCTGGTGCACTTCTTCCAGCTCCTTTTCTCTGGCGTGCAGACGCGCATCGGCCTACACACATACACAAGACAACGAGCCATGAAACAAATAAAACCAAAAAAAGCACAACGAGTATGGTAGTCGAACAGCGAACAACGTGTGCCAGGCAACTTGCCTCCGCTTGCTTCTTGCGCATGGCTTCGTCGAGCCCCACCTTTCCTACAACGAGCAGCTCCTCTTGCAAAGTACTGACACGTGACTGCAAGTCAGCGTTTTCTTTTGCAAGTTGCCTCCGTTGTGAAGTCAACTTGCGGACTTCCGCTTCAAGTGCCTGTTTTTGTTCCTGTGTATCGTTGAGTGTGCCCACCTTGTTCTGCAATTGTGACACCTGCACGAGAAACGAAGAGCGGTGTCAAAGTATGGCCGACTCTAACTTCTACAACAACCTTGGACATGACCCTCACAAGCAGATAGTATCGACCATACAACACACCTCGTCACTCAATTGTGTATTTTTTGCTTCCAAGGCATCACATGCGGCATGGACTTTCTTTGATGACGCTTTCTCAGCTTGGAGAGCTTCCTCGAGTCGCGAAATTGTTTCATCACACGAAGACACCTTCTGCTGCAATTCTTGCAGCTGTTGCTGTGCTGCATGAGATGGGGACGGGGACGGCGACCGACGCGCCGCCGCTTGTGCTCGTTGCGTTTCTTTCTGACGGAGAGCGTTCACTTCGCTGCGACTGACTCGTAAATCTGCCTCGAGCTTCTGAATGGCATCGTCGTGCTTCGCGGTCTCTTCGCGCAAAGCTGCGGCAATGTCTCGACTTCGCTCTGCAGCGGCCCGTGCGACCTGAACTGCCTGTTGTGCTTCAGAGAGCTCACTCCTAAGTGATTCATTATCTGCATTCAGCTTGGCACTCTCCGTTTGCACGCTATCACTGATCTTCCTCTGTTCCTCCAGTTTCCTTTCCAGTTCAGAAACCTTTTCTTTTGCGTTCGCAATAGTCGATTTCAGTGTCCCCTTTAATTTTTTGTGCTTCGCCTTTTGTGCCACAGCCTCGTCCTCAAGAATAGTCATGGCGCCACTGTGCTCTTGTGACAAGGCCTTGAGTTGGTCACGTGCTTCCACTTCCAGTTGCTGCGCTTGCGAGAGTTTTGATTCGTATTCGCGCACTTCTGATTGCAGTTGCGTCGCCATCTCCTCGCCTCTGCTTGCTATTTCAGTGCGTGCGGCCAACATGCTCCGCATTTCGCCGTCAAGTTCAGCGACTCGAGACTCCGCTTCAAGTGTTGCGGCTTTCTCTCTTTCAGCAGCGTCAACCGCGGCTGCCGCCGATAATTCTTCATGCTGCACCTGGCTCTTCAACTTGTCGATGTCCGCTTTCAGCCGCTCGGACTCGCTTAAGTGCGCTGCATTAGCTTCGTTGAGCGCAGCTTGAGCTTGTGCGAGTTGCTCGGTAAATTTCGCTTCGCTTCCGTCTTGATCGTTCTTCAACGACCTCAAGGATTCCAACTCGGTGTGTAGAGCGGTGTTTTCTGCGAGAACAATGTCCTGCTCTTTCTTGAAACGAGTCGTGGTAAGTTCCTAAAATATACAACGACCGGTACCTCAGAAACGCACAGCTGAAAATGAACTTAGTCGACATCGACGAACAAACCATGAAATCGCGTGCACTCTGCTGTTGCATTTCCACTTGGGACGCAAAATCTTGAAGTTTAGAATTTGCGCTGGCTTCTGTCTGTGATAACTCACTGTGTAGTTGTCGAATTTCCTCTTGTGCCTGAGATAGTTCAGCGCCCAGCCGCTCCTGGGAGGCTGCATCCTCACTTGCGCTTTGCAGTTTACTCTGAAGACGATGTTCTGCGTGCTCTAGCTCCTGATTCTTTGACGCGCTCTGCTCACGCAACTCTGTCATGGCTTTTTCATTGTCGAGCAACTTGGACTCTGCCTCACTAAGTTGGTCCTGGCAAGCTTGGTATTCTCGAACTAAAGTCTTGATTTGATTTTCTTTGTCCGCAGCACCGCTGCGCAATGATTCCGCCTCCGCAAGCTCAGCGTTGAGGTCGTCCGCTTGAGCTTGAGTTTGACTTGCGAGCTCTTGCTCAAGCGTACGTACTGCGGCGGAATGTTCCTCCTGTTTTATTTCTAAAGCCTGGCGATGTTCGGAAGCCTCATGTTCCAAAGCTTCGCGCAGTTGCGATTCGAGTGTTGCTCTTTGCTCAGACAGTTTCAATTCTGCAGCCGTGGCCTCATCTTTTAACTGTGACGATTGCTCCGCCAATCGTTGTTCCATGTCTTCCATTGTTGCTGCACTAACTTTCTGCGCCTCTTCACGTTCTTCTTGCAGCACCGCTACCTGTTGCCGGACCTCGTCCAAGGTCGCGAGCAGAGTATGGTGAGCGTTTTCAGCCTGATCGGCACGCGCAATAAGTTTCTCAACTTCCTCAGCGTGCCTGTCTTTCATTTTTTCTATCTTTTCCTTCGTTTTTGTTCGGACCACTCCCAAGGTTTCTCTCAATGACTGCGATTTGTCGCGCAGTTGGTCCCGTTCCGCAGTGACGGCTGCCAAAGCATTCTTCGTTTCCACAGCTTTGGCAGTCTGCGCATCAATTTTGGCTTTCAGTGATTGATTCTGTTCCTCGAGTGCCGCAGCATCACCGTTCGGCGCCGTGTTGCTCTTGTCCTCTTCGAGCGTAGCAATTTTTTGCCTCAAGGCTTGCACCTTCTGTTTAGTCAACGCCTTAAACTGTGCGAGGGTGTTCTCGAGGACCGACTTGTCCGCCTGAGTGGACTTCAGTGCGTTCGATAGCTCGACCAGTTTGCCTTTGGCCTTCGTCGTCACATCTGCGTGTTTTGTGACCAACTGTCGATATTTTTCTTGCAACTGCTCCAACGAAAGGCCGCTGCAAGGGTCTCCTGACATGGTCCTGAACTCAAGGGTCCTTAAGAGCTGCACACATCACATGGCGCTGTGTTCGGACCTGCTAGTTGACTGGTATTGAAATGTGGACAAATTTTGAACTACTGCTGACCACTGTCGTTGGAATTTGGGTCTCAATTTTCGGGCGAGTGCGCGACAGGAAGTAGATGCGGAGCTGTCTGACTCACTTCTCTTGTGTCGTTTCGTTCGTTGTTCGACGTTGTCATGGTTGTCGTGGTTGTCTTGCCTCTGGTGGTTGTTGTTGTACGTCCGCCTCCTATTGTTCGCCACTGCCAACGTCACCATTTTTGTCGCCATTGTCATTATCGTTTGTCGTCGTTACGTCGTCATCGTCATCGTCGTCGTCATCACCATCGTCGTTGTCGTCGTTATCATCATCATCATCGTCGTCGTCGTCGTCATCATCATCGTCGTTGTCGTCGTTATCATCATCGTCGTCGTCGTCGTCGTCGTCATCATCGTCGTCGTCGTCGTCGTCGTTGTTGTGCGTTGTCGCAACGAACGAACGAACGAACGATCGAACGAACGAACGCCACGACAACGCAGCAACGGTGGGCTGCGTTGGCTGCGTTGGCTGCGTTGGTTGGCTGGGTGCGACGAGACGCGACACCGTCCGTCGATTTTCCGCCTTCTTTCTTTGATGAGCATTTTGTCACTTTCTCACTTTTTAGAGGTTTTCAGCTCCAATTTCCCGTCGATTTTTGAGTTTTTGAGTTTCGAGTTTTTTGAGCGTCGAGTTTTTGGAGCTTTTCGACGATTTTGAGCGCATGGATGAATTGCATGTTCAGTACTGCTTTTGTGTAAATAACTAAGCGTTTGTGCAATATATCGAAATCATAAATTACCGAGTTATGTTTCGTCACAGCCGATGTGGACCACGAGTTGATGTATTTTCGTGGATTGTTGGATCGTTTTGATGATCGTTGTCGTCGTCGTCATCGTCGTCGTTGTCGTCGTCGTTCGTTGTTGCAACTTTGCTGTGGCGGCATCGTTGTTGCAAGAGTTGCGTGCGGCCATCGATCACTTTGGCAGGCGACTCGGAACAGTTCGTGCGGTTCCACGTTAACAATAGTCCACGGACCCATCGAAAAGGTATCTATTCAGGGATGTATTGTAAATGCCGCGTGGATAATCTGTCTGTGGGCCGCTGCCGGTGGAGGTGGGCAGACAGGATTTTGAGTGCCACCGAAAGTTTGGGAGAAGTATGTGTTGGTGCAAACCCACAAGCGACGGAAGTGGGCCAGATGCCAGGTACAATGTGGGTTCACGGTTCTACTCACTGAAAAGCGGAATCCTCTGCACCCATTGATCAAGTTCGTCGTTGTATTTTTCTTCGAATCAACTTCGAGGCGCGTTTTGCGCTGTGACCAGAGAGAGATGTCAACATCAGAGCGTGGCGCGGCCAAGCGACCAGCGACGGATGTGGCCGGGCAGGAGCAGCCTCGCAAACTCGTTGCCCACGGACATGAACGAGAGAAAACGCCGTCTTACGACAAGTTTATGCAATGGTGCCGCAGTAACGGCGCGGACGTATCCGGCGTGATTGTGCGCAAAGGGCCGCATGGCACTGGCCTATTCGCGACAAAATTCATCCCAAAGGGAACGCCGTACTGCAGTATTCCAGCTTCGATGCAAGTCACATGTAGCAAGGCGTTGGACTCACCTATTGGGAAAGCAATACTAGGTAGTGCTGCAGTGACGAAACCTGTGAGTGCAAGGTCCATCTTGTATTGCTTTTTAATATCAGAAGCGAACAACTCTGGCGGCCACTGGTACCCTTGGCTGTCTGCCTGCCCGTCCACATACACCGACCCCTTGTGGTGGGGCGAAGAGCCAGGAAGTGGGGCGCCATTGGCGCAAAAACTGCTGTCCGGAACGCAGGCTGGGTACGATTTTGATTTCCACAAACAGTGTCTGCTTGATATGATCGAAGGGTTGAACTTGGCGGCCCTGAACAGTGCGGACCCCCAGATGTTCCCGCTGGAGTTATTCACATACGAACGCTTTCTCTGGGCGCGATCGTTTTTTGCTTCACGTTGCTATCACATTGATGCTCTGTGTCAACAACTGTCGCCTAATGGATCGGGGTCGCCGGTCAAAGAATTGGTTCGTGAGCATTGATTACCAGGATTGCGCGCGGCATGTGTTTGATTGTTGGGAACATGAAGTAAGTTTGTTTTGTCGGTGTGTAGACGACCACCTACGACAAACTTGTCAGCGAAGGCAAGGTGACGGGCGATTGTCCGGCGTTCTGTGCGCCTCTAATGGACATGCTGAATCACAGCCCCACAACGACAGTGCGTGTTGGACTACTTTCGTCATCTGATTCTCAAGGTCAGGGACGTATCGGCATCTCAGGCGACAAGGACGTCGAAGAAGGCCAGGAGTGCTACAACAACTACGGCGGACGCACCAATTTGCAACTTCTCTACGGATTCGGGTTCTGCGTCAAAGGAAACGTGCACGACGAGGTACGTTGCGTCCATGGACGCATTCCCGGGTGCACATTGATTGACTGCATTGCAATACAGGTGCCAGTAAAACTGGGAGCAGCCGTCCCAACGGCAGCGAAAAAGAAGCTACTGCAGCATTGCAGTGTCGTAGTTGATGCAACACGGGCTCTGAAGCGTAGTCCACCGTACATTCCACCAGAATTGTTAGCGACCCTTCGTGTTCTAGTGATGGATGATAGTTTAGTCAACAAGTTGCTTGGTGAACAAAGCAGTGTACCGGATAGTGCACCAGCCAAGCGAACGAAGTCTGTCGCAGACATTTTGTTCAAACCGATTGTCCCAACGCCCGAGCACCCCGATTGTGAACTTGATGCGTTGGAAGCGCTAGCCGGGTTCTTGGTCCAGAAGTTATCAGCGCTGTCATCACTCGCAAGAACTCTCGTCGACGGTGCCGAAACCCCCTTCGGCGTTGACTCGAGAAGAATTGCACAGATTTACGTGGGTAGCCAACTAGAAGTAGTGAGTGCTGCGATCGAGTCGATTCGAGAAAAATCGGAGCAATTTCAGGCGCAGTTCGGCGAGCTTCTAGATAAATATGCAGATGACTCGGAAGCCCAAGAATGACATGCGGATTGATTGCAATGTGTTTTGACCGAAGGGTGAATCAAAGTCATAATACAGTCATAAATAATTACTAAACTATGGGTAACGTTGTCTTATGCCGTCACCACCATGGGTGCGAAGCGCCATCGTCGACACACCCTCAACATACAACACAGGCCGACGAATTCGATTTCACTTTGTCCTGTTCCCATAACGAGTAGAATACTAAAATTTCGCCGGCTTGGCACGCTGTGCACAGATCTACGCACCAATGCAAGTTTCGCTTTTGCGCGACCGATGACAGTAATTTCCTTGGCTGCTGAAGACGCAGAAACCGCCGCCTCTCCCATTCTATTTCACGATGTCGCATTGGTTAATCCGGAGAAATCGAAGCGCGAGTCAGGCCAAATCAACGAACCTATTTCTGGCACGTTTTAGCATGGCGGCCATTGCCTTTTTGTTCAGGCCAGAATTTTGAACAAATTGTTTCTGACACATAAACACAGTGTGCCCGTCAAATATGAAGATTGACGTGCATTACAAGGACGCACGAAACCACGCTCCGTACCATGGTTGTTGGCTTCCAAACTCGTAGCTCGAGATCAGCCGACACAGTAATGAATTGCGTGTCAGTCTTGACACCCAGGCACAAAATATCAGGATGATGATCGAACCAAAGTTACACACAACGAACGTCGCAAAACTTCTCTCTCACCGGGTTAAGCGCAACTGCCATGACATACATTGAGTGTTGCGTGGCTATTTTCTGCAACGCAACTGCTGCCAATGCGTCCCAGACGACGACCGATCGATCATGGCAGCATGACAGCAAGTGTTGCCTGTGCCGAAATGTTGCAGTTTAATACGGATAGCGTGCGACGACAAAATGCGTTGACTAACCCATTCGGCCCCCAAGATAAGTCGTAAATTGAGCTCGTGTGCTCGCCAGTGAGGCAATGCCTGAGAAAAGTACACATGCAAATCAGCAACATGCATCGCAACGATAACCGTAAATGCCGAATACCACTCACATGAAGGAAGTATCGGAGGGTGATGTCCCAGCCATGCCCAATCGCCAAATGGAAATGGACTTGTCCCTTGACGCAGCTGCGAGCAACTTTTGCGTGGGGTCTAACTCAATGGCATACCTGGCATCACAAACTCAGCTTGTCAGACAGGGCAGTGCACAATCTGCGAGCATCGTTAGCGGATGAAGGATCACATTCACGTGCATGCACACGTACACGGCATCTTTGTGAGCAGCCAAGTTGGCCAGTAGGCCGCCGTCCGTGTCCCAAATTTTAATGGTTTGATCATCGCCACACGAACAAAAATATTGTGCCTTTCGGTCAAGAGCAACGGCTCGTACGGGTCCGACATGCCCCGCAGTTGTGACAGCTTTTGGTTTTCTTTCCGATCGAGTGCGCTTGCCATTGCTTTCCTCCGGTGGATCGATGCGAAACAAAAGCGCATCAGCGGAGCCTTCTGAAGGATGCCACATTGCATACTTGCAGTCCCACGCCATCACAGCACCATCTTCGCCACCAGAGACAATTAGAGTGGATTGGAGGTCGACAGAAACGGATGTCACGGGCTCCGAATGGCCCAGGCAAATGTGCCTCGGTTCGTACGTATGGGCGTCCCAGACGATCACCGAACAATCCGAGGAAGCCGAAATAATCGCGTCAGCACTATTCGTCCAAACGATATCATTCACCGCAGCCCAGTGACCCTCCAATTGAAACAGCACAGACTGACCCGGTGCCTCCCAAACTACAATGGCTCCGCCATAATCTCCGGTTGCGAACCTCTTGCCGTCAATGGAGAAACTGATGCAAAGAATTGCGTAATGGTGAAAACCGATGCACCGGTTTGTTTCTTGCCATCTTGACCACAATGTCTCATCATTTGCAGCTTTGGATGCTTGAACTTTTCGAAATATGGCAGCACGAGTGCTGCCGCCACGGTTTTCTTTTGCGGCTTTCTCTTCTCTTTCCTTGCGTCGCTGCTGCTTGGCTATTGCGCGCAACTTGCGGCGCTCCTCGATTGTGGACATTGCGGCTTACATGAACGGGGCAGCGCGTCTGCCCCGTTCACCGTGCTCACCAGAGCTCACATCACCAAGGCATAAGCGACCCAGGGCATGATAAAAATAATTTTGTCGCGAAATCCGGAGGTACGTTCCTTTCAGCGTCGAAGAATTTTCTTTTGCATCTCACATGAAGCAGCAATCCTAACGGCCGTGAGCAGCTGCTCACGCATACTGTGCGCGAATGACAACGGCGGACGCATCGACGTCTACCACGCGTCGACATCGAACGACAGCATTCGCCGTCACCGTGACAATCGCCGTCGCCGTCGCAGTCGCCGTTGGGTCGTTGTTGTTGCCGTCGTCGCATCATTGTTGTTTGTCGTCGTTGTTGTCGCTGTAACGGCTAAGAGCATCGCCGCGACAGTTTTACAAATAATACATACTGTTCATTTGATATCTACAGTGATTAAAACCATACAGTCACTTATACACAGTGCTATTGATGATTTAGTACGACGTAAAATAGAAAACACAAACTATACCGTACGAGAAATGAAATATGGCAATCGCTGCGCAAGCGCTGCTTTCGTTTGGTCTGAGTGGTCGTTGTGTGTGCGACGCCAGACTAGTACAGGCTAACTAATCAAACTGTGAATGAATGTTGGTTGGGCGCGAAAACTCGTTCGCGGTTTGCGCGCGCATTCGGTTTGTTTTGAAAGTCGTTGTCGTTCGTCGTTCGTCGTTCGTCGTTCGTCGTTCGTTGTTCGTCGTTCGTCGTT
>ENA-OWNT01005246-OWNT01005246.1-seawater-metagenome-genome-assembly--contig:-NODE-5246-length-10795-cov-3.271413_pt1 | contig 10795 bp, 10 predicted proteins | sample MGYA00238136_ERZ651165 | MGnify/ENA primary metagenome ERZ651165 (study PRJEB26861, sample SAMN08777766) | seawater metagenome | isolation source: coastal seawater | place: USA: Florida | collected...
TGATCACGCCCTGGAACTCGCCCATCGCCTCGGACGCACAGAAGCTGGCGCCGGCGCTGGCGGCGGGCAATGCCGTGGTGCTGAAACCCTCCAGTTGGTCGCCACTGGTCTCGCTCGAACTCGCCCGCATCTGCGAGGAGGCCGGGCTGCCCAAGGGCCTGCTCTCGGTCCTGCCGGGATCGGGCCGCGAAGTGGGCAACCTGATCGTGGAACACGCCGACATCGGCCGCATCGCCTTTACCGGCGGTACCGACACCGGCCGCCGTCTGGGCGAACAGGCAGGGCGCAAGCTGATGCCGATCTCGCTCGAACTCGGCGGCAAGTCTCCGACCATCGTCTTCGAAGACGCCGATCAGGACCTCGCGGTCGCGGGCATTCTCTTCGGGATCTTCTCCTCCTCGGGCCAGAGCTGCATCGCCGGTTCGCGCCTCTTCGTGCAGCGTTCGATCTATGATGCCTTCGTCGAGAAGCTGGTCGCCGCCACCAAGAAACTGCGCTTGGGCGATCCCTTTGCCAAGGGCACCCAGGTCGCGCCGCTGATCAATACCGAGCACCGCGACGCGGTCGAGGGCTACATCAAGGGCGCGGTCGAAGAGGGCGGCGAGATCCTCTGCGGCGGCAAGCGCCCCGAGGGCGATCAATACGCCAACGGCGCCTACATTGAACCCACGATCATCGCGGGCCTGCCGAACACCGCCAAAACCTGCCGCGAGGAGATTTTCGGACCGGTGCTGGTCGTGCTTCCCTTCGACGACGAGGCGGACGTGATCGCGCAGGGCAACGATAACGACTACGGCCTTGCCTGTGGTATCTGGACCCGGGATTTCCCCCGTGCATGGCGCGTGGCGGGCGCGATCAAGGCGGGCACCGTCTGGATCAACACCTACAAGCAGTTCTCGATCTCGACCCCCTTCGGCGGCGACGGCGCCTCCGGCATGGGCCGCGAGAAGGGGCGCGAGGGGCTGCGGGTCTGGCAGCGGCAGAAGGGCATCTATTGCGACCTGACCGGCCAGCCGCATCCCTGGGCAGGAGTTCCGGCATGAGCACGCTCGCAGGACGCCGCGTTGTCGTCACCGGGGCCGGTGGCGGCGGGCTGGGCAAGAACATTGCGCTGACCTGTGCCAAGGCCGGGGCCGAGCTGATCATCTCGGACATCGCCGAAGAGGGCCTGCAGGAGACGCTGAAGGCCGTTGAGGCCATCGGCGGCAAGGTCGAAGCGAAGGTGATGGACCTTGGCGACCCCGAGTCCATCGCGGCCTTTGGGAAGTCGATCGAGGGGCCGCTGCACGGCCTCGTCAACAACGGCGCCATCGCCACCGGCATCGGCGGCATCGGCTTCGAGGAGATCCCGATCGAGAGCTGGGACAAGGTGATGACGGTCAACGTGCGTGGCACCTGGCTGCTGATCCGCGCGCTGGCGCCGCAGCTTCGGGCCTCGTGCTCGGGCCGCATCGTCAACCTCGCCTCCGACACCGCGCTCTGGGGCGCGCCGAACCTGATGAGCTACATCTCGTCCAAGGGCGCCGTCATGGCGATGACCCGGGGCCTCGCCCGCGAACTCGGGCCCGACCGGGTCGGCGTCGCGGCCATCGCACCGGGCATCCTGACCACGCCCAGCACCGAGTACGTGCCCGAGGCACGCCATACGCTTTACGAGACGCAGCGCGCCGTTCCCGGTCCGCAGGGCACAGAAGAGGTCGCCGACGTCGCCGCCTACCTGCTGACCGAGGCGGCCATCACGCTGACCGGGCAGACGCTGCCCGTCGACCACGGCTTCGTGTTCAACTGAGGGAGATCCGCATGCCGCACAAGATCGCCATCCTCGGGGCCGGGCCTTCCGGCTGCTACCTCGCGCAGTCGCTGCTCAAGCTCGACGACGCGCTGGAGGTCGATATCATCGACCGCCTGCCGGTGCCTTACGGGCTGGTCCGCTACGGCGTCGCTCCCGATCACCAGGGCACCAAGGGCGTGGCGCGGCAGTTCGCTCGCCTGTTTGAGCGGCAGGGCGTGACCTTTATCGGCAACCTCGATGTGTGCACCGGCGATCATGGGGGCGAGATCACCCTCGCGGAGCTGCGGGAGTTGTACGACGTGGTGGTGCTGGCGACCGGCCTGCCCACCGATCAGAAGCTAGGGATCGAGGGCGAGGAGCTTGACGGCGTGATCGGCTCGGGTGCCCTGACCCGCGCGTGGAACGACCACCCCGACAGCCACGACCTGCCGCCCGCCGAGACCGGCAAGACGGTGACGGTCATCGGCAACGGCAACGTCGCGATGGACATCGTGCGCATCCTTTCCAAGGGCGAAGGCGAGTTCGAAGGCTCCGACTTCGGCACCCATCACGCCGAGCGTATCGCGGCGGCGGGTATCGAGTGGATCGAGGTCATCGGCCGCTCGCCCGCGCATATGGCCAAATTCGACCCCGTCATGGTCAAGGAGATCGGCAAGAGCGCCGGGCTCCGTTTCGAGATCGCCGACCTGCAGCTGAGCGCCGGGGCCGAGGCCGACAACACCCGCCTGCAGGCCCTCGCGACGCTGGCCGGGATCGCGCCGGACGATGCCCGTTGCACGGTGTCCTTCCGCTTCGGCTGGTCGCCCGTGCGCCTTGTCGGGGCAGGGGGCAAGCTCACCGGGGCGCATTTCACCCGGGCCGACGGATCCGAGGCTCTGGACCTCCCGAGCGACACCGTGATAACTGCCATCGGCTTTTGCGACGATGCCCGGCTGGGACGGGCCGAGCTTGTCGCCGGGGCCACTGATATCGACAGCGGCAGGCTGGCACCCGGGCTCTACGCGGCAGGCTGGTTCCGTCGCGGACCGCGCGGCACCATTCCCGAGAACCGCGCCGACTCGCAGGCGGTGGCCGCTGCCATCGTCGAGGATCTCGCCAGCCTTGCCGCCAGCGACAAACCCGGCCGGGCGGCGCTGCAGGCCCGCTTTGACCGGCTTACCGACTATGCCGCATGGCAACGCATTGACGAACACGAACGCGCGACCGTCAGCGAGGGTCGCGTCCGCAGCAAACTTCGCAGCCGCCGGGACATGCTGGCCCTGGCCCTGAACGAAACGGAGACCCCTTCATGAAGATCACCATCCTCTACGGTACCGAGACCGGCAACACCGAGATGCTCAGCGAAGACCTCGAGAGCGAGTTCGGCAGCGATCACGAGATCGAGGTCAAGAACCTCTCTGACGTCGCGCCCGAAGATCTGGACCTGACCGTGTTCCATGTCTTCCTCTGCTCCAGCTACGGCGACGGCGAACTTCCTGCCTCGGCCAAGCCCTTCGCCGAAGCGCTGGGGGCCTCCGACGCGGATCTCTCCGGCCTGCGTTTCGCGATCTTCGGACTGGGGGACAGCGATTACGAGACCTTCGGCCACGGCTCCGAGCAGCTGGCGGACATGCTGGTCAAGCACAAGGCGCAGCAGGTCGGCCCGCGCCTGATCCACGACGCGCAGGGCGGCGACCTTGCCGAGGACCTCGCCTTCCCGTGGTTCGAGGAGCGCGTGGCCGAAGTCGAGGCGCTGTCGGACGCGGCCTGAGGCCAATGCCGCCGCAGAGCGCCGTCTGGCGCCCGGTGGCACCCCGCAGATAACGAGCAGTCACGGTAAGGCCCGGCGTTCAGGCGCCGGGCCTTAGAGTCAGCACAACAGGTCCGGGTCTCCCAGCACAGACTCCTCGACGAAGCCCGAAAAGGCCGAGACCTTGGCTGGCAGCGTGTCGTAGGGCGGGTAGTAGGCGGTCAGCCAGATCTCGGGCAGGTGCCAGTTGGTCAGCAGCGCGACCAGCGCGCCCGACCGCAGATGCTCGGACAGCATGAAGTTCGGCAGCAGCGCCAGCCCGCCTCCGCGCAGCGCCATATCCACGATCACCTCTCCGCTGTTGGTCTCGAAAGGGTAACTCAGGCTCAGGGACACCTGTTCGCCCGTGTCGGCATGGGTCATCTGCCAGTGTCCGCCCCCGGCGAAATGGCTGTAACCCAGCACCGAATGCTCCCTCAGATCCTCGGGCCGCAGCGGCGCGCCGCGCTGTTCGAGGTAGGCAGGGCTGGCCACCAGCGCGCGGGGCACCTCGGCGATCTTGCGCCAGATGGTCGAGACGTCGGACGGTGGGCCGGAGATGCGAAGCGCCATGTCGAATTCCTCGCCGATGATGTCGACAAAGCGGTCCGACATCTCGGCTCTGATCCGCATCCCCGGGTAGAGCGTGCAGAATTCGGTGAAGATCTCGGGCAGGAAGCGCTGCCCGAACGAGACCGGCGCGCTGATCCGCAGGTCTCCGGCCAGCGTGCCCTGCTGCTGCTTGACGAGGTCGCTGGCGCGGTCGAGTTCCTCCAGCAGCGGTTCCATCCGCTCGAGGTAGATCTGGCCCGCCGCCGTCAGCGAAACCTGCCGCGTCGTGCGCACCAGCAGTTGCACGCCCAATTCGTCCTCCAGTTCGCCGACATAGCGGGTGACGATGGAGCGGCTTACGTTCAGTTCGCGCGCGGCCTCGGCAAAGCTGCTGACACGCGCGACGCGCACGAAGACCCGGATGCGCTCGATCTGTCCTGCCATCTGTTCTGTTCCCTCACACCGGCCCTTGAGCGTTCCCACTGACGCGCCATATGCCCAGTATCGGCGTCCGTTTCCACGTTGTCAGCTGGATTTCGCCGTTATTATTGCGCTGGTCGCAATAGTGAATGGTGCAATGCGTGTATTCTGCGGGAGGGAAAGAGCGCCTAACTTCCAGTCAACGAAACACCGACCTGAAAGGCCAACATCATGATCAAGGATATCAAGGGCCTGCACCACGTCACCTCGATGGCTGCGGATGCGAGCGAGAACAACGCCTTCTTCACCAACGTACTCGGCCTGCGCCGGGTCAAGAAAACCGTGAACTTCGACGCGCCCGAGGTCTATCACCTCTACTACGGCGACGAGATCGGCACACCCGGTTCGGTCATGACCTACTTTCCCTTCGGCCAGATGCCCTCGGGGCGTCGTGGCACGGGCGAAGTCGGCATCACCGAGTTCGCGGTCCCGACGGGCGCGCTGACCTACTGGCAGGATCGCCTGACCGCCGCCGGTGTGACCGGCCTCGAAAAGAGCGAGGCCTTCGGCGAGGCGCGGCTGAGCTTTGACGGCCCGGATGGCGACAGCTTTGCGCTGGTCGAGAGCGACGCGCGCGGTCGTACGCCGTGGACCGGGGGCGATGTGCCGGGGGAATACGGTATCCTCGGGTTCCGGGGCGCCCGGTTCCGCCTGAACGATGCCGCTGCCACGGGTGAGCTGCTGAACTTCATGGGCTACCAGAAGGCCGATACCTCGGGCGACCTGACGCGCTATGTGATCGAGGGCGGGAACGCCGCCGATACCATCGACATCGAGGCCATCCCCTCGGCCAAGTCCGCAACCCAGGGGGCCGGGTCCGTGCACCACATCGCCTTTGCGGTCGAGGACCGTGCCCGGCAACTCGAAGTGCGCAAGGCCCTGCTGGATACCGGGTATCAGGTGACACCGGTGATCGACCGCGACTACTTCTGGGCGATCTACTTCCGCACCCCCGGTGGCATCCTCTTCGAGGTGGCCACCAACGAACCGGGCTTCGACCGTGACGAGGACACCGCCCACCTCGGGCAGGCCCTGAAGCTGCCGACCCGCTACGAACCCTACCGCAACCAGATCGAAGGGCTTCTGCCCGCGATAGGCAACTGAGCGGTGAAAGAAGAAGGAGACCGGAGATGTCGCTGAACGCATATACCGCGCAGATTCAGGCCCCGGCGGCCCCGACCGCGCCGCTGATCTTTGCCTTCCACGGCACGGGCGGGGACGAACACCAGTTCTTCGGCTTCGTCCGCCAGGTCGCGCCGGAGGCCGGTGTGGTCAGCCCGCGCGGCGACGTCTCGGAAATGGGCGCGGCCCGGTTCTTCCGGCGCACGGGCGAGGGGGTCTACGACATGAACGACCTCGCCCGCGCGACCGACAAGATGGCGGGCTTCGTGGCCGCGCACAAGGCGGCCCATCCCGACGCGCCGGTCTATGGCTTCGGCTACTCCAACGGGGCGAACATCCTTGCCTCGGTGGTGATGCAGCACCCCGACCTGTTCGACAGGGTGGGCCTGCTGCACCCGCTGATCCCTTGGGAACCGGAACCGGTCGAGGGGCTGGGCAATCGCGAGGTCCTGATCACCGCAGGGCGCCGCGACCCGATTTGTCCCTGGCCGCTGAGCCAGCGGCTGATCGACTGGTTCGGGGCGCAGGGCGCCTCGGTAACGACGGAAATTCACGAGGGCGGGCACGAGCTGCGCGAACCGGAGATCGGAGCGCTGGCACGACTGCTGACCGCCTAGGAAAGGAGAACGACCATGATCCTGATTCACGACAAGGCCACGCGGGGCCACACCCGCACCGGCTGGCTCGACAGCCATCATACCTTTTCCTTCGGCAGCTTCAGCGACCCGGCGCGCATGGGCTTCGGCAACCTGCGCGTGGTCAACGAGGATCACCTGATCCCGAACTCGGGCTTTCCGATGCACCGCCATGAGGACATGGATATCCTGACCCTCGTGCTCGGCGGGCGCATCCGCCACGAGGACAGTGCCGGGAACCGCGCCGAGATTGGCGCGGGCGAGATCCAGCACATGTACGCGGGCGATGGCGTGGAGCATTCCGAGTGGAACGCGTCTGACAGCGAAACGGCTCACGTACTCCAGATCTGGCTGATCCCCGATGCCACCGGGGGCGCGTCCTCCTACGATCAGGCCGAGGTGCCCGAGGGCGGCGATGTCCTGCTGGCAGGGCCCGAGGGCTCGGGCGCGCTGGTGCGGCTGCACTCGGACACCACCCTGCGCCTGCTGCGCGTCGGCGAGGGCGAGACGACCGAACTGGTGGCCCGCGAGGGCGAGCAGGTCTTTGCGCAGATCATCGACGGCCTCGCCCATGCCGAGGGCGAAAGGGTCAGCGCCGGGGACGGGCTGCAACTTGCCATGGGCGAGGAAACCCGGCTCGACTGGAACACCGAGGGATCGGTGCTGCTCTTCACCATGCCGACCCGCCGCCGCGCCCGGGTCAACTGAGCGCGAGACGACCGGAGTGGGCCCCCGTGGCCCGCGCCACCCAGCCCCACATCTCAACAGGAGGTCGCCATGACCGAGGTCACCATCACCCGCACCGACACCGACTCCAAGGCGCGCTATGCCGCCCGGGTCGAGGGCATCGCCGAGGAAGGCGAACTGACGATTTCCAAGGTCTCGCCCACCCTGATCATTGCCGATCACACGCTCGCCCCCGACAGTATGCGCGGCATGGGCGTGGCGCGACAGCTGGTCGACCGGCTGATCGCCGATGCGCGGGCCGCGGGCCAGCGGATCGTGCCGCTGTGTCCCTATGTGCGGGCGCAGGCCGAGAAGCACCGCGAGGACTGGGCCGACGTCATCCAGTGGTGACATGACCCCGTCAGACAAGGCTGACCCACCGAGGACCGAAAAATGAGCTGGAACCCGACATTCGACCCCGATTGCCCCAACGCGGGCAACCTCGACAGCATCGAGACCCTGATCATCCCGCGTGCCCGCGATCTTGGCGGGTTCGAAGTCCGCCGGGCGCTGCCGTCCTCCGCGCGCCAGATGGTCGGGCCCTTCATCTTCTTCGACCAGATGGGCCCGGCGGAGTTCATCACCGAAGGGGGCATCGACGTGCGTCCGCACCCCCACATCGGGCTGGGAACGGTGACCTACCTCTACCAGGGCGAGTTCGAGCACCGCGACAGCATCGGCACCCACCAGATGATCTATCCGGGCGAGGTGAACTGGATGCTGGCGGGCAGGGGGGTGACCCATTCCGAGCGGACCAGCGCCGAGACCCGCAAGCACTCCAGCAAGCTGTTCGGCATCCAGACCTGGGTGGCCCTGCCGGAGAACCGCGAGGAGATGGCGCCGGACTTCGAGCACCATTCCAGGAATGCGCTGCCCTTCCTCAGCGACAATGGCGCCGAGGCGCGGTTGATCCTTGGCAACGCATGGGGCGAGACCTCTCCGGTGACCATGCAGAGCGAAATCTTCTACGCTGACGTGACCCTCGCGCCGGGCGCGCCGTTTCCCTTGCCCGACAACCACGAGGATCGGGGCCTCTACGTGACTCAGGGTGCCGTCGAAATCGCGGGTGAGCGCTTCGAGGCCGGGCGCATGATGGTCTTCCGTCCGGGCGATCGGATCACGGTGGTCGCCGGCCCCGAGGGCGCGCGGCTGATGGCGCTCGGAGGCGAGACGCTGAACGGGCCGCGCTATGTCTGGTGGAATTTCGTGTCCTCCTCGCCCGACCGCATCGAGTCGGCCAAGGAGGCGTGGAAGGCGGCTGACTTTGAGGGCGGTCCCTTCCGCCTGCCGCCGGGGGACGAGGCGGAATTCATCCCGATCACGCCCGACATGGACCGCATGAAGATCAAGCGCAAATAGCAGGGCGGCGGGCGCTGCCTGCGCGCCCGGACCCGGCGGGCGTGGCGCTAAGGCGCTGCGCTGCCGGTGAAAAATCACCTGAGTTTGGAAGGTGTTGCCAGCCCGGCGGCGTCGGTCCCCGCGCACGTCGGCGGGCTGCCTTCCGGCAGTGTTCCGCCGCCGTCCGGCATAAGCCACATCTTCACACATGTGAAAGTGGGATACATATTTGGGTTTTCTTTGACAGAAACGGGGTGACGCAGCGAAATCGCCATACCGGAGGGAGTGGAGGCCCGCCGGACGTGGGAGGAGATTTCTATGCGTGGTCTGATGCAGGACCGTCCGCTGCTCATTTCGTCTTTGATCGAGCATGCGAGCCACTATCACCCTGACGCCGAAGTGGTTTCGAAGACCTGCGAAGGTCCAGTGACGCGGCATACCTACCGAGAGATTTCCGAGCGGTCCAAGAAGATCGCGCAGGCGCTGCTGGCCCTTGGCGTCAAGCCGGGCGACCGCGTCGCGACGCTGGCGTGGAACACCCACCGCCACCTCGAGCTCTACTTCGCCGTCTCCGGCATCGGGGCCGTCCTGCACACGGTGAACCCGCGGCTCTTCCCCGAACAGATCGCCTATATCCTCGATCATGCAGGGGCCCGGGTGCTGATGTTCGACCTGACCTTCGGCGACCTCGTCACCCGCCTGCGCCCCGAACTCACCTGCGCGGAAACCCTGATCGCGATGACGGACGAGGCGCACATGGGCGCCATGCCCGAGGGCAGCCTCTGCTACGAAAGCCTGCTCGCCGCCGAGACGGGCCACTATGACTGGCCCGAGTTCGACGAGCGCGAGGCCTCCTCGCTCTGCTATACCTCCGGCACCACGGGCAACCCCAAGGGCGTGCTCTATTCGCACCGCTCGACCCTGCTGCACTCGATGATGCTGTGCCAGGTCGACGGGCTGGCCCTGTCGAGCCACGACAGCACGCTCCTGTGCGTCCCGCTGTTCCACGTCAACGGCTGGGGGCTTCCCTATGCCTCGGCCATGTGCGGCGCCAAGCTGGTTCTTCCGGGGCCGCATCTGGACGGCAAGAGCCTCTATGACCTCGCGGCGTCCGAACAGTGCACCTTCTCGCTGGGGGTGCCGACGGTGTGGTTCGGCTTCCTCGACCATATCGAACAGACCCCCGAGGCCCGGCCCGAGGCGCTGAACCTGAAGCGGGTCGTCGTCGGCGGATCGTCGGCTCCGCGCTCGCTGATGCGCCGCCTCGAGGCCATCGGCGTCTACGGGTTCCAGGCCTGGGGCATGAGCGAAACGAGCCCGGTCGCAACGGTGGGCAACCTGCTGCCGAAGCACGCCGATCTGGACGCGGAGGCGCGGGTCGAGATGCAATGCGTCGGCGGACGGCCCGTGTTTGGCGTCGAACTGCGCCACCTCGGCGACGAAGGGCAGGTGGTGCCGCAGGACGGTACCACGCCGGGCGAGTTGCAGGTGAGGGGGCATTGGGTCACTTCGGGCTACTACGGGCTCGGCACGGCCAGCCTCGACGCCGAAGGATGGTTCGACACCGGCGATATCGCGACGCTCGACGGCGACGGCTACGTGCGGATCACCGACCGGGCCAAGGACGTGATCAAGTCCGGTGGCGAGTGGATTTCCTCCATCGACCTCGAAAACGCAGCGATGGCGCATCCTGACGTGGCCGAAGCGGCGGTGATCGGGCTGTTCCACCCGAAATGGCAGGAGCGCCCCTTGCTGGTTGTCGTTCCGCGCCCCGGGGCCAGGCCCGATCCGAAGGACCTGCGTGAGTTTCTCGCCGGTCACGTCGCGCGCTGGTGGCTGCCCGACGACATCGCCTTCGTCGAGGCCATCCCGCACACCGCCACCGGGAAAATCCAGAAAACCGAACTTCGCAAACAATTTGCCGATCACGTGCTGCCGGAAACGGCCTGACGCGCGCCGGGGAGGACATGATGACTGGTCTGATACTAGACGACGAAGACGGCGGGCTTGCCCTGCTGCGCGAGAGCGTGGCGAGCTTTGCGGCGCGCCATGACGGCCCCTCCACCTTCCGCAACCGGCGGTCGTCCGGCGCCGATATGGATCGCGCAACCTGGACCGCGATGGCCGAGGCCGGTTGGCTGGGGCTGTTGCTGCCGGAGGACCTTGGCGGGCTGGGTCTTGGCCTGCCCGAACAGGCGGTGCTGAGCGAGGCGCTGGGCCGGGCGCTGGTGTCCGAGCCGGTGGCGCAACTGGCGGTCTTTGCCGGAACCCTGCTGACCGAGGCCTCGGAAAGCGCCGAGCGCACGCGGCTGGCCGAGGGGCTGGTCAGCGCCGCGGCCATCGTGGCGCCCGCATGGCAGGGCCGCAACGGTGCCGCGGCGC
>ENA-OWNT01005247-OWNT01005247.1-seawater-metagenome-genome-assembly--contig:-NODE-5247-length-10792-cov-4.664209_pt1 | contig 10792 bp, 6 predicted proteins | sample MGYA00238136_ERZ651165 | MGnify/ENA primary metagenome ERZ651165 (study PRJEB26861, sample SAMN08777766) | seawater metagenome | isolation source: coastal seawater | place: USA: Florida | collected...
AACGTCCCAGTCGTTGGCGAAATTGTTGGCCGTGCACAGGTAGGATTGCGCGCCCGCATCCTTGTGCAGCACCTGAACCGAACCCTTGTCCGAAACGCGCACATCGAAATAGCCTTCCTGATGCGCGTCCTGCTCGACACGCACGCGCTGCTCTGGTGGCTGGCCGGGGATCCGCGCCTGGGCGCGGAGGCGCACCGCCTGCTGCGGGACCCGGAGACGGCGGTCTACCTCAGCGCGGTGTCGGTGCTGGAGATGGCCCTGAAGGCGCGGCTGGGCAAGCTCGAGCTGCCCCTGCCGGCCGGCGCACTTGCCGCGGACGCCATCGCGGAGGACGGCTTCGTGGGCCTGCCCGTCACGCTACGTCACGCGGGCGGGGTGGAGCGCCTGCCTCTGCACCACCGGGATCCGTTCGATCGCCTGCTGGTCGCGCAGGCCCAGGCAGAGGGGCTGACGCTGTTGAGCGCAGACCCCCAGCTGCGCGGGTACGAGGTCGACCTGGCGTGGTGAGCCGCCGCGCGGCTACCGGCGTAGCAACTCCCTTCTCTGACGTCTGAAATCACACGTCCATGCGATGCCGACGGCTCGGCGACACTGGCAACCTGCTTCCGTGATCGGAACTCGGGGCCGGGCCAAGACTGATGCCGTGGAGACTCACGGCGGCCCCGCTACCGGACGGATCGCCACCTCGGGAGCCGACCATGAACGACGAATTCGACAACAGCCCGGCGCCGGCCCAGCGCGTCGCCGAAGACAAAGCGTCCGTCCGGGCGCTCGAAGAGGCCCTGAAGGAGCTCGACTGGGAAGCCGCGGCCAGGAACAAGGCCAAGCTCCCTCACGCGGTGGACGGCCCCTTTCTCCTCGACGACGCGGAGCGCGACGCTCTGGCTGACCAACCACTGCTGTACGTGCCCGACGCAGAGGACCACCCGGTCCGCTTCGCGCCCGAACCGGCCGAGCACCCGAGCCAGCCAACGGGGTTCGGGCACCTCGGCGACTGTGTCCGCCTCGTCGCGGTCCGCTCGAGCAAGGAGAGCGCAGAGGCGTTCGCCCCGGGACGACTGCTGATCCGACTGCGTGAGGGCGAGCTGGACCCGGTCCTCCCTGCCTCCGTCCGTCTGTTCCGGAGGGACGAGGAGCACCACACCTGGATCCTGCAGGAGCGGTCCGGCCTCGTGGAACCCCACATCATCGGGGCCGAGGTCACCCGGGACGGCCTCTACTGTCTCGTTGGGCTTCCGGCCGAGCCGGCGTTGCGAAGCACTCTGAGAGCCACGGCGGAGCTCACGAGCCGCCTGGGATCGATGGAGGACGACGCCGCCGAGGAGCTGGTGGGCCGGCTCTGGCACGGCGTCCGGTGCGGAGCCGACGGAGCCGACAGCTGCGCTGGGTGCCGCGAGATCCTCCGGTGGGAGTTGCCCGAGCTCCAGCTCTTCCACGCTCACGGACACCACACCGACCCGAGCTGGGTCCGACCCTGGTCCAAGAAGCTCATCCCCAGATTCGAACGCCCCTACGAGCCGCGCGAGTTCCTCCCCCTGTGGCCGCGGCCCTCCGGCGGCTGGGTGGAGGGGGGGCCAGCTGACCTCTCCGGTGCGATCTACTCGCTTTCGCTGGACCCGAAGAACCCGGACCGGCTCTGGGCCGCAGCGGCGAACGGAGGCATCTGGCGGCTCGACGGCGCACAGACCCAGGCCCGACCACCCTGGTTCGCGAAGTCGGACCAGGTGTTCACGCTGGCCGGAGTGGCGGTCGCGGCCTCCCCGGTTCGAGCCGACCGGGTGTGGGCCGTGCTCGGCCGATCGGTCTTCCGGAGCGACGACGCGGGAACGAACTGGACCCGGAACTCGACCCGGGATCTCGGCAAGATCCGGAACCTCGCTCCCCATCCAACCGACGCGGACCGCCTGCTCGTTGCCAGCACCACGGGTGTGTTCGTGAGCACGAACGCGGCCATCACCTGGACGCGTGTCAGAGCGGGGGACCACTACCGCGCCCTCTGGGACGCTGACGGTCGACGCATCTACGCCGCCGAGCACAAGAAGGGGGTCCTGACCCACGCTGGGCCAAACCACTCCGACGCTTCAGGCTGGAGCATGCTGCTGCCCTGGACGGCGGCCGAATACGGCAAGACCGGCAAGTACGGCGAGAGCAGGGCGATCCGATTGGGCGTCGGCGCTCTCGGCACCTCCGCGAACCGGACGATCGCAATTCGCTTCGGCGAGGGCGTCTACCTGCGGCATCGCACCGAGTCGAGCTTCAGGTACCTCGGCAAGGTCGGTGGCGACGGCCAAGGCAACTGGTCCCACTGCATCGCGATCGACCCTCATGACGATCGAGTCATCCTGGCCGCCGGGCAGGACCTCCATCGGTACGACAGCGGCTGGACCAAGGTCGGCGGATATCACTCCAAGGGCACACACGCCGACTTCCAGGACCTGGTGTTCTCGCCGAGCCGGAAGGGGCTCGTCTTCGCCGCGACGGATGGCGGCGTGCACCGGTCGACCGACGGCGGAAAGACATGGAGGTACCTCGTCGAAGGGCTCCAGACGGCCCAGCTCTATCGTGGCGGCGTGAGCGGGGACCAGGCCCTGGCGACGCAGTACCACTGGGGCCTCACCCACACCTCCAGCCTCAGGACACGACTGTGGACCTCCCAGACAGGAGGAGGGTGGGAGTTCCACCACGCCTTCGGAGACCCGAAGCGGGACGGCACCTTCTACATCTTCGCGGGCACGCTCTGGCGCGCAGACAAGGCGCCACCAACCAAGGGCTGGCTGAAGCGGATCGGCCACTTCAAGCCCGACAAGTACGCTGGCTTCGGCGGGATCGCGGTGGACCTCCGCAAGGGCTCGGAGATCCTGCTCATTGCACGGCAAGGGACCAGCGGGGACCCCAAGCACGGCATCCAGATCAGCCGGGACGTCGACACGCAGGCGACGTGGTCCAAGTCCCTGGAGACGGACGCCACCGACGGGGGCCGCATCAGCTCCATCGAGTTCTGCCCCAGCGATCCCAAGCGGGTGGTTGCGGCGACACGGGATCGTCGGATCTTCGTGTGCCCGGACATCGACCGGCCGAAGTGGACGGAGGCCGGACGCTTCGACGTCGCGAGCACATCGAAGAGTCGCCTCCGCCAGATCGCCGTGTGCGCTACGGACGCAGATCGCCTCTACGGAATCGACGGCACCCGCGTGCGGGGGGTCGGTCGGTCGACGGACGGAGGCGCGACCTGGACCGACGTGTCCTCGGGTCTGGGCCCGGAGAAGCCCGTCTGTTTGATCGCCCACCCGTCCGACGGCAAGAGGCTGTTCCTCTCGACGCCGACTGCTGTCTACCAGGGTACCGACGTTGGTTCGTACATCCGTTGGGAGCTCATCGACCTGGATCTGCCCAACGTCTCGACCCGCCTCCTGACGATTCGCGGCCGCAGCCTGTGGGCGATCACGTTCGGGCGGGGCGTCTGGCGCCTGCCGATCTAGCGGCGAGTCCCAGCCGATGGCGAACACGCCCACGACGCGCCGGACGTTTGGTGCCCTGTTCGGGTTCGAGGCGATCGCCCGCTCCGGGTACCAGGTCGGCAAGACTCCCGTGCTGCCGGTGTTCGCTGCCGCGCTGGGTGCATCCGATGCGCTTCTCGGACTGATCGTGACCGTCTCGGCCTGCACGGGCTTGCTGCTCAAGCCTGTCGTCGGAGCCGCGTCTGATCGGACCGGCCGGCGTCCCTGGCTCTGGGCAGCGGCAGCGCTCTTCGTCTGCGTCCCGTTTGCCTATGGACTCGTGGACAGCCCCGGCGAGCTCGCCGCGGTTCGAGTGGTGCACGGCTTCGCGACCGCGCTGCTCGGACCGGTGGCGTTGGCGGCGATCGCGACCCTCAGTACGCAGGGCCTGGCGGAGCGCATCGGCTGGTTCGGCATGGCCCGCTCCCTGGCTGGGATCAGCGGCCCCGCGCTGGGTGGCTGGCTGCTCCTCCGGTTCGATCCCGCGACGATCTATCCATGGATCGGAGCCGCGAGCCTCGGGACGGTGGTTCCCTTGCTTCTGGTGCCGCCCCTTCCGCCCGGGCCGCCTCGCCCGCGGCGTCTCGATGGGCTGCGCCTCGCTGCCTCAGCCCGCCCCGTCTACGCCGCCGGAGGGATCGAAGCCGCGCTGTATGTCGGCACGTACGCCTTGAAGACGTTCCTGCCCGTCTATGCGATTCGATCCGGAGTGAACATCGGCTGGGTGGGGCTGGCGCTGGCGGTGCAAGAAGGGGTCGCCATGTGGTCGCGCCCGCTCGCCGGACACCTCGCTGATCGTTGGGGACACCCCCGATCGGTGGCCCTCGGGCTCGTCGGGCTCGGAGCGGCGCTCGCCGGGGTGGTCCTGGCGCTGCACACAGGGCCGCCGACCACTCTGCTCGGGCCGGCAGCGGCGATCGGCCTCTCCCAGGCCCTGCTGCTGTCCGCGACGACCGCCTGGATCGCAAGCACGGCCGACGTGCGGGACATGGGAGCCGCTCTGGGCGTGATGGGCTCACTGCGGAACGGAGGCAAGGTCACCGGCCCCCTGCTCGGAGGTCTTCTCGTCGGCGCGGTCGGCTTTCCAGCCGCCCTGCTGCTCCTGGCCGGGCTACTTCTGGGCGCAGGCGGGCTGGGCCTGGCCCGCCTGCGGAGCGCCGAGGACCTCAGTCGATCCGGGTGAGCTCCACCCGAGCGCCGCCAACGCGGGCGCCGCCGAGGAGGGCGAGCTGCCAGCCACCGTCGATGCCGGGGCCGGCATGCGCAGGCCCGTAGGTCGTACCGTTGACCTCCGCGTGCACGGCGCCGTCCGGCGCGAAACGCAAGGTCACGTCATTGGTGCTGCCTCGGGTGCAGCGCAGCTCGGGCGCGCCCACCAGCACCTCGCCCTGCCCCTTGACCACGAGGCCGGCGCCGAGCGCGACCGAGCGGCCATCGGGGATCCTGAGCTGGAAGCCGTCCCCCGGGCGCTCGCAGACCAGCTTGACGTCGATGGCCACGGCGTCCACGGCCCGCGTCCGGTCGAGGCGCTCCGCGAAGAGGTCCGCGTTGTCCGCTGTGAAGACCTGGCCGAACGAGGCGACGTGGAGCGAGCTCGACGCCCCCGTTTCGATGGGCGAACCGTCGATCTTCCCGTCCATTCGGGCGCCCAGGAGGTTGCCGCGCCAGGGGCTCGCGCTGAACCCGGTCACCCGCGCTCCGGCGACCTCGACGAACCAGCGGTCGTCGGCATCGACGGGGCGCGCCACGCTCACCGGTCCCACCGCGACCCCACCGACACGAAAGGCGATCCGCTCGCCGTCGAACCACATCTCGACCGAATGAGGGCCAGGGCCGAGCAGATCGTCGAACGGGAGCTTGAGGCGACCTTCCCCCCGGGCGACGAGCTTGTCCCCATCGAAGACCGCCTCGAAGACGGGTCCATTCACGTGGACCTTGCCGCGCTTCAGCCGTGCCTCGGCGAGCCCGATCGTGAAGTCCGCCCCGCGTCCGTCGGCCTCGATGGTGAACTTGAAGGCGCTCGGCCCGGCTGGCAGCGCCTGGTTCAGCGCCACGAACTGCTCGATCCGGTCCTCTTCGGTCACGACGTCGAAGGCGACGGAGGACGCCGAGCCGAGCTGCGCCTCCAACCGGCCGAGCGCCGCCGCCACTTCGAGGTGCTGCTCCATCCCCCGGGTCAGGTCCTGGTAGGCAACGAGCAGCGACCAGGCCAAGCGCGGCTCGCCGAGCTTCTCGTAGGCCAGGGCCTTGATGACCATCGCCTCGTACTGCAGCGGGTCGAGCCGGAGCGCGGACGAGGCGGCGGAGAGCGCGCGCTCGAAGTTGCCCGCGACGAGGTCGGCCTGCGCGAGTCGGACCTGGCGGGCGGCTTCCGCCTCCATCTGGGCGTGACCGACGCGTGGCAAGGCAGCGAGGAGGAACGCCAGGAGGGCGAGAAGCAGGGAGAGGCGGAGCTCGGTGCGATTCATGCCGGCCCCCTCAACGCACGCCCGGCACGAGGCCGGTCACGGTCCACAGGCAGGAGCGGGTCAGCGGGACATCCCAGGTTCCGAAGAGCAGAGGAAGCAGCAGCGGGGTGGCCTTGAGGTCGCACGGGGGCAGGTTTTCGAGGACGATCGGCACGACGCGCGCCGCCAGCGTCCACCGAAGCGGTGCGCCGTAGCGCTGGACCAGGAGGTCGTAGTCCGCCGGCTCCAGTCCGAAGTGTCCGCCCGCGTGGAGGCCCCGAAGCTGCCGGGCGGTGGGCTCGCAGATGAGACCGAGCGAGACGGCGTTCCCGAGCCCGTCGACGGTCGCCCGCAGCTCGACCTCGTCAACGACGGTCCTGCGGCCCCCGTGGGTGAAGACCGTGGGCAGGACGAGCCGTTCGCGAATCACGAAGGTGTCACGACGGACCGTCACGTCGGCCTCGAAGGCGGACAGCGGCAAATAGTGGGAGACGGCAATCATGGGTTCCCTCCTCAGCGACCCAACTCGTCGCTGAGAAAAGAGTGGCGTCCACCCGCTGTCCGAGCAGTCGCACGACCATGTGAGTTGGGTCACATGACGACTCGGGACAGCTGGGACATGATGGGTCCCATGCGCGTGATCATCATCGAGGACGACCACCGGTACCGACAGGGCCTGGAGACCCTGTTCAAGCACACGCCGGGGCTCGAGCTGGCCGGGAGCTTCGGAGACGGGCGCGAGGCGCTGCGGACCCTGGAGCGGCGCCATCGGCTGGACGGCGGCGTGCAACCGGCGGACGTGGTCGTCACAGACCTGGAGATGCCCCACGTCGACGGGATCGAGGGCACCCGGCGCCTGAAGGCGCTGTGGCCGAACCTGCCCATCGTGGTGGTCACGGTGTTCGAGGAACCCGCGACGATCCTCAAGGCCATCTGCGCGGGCGCGGACGGCTACCTGCTCAAGGCGACGAGCGCCAAGGAGCTGATCGCCCAGCTGCGGGCGGTGACGGCGGGCGGCGCGCCCATGACGGCGGGCGTCGCGCGGTCGGTGCTCGGCCTGCTCCGGCAGCAGACGAGCGAGGAGTCGGTGCCGGCACCCTCACGTCTGAACCTGACGGAGCGCGAGCAGGAGGTGCTGCGCTGCCTCGTCAACGGCAACAGCTACAAGCAGGTCGGTGCGGAGCTAGGCGTCTCGATCGACACGGTCCGCACGCACATCCGGCGGCTCTACAAGAAGCTGCAGGTCCACAGCGTCGCCGAGGCGGTCAGCCGCGCCATCCGCGAAGGCCTCGTCTAGCCAGGCGGAGTCCAGCTCAGGAACCGAGGACGTGTCCTCGGGGTGCGGGCCTCCCGCTCCCCGTGGCCGCCACCGGCCGATCTCCTTGAGACCCCAGTCCTCGTCGAAGAGCAGCGGCAAGAGCACCAGCGGCTCCTCGAGGTCGACCGCAGGCAGGAACGAGACGAGATCGGGCGGGTCCAGCGACGCGCGGAGGCGAACGGAGTCGCCCGAATCCGGGATCCGATCGACATCCTGAAACAGGTCGTTCCCGTAAAGCGCCTGCAGTTGGTCGGGCAGCAACCCGAACTCGAGGTGAAGCAGTCTGATCCGACCATCCTCGTCGACCTCCGCCTCCAGGAGGGGAGCGCCGAGGGCGACCCACAGGTCGGCCCCCGCCTGGAAGAGAACTGGCTCCCGAACGAACTCGCGGATCTTCATTAGAACGGCCCCTTGGGCGAGTAGCGACCCAGCCCGGTCTTCTTCGTGCTCGTCGCCTCCTTGAACTTCTCGATCTTCTTGCTGACGCCCTTGTTGCCACCCTTGCCCTTCTTCTTCGGAGGCTGGATGAGCTTGCCGTCCTTCCACCCGACCTTGGCCAGGTTGCTCGTCCGCTCGACACCGGCGGTGAAGTCGAACTTCGCCGCGCCGTAGGTCGCGGACCAGGCGCCGATCAGGTCCAGCCCGAACTCGGTGGTCGCCGAGCCCTTGCCTCCTCCCATGTGCTTTCGCTGGAACTTCGAGGCGAACTTGAGCTTGGTCGTGCTCTGACCAAGCTTGAGACCCTTCGCCTCCGGAACGTTCCGGTTGTGCATCAGAGCCTTCTTCTGGAGCCGGTCCCACTTCAGCTGACGCGAAGCCATGTACCCGGCGATTCCGTGGGCGATGAACTCGCCGAGGGCCGTGAACAGGCCTCCCAGGGCCTTGTATTCGGGCTTCGTTGCTGACTTGCCCTTCCCGCCAGGGGCCGCGCCCTGAATGGTCCGGCCGGTCGTGGCCGCCAGCGCGATGAGCCACGGGGCTGCCTTCTTCGAGAGGGTGCTGTTCCACTCCAGGACGCCGTCCGTGTTGGGGCTCTGAGACGCGCTCGTCTCGAACAACCCGGTCGATCCGGTCGCGGTGACCTCGAACTCGTCCTCGCCCTTGCGGTTCTTCATGTCGTTCCGCCACCAGGTGTCGAACGCGTCGCTGTCTGCCTTGTACTTCACCTCGAACTCGAGGCCGCCGAGCTTGACCTTGAAGGCCAGGGCTCCCTCCTTCTTCGAGGACGTCCCGACCTTCCCCTTCTTGTCCTTCTTCAGCTCCACACCCTGGCTGAACTCGAAGGCCAGCTCTGTCGCCTTGTCGCCCACACTTGCGTGCGCGCCGGCAGCGACCGCGGCGGATGCCTTCGCAAGGTCCTTGTCGTCCATGCCGGCCTTGAGCTGCTCGACCTGGCTCTGCTTGCGCTTGCCAGAGTTGTCCTTCTTCATGTCCCTGCTGGTCGTGAGGATGCCGAGCGCGGGGTCCTTGTCGACGAGCCACGTGTGGATGCCGAGGAACGCGAGCCCGATCGCTTCCTTCCCATCGTCGCCGAGCGCTTCCACCTCGGTCTTCACACCCACGAAGGCGCCGACGGAGACCTTCCACTTCTCCGCGAGCGCGCGAACTTGCGGATCCTTCTGGTTGGCCTTCTCGTCGACGTTGCTGAACTTCGCGCCGACCTTGAACTCGGTTCCGCCCTTGATCTTGAGCTTCGGTCCACTCTGGTGGAGTTCGAACTCGAGCTTGAGCCCCAGTTCCCCCACCGCCAGAGGCCCGAACGGAACGGTGATCTCGGCGCTGACCTTCGTCGCCGTCGGCGACGCGAGGCCGTCCAGCAACGGACCGAGCTTCTGGACGATGTTGAGAATCCCCATGCGGCCGAGCATGAACTTCACGATCCCCGCCGCGGCCCTGCTCACGAGTTGCAGGGGAAGGAACGAGACATCCTTGATGACCCGCGCCACCGCGAGCATGGTCTGCAGGCGGTTGACCTGCCGGTGGATCTCTTCGAGCTTCGCTCCCCGAACGAGGTGCAGCACCTCGACCAGGCGTTTCGACGCGTATTGCTGCAGGGAGAGGTAGAGCTTCAGATCCGGGGCGGCCTTCTTCCACAGCTCCCCCCGCTTCGTTCCCGTCGTGCCCTTCAGCGCCGTGGCGGTCTTCCTGAACGACGCCAGATGTGCCTGAACGACGGCGAACCGCGAGGCCTGCAGGGCCTGAGCCACACGCTTGTTCTTCGTTCCCTCCTTCTTCAGGAGACCCAGAGTCGACTTGATGTCGCCCTCGATCACCTTCACGTTGAACAGGATCTTCGTCAGGGTCTTCGCATCCGGAGTCTGCTGTTCGTCCGCCTTTCCGATCAGGTAGCTCTGCGCGCCGGACTGCTTGACACCGAGGAGCGCTCCGACGAGCTGTCGCTGGCCCTCCTTGGCACCCCCGGCCAGCGCGACGCGGTCAGAGGTGACGAGATCCCGGTCGAGGGCGTGCTGAAACTTCTTCTTGCCCGCCCGGGTGTGGACCTCGAGCTCCTTCGTCAGCTTGGTCCAGTCCTCAACCTTCGCGCCGAGACCCCACTCGCTGTCGGCGTAGTGACCAAACCGGAAGAGCACGTCGAACTTCTGGACCGCGTAGCCGGCGAAGAGCTCGACGACCGCCTCCGTGAGCCACTTGAAGCTCTGCTTCTGCTTCGCGTTGCCGAACGCGCCCATCGCGACGTCGGTCAGGGTCTCTTCCTCGCTCTGCGACTTCTTGAGCAGGAACGCCTGGTTGCCCTTGTCGGTCACCGGCGAGGTTGCGGCATACCAGCGCTTGAAGTCTCGACCGAACGCCGTGTGCTTCAAGTCGTTGTCGTTCAGCGAGGCCGCCCAGAGGCCCGCCACCACGCCGTTGGTCCAGACCGTGTCGTGCACGTCCGAGAGCATCTTCTGCCGCGTGTTCTCGCCGACGATGCCGTCCTTGCCGGCGCTGTAGCTGTTGAACCCTCGCGACGCCTGGTAGAGCTCCGTCGCCTTGGCCGTCTTGCGTCCAAACGTCGGCTTGCCCTTCTTCGGGTTCGTCTCGGACGCCGGCAGCGTGTAGCCCTGCGCGGCGAGGAAGGACTGCCACTCAGCTACGCGCGGACCCTTGCTGCCCAGCTTGAGGTGCTCCGCCTTCTTCATGGGGTCCGCCCCCAGGAGGGAGGTCTGTGAGGCCCCGCTGCCCTTCTTCTTGTACTGACGACCGTTACCGCCGGCGCCGACGTCGAAGCTGGTGCCGGCCATGATCGCCGCCGCGCCCGTGTCCGCCTGCGCCTCGAGCGAGCCTCCGCCGCCGCCCTTCGACTTCGCGGCCTTCCTCGGGCTGCCCCCTTTCTGCTGCACGGTGTGGACGAGCTCGTGCGCCAACGTCTCGTTGGGCTCGTTGGCGACGTCCTCGCCCAGGTAGATGTCCTGGCCCTCGGCGTAGGCCTCGGAATTGTTCCTGCGGTTCTCTTCCTTGGCCTTGGGCCCGTCGTGGATGTTCACGCCGGCGAGGGAGGCGCCCATGGACTTCTCGCCCATCGCGCGCAT
>ENA-OWNT01005248-OWNT01005248.1-seawater-metagenome-genome-assembly--contig:-NODE-5248-length-10791-cov-5.778701_pt1 | contig 10791 bp, 13 predicted proteins | sample MGYA00238136_ERZ651165 | MGnify/ENA primary metagenome ERZ651165 (study PRJEB26861, sample SAMN08777766) | seawater metagenome | isolation source: coastal seawater | place: USA: Florida | collected...
CATCAGCCTCATCGCGGCCATCCGCAGTACCAGGCCGCTCCGGCCAGCACCGGCGACAAACACGCGGCCCGGCTGGCTAAGGTGGCGGGCCAGGTCGGCGATCTGCTGTTCGTCGATCTTCGCCGCCGTGTCCGCGATCTCATCCTGTACAAGAGAGAGATTCCGGACAATGTCATCTGTGCTGCTGTACCCGGTACGAACTGCACTTGCTGCCGTAGTCACGATGTTTTCCCCTTCTATTCGGTCGTTGGCCTGTAGCAGCCGAACGACGCTTTCTGGTTGATATCCATACTCCCGAAGCGATCGGGCAGGGGTAACACTGTTTTCTGACGGTTCTGACTACACTTAAGGATTGGGTGCTGCCGCGGAGGTCCGGCGGGGAGTGCCGGAAAGGCGCTGTTTTGAAGGATTTATTGCGTAGACTCTGGAGAACGAGTTAAGTCCACCCCAACTCTCCGGACTGCTTGTTATCGACCGACCCGTAGCCCATTTTCCGGAGCGCAGACTCTTGGCCCCGCCGTCATAATTCCAGTCCCAGATATATCGGTCCCTGCCCGAAATCAAGAGGGCCGACGCGAATGTGGACAGAATTCATCACCACCACTCCGGCAGGTGAGCGCGGCACCGAAGCAACCGCAAATATTGAGCCGGCATCGGCTACTACTGCCGCGTCCAAGGATGCCGGCTCGGCGACCCTTGGACGGGTGGGTCTGGCCGCCGGCCTGTTGGGTCTGGCCGCCGGCGGAGTATCCGCGCTGGCCAAGACCCGCAGGGGTGGCAAGGGGCTAGCACCGGAAGGCTGGTGGGCGGCTCCCATGGGCGAGCCCTGCCTGCTCTTAAGGCCCCGGATCCCCTCTGCTTCCTGGCGCGTCAGCGCGCCTAAACGCCGGCCTTGATGAGAAGTGCCTCAGTCATCATGCAGAACTGCGCGCGGTGATCGGTAGCCTGCGGGGTCGGCATGTATTGAATGGCCGCTCCGTCGTAAATCATCAGAAAGATCCTCGCCAACGTCGCCAAGTCTATGAGGCACTGATCACCGCTGCTTTGGGCGGCGGAGGAGAAAGTACTTCCCTGCTCCGCGTCATAGGCGGAACGGGCCTTGCCGAGCTTGGCGCCCACCTCCGCCTGGATGTGCTTGCGGCACGCATTGACGGAAGAATTGGTGAGGTTGCTCTAGCGCCTCCTTCCCACCATGAAAGACGAACCCGGCGTGGCCGGCGGAGGTAGTTCAACCAGATCACGGACATAACGGGCCTAACCTGGATTGAAAAAGTTGTGATTGAGTGGAGCATGGCTTCCCCCATAGAGGACTATGCGTTGCTATCGGATCTTCAGACTGGGCCTCTCATATCCCGGGATGGCAGCGTGGACTGGCTCTGTTTCCCGCGCTTCGACTCACCGTCCGTGTTTAGCCGACTTGTGGGCACCGATGAGAACGGCCGCTGGCTGTTGGCGCCCAGCGAAGCAGGTGCTGCCGTTGTCGATCGGCACTATATTGACTCGACATTTGTACTCCAAACCAGCTGGAAGACGAGTAGCGGAATCGTCTTAGTTACTGATTTCATGCCGCTGGGGGGTAACGGTTCCTCCCTCGTCCGCCGTGTTACCGGGTTGGAAGGCAGCGTTGAAATGCGCCAGGAGCTTCGGATCCGGCCAGGATATTCAACGGTCTTGCCGTGGATGAGTCGTGTACGCGATAACGCGCAGACGACGGCGCCAGTCCTGTTGGCCATGGCCGGTCCGGATGCTCTCGCACTGAGAGGACCTCATCTTCCGCATGCCCACGCGCACGGGCACGAGGGAGAATTCCCCATTTCGAAGGGCGAGACGTTGGATTTCGAACTAGCGTGGTTCCCTTCGCACCGCCCCTTGCCAGCAGCGGTTGACGTTGATGCCGCCCTCGAAGGAGCCACCGACTACTGGAGCCGCTGGGGAAGTCACTGCCGGCAAGACGGTGCCTATGGGGGTGCGGTAAAGCGTTCGTTGTTAGTGCTGCGCGCCCTTACGCATTTTGAAACGGGCGGCATTGTCGCTGCGCCCACGACGTCCCTCCCGGAGGATTTCGGTGGACAGCGGAATTGGGACTATCGATACTGCTGGTTGCGCGATGCTGCCCTGACACTGGAATCGATGCTGACCCACGGCTATGAAACGGAGGCACTTCAGTGGCGCAACTGGCTCCTGCGGGCACTGGCCGGCGATCCCGAACAGATGCAAATCATGTACGGGGTGGGGGGAGAGAGAGAGCTCCCCGAACGCGAGCTCCTCCACCTCCCTGGCTATGCAAATTCTATGCCTGTGCGGATCGGAAATGCGGCCGTTTCGCAGTTCCAGGCTGATGTTGTGGGCGAAGTGATGGTGGCATTGGAAAGACTGCGTATGGCCGGGGGTAAAGAAGACCATTTCTCCTGGGCCCTTCAGAAGGCACTTCTGGGATTCGTCGAAAAGCACATCGATGACCGTGACTTTGGCCTTTGGGAGATGCGCGGCGACGCACAGTACTTCACCCACTCTCGGGTGATGATGTGGGCCGCGTTCAACAGCGGGATTCGGGCGGTTCGGATCCACGGATTATCTGGAAATGCTAAGAAGTGGGAGCATCTTCGTGAGCGGTTACGTGAAGAGATCATGTGCAAGGGATTCGACCGGAGGATTGACTCCTTTACGCAGACCTATGGCAGAAGGCAAACAGACGCGGCGCTACTAGTCATTCCGCAGGTTGGTTTTCTCTCCTATAACGACAAACATATGCTCAGCACAGTCACACGGCTGGAACAAGAACTCCTTACCGACGACGGCCTTTTGCTGCGCTATCGAACGGAGAGTGGCGTTGACGGCCTGGAACCGGGTGAACATCCATTCCTCGCATGCTCTTTCTGGCTCGTGGAGCAGTATGCGCGCACGGGTCGACAAGTCGAGGCGAAGGTCTTGATGGACAAGCTCGTGGGGCTTGCCAACGAGCTTGGTCTGCTGAGCGAAGAGTACGCAACGAACGAAAGGCGGATGGCTGGGAACTTTCCCCAAGCCTTCTCGCACTTGACCCTGGTCAGGGCGGCCGACGCCATGCATGGGATCGACCGCCTCAGTCTGGCCGTCGACGCTCCCGTTTAGCGGCACGGCGACGGAGGAACCAGGTCCTCAGGGACCGAATCCTCCTTCGTCGCGTGCCTGCCGTTCAGCAGGTATGCGTTCGTGGAGGCGACGCTGGATATGCGGCAGGAGTCGTGGCTGCGCGCGCCGCATGCCAGATCGCGCTGCGCGGGCCGATACGATCGCCCCGTTACGCCCACCTGCGGCCGATCCTGGACACCGGACAGGATAAGACCGGGCACGTCGAGGACCCTGCTGACGAAGATGGCGGATACGTGCGCGGCAGCTCCTACTACGCAGGAGGGGCCCGATGAGCCGCCTGGACACGGAAACCAAACGCAAGCTGCGGGAGATGAACGCCGGCGAGCTGCTGGAGGCCATCGATACCCAGGACGAGACGCTGAGCATCAGCCTGCCGTTCGAAGATCGTCTCCGGCTGGTCGTCGATGACGCCTACGCGTCGTTCACCCATGCCAAAGTCACTGGCCTGATCCGGCGGGCGGGGCTGCGCTACCCGAACGCTGACCTGCGCCGCATCGACCTCCTCGACGAGCGAGGTCTTGACCGGCCGCTGCTGAGCCAGCTCGGCACCTGCTCGGTCGTGTCCCGGCAGCAGAACGTTGTCTTCCAAGGGTTCACCGGGTCGGGGAAGTCCTACCTGGGATGCGCGGTTGCTAAACGCACATGCGAACACCGCATCCGCGCGCATTACGTCCGCATACCCGACCTCGAGGAAGCCTGGGTCGCCGCCCAAGACACCCCTAGCGGATCCGGCAAGTTCCTGCGCAAATATGCCGCATTCACCCTGCTGGTCATTGATGAGTTGCTGCTGGATCGACCCACGGAATCGATGCGAACCATGCTGCTGGAACTGATGGAACGCCGCTACGGGGAGACGTCAACAGCGTTCTGCACCCAGTACTCGCAGAAGGACTGGCACCAGCGGCTCGGCCCCGGCGTTCACGCCGACGCGATCATGGCCCGGATCATCCACAAAACGATCTGGGTCGAGACAGGCAACTACAACATGCGCGAGCACACAACACTCGCAACCGCCTAGCAACCATCACGGAGGGCGTCAGCGGCGCCAGGCCACGCGACCGCTGGCGCTCTCCCGCACGAACCCCGGCGCTGAACCGCACGAACAGGTGGCGCTCAAAGCTTCAAATACTCAGCATTGCCGCGATCTCTAATGGATTAGGGTTTCGCCTGAACCTTTGAGTCCTACCGGAGTCTTCCGAACGCGGTGACAGCTTCGATGAATCCGTTAGCAGGGCATGGGCGAGGTCGGCGACTACCGTCTCATCGTCCCAAAACTGCGACCAATGACGTTGGCCAGATCGATGAACACCACAAACATGCGTGTGGTGACGCGTTCGCCCACGGGAAGGTTTTTCAAATGCGGGATGGCCGAGGGCTTTGGTTTCAGGAGGTGCGGAAGTGCGGAACGGCGCCGGGCTCTGAGGCCGCCCGGCTGCGCATCGCCGCTCCCGTGCCGCCAGAACTGTGGTCCTAGAGGAACTCGGCTCGGCCTTCCATCGCAGAAGACGCCAATGCATGCTCGCGGCGAGGGATCCGCCCGGCCGCTTTCGCCAGTCTGCCGGCGGCAACAGCGTGTTTGAAGGCTGCGCCCATGAGCGCAGGGTTCTGCGCTCGGGTCACGGCCGTGGCAAGCAGTACGGCGTCACAGCCCAGTTCCATCGCAAGGGCAGCGTCAGATGCCGTACCGATGCCCGCATCCAGCACCACAGGCACAGAGGCGCGCGACACGATCAGTTCGATGTTGTGGGGGTTGAGAATTCCCAGACCCGTCCCGATCGGGGAGCCGAGCGGCATTACGGCTGTGGCCCCGAGGTTCTCCAGACGCAGCGCCAGGACTGGGTCGTCGTTCGTGTAAGCGAAGACTTTGAAACCACGGTTGACGAGGTGCTCGGCCGCAACCACAAGTTCCACGGCGTCGGGCAGGAGCGTGTGCTCATCCGCAATGACTTCGAGTTTGACCCAGTGCGTTTCCAGCGCCTCGCGGGCCAACTCGGCCGTCATGACCGCATCCCGTGCGGTGAAGCAGCCGGCCGTGTTCGGCAGGACCCTGATGTTGTTGTCCACAAGCAGCTGGAACAGGGAACCCTTTTCGGCGGGCGAGTATCGGCGCATGGCTACTGTGGTCAAGTCCGTGCCGGAGGCCAGGAGCGCGGCACCGAGTCCGTCCAGGCTGGGCGCTCCGCCGGTGCCCATGATGAGCCGGGAGCTCAATGCCACGCCATCGATGACCAGGCGGTCGGTGTCTGTTCCAAGCCCGGCTGGAAGCGCAGTTGTTTCAGTCATCATCCTCATCCTCCCTGAATCGCCGTAACGAGCTCAATGTCATCGCCCTCAGCAAGCGCCGTACCGTGCCAGTGGCTCCGGTGCACGACCTCGGAGTTGCGCGCTACTGCCACACCCAGCCGCTGGCCGTCGGCGGGCTGCCCGTTGGAGGCAAGTTCCCGCCCTGTGATCTGGCTGACGAGCGATGTCACGGAGGCGTTCGCTCTTACGGCGTAGGGTTTGCCGTTCAGTGTGATGTTCATGCTGATTCCTTGTTCTAGTCAAAAGTGACTGGGGTCGCAGCGGCTGAGCGGGCGCCGTGCACTCCTCAGTAAAAGCACGCCAGTGCGTGTCGCGGCGAAGGGCAGGACTGCCTCCCAGCGCAGCTCCACTATCAAGAAAGCGGCGCGTCCGCGATCCAGGCTATGGAACGAATGAGCGGCCATGGTAGCCCGGGCCCGCTCACCTTTGCATGGGGAACGGGTTCAGCTCGTTCATTCAGCCAGCGTACGGGAGGACCGCGCAGTGGCAGACTACCAAAATGGGTAGTTTATGCCATCCCGAATTAGCGTTTCCCCTATCCGCAAATGACAGGACGATTGGATGTAAGGCCCACCTCTAAAGGAGGAGACCCTTTTGGAAAGGAAGCCCGATGCTGCAGACTTCAGATTCTTGTCTTGATACGTGGATGGACCGGGAGGCTCTCGCCGAGACCAAGATTCCGGTGATCAGCCGCCTGTACCGCGATAGTGTTCGCCACTATGTCGGCATGAGCGAAAGCACCCTTGCCCACAACGTGACCCGTGGCCTGGTCATGAACTCGGCGTTCATAACCACGGCGAAAGCGACTCAGGAGGACGTCTTCGATGACTGAACGGTTGATCGACGGATATGACGGCGTCCTCGCGGACTTGGACGGCGTCGTTTACACCGGGCCGCGGGCAATCCACGGGGCAACAAAGGCCCTGGCGAAGCTCGCGGGGGAAGGTAAGAGCCTCGCTTACGTGACGAACAACGCGTCCCGCTCGTCCGAGCAGGTGGCGGCCCATCTCCGGGAATTGGGGGCTCCAGCCAGCGCGGAACAGGTGTTCGGTTCGGCCTTGGCCGGCGCGGAACTGCTGGCCGGACAGATTGCTGCCGGGTCGGCAGTCCTCGTCGTCGGGAGCGAGACCCTCGCGGACGCGGTCAGGGCACAGGGGCTCGTCGTCGTCCGCACCGCCGATGACCGACCGGATGCCGTCATCCAGGGGTTCTCGCCCGGGCTGGGATGGAAGGACCTGGCGGAGGCTGCCTACGCCGTGGCCGCGGGTGCGGTCTGGGTGGCCACGAACACCGATATGTCCCTTCCGCAGGAGCGCGGGATCGCGCCGGGGAACGGTACGCTCGTGGCGGCGGTTGCCGCTGCTACCGGGAAGTCGCCATCGGTCGCGGGAAAGCCCGGGGCCGCCCTCTTCGAGACCGCGGCCCGCCACTCCGATATCGACCGTGCGATCGTGGTGGGGGACCGGCTCGATACCGACATCCTCGGTGGAAACCGCGCGGGTATGGCTACGGCCCTCGTCCTCACGGGCGTGGACTCAGTTCACACAGCCTTGGCAGCACGGGTGGACGAGCGCCCGGATTTCTTGATCGGCTCCCTCGAGGAGCTGTACGAGCAGTACCCGGCGGTAACGCTCGACGGCATCTCGTTCTCCTGCGGTGGGGCAGTTGCCTCTGCCACCGACTCGACGGTGACCATCAGCGGACGTGAGGACGACCTCGACAGCTGGCGTGCCGCATGCGCCGCATGGTGGGCAGTCCACCCCGAGGTGACCCCGGCTGCCGCACCTGAGGTCAGTTTCACGACCGTTCGTTAGGAACCTTGCCTCGGCGCGCTGACGCGCAGCCCGCCCTGCGGACGTATACCGGGCGGCGGCTTTGCTGCAGACCTAGGTGTACTCGGCCTGGACGTTGGTTACATGTTGAAAGGGTGAAGACCTCTTAGGTTGGTGGTTACCACACACACCGAACGACTAAGAGGTCTTCATGGTCCACCGTAATGCCCGGCTGACTCCTGCCGGTAGAAGCATCCTTGTCCAGCGTGTTCTGGACGGCCGTCCCGTCGCCCATGTGGCCAAGGAAATGGGTGTTTCCCGTACCTGCGCGCACCGGTGGTGCCGGCGCTATCTGGAGCACGGTTGGGCCGGGATGGAGGATCGTTCTTCCCGTCAGCGTTCGTGCCCGCACGCCACCGCCGAGGCGAAGGTCGAGGAGGTACTCGCGGCAGGTGTGAAGCACCGCGAAGGCCCGGTCGAGCTGGCTGAACGCTGAAGTGTCCCGGTCCGCACGTTCTCGCGGATCATCGCCAGGGCGGGGGCCGCCCCGGTTGTGCGAACTGGATCCGATCAGCGGCGAACGCATCCGCGCCGGGCGGGCCACCGACCAACGCTATGAACGCGACACCGCCGGGGAGCTGCTGCACATTGATGTGAAGAAGCTCGGGATGGTCCCGAAGGGAGGCGGCTGGCGGGTCCACGGCCGCAGCGAAGCTGTGAAAGGCCGCGGGGTGGGCTGCGACTACGTCCACGTTGCCGTGGATGGCCACTCCCGTCTGGCGTATGTCGAAGTGTTGCCAACACCTCCATGACACGCATGGCGGTCGTCCACGACACACACCCGAGGCCGCGGCAACCCGGGAGGCGGCCCGAAGCTCCGCGGACAGGTCTGCGACAGTGCCGGCCACGAGCCTGCTGGTCAGCGTCGAACGCAGCGGAATCTCATCGGTGGTCTGCACGAAGGACCGCCGCGGACACTGCGGTGCCAGAACGCCAGCCGCCGCTTCCGGACCGTGACTTCCAAGGGCTCTCCGCCGCACTCGACATCCCGGACGCGGTGGACCGGACGGGCCTGGATCCGGGAAGAGAACACCCCGCAGTCAGGACGAGCCCCTTCCCGCTCGACCGGCTCGACAAGCACCATTCGGACAGCACCGGCACGCTCGGCGGAGAGCACAACATGGCCCTCCAAATTGAACAGAATCGACGGAGCATCGCACGTCTGCGCAGTCTGTAACAAGGCTCGTAGTCCTCAGTAATAGATGTCTCGACAACACCTATGCTCGCAGGGCTACGAGCCCCTCATTTGAAGGACACCACGCTTAAATTGGTGAGCCGTTATGGCGGACGCTTCCCGCGTTACGCCGCGTCTAGCTTGGCGCCCGGCCCTTCGCCCTTGGGCAGCCCGAATGACGCCAGATGACCCTGCAACCGCCGAGCTCGGATAAGTCAGCGTGCGCGCCCCTGGAATCACGCCGGGCCAGCCACCAACCGCTATCCCGCAGACACGTCAGAACGCACCGCCACGCATGCGGCGCGCACCGTCATGCCCGGAGCATGCACTTGACACGACCTATAGCCAGCTAGCTGTCGACCGAGCCGATGCGGCCTCCAGGATCAGCTCCGGTTCCACCTGAATCCCGGCTTCAAATCTGCGTCCAACCCATTACTTCAGGCCGCGCCTTCCTTAAGGGGAGATGGGTGACCTCTCCCCCGCCGGGCCGGTTTACGGCTCTCAAGTGCGCCGGGCGTAAAGCGGTAAGTGTCCAAACTACAGGGACGCCAACGTTGTGAGAGTTGAGGCGAGAGCGTCTGCCAATTCCTTTCCCTTGGTCACGAAATGCTGAGAAAACTGGTTGCGGTGCTCTTCGTGCTCGTGAAAATGGTGAGGAGTTAAGACCCCGGAAAATACGGGTACGTCCGTTTCAAGTTGAACTCTCATGAGGGCGTCCACGACACTTTGTGCGACGAATTCGTGGCGATAAATGCCTCCGTCAACTACCAGGGCGGAGGTGGCGATACCGTCGTATTGGCCGGACGCTGCGAGCCGTCGGACGAGTAGCGGAATTTCGAATGCACCGGGCACTCTGTGGACATCCACGTTGATGATTCCGAGTTCCTTTAACTGCGTTTGGAAGCTGTCTACGGCGCGATCAACGATGTCAGCATGCCATTGAGCGCTAACAATCGCTACGCGGAAGGAGGAAATGGCTAGAGACGACAAGGGGAGTTCCTTTCTTTGCGAAGTAATTAGAGGATTCTTTCACGCTGATACTAACCTTGGCGAGTATATGTCCAGGCAGCGGGGCCCGGCGCGTGCATGCTGAGGCGGAGGAGCTCCCTGATGGCCGACCTGACCCGGCTGACCCGGCTAACCTTGAGAGCAAATCTATTAACCGTACGGCAGCAAGTAGGACTTGGGTTGGGGCACCGGCAAGGGTGACCACAGCGGGGTGGACCTGACTGCGACGGTTGAATCGTGAGACGGCTCAAGGAGCCCAGCGAGCGGGAGCAGCGCGTCCACCTCAGCCTGCCCGCGGCTGTCCACCGCATCAGAAGCACTCCACATTGGTGACCAGCCCAGGCATGGTGACCACTTGCCCGGGTCACGTTTTCCTGCGCGGAGGCAGGTGATCGGCAACGGCATGGATTCCCTCGGCATGCCGGGCCGCCAAATCCCGGCCCTGATCCGAAGCGCCGGCTTCGAACAGCACCGGGCGCCCTTGAGGCGGCCGGCTACGGTCACCGGCCGCAGTGTTGGCTGCAGCCTGTTCAACGCCGCCATACTCTCAACTCCCGGGCAGAGGCACAAACCGGCCTTAGTTGAAGTCTTTAGAGGACGGTTATCAAGATTTGATTGGTCGTCGCTATTCGACTCCGCGCCGGGGCTCCGCTGACGTTGATCAGCCGGAACGGCCGGGCCGGTTTGCCCTTCTCTCGGGAGGCAGCTCCGCGGACGCAGCCGACGTGTGTGCCCGTGGCGAATGTTGCTGTCGAGAGCGATGGTCCGCTTGAACTTGTCCTTGTTCTGAAGCAGTTTGAGTTCGGGAGTGAGGCGTCCACGCAGCGGCTGCGGTTGAACGCATGCGGGTCACTCCGTGCTGGCTCCCGTAGAGAAATCCGTGATGACCACGGATGCAGAGTGCCTGTGATGCAAACCACACTAGGGGGACAGTGTTGCAGATCCTGAATTTGAAAGTTTCGGAGGCTTTTGTGAACTTCGCAACCTAGATTGCTGTGATCTTCAGTCGGCCCTGAATTATCTTGCGACTGGCTTAGCCGTGGGTGGCAGCACCGTTCATAGCATCCCTGATGGGCTTTGCCCATCAGCCGACAAATGGGTAGCTAGGTGGGACCCGGTCTTTACCAAATCATTGAAGGGAAGAATCATGACTACACAAGTTGCTAACGACAGCCTCCTCCTCCAGGACGCGCTTTCGCATTTTCCTGCGGGCGTGGTAGCCCTGTCGGCGACGGTCGAGGGCGAACGGCAGGTTATGGTCGCCTCGTCATTCTCTGTGGGAGTTTCGTATGAACCGTCACTGGTTTTGTTCTCCGTTCAGAAATCTTCGTCCACCTGGCC
>ENA-OWNT01005249-OWNT01005249.1-seawater-metagenome-genome-assembly--contig:-NODE-5249-length-10789-cov-3.831404_pt1 | contig 10789 bp, 12 predicted proteins | sample MGYA00238136_ERZ651165 | MGnify/ENA primary metagenome ERZ651165 (study PRJEB26861, sample SAMN08777766) | seawater metagenome | isolation source: coastal seawater | place: USA: Florida | collected...
TTCGTTCCTTCGTTCCTTCGTTCCTTCGTTCCTTCGTTCCTTCGTTCCTTCGTTCCTTCGTTCCTTCGTTCCTTCGCGGACATTCAGTTACCAACCCATTTGCAGAAGTGGAGCATTATTAACAAAGTCCTTCGTTCGTTCGTTCCTTCCTTCCTCCCTTCCTCCCTTCCTTCCTTCCTTCCTTCCTTCCTTCCTTCCTTCCTTCTTTCCTTCTTTCCTTCCTTTCTTCCTTCCTTCCGAGTACAAGGCAGCTTGCTGATTGTTAGTGAGTTAGGGTCATCGATTCGTTCGTAGTGCATTCATCATCGATTACCGTATGCATTTTGGTGATTGCCAGGACTTCGGTCTAAGCCCAGGACCTCACCCTGCTCCCAGATGATGTCACTTCATAGCATCGCGTCAGTCAGGTCGTCATTATTTAATTATGGCGTGGCGTGGTGTGTGTAGAGTGCTGCTTGACTGTCGACCGACTACTGTTAGTGTTTACGGCATTGCGCGTCACATGCGACATCTCACACTCGCTGTGCATTGCCACGCACGTGGATCTAGCAATCGAGATTTGCCAAGGTCTTTGGACAATACGGACCCGTCCACACGCTTGCAAATTAAACGGTGTGCAGCCAAACGGTGTGCAGTGCCGTCGCGCGGTCTTTACACGGTCGGGCACGGGCGGGTGATCCACGTCTTGCCAACGGAGCGGGCCATGGTACTGCACGATCCGTCGACTACGGCGTGCCTCGAGCTCGACCGGCCATTGCGGGCCGAGCACAGCTCAGAGCATGTCTGGTCGTTGCTCACGCGCTCGACACGACACTCGTCGATAAGTGTGGCGGTGCCACTGGCTCGTGGGATCTCACACGGGCAGCATTGGTGTTGGAAGACTTGAGACTGTCGCCGATGCTGGCACGGATTCTTCGGCCATTTCCATTTGGGCTGCGTGCTGCATTGTCCGTTCAGTCTTGTGCCACTGTACGTGGCGCCCACCGCTGCGCAGGCGTCACTGCACTTCGAAGAGCCACTCTTGTGGAAGATGCCCAGGAACGTCTGTCTTCTGACAGCCTCGACGGAGCAGGCCTCGGTATCTCTGCCTCCGGATTGCATGGCTTCCATCGTGAGGTGGTTGCATCTGCAGCACTTGTAGTTCACCTGGACGTCGACTTCGCCCTCCGCACGGAGGTGGCCCTGCTCTCGAAGAGCCGAAGACTGCGACGAAATGTCGAGCGCGGACGTGTGGACGGTGGCGAGACCCAGAAGGACCCCGCACAGGAAGAAGTTGCGCATGTTGTTGCGGCTCTAGAGTGCGGCGGTGTATTTGCTGAAAACGCGGAGGATTTTTCGTGGGATGTGCGACGGCCACAGCGAATAGGGCTGTGTGCTGGCTTTGCACTGGCGCCACAGCGTCGACTTGCCCGCAAGCCACCAGGCAAGACACCGAGCAAGTGATCAAACAAGCCACCACGCCAGCAAGCACACAAGCGGTGGCGGTGGAACTCGAGCAAACGTAACAAGACTACGACCGGGGCAACATCAACCAAGACGACGGCGGTTGTGCTTCGACGAATATATCTCACCAGCAAGCACGCAGCAACAGTTAACAGTTACAACGACGGCACACAAGGAAATGCATGCTGCAACGACGGACGACGACGAACAGACAACGAACGAACGACAACAATAGCGGCACCGACGACAACAACGACCAGTGGTGGCAAACAAACGACACCAACAATAAAGGAATCACTGCACCAACTGTGGCGACGAATGACAATGGCAACGAATGACTCTGACAATGAACGACGTCGGGCAACGAGTCGCAAACGCATTCAAAAGCTTCTGTTGATGAAGGGCAGCGATGAATCCGACCAGCCAACGTAACCATCGCCATTCCAACGAAAGGACGGACGGACGAGCGGACGGACGGACGAACGAAGCAACGAACGAAGCAACGAACAAACCAGCGAACGAACGAACGCACGAACGAACGAACGAACGCCGACGACAGCAACCGAGTCCGAAAACTGAAAACTTGCGGAACGGCGAAGCAAAGGAACGAACGACGATGGAAAGGAACGAACGACGATGGAAAGGAACGAACGACGATGGAAAGGAACGAACGACGAAGGAACGAACGACGAAGGCTGTCTGGCGCCATGGTGTACTACCATCGGCACTACCGCGGCCGTGCACTGCGGCACTTCGCCGTACTAACTAAGGCATTCTTGAATGAATGAATGAAGTTGGTTGGATACCATGGATGGATGATGGATGATGGATGGCGCCGTCGTCGATTGATTCATTCGATGGGCATTGTTGCATTTATTTCTTGGTTATTCCGAGGCGCGGATGACATTGCAAACGCGGCATTTTGGTGGTCCCGTCCCATCTCACTCATCTCGACACCTTCGTTTGCGTCGTGGTCGTTCCTGTCGAAGGAGAAGGGCTGTTGCGTTGCTGTTGAAGTCAGTGCAAGACGGCGGGTGGGGTGGGAGGGAAAGTGCTCCAAGGGTTTCCACCCGTATGTAGGACACTGCGACGATGCGCATTTTTACAATCATTCCTTTGCTTGCCGAACAGAGTGTGAGGCAGCCTGGGCAAGCGCAGATACCTTTGTGTGGGATTATTGCGCGTTTGCGTCGAAGCGTATTAATCCCGCTACAGGATGCTACAGTGTGGGACTTGTTCATCATTGATTTTATTCATCGCCTTGTTCGCGAAAGCCTTTCGTTAGATCGCCAGGTTTGGAACGTACCGCTATGTAGGATAATGCGAGCCACATGCCCGACGTATTCCCAAGTGTGGGTATTACTCAAAGATTCGTCTGCCCCTTCTGCAACCCAAACTCTGCGTGCCGCTTTCTAGGATTACACGCAAGTCCCCCTCAGTGACGAACGCGGTCCCGGCCGAGAGCCTATAGTGCTGATAAGCGATACGTTGTGCATAGCACCACTAAGTGAGAACTGTATCCTCGGTTTCTAGGACAATGCGCCCAACATTCGAGGTGGATATCGGACGCCGCATATGCAGTGCGTGTAATCCTACTTGTGGAGCACGTGTGCGGTAGGTGTAGCTGTTATTGTTGTACCTTGTTTCCGGAATCTGCGTTATCCGTGGTCAGAGGACGTATTCCCGACAGTGGAATCTTGCGCAACTTTGCTTGGTAGTATGTAAACAATCGCCCTGTTTTGGTAATCTACGCTATCTTCGTCGTGGCGACGTGGCCGGTTCGTGGCGGCATCTGCGACGCACATGCGTGGGATGGGTGCTACAGTTTCCTTAACGAGGCACCTACACTCTGAGTGGGTGATGCAGCTTCCAATGCACATGCACGGGAGCGTGACTTTGAGTGGATGAGGAAGGTGGAAGAAGGTGGGAGGAGAGAAGAGAGCCGCCGTGTCTTGTCGTGTGTCGTGCCTGCCTTCCACCAAAACACAGCGCATCTGGGTGTGTCCCTGCACTTTCTTAGTTGGGAATTTATCGTTCGGTCTTTTATCCAACATCGCGATACTCTCTCCGAAGATGTCGACCGGGGTGAGTGCACTGCAACGTCTCGCGAAAGATGCTGCTATAAAGCAGAATTACACCGCCAATCGCGAGCAGCTGCTGAGGCGCAAATAAGGGAAGGGGCGGAAATGGCCCGCCGTGGCGCGGGTGGGCGTTACGTAGCCCGATAGCAGCTCCTCTGCCAGAACAGAAAATACTCCCTGGGACTTCGAACACCCAGCGTACTCATTTTGCATAGTGGTGGCTGCGCCACCCATTACACCCCCTGTGGTTCTAGAAACACCCACGAATTGAGCTGGGTGTCGCAGCACCCCGTCCCTCGGCTGGAGTCGCTTGGTGGGTGTTGAAACGTCCAGAAACAGACGGTGGATGTTGAAACACCCCGTAGCTCATACGAAGTCGTGTGGTGGGTGCTTAAACGGCCACAGACAAGGTGGCAGCTTGAATTGCTTACAGAAGAACTGCAGAGGTTGGCGATTGATTGAAAGGAAACCACTCCGCCCAGAGCCGATTAATTCATCCTCTGGACCCGAAAAGTGTCCATTCTGAACTAAGTCCCCTTGGAGAATTGACTGCAGGAAACCACAAGGTGGCAGCTTGAATTGCTTACAGAACTGCAGAGGTTGGCGATTGATTGAAAGGAAACCACGCAGCCAGGAGCCGATTAATTCATCCTTTGGACCCGAAAAGCGCCCATTCTTAATTAAGTCCCCTTGGAGACTTGACTGCAGAAAACCCACTCCACCCAGAGCCGACTAATTCATCCTCTGGACCCGAAAAGTGTCCATTCTGAACTAAGTCCCCTTGGAGAATTGACCGCACGAAAACCACTCCGCCCGGAGCCGATTAAATTCGTCCTCTGGACCTGAAAAGTGTCCATTCTTATAGTCCCCGTTTTGGAGAAGCTCTAACAATTAGCATGCAGTCTCGACGAAAAACAGTCTAGATGACTCAATGAATGTTTTCTTCATTCAAGTAAGTGTAGACGAGCTGATCAATTGCCAGCCCGAGGACGAGCAACCCTCCGTCCACTTATTTAGAGGTAGATGTTCGGTGTGGGCTATGTATGTATATTACAATGATTTAGTGAATGAACGTCCTGTCGCATTGCTCCTCCCCTACCTACGATGCCTGCCGAGATCAAGTCCCTGCATGCCACGACTCTGTTAGCGGCAGTGTCACAAAGTAGCTTTGTTAGTATTTAACAGTTGAAAAATCGCGTCTGTTGCGACGCAGCGCAGTCGCCCACGCTCGTTCGCTAATGGCTTTGCGCCGCTGCAGTTTGCTCTTTGGACGTAATTGACGTGCTTGCCGGCGGTCGTGGCAGGCGAATGCACAGACGGCTCACCTACACCGCGACCGAGTCCAGGAGCGCGATACTTTCGAACTGGCGACCACGCACGAGCCTTCGAAATACGGGTCGAGGGTGCTCACCGTTCCACTGAAACCGCCGCACAGCTGCGCGCAGGTTTCGGTGTCGCCCGTGCGCTCGACGTGGCACTCATCAATGATGGAAGACCCTGATCGCGGCACTGTGCAATGGCAACATTGGTGCTGGAAAATTTGTGACTGCCGCCGCATCGTGCACGCTTTGTGCGGCCATCGGAATCGCCCTGAGTGGTCGCTGCATCGCCCAGCCAGCTTTGAGCCAGCGTACGTTGCTCCAACGGCAGCGCAGGCGTCGCTGCACCTTGACGAGCCTTTTGAGGCAAACAGACCCAGAAACGTCTTCCTTTTGATGGCGTCGACTCCGCAACTCTCGGATTCCGTGGTCCCACTCTGCATCGCCGAGAGCGTGCGGTGGCTGCACCTGCAGCACTTATAGCTGGCCTCAACATCCATGTCTTCCTCTGCGCGCAAATGTCCTTGTTGGCGAAGGCCAGAAGCGTCGGTGCCGAGGTCCAGAGCAAAAGTGCGCGTGGCAGCGAAGCCTAGAAGCAGCCCGCACAGTGACAGCACCCTCATGATTACAGTTACTTTTTTAGGGGGCAATTCTTTCACAGACAATCTCTTTTTTCGCCAGCATAGTTTCAACCAAGCAACAAAGATCGCGCAACCACAAGACGTTGAACATCTGCCGTGCAATAGTGGGCACGACAACCCGATGTTTGTGCCCGGAGCAAGAATGCTGGCAACGCCATGCTACAAGGACGCTAGACAACCATCTTTGCAGAGTTGTGGGTCGGGATCAGTCTGCTATGTTTGGTGAGGAAACAGCTGTAAAAAAGCAACTCGTTCGCCCCCACGCATGCATGGCGCCTCTCATACAACGGATTGAGCTAACTGTTGCCGCAGACATGCCCAAGTGAAGCCAAGACTCAAGCGAGCAACGTCACACGTAGGCAGCAACGACCTCGCAAACGAGCAGCAACTTTTGTGCCGGCATTCAGCGACAAAGAGAGGCGGTGAAGCACCTACCTCTGGAAGCGAGTAGCTCCGACAAGCGCAACAGCAACGCGCAGCAACACCATCTGCGAGCAAACTCCCGAACCCAAACACGCACGTGACACTGCGGTGGTTGCTGCCGTGGGTGCGTGGGGGCCGGCACAGGGGTGTGGTGGGACCGGGCGGACGGACGGACCAACCGCTTAAATACCTGCCTCACGAGTACCGCCGTCGGTGGTGAGAGCGGAGTGCTCATACTCGACGAAGCTGGGAGCGGAAAGAGGACGTCTGCGGTGGAGGTGGTGGTGGTGGTGGAGATGGTGGTGGTGGTGTGGTGGTGGTGGTGGTGGTGGCGGTGGTCTGGTGGTATGCTTGCGTGCGTGTACTATCTTACGCCCTACCGCACGTGCGCACTGTGATTGCGCCCGCAGTACGAAAGTATTTTTCCGGCTCCCTACAGTTGGCGGCCGCCTCTCTCTGCCGCCTTCAAGCATCCGCAGGCACTGAGTTCCTAGAAACGGATCTGTCGGAGCACGTGCGACACCTGGCTGCCCGCCGTTGGTTGTATTATAATGCGACGGAGTTGCTTCGGTTCGTGGGAGCAGCCCTCGCGAAACGGCATTATCGCGATTCCGTCAATGCGTCTGTTGCTGCTGATTTCGCCGCTTGAATGAATGACGGAAACAAACCGACCATGTCGCAGAGTCCTGAAAGACGGTTCGTTGCGGCTGCCGTCTGGACACAAAGTAGAAAATGCTTCGCTTTTCGATATTGCAGTGTTTCACAGTGGATATCTCACAGACGGACCGTGTATGTCGCAGAGTCCTGAAAGACGGTTCGTTGCGGCTGCTTTCTGGACACAAGGTGGAAGATGCTTCACTTTTCGATATTGCCGTGTTTCACAGTGGGTATCTTATATGTAGATAGATGGTGATCCTGGTGTCTGGGAGCCATCATCACGTCGTATGTGTCCGGCTATGATTTGTATGTCTGCCTTCTACGGTGGAGGCTTTATGCCTCGGATCTTGCTTCTACGGTGACGGGGGACTGACTTGACTATCGTGTCGTCACCGACGAAGCAAGTAAATTGAGGCAACGGCGGTGGCGATGGCGGTGGCGATGGTGGTGGCGGTATTTTATTTATGCCGTCGTGGTTGTTGAGCCACCCAGTAGTACAGCTCTGATGTGCTCTTCGATACCTTGCACCCACCCACGCCAGGCAGCGAAGTCGCTCGGTGGGTGCTTCAACGTCCAGATACGAGCTGCCAAGATGAAGGGTTTTATCTACGGTTCGACGAGGCTGCATGTGGCTAGTCGTGGGCTGTAAATACCGGCAAGTGAGTAGCCGATGCGTTGGCGTTTGGAAAGGAGATTCTCTCGTATCACCCGCATTCTGAGCCGTCGGTTATTTTATTTTACCCATTCCGTATCATGCCGTATAATGAAATGTGGTAGCTGGTTGTACATTGCAAAGTTTAGCAATGTTTACTTCCCTTGCTTTCCGCAATTTGAATACAACATCTGGATCAGTCACCGGATACAAACTGAGGTGGTTGGATGACGGCAACTAACCGGTCGCTCACTTAAATTAAGTAAGTTAGGTTTGATGATAAATAAAACCCCTGACATGACACTTACTTTACCAAGTGGCTGCCCGACCAACGACTTGCTCCATTGGCCCTCCTCCGACCGCCGACCTCCGACCTCCGACCTCCGACCGCCGACCTCCCACCTCCGACCTCCGACCTCCGACTTCCGACCTCTGACCTCTGACCTCCGGCCCCCGACCTTCGACCTTCGACCGTCGACCTTCGACTTCTCCGCTCTGCCTCCTCGAACTTCTCCTTTTCAGCTTGCTTGCTGGTGTGATGTATGGATGGGTATGCGCGTTGCGCATAGTGCCGGCCGACTAACGATTCTCCCGTCCTCTTTCGCATTCTTGCTCCTTCTTCCTCCTCCTCCGTTGTCCCTCCTCTCTCCGTCTCGGAGTCGTCGGACGGCTCTTCCCTTTGCTTGTTCGTGCATCGATCGAGCCTCGCGTCCCTTGCTTGCGTTGAGTTTGCCACAACCTTTTGCATGCTTCCTCGTTCTGCTTGCGGTTTTCGCTGTGTTTTTCCGCTACTTTTAATTTGATTGCTGTCTTTTCATCCGATTTTGTGTTACTTTCATGTCATTGTTGTTTATCGAGACGACCGCCTTCGGTTGTTCGTTTGTCCGTAGGTTCATGGACGCTCTGTTGCGAGCTGCCTGTGGGCCGTGGGCCTCACAGTTTTGGATCGCTGCGTATGTTGGCGTTGCGGCCGCCGTTTGCCTCAAATGTGCCACTCTCCCTTCCCTAGTCAGACTCCAACCGCTCTTTGATTATCGTTCCTCAGCCTCAAAAGCCATACTTCTGGCTGGCATTGTCGGTGCCATTTATGCTTTTGCGCTCTCATTTCACTACAGAGTGTGCATGATCCCGAAGGTAGAGAATGCGTTTTTGTCCGGAGCCCCCAACGTAGCACTGCAGCCTTGCTACCAGAACCGCACCGCAGAACTGCCCCCTTTTGTCTTGCACCCGGCTGAGACAACCGCCAACTATTACCTTGTTGAGGGTGCCCCAGGATGCGGCAAAACTACCATCCTCCGCGAGGCCTGCTTCAACGCTGGCCCCGGCGTAATGTACTTTTCTGTGCCGCTGGCAACAATGGATTTCGGAATCGAGCTCGCCAAGCATATCAACTTTGAATTCGTGGAAGGCGTTTCGGCCTGGCAGGTAGTGGCAAGATATTTTGCCGACGCTCGTGAGAGGGTACCAACCAGCAACTACGAAGCAACCATGCGCGTGTTGGACGTAATTTCGAAGGCGGCTGTGGGTTTGAAGACTGTGCTTGGCCACCCTGCGGTCCTGGTGATTGATAATGTAGCCAGACTAGCTCACCAAGACCCAGAGATGCTGCATTTGCTGCAGGATTTTGCCGAGAGACGCGCTGATGACGGCACCTTTGTTGTACGTTGCATGTCGGGCTTTTGTAGTTTGTTGTCGTTGTGGTTGCGTTGCCCGTATTTTGGATTTGGGTTGTCTGTGATTCTGCAGCAGCAATGCTGTGTTGTCCCGCCCAATAGATTGTGACGTGTGTGGTTGCGACTTGGGGTTCTTTTTCGCTTCCGTTGTCATTCTTTCCAGGTGGTTTTCGTATCCAACGAGGGGTGGGTTTCTCACATGCTGACAAGGCGCTCGGCAAAGTCCCGGATGGGAGATATCATTGAGATTGGAGACCTAAGTGTTGAACAAGCCACACAGTACCTGATATGCCGCGGTGTCAACGAAAACATTCCATCCGTGCTCAACATCACCGGGACTCGGTTCACACAAATGGGCGCTACCGCCACTCAGCTGGGTGCTGGAGCGTCGTTGGAGGACTGTCGAGCAAGTTTGTCACGGCGCGTCTCGTTGGAATTGTGGGGGTTGCGCGGCGTGTCTCCTGCACCACCAGGAACACGTGGAACGTTAGACGAGGCTTTCTGGACCATTGTGGATGGCATTGTCCAACATGGTGCGGTGACCAAAACGTTTTTCGACGACACTGCCCCAGAAAAAGACGACAATGACATCCTCTACTCTTTCAACATCTTTCTGATCGACCATTTTAACGAGCAGGTGACTTTTCGGACCAGAGCCGTTGAATTGTACATGCGTGCGACGATGGGTGTATTCGAACAGCAGCGCAATGCGATGACTGACTGAACCCATTCCAACCACCACGACTAGTGAAGAATTCAAGATTTGCTTTGATAGCAGACCGTGACAAAAACAACAGATAGATGTGCATTCATGTCAAGTTTGTTCCGTTGGCAATTGTGCCGTGTTTTTGTCCCAACGTCCGCAACAATCTTTGAATTAATTAAAATGGGCCTCGTGTCTTTGCCAGTGGGTGGAGTTGTCGGAACGCAAGAGGGATGGCCAGGTGGCTTCCTGCAGGATGAATTAATGGGCACCGCGCTATTCTGGTGATTGACTGAAGCAGGCCAGTCACCCCGGCGCCGATTAATTCGTCCTCGAGACCCGAAAAGTGTCCATTCTTATTAAATTACCCTTCGTAAGTCCCCTCTTCTTTTGTTGTTTTGTCGAGACCACTCAGGCCGGAGCCCGAGCAAATGCATGGTCTGGACTCGAAAGTCTGAGTTGTCAGTTTTAGAGGGCTTCATGGCATAACGACTATGGTCATCGCATCCATCCAATGTCGATGCAAAAGCGTCTACCGAATGAATGTTTCGTCCGCCAAGTGTGTGAGTAAGTAAGTGTAGACGAGCTGATCAATTGCCAGCCCGAGGCGCAGCAAGCTCTTTTGACCTAACTACGCACAAACCTAAGCTATACTAAGTCCACTTTTATCACAAGTTTATCATAAGTTGATAATCGATAACCACAGCGACCTCAGAGTGGCTGGATGGCTTTTGGGAGGACGCCGCGGACCAGAAAACCCGAGCGTTCCGACAGGCCTCTGTGCGCAGGATGTGCACCGAGATACAATGCCAACTGTTTTTCTCGAACGCCTACATGCTGTCCCAGTTTGCCCAACATTTGACGCCGGTTCAGGCAGCACCGTGGACCATCTATCTGGCCCCACATGCTGGTCCGAAGCGCCGATTCTCAACGATTCCATCGCTTGCTTTGTAGCCAGCAAGCACACACAACGGGCGGAACCAGAAAGAGCTGGTATGATGACGGGCTTTATTGGCATACCTGTCGACGAGGAGGCATGTGGCTGGTCTTGGGCTGTCAGATACCTGCTAGCGAGCAGTCGATGAGTTGACAAGAAAGGTTTCTATCATACGATACTTTCACATACATACATACATACATACATACATACATACATACATACATACATACATACATACATACATACATACATACATA
>ENA-OWNT01005250-OWNT01005250.1-seawater-metagenome-genome-assembly--contig:-NODE-5250-length-10788-cov-3.993371_pt1 | contig 10788 bp, 9 predicted proteins | sample MGYA00238136_ERZ651165 | MGnify/ENA primary metagenome ERZ651165 (study PRJEB26861, sample SAMN08777766) | seawater metagenome | isolation source: coastal seawater | place: USA: Florida | collected...
TTGTTGGTTGGTTGGTTGGTTGGTTGGTTGGTTGGTTCGTTCGTTCGTTCGTTCGTTGGTTCGTTCGTTGGTTCGTTCGTTCGTTCGTTCGTTCGTTCGTTCGCTCGCTTGCTTGTTGTGTGTTCGTTGTGTTGGTGCGATCAGGACTATCGTCTTTCTTCGTCCGTGGCCGCTGACTTGCGTGACGAGTGGGAGGGGATGGCTTGCTCGCGCCAGTGCGCTTCGTCGTTTGTCGGTTTGTTTGTATGTGCACTGGTCGTGACGTTCTCGAGTCCACGATACTCTCTGTTCAAGTGCTCGCATTTTTTTGAGCAAGAAGCTGGGCGAGGACTGCAAACCGGAGTGCAGCTTGCATTGACACAGCCGTTTTCGTGGCGTCTAGTATTATTTTGAATTTGAGAATTTCATTTCGTGCTGTGTCACACTTGGTTGGGTCGAGCACAAGAAGCTTTCTGTTGTTCTGGTGCGGCTTGCCATCTGCAAGCATGGCGTCGTTGTGGGACAACGTTGTCAACCTGAGTGACCAACTGCCGCTGTACAAGCAAGATGGCACCCCGGACACGCACACCGGTGGTTTCTTGGTTTTCGTGCTGATTTCCCTGGTCGTGTTCGCGTTCAATACTTACGTTAACATTCGGCAACATGTTCGTTACAGCGACAAGGAGGTTGATCAACGCCTCCTGGACTTAGTTGACAAGCTCCCCCCGATACAAAAGTCTAAGTCGAATGAATCTCCAACAACAGAAGCAGGAGACGCGGCACCAGAAGGTGCTGAGGGGGCTGATGACGACGAAGGAAATGAGGAATCAATCAGTGGCAACACCAAACCGACCAATGCTTCTGATGACAAAAATGAAGAGGAGGAAGAGCAGTACGCGACCTACAAGGAGAAGATTGTTGCAAAGTTTCCTGCTTCGCAAGCGTACGCGAAGGACAAAAGTCGGTTTGGCTTTGTACGTTCAACATGGGGACTGATTCAGGGTCTTGTTTTTCTTTTCGGTGGATTTTCACCGTTCATGTGGGATCTGTCTGGACAATGGATGCGCTTCGTAGTGCCACAAGACTACTGCAACGACACTGTTCAGGCGTGTGTCTTCGTCTCGGTCACCACAGCGATTGACACCATCGTGTCACTTCCATTTGCAATGTACTCCACGTTTGTCATTGAGCACCGCCATGGCTTCAACAAAACAACGCTGAAGACGTTCGTCAAAGACACAGTCCTCGGATTGCTCTTGCAGGCCTTGTTCGGGCTTCCGATCATGGCACTGATACTCATAATCATTGAGCAGGCTGGTGATTACTTCTTCATTTACGTGAGTGGTGCTGTGATGCTCATCACGTTCTTCATGATGAGTATCTATCCAAGTTTCATTGCGCCGTGCTACAACCAGTTTGATGCGTTGCCAGATGGGTCGCTCAAATCCAAGATTGAGTCGCTTGCGGCAACCCAAAACTTTCCTTTGACAAAGCTGTTCACAATTGACGGGTCAAAGCGTTCAGCACACAGCAACGCCTATTTGTACGGATTTTGCAACAACAAGCGCATTGTTCTCTTTGATACCTTGCTTCGACAATGCGACGAATGCGAGATTGTGGCAATTCTTGGCCATGAAATCGGACATTGGAAAATGGGACACACTGTCAAGAACATGGTGGTGTCTCAGCTGCAAATATTTTTGATTTTCTACTCCCTGTCGTTCTTCGTGGGCAGTCAGACAATGTATCACATTTTCGGTTTCAACGACACGCCGACTTTCATTGGTATGAGCTTGTTCTTGGAGTGTGCTTTCACCCCTTTGAACCCACTGCTTCAGTTTTTCATGTCGTACATGACGCGCTTGTATGAGTTTCAAGCGGATGCTTACGCCGCAAAGTTAGGACACACTGAACATCTGAAGGTTGGGTTGGTCAAACTCCAGTTAGAAAACCTTGGTGCGCTGGCAGTGGACCCGTTGTACAGCGCTTACCACTACTCGCACCCTCCGGTTGTGGAGAGACTTCGTGCCCTGGACGAGTTTGAGAAGAAAGATGCTTGAGACGAGCAACGTAGCAACGTAGCAAGAGACGCGGGACAACAACAGCAGCTAACATTTAACATTTAGAAAATTGAGGTTTATGGACATCATCACCCAAAATCATAACTTTAGATGTGCGTATTGTAAGCGACGAGGAAACTGTAAAAACAACTGTCATCATGTCTATACGATGAGAATTGAGAATTGGCCCGTCGAAGTCGGTGTTCGAGGATGCGTTGTCTGTCTGTCGGTCGTCGTCGTCGTTGTCGTCGTTGTCGTCGTCGTCGTCGTCGTCGTCGTCATCGCCGTTGCTGCAGTCGACGTATTCACGTACGTTGTGACGTCGTGCGGACTCACTTCTTCCTCTTCTTCGTCGTCTTCTTGTTGTTTCATGTGTTTTGTCGTCCATGAGGCGACCAAATGTCTATCGTTACGAAATGCCGCTACTACATGGCGACGCTGAAGACGAGCTGCGGACAATGGTTGTGCGACAGTGTCTTCATGCGACGAGTAAGAGGCCACCGCCCGCCAACGCCTTGCCGGCCAATTGGTTGACTTGGATATTGCACTTCAAGGTGAATTGATTGCTTGTGCGTTGAACGTGATTCCTGCGTGTGCACCATGGGAACGCGTCTGTGCGCAAGTTTGTGTGCCGACAAAATTCTCGCAGATAAGATTGTGCGCTTCGGAACACTTGTACAGTTACTGCAACAATGAGGGCGCTCTTGCTGTTGATCGGCTGCCTCTGTTGGTCGTGCACGGATGGGAGCTTGGGCGCCAAGGAGTTGGCTTACCAAGAGGAGCTAGCAGTAGAAGCGCAGTATAAAATCCGCAGACTCCGGCAAAAGCTGAACCTTCTGGATGCAGAATCCACAACCCAGTTCCGCGACCTGTCTGCGCAACTTACAAAAGAGCGTCGAGACCTGGACAATATTCGCCTGTTGAAAAAGGGGCTGTCGAAGGTAGGGGTTGTGAAAATTGCGGCCTTGCAACAGGAAATGGACGACAAGAGGGCTGCAATGAAAGCGTCAGGTGCAATTACGGAAGAACAACGAAATGAAGTCGCTCGCCTCGCACAAAAGATCCAAGCCTTGAAAAAAGAAGCCTTTTTGCCGGTATCCAACCAAATTTTAGCTAACGGCAAGCCACTACAGGCGCAAATTCAGGACAGCCTCGACGACCTCGAAAGATCCACCGATTTAGCCGAGAAGCGAGAAATCAGACGGCGAATCGATGACCTTCGCGCGCTACGACTGCAGCAACTTGAGAGATATGTGAGCAAAGACCTAGAAATTCTGCAAGCACTTCGTCGCCACCTCACGGACATCGACCTCAGTGCCCTGTATCGAAACTTTTACCGCGAAAAGGTCGAAGCGGCGTACCAAACGCTGGTGCGTCACGAGCAAGAGCTTGCTGCATTTCGCAGCGAGCTTACTCCGGAGGAAATTGAATACAACAATCGCATCAGATCTCAGATTAATTCTCTCCGGTTGCAGCAAAAGAAATCCCCCGATCCACAGCACACCAGTGCCCTCCAACAGCGCATCGACGCCGCGGTTGCTTCTCTTGTTCAGGGCGTAGGGCACAAATCCTCCGCTCAAGACTCACTCTAATCCAATGAGACTTAGGGATCGTTGGACAATCAAATGTTCCAAAGGGTTTTATTTCTAATTTTACAAACACAATTTCTGTCAATCGTTTGACAAACAACATGTAAAACGTTTAGCACACCAATCTTTGAACGCTGTCACTGGTATTCGACTTCGACGGTGTGCCGGACGGTGCAGGTGTTTCGTTGGTTCGGAGCGCGATACATCATTGCCTCTTCCCTTTGACAACGGTGCTGTGACATCTATTCATCACGCTCCCAATCCGTTGCAGAATTATTGCACTGACACGAAATGAACTTGATTGCAGTCCCCTCTGACAACGTGGCACACGGATACAAGGGAACCGTAAAATAACTCAGAAGCCGTAAGCAATGCATTGACCAAGGGGTAATAGCTCTGGACCAGAGCTATTACCCCTTGCATTGACAGTGAATTGACCCACAATTCGAGATGAGAAATAGCTGGGACCGCCACCTTAATGAATAGATCACCGTAAAGATTAGCGTGACAGGAAAAAAAGAGCGAAAAGGGAGCGAGGGCAAAGAGTAACTGTCAACTGATCCACATCCTATGCCATACAACCACACCCCCCACATCCCACACCATCACCATCACAGCATCATAGTCCACACCACACCAGCACCATCACCCTCACAGTATCACAGTATCATAGTCCGCAGTCCACAACAGGAATCATAGGAGGTACCATAAAGAGAGGTAGTCTAGGCCTCTAAAACAAACTGTGAATGCAGCGGCGAAATAAAAGTTCGCGGGAAAGAGGGGACCACACCATCACCAACACCATCACCATCACCATCACAGTATCACAGTACGTACGAGTATCATACTCCGCAGTCCACAACAGGAATCATAGGAGGTGAAGAGAGGTAGGTAGTCTTGGCCTCTAACTAAAACTACCCAGGGTAACTGTGAAGAATGAAGCGGCGAAATAAAAGTTCCCGGGAAAGAGGGAAAGTGTTCGCGAGGGGGGGTTCGTTCGTTGATCACTGCCTGACTGAGCTGAGCTGAGCCGTGAGCTCTCAGCCGTCACAGCTCACAGTGAACGACAGTGAGTGAGTGAACGACAGTGAGTGACAGTGGATGACTGCGAGTTGTTGTTGTTGTTGTTGTTGTCGTAAAATGTAAAATGTAAAATGTCCTGCCTCTGGCTGTGGATATATATCTACATTCAGGATTCCGTTGTTTTGAGTGAGCTTATTCGCCTTATAAACGAAGAATCCTGAATAAGGATAACAATATAGGAGTGAGTGAGTGGCTGCTGCGGCGGTCAGTATGATGAGGAGGTGCGATTACCCACTCACTCACTCACTCACTGTCAGTCACTGTCAGTCACTGTCAGTCACTGTGGCCAAGTGTGGGGGCTCTGAGTGAGTGACAGTGAGTGATCGTCGGTCGTCGGTCGGTCGCTGGCGAATTCCGAATTCGGCGGCGGCACTAAAATGAATGAATGAGGAGCGCGTTCGTTGTTGTGTTGGCACTGACGCACTCACTGCCGCACTCACTGACGACGCAGTGACTGACTGACTGTCTGACGGATTGATGAACAGCACGCCGTCGCTTCGCCGCTTCGTCGCTTCGTCGCTTCGTCGCTTCGTCGCTTCGTCGCTTCGTCGTGGAATCGTCGCTTTGTCCGTTCCTGGCACGCTGGTCGCGGAATCGTTGCTTGCTGTCGGCGTGTTGTTGCAGTTTCTTTCTCTACTCACGTGCTGTTGCAGCCTTGCGATCGATCGATCGATCGATCGATCAGGTGTTGGTTGTTGGTCGTATCAAAGCCATGAATAGATGACTCGAGGACTATCGCGCACTCACTTGGTTGTGGGTTGTTGGTGATAGTTGCTAGTGGTGGATGTGGATCTTGGTGTTGTCCCCGCTGTGTTGGCTGTTGTATAACATTCAATTCGCTGTTTCGGTGCTGGACGTGATGTGGTGACGCGTCGGTGCTGCAGGGGGCTGGTGTGGACTTGCATGGACAGTATTTGAGGAGGGTTGGAAGGCTGCCGTTGGCGTGTTTGGATGGGTAGAGTTTCTGCGCAGAGGGAGGGCCGGTGGACTTGATCTGATCTGACCTGACCTGACATGACCTGACCTGACCGAGTGTTGGATGGGAAGAGCGTGCCTGGAAGTACACGTCGGTGGCTCGGGCGAACCCAACAACAGGAAGTGGACTCTGTGCAAGCCACGACAACTATTTTCGCTGACATTTCACCGAATACAACCGTCTTTATAAAAACAAAAAACACGCCGACGCATATTGCTTCGTGCGGTGACGACTCATCGAACCAACTCTAACTGCACAACCGACCACACCTGGAACAAGCTCAGTCACCATGGCCGATGCAGCAGCTTTGAAAGCGGAAGGCAACAAGTGCCTTGCCGCGAAGGACTTTGATGGCGCCATCGCCAAGTACACCGAAGCTATCGCCATTGACCCTTCCAACCACGTGTTCTACTCCAACCGTTCCGCGGCATATTTGTCCAAAGGAGACCCTCAAAAAGCGCTCGAAGATGCGGAGAAGTGTATCTCGGCCAAATCTGATTGGCCAAAAGGATACGGCCGCAAGGGTGCTGCTCTCCACGCGCTTCATAACTACCCCGATGCCATCGAAGCTTACGAGGCTGGCCTCAAGGTGTCGCCCAACGACGCTGCTCTCAAGAAGGGCATGGCTTCTGTTGAAAAGGCATTGGCGGCAGGGATGCAGGGCCGCGGCAACCCTTTCGCGCAGCTGTTTTCGCCACAGAACGTCGCGAAACTTAAAGCTCACCCCACCACCGGGCCGCTGTTCCAAGACACCGCATTCGCGAACACGGTGGAGAACGCTGCAACAAATCCCGCAGCTTTGCAGCTGATGCAGAACGATCCTCGATTTATGCAGTGCTTACAGGTACTGTTGATGGGTTCGCCGGAGATGCAGCGAGCTCAGCAAGAGCAGGCCGACGAGCAAAAACGCAAGGAAGACGCCGAAGTCCGCGCAACGCCCAAGGGGTATGGGTCTTGGGCCCCGAGTGCCAAGGAGCCAGAACCTGAAGAGGAGGAAGAGCTCACAGCAGAGCAGCTAGCGGCCAAGCAAAAGGAAGAGGAAGAGGAAGCTGAGCGCCAAAAAATTCGCGCACAGGCGGACGAGAAGAAAGATGAGGTTCGTTGATTTCTTTGGTCGAACCCACGTTGGCTGGGTAGGGCTTAACCGTGTGTCGCAATTGCATGTAACAGGGCAACGCCCTTTACAAGGACAAACAGTTCGAGGCCGCCATCGCGAAGTACAACGAAGCCATCGAAATTGATCCAACCAACATTTCTTACTACAGCAACATTGCAGCTGTGAAGATGGCCCAAAAAGATTTTGAAGGCTGCCGCGCTGCCTGTGACAAGGCTCTTGAGGTGGGTTTTGGTAGCTTGAGTTGTTTGGTGATTACGCCGCGATCGACTAAACTTTCATGGATTTCCCCCCCCCTCCAGGTTGGCAAAGCAAACCGTGCCAGTTTCGAGAATCGTGCTAAGTGCCTCGTTCGCAAAGCGACCTCGTATATGAAGGAGAAGAAGTACGCCGAGGCCATTCAGTCCTATGAAGATGCTCTCATGGAAGACCGCACCAAAGAAATTGAGGCCAAGTTGAAGAAGGCGCAGAAGTTGAAGAAGAAAGCCGATGCCGATGCTTACATCAACCCCGAGCTCGCTGAGGAGCACAAGCAGAAAGGAAACACCTTCTTCAAGAGTGGCAACTTTCCCGATGCGCTCAAAGAATACTCCGAGGCCATCAAACGCGACCCGTCGAATAAGTTCTTGTACCAAAACCGGGCCACAGCGTACTCTAAGCTCATGGTATTTGACGCCGCGTTGCGCGACTGCGAGCAAGCTCTGAAGATTGACCCCAACTTCGTGAAAGCCCACGCACGCAGTGGTTACTGTCACAAGGGTTAGTACTCGCTTCCACTCTACCTGCATGTGGCTCACAATATTGCCATCACCGTTTACGCTGTTGCTAACTGCGCCTCTGTCTCGCCTCAACGCAGGTTTGGCGAAGCTTCACAAAGCTGTGGAAGCCTTCCAGCATGGCCTTTCTATCGATCCCAACGACAAGCAGTGCCTGCAAGGGCTTCGTGAAACGCAAGCGCAAATTCAGAAAAACATGATGGAGGGTGCAAGTGAAGAACAGCAGAAACGCGCGCTGGAGGACCCCGAAATTCGCAACATTTACAACGATCCCATGGTGCGAGCCACACTTGAAGCGATGTCCAAGGATCCCGAGGCTAGCAAAAAGGCGATGTCCAACCCTGGCATGCGTGAAAAGATCAACAAACTCATGGCAGCTGGATTGCTGTCGTTCGGAGGACCCGGTGCCGGAGGTGGCAGCAAGTAAGAGGGGTCTACTTTTAGTTTTTACACTGTTGTCCCGTCCACCGAGCGCTGAGAGGAGCAAGCCAGCGCCGACAACGGCCTTGGAGCACTCATGTTGTTCCGTAACAGTAATACACTGTAATAACATCACTTCAGATGCATGTTGCACAGCTCGCTGCCTGCGTGAGCAGAAAGTGGACGGAAAGTATAAAATAAAGTGTTAATACAAATCAAGGGAGGTGGTTTTTCTCCATTTTCGATAGGCGCCGGCTCAGATAGTACACCACGCCGGCAAAAACTCCGACAATAACTAAGATGGTGATCCACCCAGCTCCACCACTCCTTTCAGCCATTGATGCGGCATGCTGTATGGTTTTGGCATGCATATCTGCTTGGAGAGAGTGTATTCCCTTCAACTGTTCGGAAACGTGTTGCTTAATTTCATCTTTGTGTTCTTCCATGTCGCCAAGCTGGTTCTGCACATGCGCACTGACGGCGACGGCCACGTGGCTCTCCAACAGCTCTTCTGCGACCTTGGCAGCTTTCTCCTCAAGGTCGGAGATGCGCAGCTGGTCCTCTTTCTCAGCGTCTCTAATTTTATTGATTGCCGATTCCAGGGAATCTTGGATGAACGAGAGTTCGTGCTCCACGGCGTGATGGAGATGGTTAAGGCGCATCTCTGCATCTCTCCTGTACAATTTCATGAGCTTGACAATTTGCGCGCCACCACTCTGCTTCTGCACCTGACGCTCGAGTGACTGAATTTCACGGGGGTTGACCTCCTCTTCGTCAACAGAGTGCGGCAGACGACCGCCGGCCTTGATGAGCTTGACTGAGAGCAGATCGTGGTTGTCGGCCAGCTGGCCGGTGGTGGCACTGAAAGACACCCGCAGTTCGCTGTCCCAGCCGCGAGGCATACCTGCGCAACGAAAACACACTCTGTCACGACACAGCGCTTCGATGTCGTGCAGGGCAGGGAACAAAGCTGACCTTCAATCTTGTGGTCGATGACTGTTCTGAAGTCTCCTGTATTCTTTTCGTCAATCATCACCAGGACGGACTTGGTGCTCGCTTTGTACATAACATGAAGCACGGAGTAATCTAAAACACTGAAATCGTCGCGGCCCTCGAAGTAACGGTAGTTTGCCTGTGAAAGGGTCGGATGTCACAGGGTCAGTCGCGGGGCGTTGCTGCTGCGAGTTCACGCGGCCACACACACGAAATGGCGAGAAGACATTCACGTACGGTGTTCCCGGCAGCAGGTTCGAGCAAGTCGACATCGCTGGTTCCATCGTTGACGTAGAGCATGACATCTTTGTGTGCACTGCCCATCTATTGAAGAACACAGCAATGTGCAGGTCAGAGAGGCAGGCAGGCTAGGCAGGCTGGGTGCCCGGAATGACGACGCTGTTCCACTCACCTCGGCATTTTTGAACGTGTCGAGCAGGATCACGAAACCTTTGAAGTCTGATGGGCCGGCGAACAAATCACCTCCGCGTCGCCAGTCTGATGCTGTCATGTCAGTCACCCAGATCGCGATACCATCGCCGTACAAGCGCTGGCCAGCTCCACTGATGCGGAAGTTGACATACATGGAGAAATCTAACATGGCAATGGGCTCGTTGTTGTGCAACCATCCAGCCTGTGGATTCAAGTGTGAAACACAACAAGCGGTCAATCACACAGCAGAAGGGATTTCATAGCTGACTGCGCGCAAAAGAGTGCAGCACGAGACAGGTGCAGGGCGAAGGTGGCGAAGTCCGACGTGTTCCTCAACAGTTTATAAGTTTTCCATCATCTCTGGGATTCTCTCCCATCAGAGATTGTTCACATTTGGCGATCATCGGGTCGGACGATGGCAAGCAGCACGGGGTGGAGCACATGCGCAACAACAACACAGAGCCTTGCGACTGACCTTGGACTGGCGGTCATTTGTGAGGCGAACGAAGTTTTCGTGGACGTCCGTCGATCCACCAGCAGTCCATGCACTGTTGATCATTCTCTCTCCGGTGCTCTCGTCGTATTCGTCGAACGGCGGCGTAAACGAGTTGGAGGGCACAAGTGCGGAACGCAAACTCTCAAGACGTGTGCGGTCGTCCCGCCGTCCAACCTGTGCAGGAATGGAGCGCGGCTTTGCAGGGGCGTCAGTGGTTGCCTCGTTGTCCGTGGCCACCGGCACTGGCTTCGGAACCGGAGGTGGACGGTTAGGGGGAGTGGCATCGTTGGCATCGGCGCTGCCGTACGCAACAACAAGAGCGGCGCAACAAAGCGCCAGCACGAGACCCTTCATCATGCACGTTTCGAATGACCCTGCCAGTCAATGCCGTCGGGTCCCACAACGGAGGGGACTTGATTACGGCGAAACCAGAGAAGTACACATAAAAAACGTCGAACAAAACAGGAGGGGAGCAGGAAAAAAACCAGCATTGCATTAGTGTGACTGCGAGAATAACGTCACGACCAACCCACCCACCGCAAACGAAGTAAACCCATCGTTTCATCGTTCTGTCCACCGTTGTCGTGCTTGCATATCCAAAAGCAAGCCAAAACAACCACCTCAACTGTTATTCATAAGTACACCACCTCGTCGTCTACCACGCACGCAGCCCAATCTTCATTACCACTTCCACCACGACCACGACCACGACCACCACCACCACCACAACAACAGAGAACAACAACAACAACGACGACGACGACGACGACAGACAACGACAACAACAACCAACGTTGACGGCAACCAACGACAACGAAGGAACGAAGGAAGGAACGAAGGAACGAAGGAAGGAACGAAGGAACGAAGGAA
>ENA-OWNT01005253-OWNT01005253.1-seawater-metagenome-genome-assembly--contig:-NODE-5253-length-10784-cov-4.608574_pt1 | contig 10784 bp, 14 predicted proteins | sample MGYA00238136_ERZ651165 | MGnify/ENA primary metagenome ERZ651165 (study PRJEB26861, sample SAMN08777766) | seawater metagenome | isolation source: coastal seawater | place: USA: Florida | collected...
ATTGCAGCCTGCAACCGCCGCCCCCAAACAGGTGTCAAGTCCACTCTTTGTTACCAGCTCAAGAACATTCTGACGAGATGAAACCAAATATTCTACCATGTCCGGGATGTGCGATGTAAACGCCATCAAGAGTGCACTCCAATAACAAGTGGTGCCATTTTGTTGGAAAGACACGCATTCAAACACATCAACTGAGTGCTCGCACCATTCATCCAGAAGAGTTAGTAACTCCACGTTGCGGTTTTGAATTGCTGCCGCAACGGCGCTAATCTTCCCCGACTTCACTGTCCCACAGCGTTGATTGCAGTACTCAATCTTCGAATCAGTTGACAACGGTGAACTGCTTTTCGCCGCACATTTGTCGAACATGTCCACAACTATGTTGGTTGCCGAACGACTGTTGATACTGATGGCGTGATACAGCAATGACGCGGTTGTTTCAGAAATGTTGAACACATCATGTAGTGCAATGCCACTTGATCCATCGAGACGGTCGATCTCATCAAAAATCAATTGCAATGTAGAGGTGTTCAGGCTCTTGATAGCGGAATGCAGTAGCTGTAGACACGGCGACATTTCAGTTGCTCCACCTACGACTTTCGTGGTTGGCAATGAAGCTTTCAAGCTCAGCAAAGTTTTCACAGCGTTTGCTTGCCCGTGTCGCACTGCGACCATCAATGCAGTGGTGCCGGGTGCGTGTGCCAACGTACAATCCACCGGCGTGTGTCGGAATACAATCAACTCTTGAATCAACTTCGAATTCCCTACGTTGCATGAGTACGGAACGCGTTAAACAGCTGACGCAAAGACAGTAGTGTGTGCAATGCGACGTGGCTTACCCTTCTTCGCGGCATAGAACAAAGTTGATGGAGAAGGTTTAAACACGTGAAGGTCTGGATGCAATTGTTTCATTAACCCATGGTGGTGCAGTCGTATTTGTTCGAGAGCAACGGCCACGTCCATCGACGAAACATCTGACGAATGCAGAAGCCGAGAGCCAGCGCAAAAGTCGTTGTGTGTCAATGGCATTCCGAACAAGGACGACAGAAAATAGCTCTCGATGCGTTCAGTACACGCATCAGTGTGGTCCCATTCATTCATCACGAGAAGTGGAGAAGTCGGGTTGGAAATAAAATGAGACATCCATGGGCTTTGAATCAGCGCTGAGACAAAATCGCTGATTTTCATCGGCACGACACGATCAAAATCCCGCCTTTCGAAGCATCCCAGAGACTCGTATAGAGACGTAAAGCCATTGGATGAACACCAACGCATGAAATGTTTGCGCGAAAACTGCAATGTTGTCTCCAAGCGACCCATGGCAATTGCATCCTGCAGCGAAACAACGCCATGCTGAGTTTTTAGAATGCCATCAAGCTTTTGCCCGCTTTGAGAGACGATGTTGTCCTGCCAGTTGGTCGCGTCGGAATCGGCATGACACTTGTCCAAGCCATCTTTGAGCACAGCCAAAATGCCGAAGCTGCCAGATTGGGCTGCCAGAATCAGTAAACTTTCACTTTCTTGCCCGTTAGGCGAACCACCAAGAAGAGACTAAACCAGAACAACCATCAATTACACAAGTGACACGGAACAGCTCAATTACATAAATCCGACACTTTACCTCAGTCATTGATGTGCCAGATGACATGAATCGCGGCAACACGGATCCTACCAACATCTGCATAATAGACGTGTTGTTCGCCTCCATCGCGGTAGCAATAGCTGTGTTGCCATCTCCATCTGTTCGCAGAGGATCGGCTTTGAGGTCGAGGAAACACCGCACTGCCCATTCACAGCCTCTGGAAGCAGCGAGATGTAATGGGGTTCGGCCCTGACAGGGTGAACACAATTGTTGTTAGGCGTTGGCGAAACAACTATGTGAGGCGCGGCAATTCTGGCTTACCGCATCAGTTGACACTCTCTCAAGCAATCTCGTGGCGTGCTCAATCGGTGTACAATCCAATGGTTGATCAGAATTTAGCTGATCGTCACCAATCCCATGAGCTTCCGCTTGACATCGCCAATGCTCAAATAGAGCACGAGCATTCGAATCTAAGTCTTCATCGCTGGGGATGTTGACTGTACTCTCGCAGGCCGCTTCCAATGACACAGCCTCGGAGCAAGGCTTGATGACGAGCAAGTGCATGATTGTGTACCCGTCTCGGGTTCTCGCCAACGTATTCTGGCCTTCCCGAAGTTGGGTCTCCTTATCAAGCTCCAAAAAAATGCGCAGCACATCGGGCTGACCGACAGATGCCAAGAGAGCCGAAATTCCCGTTGTGCAGCTGCTGCTTCCAATTTGCTTTCCAGTTGCAACTGCGTCCAGCGAGGACATTCCAGACACGCCAGCAGTTTCGAGACTTCCAAAAGACTCGACACTGAATGAAGCCGCATTTCCAACGAGCACACCCATCATTCGCGGACACGCAGTATCATGGATCATAGATTTCATTACGCCAGTTGGGGCATTTAACGAAACAGCACAGGCCAATGCATTGTTTCCATCAGCACTCACAGCCTGAGCGCAAACACAGACAGTGTCATTCGAGTCCACTTAACAACAGCCCTCACATGCCGCGACCTTACCCTAACACTGCTTTTCATCGCTATCAAAGTTTGTACGCCAGCAAATGGACCGTCTGCACTAGCCAATGCTTGCCCCAAAGCAAGTGTGCTATTTTTCCGAGCTAGTTTCGCGCGTTGGCTTGCACTTCGTGCCAACTCTTTGACCATTTCGGAGGTCACTGGCGCGTTGTCAGCTGGTACACCAACGGCCTTCCAGTGGAGGCACTGAGCGACAACGTACGTCATTAATGGCGAGTATCCACTCAAATGGGTGGTATTGCTTCCTGTACCCGAAAATGCAGCTGCAACTGACGGCGCCAGACGCAAGCCTGAAAATCCATTGCCACCACCCATTGCATAAATCTCCACGCGACTTTTGGCACCAAACTGCAACAGCAACTCACCTGGTCTGCTCAGTATTTGCGCCACACGGGGGGAAAATGCTGTTGTTTGCACAACGTCACGAACTTGCCAATGGAGAAAGGACTTGCGGTTGCGGAGCTCTCCCAAAGCATATTCGGTTGATCTAAGCCACCCAAACAAGCATTCGTTGAAAATTCGGTGGCTGAAAAAGTTTTGAGAGCAAGTCAATTGAAATTTACCCGCAAGCCGACATCACACAGTGAAGAGACACCACGTCTTCGAAGAGAACACGAAGAAGTTTAGTGCTGTTGGCGACTCTAGACCCGATAGCGATCATGTCATCTGTCGTTGCCTCCACGCTCGCTGCCTGGTTTGCGTTCCCTTTTGGGGTTGAGGGCCGGCTTGCACTGTTGGAAGATTGGTGTCTCGACGGTCTGCTGGAACTTGGTCTCTTGCCCGTTCCCGGCCTCTTCCCCTGAAAATATCAATATTTGGTGACAACATGGCAACAACGCGTTGATGGGAATGGGATGCTACACTCACGCTGTGTTCTTGGGTGGACTTCCGAACGAATTCTCGAAATCCGTTGTATCTGCACACACATCAAGCAACGTCAAAGTGGTCACAGCGCCTCGCGACTATGCGCCAACACTCACGCTTTTGAACGATCAACGCCAGCTTCGTGGTGCCACTTGTAGCCCAAATACGTCCCAACGAGGGACAAGATCTGAAACGAACCACCAATGAGGCGCGATTGCTGCAACAACAGCATGTGCTTATGCAATTCCGATGTGATGTGCTTTGTGTGCGCAAGAATCAGCTTCTTTCGTTGCTTCTCAGTGTTTATACTGTCAGTAGTCACCCTCTTGGGGGCGACTTCATTGTCGACAATGGCGAGCACTTGCAACGCACACCGCACCAACAGGTCCTCTGCGTGCATTTGAGCGTGCCGCAAAATAAAATCCCAGCTTGACTTGGGAACACTTCCAACCGCCAATGCGTTTTGGCGCAACGCTGTGCGTAATTTGTTGAGCTGCAAGCGACAGTGGCATCCGTGACACGGAATTAGATAAGCAGTAGAAAAGGGAACACCCAAGTCACAGTGCAATTACCGCTTTGTCTTTCTTCTTTGGCTTCGGCAATGATCGCAGGGCCCCTTTTAGTTTGTTCAAAACTTCCAGCTGCGGTAAACTGGCTGCAATACTAGCAGGCGCCGTTGCACCATCCTTCTGTGCACATCCCCACTTGCTGCGTGTATGGCGTAAAATTGTGGCCTGTGTGAACAGGGCCTGGTACGTTTGGAAATCCAGCTCCATTGACAACACCTCAGATGCAAGGTTGTTCTGGGCACGACCTTCATCTGACAGAGATGAGAAGTCAGACAGCGGCACAAGACCTGCGCACAAGCAACAACAACAACATTAGGTTTTCAACATTGTTTCACAGAAAAGATCAATCCCTGTGTACCTCTCCTTGCCGCCACAAATGCCATCATGTGTAGTAAGTGTCTCATGCCGTAAGCTGCGTCCATTTTGAAGTGAGCCTTGTACACGCTCAGCATATCAAATCCACGGATGTATTCAACTTCTTTGGAACGAGACTGTTGCCAAATTCCTGGAAACTCCAGTGGGGCTCGTCTGAAACGTTTGAGGGCACCAGTTTTCCAGTACGTCAGTGCCTTGTTTTCAACTTTCTTCAGGATCGTCTGAACTGATTTGGAAAATGACCCATCACGAATAGCCTCGAACAACGCCGATGCTGATATTGCATGTTGATGCTGCAGAGTTGACATAACATTGAATCCAATGTCGTTGCGCTCATTGACTTCGTTGGCCGGGAGCGCGTCTCCTGCTACTCATCACACAAAGAACATAAATGCAAGTAAGTATGGCAGCATTAAGACAAAACGGTGGAGTCGGGCATTCACAAACCTTGCACAAGCTGGCTGAGGGACAAAATGTCTCCAACGTACGCAAGGACGCCCATACCCGTGGAACCGCCTAATCCCCACGCTGATAGCTCTGACACAAAGAGGCTATCCAACGTTACTCCGTCCTTTGCTGTTCCGGGATCACACTTCGAAGAGCTCCGAGTACCTTGGAGTATTGCATCAAGCTGGCACGAACACCCGGCAAATTACTCGGAGGAACAATGTCGAACCAGCGGACAAAGCCTTACCAAGTCGGAGCGCGCTAAGAAGCTGACACCCAACGTTGATCCCCAAAGGGTTTGCAACGGTGAGTTGCGGCCAACTCCCGAAGCATCATTCTCAGCAGAACTACTCTGTTGCGCGTGCTCAACTGAGGCCGACAAGCGTGGAATTCCGAGGCACGACAACCCTGCCGACATATTGGCCCCGTGGCGGACTAAAAGTCCCACAATACGGAAATCCCCTAATGTCACCGCTAAAGACAGTGGTGTTGCTCCTTGCAGACCTGCAACCAAGTTAACACAACTCACTGAATTGACAGAAACTGAAACAAATACCACTTAGAAGGAGGACGAACATGGCAGAGCACTGGTGACCGCGGTGTCCACAACGTCGGCCCATAGTGGGCCGGACAGATGCGCGAGTTCTTCTCGCGCTGATGCCGTGGCCTTGTGGTTCCGCCGTTCCTTAAGACCACCCTCATGCAGCGGCGCACTGGCGACCTCAGTAAGCATGCGCAACAACACGGTGGTCGCTTCGACATCGCCGCCCAACACGCAACAGTGAAGCGGGGTCAGCCCAAGCACAGTTGAGCTTGAAAGCAGCTGTCGCTTTGATTCCGCTTCCTGCTCCTCGCCTTCGATACCAGCTTCCTTTATAGTGTAGTACAAAAGCGACCGGATCACATCAGCTCGGCCTGTGTGGCACAGGATAGACATTGATGAGAGACACTCCGCAGTTCCGATACTGTGCATCGCAACACTTACCAAATTGGCAAGCCAGGTGAATAGGCGTCCTGCCTTGGTCGTCGAGCTGCCATGCATCACAGCCGTGATGGAGCAAACGCTGACACACAGATGCGTGTCCGTTTCCTGCAGCAAGATGCAAAGCAGAACCTCCAGAGGCCGCTGCTATGCGTGTATTCAGTGCCTTGGTCAACAGCTCCTTTGGACTTAGCTGCTCTTTGCAACGACTGCTCTCAACGACAGCTTGACATGACAGCGCTTGCAGCAACACATCAACACCCTCGATGTCCCCAACCGACGAAGCAAAGGACACCGCGTTGTGGCTATGAAAAGCGTCCTTCTTTGAATCGATTACCATACTTGCATTTGCCCCGAGAGCGATCAAGTCGAACATTGCGCTAAGGGACCTCGATCTACGAACACGTGCAACAGATTCATCAGAAATGGACGCCACAGTTAACCGGGGACATTTTCGGCGTTTACGCACCTGGATGCCACCACGCCAACCAAGGCCATGGATAACTGCCACTGGTGAAACTCAGAGCGAATGGCAGCACTATGAAATTGTGGCCTGTCACTGTCACCGGCGAATGGATGCAGCCGTGAAAACTGCGACGCACGCAGCGCTGCACTCGTTTGTGTTGCATCCAGCGCGAGCCCGATACGAACTTTATCGCTCTCAATGCCGTTTGTACATGTCTGAACGTAAGCATTCGATTGCAACCACTTTTGGGGTGGACATCTGACCTCGGTGTTCCTCTGCGAACCAGCTTGAGCCGTGTTTCCACCAACAATGGGTGCAAGCGGCGCGGTAACATTTGCATCAAAGAAGGTCACTCTACTGCTGGCAATAGTGCGGACTTTGTGTAAATGTGTCGAAGCTGCTGTTGTTGCCTCCTCGATGAGGCTATCTTTCACATCGGCTGTAAATTTCTCATTTGGTGCTGCTGCTGGTGAAATGGCGCTCAGGACTGCAGACACTATGTGGAGTCCATGGGCGACAGCTTCTTGTTCATCCGCAAATTGGATGTCATTGCCGCTGCTGGTAGATGACTCTTGCGCGTAGTGACTGAGCTTGAAGTCGGTGAGATGGAGGACTGCGCCCGAACACAAAGCGCCAACACACGCTTTTCGCAGGCCGATGAACGCGCCATTGTCTTCAGCGCTCGTTGATTTAAATTCATTCGCAGCAGCTGCAATTGCCTTTGATCCCTGCAGTGCCGATTCAACAACCTTGGTCAGTGCCTTTTGGGCTCCTTCAAGGCGTTCCTGGAGTTGATGTGGGGTGTGAACAAATGCCTGCAGGGCACGACAACCCACAGTAATACAGTTAGTTGAACCGCTTCCAACAAGACTAGCCGCAACAGCGACATCATACCCCATTAACATGACTGGCGCTGCCCTTCAACAGTGTGTGAATTGAGCAAGATTCTTCGCAAGCTCTGTAGTCTGCATCCAGCCTCAACGCAGCCGTCACGAAGTTGGAGTGCGCATCAATCAACGTGTTGACAGCAGCATCTTCAGAGGAATTATTGAGCAAAATGGCGGCTTGGGCGTCATCGCCGAGTTGCTGTTGCCTCGCATTACCAAGAGCAGTATCGGCTGATTGGAAGTCGGCCAAGCTCGTCGACAACCGCGCGCACCAATGCTGACGTAGTTCGTGCACCTAACAATCATGCAACACAGAAAACAAGCACGATATTGATGAACGTCAGCCCTGAGGGGAAATCAAGGACTTCGGATTTCGTCGCGCATGAACTTGCCTGTGTGAGTGTGCTTGCGATCGCACTCAGCGTCAGAGAGTAAACATCCACCTCATTTTCCGTTGCTAGCTTCTGCTGTTGCTTCAGGCGTTCAATGCAAGAAAACTTTTCGTCAAACGCTCCTGCGGCTTCTGATTTCACAAATTCTGACCACGCCGCTCGGGCATCTCGAATCATGTGTAGCTTTGAGTTTTGAGCAGTTTCGACCAGCGCCAACTCCTCATACACCGACATCGCGCTCCGGACTGCGGGTCGACCCGACGCAGCGTTGGACGCCGGATGTGTCGCCATGCCCGTAGCCGACGCCACGAGCGCAGCTGCTTCATCTTCAGCCGACAAGGCACCCTCAGCAATAATTGCTTGCACGGTGTTGTGGATCGCCATCTTCAGCTCCTGCGGTTTCGCAGCGCGATGGCACTGAATCACTTGCCGTGTCAATGCAGCTTCAGCTTGGAGCTGATCGGACACAGAAGCAACCACGCTCAGCGATTGTTCAATTATTCGGTGTTTTCGTCTCGCCACGGCTTCGAACTGAAACTGCACCTTTCGAAGTTTGCTGACAACGTCGCTTAGAGGCTACGTAAACCAGGTACAACGTGTTACACCGCGAAGAAGCCAAACAGCGCACATTCAAAAAAGTGACATCGACAGCATCTGAAACTTACAATAATCGGCTTGTTCTTTTCACGCCCGGATCTCAAGCGCACCTGCACATCATATCCACAGAATTATCGCTAGGAAATTTCGATGATCCAACAGTTTACTCCAACCTCTTGCGCCCAGCTTATGGTTTTTCTCAGGTGATGAATACGAGATAGGTAACTTCGGGCCACGCCGTTCAACTTCGTCGCTGCAGCATTTTGCTTGGCGAACAAAATTTCACGCAGCATCTGCAAGTGTCGTTTACGCTGCGCAAATCCACGATACCTGCACAGGGAGAACACGCACAAGAATGCCTCACAACGGTTGATATTTATGCCGGACACATCATGCAACAACAACGACGACGACTCACTGAGCTTGCACTCGGGTTGCACAGCGGCTGCGGTGAGCACGTTTGCGAGCAAAGCGGAGCATTTCTTGGTGCATTCTAGCGATGGACTGGATTTTAGTTGCACAACTTTCACGCAAGTTCAACAGCCCAATGTAGGCCTTTCGCGCGTGGAAACCTCGAACCCAACGCTGCATAGCGATCGTAGCTGCGGGGTGTAGCAGCACATGTTCAGACTGGGTGCAATCACTCGCTGCGGCACGCCAGTACTCATACAACACTCACCAGTACGCTTTTCATGAAACTGTTTAGCGTCCTTTTTTCGTCGATAATGGCTTTGGATGACTGTCGTTGCTTTCCGTGCCAGTGCGCGTCGGTGACGAAACTGCCTCCGCGCCCGTTTACCGCGTGCTTGAGATTGAATTGCGCGGGCGGCCAATCGCCGTTGTTCAAGAAGTTTGCGATACTGTTGCCTTTGCCGATCACCGCGCACAAGAGCAGCCATTTTGGTGGTGGCACGCCGGGCCTGCTGCAAGTATCGCCGCGCTTGGAGTGAGCGAAAGGCTCTTTGCAGCGCTTTCACAGCCTGTCTGGCTCTGGCACGGTCCGCCAAAAAGCGCTTGTGGTAGAAGTGGGCGCGATAATTTGCTTGTATGATGACAGCAGCTGCACGACGCCGCCGACGTTCCTCTGCTCGCAGACGAGCAACTTTCGCTTTGCCTACGCACGTGACATCATTCCCAAAGCCTCATCAGCACGGCGTCTTGCGGGCCACGCGGTGCGTCCTTCACAAGGCAACAGTCACGACGTTGTTACCTGCTCTTGTCCAGCTTCGCTCTTCGTCGTCGTAGAGCTCTTGCGGAACACTGTGTCGGGCACTAAGCGGACTGCGCGCCGCGCCGGGGAACAGGGATGAGCGCCGTGGAGAATGCCTCTTGTTCTTCTTTTTCTTCTTGCGCTTCTTCTTGTCGCGGTGTTTCTGGTCAGCCTCTTTCACTGCTTGCGCGATGAGAGACATTAGTTCGTGTTGATTGTCCTCATTCAAGGTTGGATCGTTTTGGGTAAGGCGCACCAACGGGAGCTGCGACACACCAAGACTTCGAGGACCTTGTTCTTGATGGTCGGAAATGCCCAGACTTCGTGGAGTTCTTTCACTCTGGCTTCGTGCCGGGCTGCGTGGACCTCTTGTTGGACTTTGGGACACTCCACTTTGCGGTCGAAGCTGGGGTAGTCTTGTGCCATCATGTTCGACGTGAGGATCTTCCGGTGAGGGTACCTATCAGGCAAAATCCAGAGAAAGACATGAAATGTTGTTGGCGCTTTCTGTTCAGTTTTACAACATTGACCACCTTCTCCTTCTTCGCCGGGGACTTCGCTCGCTAGACAAGCAAACAAGCAAAACAAAGCTTAATTGCGACCATGCTGTGATCCACAACAACAACAACGGCATTCTTCCCGGTGGGAGGGGGAGGAGGAGGAGAAAGTTGGGAAGCGGGTGACGACGTTACCTTCGACGGCGAAGACCGGCCTGACGACCGGCGCGCCATTGGTCGAAACATCGGCTTGCTTGGTTACCTCAATGGCATCAATGGCATTTGTTGATGGTACCCATAGCTATTCCTGCACCTAGTACTCTCGTGCAGTGGAGCCGGTCAAAAGCGACCCGAAGTGCTACTTTGCGTTTCTTTTTCTCGCGTTTTCATTGACCATCCCAACTCGACAATGAGCCGCCACTCACTAGCATGCAGACCCTCAAACCATCAACAAATAATAATGGGCCACCGATCGCTGGACAGTGACGACATCGTAGTCAACAACAGAAACAACGCTAACAACACAGCCATCGCTATGTTACGAACAGCTGCCGACCAACAATGAACGACCGGCGAAAACGCCGAACGACCAACGACCGAACCACCGAACCACCGAATGACCAACAACCAACGACCGAACCACCGAACCACCGAACCACCGAACCACCGAACCACCGAACCACCGAACCACCGAACCACCGAACCAACGAACCAACGAACCGCCGAACCAACGAACCACCGAACCAACGAACCAACGAACCAACGAACCGCCGAACCACAGAACCACCAAACGCCGAACGACCAACGCCGAATGACCAACGACCAACCAACCGAACCACCGAACCACCGAACCACGGAACGACCAACGACGAACGACGAACGACCAACGACGAC
>ENA-OWNT01005254-OWNT01005254.1-seawater-metagenome-genome-assembly--contig:-NODE-5254-length-10783-cov-3.558098_pt1 | contig 10783 bp, 25 predicted proteins | sample MGYA00238136_ERZ651165 | MGnify/ENA primary metagenome ERZ651165 (study PRJEB26861, sample SAMN08777766) | seawater metagenome | isolation source: coastal seawater | place: USA: Florida | collected...
TATCGCCTCTAACTGGTGATGTGCGTGCAGCTAGAAGCCATCATAAAGGATAAAGGAGTTTCATTATGGCGCTTTTGGAGTGTAAGGAGTGTTCTAAAGAGGTCTCAAGCGAGGCCGTCACCTGCCCGCATTGCGGCATAGCTGCCCCAGGGGTGCCAGATAAAACAATTGAAGCGGCCGCCAAGAGGGGCGGCTATCTAGCTCAGAGGTGGATCGCAGGGCTTGCTTTCTGGCCTGGCTTGATTATGGTGCTGCTTCCCATTTTTAATGGCGCAGATAAAGAGGTTGTGATTGAGGCCTGGCAGATCAGCAAGTGGTTTATGGGCTTTGGCTTTATCTGGTATGTCGCCAGTGAGATTGAGCGGAACCTGTTTGAGCGGAAACAGGCTAAGGTCTTAAAGTCCTGACTTTGATTATGGTGGTGGCGTTTTCGAATAGCCTCTTATATCTTAGCGGCTGGACAAGTTGAAGGAGTCTTTTATGTCAGCCAAGACCAATTTAAAGCGAGCCCTGCGCGCAATTGAGGATGCACAGAGCACTCTAAACAGAGCGCGAGGAAATGCCGACAATGACTATGATATCCGTCGGGCCATAAGCGAGCTAGACGACGCGGAAAGGGATATCAAACGGGCAATTCGAGAACTGGACGACTTGGAGTGACCCATTTCAGGGGCGCCTAATCAGCAATTAACCAAACCCTAACCGGAAGCTCATAAAACACAATAACCGCTGTTGAGCTTCCGCCATTACTTTAGGTGTAGTAATCCATATACAAAGGAGACGGTCAGGATAGTTGCAATTTGACCAGCGAATGACATCATAGCCCACTAAAGACTAGAAAGAACAGTAATCTTCAAAAGGAGAAATACACCTAATGGAGTATTTATATTTCGCAGCCTTGACTGCGGTTGGGTTGTCTGCATATGCTCATTTAAAAACATCAAATTCAATCGGAATGAGTCCAGATCCTGACTCGCTTGCAGGATCTCTCTATGCTTGGTTTGGCGGAGGGCTTTCCACAATCGTATTTTTGTCACTTATTATTTCTGGTTTCTTTGTTTTCAGTTGGTGGTTTCCTTTTGCTTCGCTAGCGGCCTCCCTTTTTTTAGTTGGCATAATTTATTGGTCAATACCTCTAGGCCCAGCATTTGTATATATAGCTTTCCCTGTTGGCGCGTTGCTGGCAACAGCATTTCTTGCCAGACTAGCCTAGCGATTAGGGCAAGGAAAACACCAAAAGCAAGACCCGCCTCATAAACATTGCCCCCGGCGAGAAAGGTCATAGTCACTCATCTGGCAAGTGCCGTCATCCTCTGGACCGTCAAGCCCTGCATAGTCAGGAAACCTTACATAGTTGACTGCAGGATGCCCGTACCGGCGGGGTTCGCGCCGGACAAAAAAGGCTGTCCGCGCCTCGCCAAAGGAATCAATAACCCTAAGCTCCATGCCTGGTTTTAGCTTCGAAGGTCTCACTGTCTGCCCTCCACTAATCCAAGTTCGATTAAGAGCAGCCGCCAAGCAGAATAAGGGATTTTAGCGCTATTTCGCGCATCTGGTGGCGCCACCCACTTCCTAAAGGTTCTGGGCTCAACGCCGGCCAGTTTAGCCAGGTCGCCACCAGTGCGCCCAGAAACGGACTTAAGCGCAACCACGTCTTCATAGCCAGGCGGCTGGTACTCTGGGTCGCTATACCTATGCAGGCAAGCCGGTTTTATCTTGGCGGCCGTATTGGCTCCATAGCTTGGTATTTCTTCTGACATAATCGCCTCCATTGGCGCGGATCGCTCCGCGCCCCGGTAAAGCGGGCTAGATTAGCCCGCGTTCTGCAAAACTGGTAAAGCCCGCATCACTCACTACAAAATGATCAAGTACCCGGACATCAACCAACGCCAACGCATCCACCAAGCGGGAGGTAATCTTACGATCCGCCTGGCTGGGTTCGGTGTTGCCGCTGGGGTGGTTGTGGGCAAAGATCACTGCCGCAGCGTTAGCCTGTAGGGCTGCCTTTACCACCTCGCGGGGATAAACCGCCGCGCCGTCGATAGTGCCAAAAAACAGCTCGCGGTATTCAATCAGGCAGTGGCTGTTATCCAGAAATAAAGCGGCGAAAACTTCACGCTCCAGGCTCGCCATTTTCAGGCGCACCAGGTTGGCTGCGGAAGCAGGAGAGGTAAGGGCGATACCCTTGGTGGCGCGAGCCTCCAGGATGGCGATGGCTTTAGCGATGATCTGATCATCTGTTAGGTTCATAGGACTTTCTCCCGATTATGGCCTTGGCGGTATTGCCCGGCCGTTGATTGGCATATTAGGACTTTTAGTCCTATTAGTCAACAGCTTTTTGCTGGGATTAATTGCCCGTATTTTCTTGCTTTTTAGGAAATTTGTGCTTTGTTGTATGCTCTATGCGGGTTTGATATACAAGCAATCGGTGGCACTCCTCTTTTGCCATAACTAGCACCCTCGGCCTGGCCAACTACTGAAAAGAGGCGGTAGGCAACCAGCCGCCGTAAGGAGGTGATACGTATGGCACCAAAAACCAAGTGTCGACCCACTCGGACTTCTGGCAAACCTGGGCCGAAAACCGTCACTGTGAAGCCTCACAAACGGTCTAAGCCTAAGTCACTGCCTAAGTGCAAGTAAGGGCGGCTTACAAGGGTGGAGTGCCACCCTTGCACGCGAATTTTATTAGCGCGATTTAATCTCCTCTCGTACAGCAGTTAACTATTTGGCGTGCGTCACATAGACATCGTACATGGTGTCGTCCGGCGTCCAGCCCCTGCGGAAATACGTGTAATATTCGCTTTCCTCCTCATCCGGTATCTGACACCCATAGCCATGAAGCGCGATTTCCTGGCACTGCAGAAACCATGCGTCAAAGGCATCCTTGAGGGCAATGCCCGCTTCAATCTGGTCCTGCATTTTCGATTCCATGTATCCCATAGCTATTCTCAATCCGTACAGGTGTTTGTGTTATCGTCACAACCGCAGCGACCAGCGCAGTCAGGGCAGCTTTCGGCGCCACACTGGTCACAGCAATAAAACCACTCGTCAGTAACGATGGTGTAGTGACAGAATCGGCACTCGGTTGCTTCATCCATGGTCAAATCTCAGTTAGTACAGCGGTTAGCGATTATTCCATATCGTTTTCTTCAATATCCCAAAGCAACGCGTTAATCTCCTTAATCACTTCGTCAGGCTCTTTGGTTTTTACACTTTCCCTCAATTCTTCAAGGCGGCAAACTACGTCATATATTTCCACGGTTTTAATCTCCGTTTGTTCAGGTGATTGCGTTATGGCATCCAGTCTTTTACTTCATCAGGCGAGGGGATATGCCCTTTCCTAATTCTGTAAATCCAGTAGCTATCCGTTCGGCTTTTCATTAGCCAGGAGCCAACCAAGGCCCCCACAAAAAACGACAAAGCTAAATCCATAATCTATCTCTCAATTAGCACAGGTGTTTGTGTTTAGGCGCTTGACGATAAGGTCAAGAATATCTTGCCGACTACACTCTGTTATGTGCAACAGGTTGTATCCATGGCGGTGACCACATCGGCCAAAATATAAGGCATGGCCCTCGCCATGCGGCTCAATGCTGTACTCATCCGAGCAGCGGCACTCAAGTAGCTCTTTCCAGACCGGATCAATGTCGTCCATATCTCTTACTCGCAGTTTGTACAAATTCGCTATTTAATTGCGAATCGATTTCGCAACTCTCTTGCGCGGCCCCAAAGACCCAGAGTTTCCATTTCACGTATTGCGGCTTTTACATCGGATTCACTAAATGACATACTTCTAAAGTCCTATGTAGTCGGATTACTCAACCAGATTAAAGGCCACCAAAACAAAAGATCTTGCGTTGCTTTCCTCACACATGTCTTTGCATATTTGGTCAACCAAGTCTCCGGGTTTTACATCATCCTCTACTTCAACTACGCCACATCGTTGTTGATTGCGGCCATTGATAGTGGGTGTGTTACCCGACCAAAAATAGCGTTTCATAATCTCTGTCCTCGTACAATAATTTTATTTCCAGCGGCCAAAAAATCTGAGCCTATGGATTCAGTTTCTTGGCTAACCCCACTGATGCTGAGTGAATCATATGGTTGAACCAGCGCCTAACGGCATACCCCCTGGCCACGCTGATTACTGTAAAGAACAGCACAACCCCAAAATGCTGGCCATGGTTGTAGGGTATATCCCAGATATAGGCCGCAACCGGCCAAGCGAAATAAGCCACACAAAAACCAATCAGGGTGTTAATGCAGGTCTCAATCAGTGAGCCCAATTTTGACTGCTTCACAGCGTTGTCTCCAGTCCGTGCTTTTCTGTTGTCTTATTGAATTTATCCTGCACGGCCTTGCCCAGATCAATGCCCAGGGTTTCAGCCAGCCGGTCGGCAGAGATAACAACGTCGCCCAGCTCGTCGGCTATATCCTGCAATCCTTCTTTCCCTCCAACTCCACCGATGAACCCCTTCAAGTCGCGCAGATACTTTTTAACTGCGTCCAGAGCCTCGCCAGTTTCGCCGCCCAGCTCAATAGCGCAGAACTCTAGATCTTCTATGCTGTTGGGGCGCCCGCACCACTCGACACCCCTTGAGGCGTTGGCCTTTCTTAAGTCTTCGAACTTTATAGTCATCATCAAATCCTTATTTCCGCGTCGTACAAATTCGCCCCTATCGGTGGCACACGTCGCCTGATCCAGTGCGAATATTCCCCGAGACAGCTCCACATTCGACATCACCGGACCCGGTACGGATTGACCCGCTAACATTGCCGCACTTCACATCACCAGAGCCGGTACTAATCTCGCCAACGTTTTGAGCGGTGACGTTGCCCGCGTGATTTTCGATGCTCTGAACATCGCCGTGGATGGTCACATTTATAGGGCCGGATAGCTCGCCGTCCTGCACAATACCATCGACTGTGACTTTCCCGTTGCTGATGGTTACGTTGTTGCCGCGAAACTCTCGCCCGTCAATAACGATCCGGCCATTACTCATATTTACATTCATCGCCTATTCCTTGTTGTTAAATCGGGTACAGTTATGCGTTTTCAGGCGGTTCCGGCAGCGGCATCCAGTGGGTTACAAAGCCTTTATGCAGCGCTCCGAATTTGTACCAAGGTTCTGGCAAATTCCCACAAGTAAACTCACAGGGCATAACTACACTACCACTAACAACCAACACCTCGATGGATTCGAATTTGTCAGCTTGCCTGTAATCAAAAGGAAGCCGGTCATTTACGCTTATCCATTCCATATTTCCACCACTTACAAAATTGACCCTTAAAAGTCGTAGGGCTTGCCATCAACCTGGACATCCACAATATCACCTACCGTGAGCGTAGACTCTTCTGGCTCCAGGTTGCACTCCAGATTGTCGTAGTCAAAATTGCTCATCTCATCCTCTGGCCAGTCGATAATCTGAGTCGCTTTAACCGTGTATTTCACTTTTACCTTTGGCACTTTCTACTCCTTAAAAACGTACATTACTGTGACTTGAGCGCTTCACGCTCTTCTGGGCTGTCGATTGTCATGGTGTAGCCGCAGTGCTTGGGCCAGCCATGCTTGAAACAGTCTTCACTATCCACATGGCGGTGAACACCACATTCGGTACACCAGACAATCCCGCGCTTTAGTTTGTCAGATCCAGCAACCACTTTTTGAAAATCCATATCTCTGCTCCAGTACAGTTATGCGTTATCGAGCCAGTCGAGCGCGAACTGCTCCGGCTGTCGGTCTTCAATGTCAGCCAGCGCAAGCTCAGCCATAACAGCCTGTTCCTCCCAGCTTTTAGATTGGGCAATTTCGCGAATCTTGTTCTCAAGCCTGAGTTCTCTCCCTGTCTTGGCCTTTGTGAATTGAGACCATTCAAGGTACAGCTTATCCAACGTTTCAGTTTGCAAAACCATATCTCTGCTCCAGTACATTACTGAGTTATTCCGTATTTCTCTGGCGGACAGGTTAGCCATAAAAAGTCGCGGGCCTTGGTGATGGGGTCGGCCACTTTGGTCGCCTTGTAACGCCAATAGAATAGATTGCCGTTTTGGTCTCGGCGTATTCTGGCTATGCCGCTGTCGGCGGTGTTTTTCCAGGCGATATAATCCCAGCCAAACAGGAAGTTTAATATTTTCCACATAGCGGCTACTGAATCGCCCCCTCTATCTCTGCTGTAGCTGAGCTTTGGCGCTCGCCAGCTGGCACTAGGATATCGGTACAGGTTTTTATAAACTCACCACCTGATAAAACGACAACATAAAATTTATGGTCATCACCAAAAAATGCCTCACTTAACACTTTTCCGGTTTGGCCCTTGTGTACTCCATCTTTGAACTCAACACACATATTCTTCATTTACTTTGCTCCTTTAGTTGATACAACTGCCCAGTGTCAGACCTATGACAGCGGCGACCCTCCGCGTATTTACGGCGGACATAGCCCGAGCGCACCAGCTGCATAATACAAATTCGATTTGTTTGAAGCTGTCGCTGGCTGTACCACTCGCCCGACTCCATTAGCGCCAGTACTCGCTGGTGATGAGGCTTAAGCTCGCCCTCGACCTTTTGCGCTACATATGGCGGCCGGCTGCCTGACGGCGTTTTTAGGGCGTCCGTAATGGACGGCCAACTGTCGCGATGCTTCTGCAGCCGCGAGCGCAAGGTTTCTGCTTTCACTGCGCAGATCGGCAGGGCGGCCAGCTGTTTAATGGTGAGCTGCTGCCCCTGGTAGGCGTAGGTTTTTGCAGCGACCACTTTAACCTCCAGCCACAACGATAGTGAAGGGCGAAAGCTTCCAGCAACCCCACAAGCAGCCCATGCCCAGCAAAAACAAGAAAAAGAACTCTCCTGTAAAGTCGCCATTCCATACGCTGCTGAGCAGCGCCCCGAGTAGCAGGTTTAAACCCAGAAGAAGTAAAACGATAAAACCCAATATTTCCAAAAACATAATATTCCCTCTGTTTATTAAAAGTATGCCAAGTCACCGCCTAGCCCACTCGCCGGGTTTCCACCTTTCCGCCTCCACCCGGACAGCGGCGGGAGCTGCAAAGAGGAGAGGGCCAGCACATAACGGCCTTGGCTGCGGGAGTTGTTTTTATCCACACCACCACCCGCTAGGCGTGTCCTGGTATTGGCTGCCGCCCCAGGCTGGCGGCTCTAAGAGCTTAATTCCTTGGTGCGCATATCCTGTCTAAATAAATCCCACCAGCGGTAATGCAGCTTCATGGCGAGCTTTAAGCGTTGGGTGTCGCTAATTTTCCCGCTGTGCAGTCGGGAAGCCTCGCGAACAGTGCGAATTGAGCCGCTATCGTCAAACTCAATAAGTCCGTATTTTTCTGGGATATCCTCAAGGGTGGCCACTCCCTTCTTAACAACAAAGTAGAAATGGTTTGGTGTTAGTTTTCCCAGCTGCAGGAGCTCATGCTTGGCTACGTCCTCGGTTTTCCACCATGGGTCACTATCGTCAACCTTTACGCTGCAGGTCTTTTTGAAGTCGGCCTTGAAATCTGACCGGCTCATTTTTATTTCAAATTCGTCAACAAACCCGCTTTTTCTAACACCTAAAAAATCGCACTCCAGCTGGCCAATAAAGGCATTTGTAGCCATTAGGTCGTAGCGCGAATAGTGATAGGTAGAGAGCCTGTATTGAACGTAGGGCACTGTTGCCAATTCGGGTTGCTTGCTTTTCGTTATTGTCATGTTTTCCTCAAAACGGTATCCAGTCTATAAACTCATCACAGCCCGCATCTTGGGCAGCCTTTGGCACTGACTGGCCCCAGCGTTCGCAGTGGCCGTTATTATCCGGTTGAAAATGATTGCAACGCAGACAGCGGGCTTGACCAAGTGCTTGGCTTATCTTCTCGGACGCTTCCAGGAGTTGGACCACTTGCAGCCTGGTCAAACCTAAACCTTGTGATATCTGTGTATTTGCCATTTGCCTTTACTGTTATGTGTGTTGGCTCGCGCAAGCCTATTTCTTTAATCAGTTCCAGGGCCTCGCCGGTGGTCTCTGGAATAACAATTCCAGCAAAACGCTCGCGCCACCAGGTCCGAGCTTTATCTCTTGCATAGCCAGTATGCTCAAAGCAAATCCATTCCCGGTGCTGCTTAAGTCCGCACTGATAGACAACCATTAAGCTAGTGCGCTTGCCCGGTTTGCTATGCGATTGGTAGAAAACTTTTGTTACTTCTACCTCTTGAGGCTTAATCTCCGTAGTCAGCACGGCCGCAGTGCTGGCTGTACGGCCGTGGCGGTCGTGGGCAGCATCAAAAGGGAACTCGTGGGCGCAGTTGGGACAGACGCGCACGCCAGCCGCGCAAATGTGCCCGCAATCTGGACAGGGCTTTTTAGGTGCGTCGCCGCCTTTGCTGCCTCGATAGCTGCGCCCTTGGATCGAGTCTACCGGCCCTAGGATGGCTGTAGAGTCGGAAAAATCGCACCATAGGCAATCTGTCTTGCCGTCCGCCAGTCGCATACCACGGCCCGCAATCTGGACATACAGGACAGGCGAGCGAGTAGGGCGCATTAATGCGATCAGGTCAGTAGCTGGTGCGTCAAAGCCAACGGACAGTACGGCCACATTAACCAGGGCGCGTAGCTTGCCGCTTTTGTAGTCTGCAATAATACCGTCGCGGTCGCTGGTGTGTTGTGAGATTACCGCGCTTTTAATACCGCGAGCCTGCAGGGCCTGGTTAATGTGCTCTGCGTGCTCGACAGTGGCGCCGTACACTAGCCAGCTTTTGCGATCCTGGCCTAGCTTTATGAGTTCGTCGCAGGCCGCCTCCACTTTCTCCGGTACGTCTACCACCTTGGCCAGTTGCGATAGCACAAAGTCGCCGCCTGACATTTTAACGTCGCTGGTATCGGTTTTAACGGTAGTCTCTGCCACAACCAGAGGCGACAGATAACCGCGCTTTAGCAGGTCTTTCATTGTGACCTGGGCCGCTACGTCAGTGAATATCGGATTTTCACCCTCCCACAACCAGATACCATTGCCCCTAAATACTGTGCCGGTCCAGCCGACCAGGCGAAAATAGGGGTTAACCGACTTTTGGGCTTTGATATATTTGCGGTAAAGCCCGGCCTCTTTCGACGGAATATTGTGGCTCTCATCTACCAGGCCGAGAGAAAAGGGCGGCATATCAAAGGCGCGCTTATGTATAGAGCCGATAGTTGCAAATATTATCGGTTGCTCCATATCCTTGCGACCTAGGCCGGCGCAGTGAATACCGACCGGAGCCTCTGGCCAGAGTGACATAATTTTTTCGTAATTTTGGCGCACCAGCTCGCGAGTAGGGGCCAGCATCACAATTCGTTGTCCAGGCCACTGGGTAACAGTCCTGCGCACAAACTCCGATATCATCACACTTTTACCGGCACCAACGCAGGCGTTAACCAGGGGCTCGCCCTCGGGGTTTTCGGCAAACCAGGTCATAAGATCAGCTAAAACTGTTTCCTGGTAGTCACGTAGCTGCAGCATTATTGGCGCTCCAATTTGATGCCGCTGTAATAAAGTACGGTAGGCGGTTGTTTTCCTTGCTTTTTGCAGGCGTCGTTCGCCTTATCCAAGAGGGCGGCATAATCTGCGCGGGACAGTGTGCAGGTTGTCATTTCACAGCCTTTGCCTGATTTCCAGTGTTCAGAAAGCCGGGTTATAGATTCCAACACGGTTTTAGTCCGGCCTTTTTTAAATGATTCTGGTATTGCAAAATTCATCCTGTAACCTCCGCATTAATTACCAGCTTGGCGCTGTCCACATAGTCGCTGCCCAGTAATTTTTTATCCTGGGTCGCTTTAATTTCGACGCTGCTGTAACCGTCGCCACCATTTTTAAAGGGCTTACCGGTCAGCTGATTGCAATAATGTATCGAGTTGTCTTCTGGGTTGGCTCCAACCGGCCCGGCGTAATTCTCTAACAGATACGGGTTGTAAATATGGGCCGGACACTGTGCGCCCATTTTTTGCGTATCGGTATCTATTGCGCAGCTGTAATACTCGCAGCACCAAGCGCCGTCACCGCTGTCTAATGGTGTGGAGTGCGCACAAGTCCTGCAGTTTATTTCCGGCGCTGCTGTGCCGTGGCAAGTCCTGGAGTGTCGGCAAAACTTGCACCTAAAAAATGTCGGGTCCAGGCTAATCTTTTCTGTTGGCCGGTCGCTGGCAATAATGTTGCCCGCCTTTTTGTCCAACTCCTGGAATTTACCCTTGTCAAAATAAATTATTTCGCTGTGCAGCTCGTCGTTATCTTTGTTAACACCGATATAGAAAGCTTTGGGTAGGTCATATTTTCCCATGTAATATTGAAGCTCTGCATATTGCTCGCCTCTGACCTTTTCGAGTCCGCGCCTTTTAAAGCTCCCAAAAGTTTTATCTTTATAGGTGCTGCACCCCAGCGCGTACCAGGTGTCGGAGTCCTCCGCAAAACCCCTGGCCATTCCCACCAGTACGCCCTCAAAGTGCCCGCCGTGGGCAGAGACCTTGTAAGCCTGGTCTGTCATTAAATCGGTTTCGTAAACGTCAACGCCGGCAGCGCGTAAGTTTTCGATAACGCGAGGCTTTGACAGTCGACCAGTCTCTGACCGTCGCAAGGCCTGGCCCTCTATCGCCACGCTGGTAGCCCAGCGGAAGGAATACCAAAGCTCCCGGCTGCAAGGTGTGCCGATAGTGGACGCGCTAATGCGCGTCCGTAGTCCGTCGCCCGCTGCCGCTTCATAAGCGGCGTAAATGCGGGCTATGGTTGTCTTTACCTGGTCGGTCATTGTTGCGCCCGGTTCCAGGGTGGG
>ENA-OWNT01005257-OWNT01005257.1-seawater-metagenome-genome-assembly--contig:-NODE-5257-length-10776-cov-4.245350_pt1 | contig 10776 bp, 8 predicted proteins | sample MGYA00238136_ERZ651165 | MGnify/ENA primary metagenome ERZ651165 (study PRJEB26861, sample SAMN08777766) | seawater metagenome | isolation source: coastal seawater | place: USA: Florida | collected...
CGTTCGTTCGTTCGTTCGTTCGTTCGTTCGTTCGTTCGTTCGTTCGTTCGTTCGTTCGTTCGTTCGTTCGTTCCGTCGTTCGTTCCCTTTGACTTTCAATGCCTTTGATTGATCTCTGGAATCCTTCGTTCCTTTGACCTTCGACCTTCGACCGACCTCTGGGATCGTTCGTTCGTTCGTTCGTTCAATCCTGCGTTCTGTCGTTCGTTCCTTCGACCTTCGATGCCTTCGATCGATCTCTGCGATCGTTCGTTCCTGCCTTCCTTCCTTCCTTCTTTGCTGTGGTGAAATTGTAAAGTTGCGTTGTCGTTGGTGTGGTGTTGATGTGGTCGCGTACCGTTGCGGTGTGAAGCTGCGGTGTGTTCATTATAATGGATAGTGGGTAGTGGGTGGTGTTTTGGTTGCTGTGTGGCGTCGATAGATCGGCACTGGGCTTGGAGTACCCGCTTGTTTGCTTGGCGCTGTGAATTCAGTTTGCTTGGTGTGGTGTGTCGTCCGTCGAGTTCACGCCGGATAGTCTCTGTCTTTTTGGCGGCACTGTGTGTGTTCGTGTGCGTGTTTGTTTTTTTGTTTTTTTTGTTTGTTCTGGCGTGGTGCTGTTTGCTGATTGCTCTCGCTAAGTGGAAGTGTTGCTGCTTTGCGTCCCTGTAGCACCACCCACGTGTGTGGCTGTGGGGGGGGTGGGGCATTTTGGAATAGCGCATTGAATCTGTGCACTTTTGCTCGAGTCACGCCCAATATGAGCAACGACGGTCGTGTCGCTGCGCTGCAGCAACTGGACAACGAGCTCAAGCACAGCGTTCGAGATGGACCAGACACAACCCGGGCTTACCTCAAAAAGGTGTTGGAATTTGGTGTCACCAGGCAGCAATTGTTCGAAACCACCATCGGCAAGACCGTGGCTCAACTTGCAAAGCGACATCCGGATGAAAAGGTCCAAATGGCTGCCGCCTTCGTCATGAAGAAGCTCAAAAAGTTACTCAAGGACCCGGAGCAGCAAACTGCAGCTCCCGTCGCAAAGGCCCCCGCGGCTGTCGCAACATCCACAAGCACCAAGGCATCGCCGGCGAAGAAGTCAACCCAGAAGCGTGTCGTTGAAGTCAGCGAAGACATTTTGAACGAAGAGAAAAAGAACAACCCATTTTTCCGCAAAGCGAAATACATCGCCAAAAAAGAGAGTGACACCCCAACATCCCCGGCTTCAAAGAAGCCGACCCCCAAAGCTCAAAGTGGTGCTTCGAAGAAGAAGCGCATCGTCAAAAAGAAAAAGGTAGTGAAGAAGAAGGCAGATGCTGACGATGGGACCTCCAGTGGTTCAGCGGGAAAAGCTCGGAGAGATGCTGAGGAACGTAAAGCGAAAGCCAAGCAGAAAGCCGAAGCCGAAGCCGAAGCCGAGGCAGAGGCCAAAGCTGCTGCTGCTGCTGCCGCGGAACAAGAACGGCAAGCGAAGGCGGCTGCTGCGAAAGCGGAAAAGCAACGAGAAGAAGACCGTAAACAGGCAGCTGCGGAGAAGCAGAAAAAGAAAGAGAGGGAGGCTGCCCGCAAGCGAGCTGCCGCAGAAGCGGAGAAGAAGAAGGCGCAGGAAGCTCGAGCTGCCGAAGAAGCGAAGCGCAAAAAGGCGAAGGAAGCCGCTCGCAAAAAGGCAGAAGCGGAGAAGAAGCGGAAGGCAGAGGAAACGAAGAAACGATTGGCGGCCAAAAAGGCTGAAGAGGCTGAAAAAGCCGCTGCTGAGAAGGCCGCCAAACAGGCCGCCGAGGAACGCAAGCGCAAACAGGCGGAAGCGGTCAAGAGGAAACGCGCCATGAAGGTCAAAGAGGAAGAAGAAGCGCGGAGAAAGGCGGCTGGTGCTTCTCAGGCGCGCGAAGAGGCGGCTGCGAAGGCAGCAGCGGAGAGAAAGCGGCTTGCTGCTGCGGCCAAGGCCAAAAAGAGCCCAAACAGTGCGGCCTCTGGCGACCACCAGCAAGTTTTACGAAGGTTACGCACCAAATTCTCGGGCGTACCTGCGCAGCAAGTCATTCGCACTCTTAAGTCCGTTGGCGGAGACGAAGATGAGGCCACGGCGTTATTGGTGAAGGTGGTGATTCAGAAACAAACTGAGTATTACTCCAACATGCTGCACCAATTTTACCAGCAATTCAACGCAAACAAAATATCTGATCTCGACACAATCCTCAAGCGGTACGAAGGCCAGGAGTCGAAGTTGGCAATTGCCGTCAAGGAAAAGTATCGGCAAAAGTTTCCCCACAAAATCGACGAGTGGTTTGCTGTGTACGAAAGACTTCACCCGCTTCCCCGCGGAACAGACCACATCGTGCCCGCCCAGACCGGCACAAAATCTGCACCAAAAAGTGTAAAGAAAACGGCCAAGGAAAAAGCCCCCGCTGCGCGCCCAGCCGCCGAGTACGCTGGAGCCAGCCGAAAGACGAGCAAACCCAAAACAAAGGCGAAAAAGGCTCCAGCAAAGGCGAAAAAGGCCCCAGCAAAGGCGAAGCCTGCAAAACCTGCCGCCAAAACTGGTCCGTTTGGATCTTCACTGTTCGGAGACGACAGTGACGATGACCGACTTTCCGGACTTGACAGCGATGAGGAAGATGCACCAGCAAAGAACAAGGGTACATCGAACACGAAGACAAAATCGAAATCGGGATCTCTATTCAATAGTGATAGTGACGATGACGACGACTTGTTCGGCGAGGATGCGAGCGATGACGATGATGAGGACATCATTGTTGTGGTGTCCGACAGCGACAGTGATAATGACTCCGCGAAGAAGAAACCTACTAGCAAGCGATCCGCGTTCCTTTTTGGCAATGGCGATGATGACAGTGATGAAGACATCGAGACCATCACATCAGAATTGGCAGTAACAAAAACTCTGGGCGGCAATTCAGCTTCTGTGCTTGCGAAATCTAGAAGTAGCGCAGGATCCGCCCTTTTCGCGGATTCCGATGAGGAGGGAGATGATAGCGACCTTGAGGACGAGTTTTCGAAAGAAATGTTTGCCACCTTGGAGAAAGCAGAGACGGCGGACATCAATGACCCGTCCGTGAGTACAAAGGCAAAGAAGAAGGCTTCGAAAGCAGCCCCGAGTGCCCAATCATCCAATGCCAAGAAAACAAGCGCATCCTCGCTGTTTGGCGACGATAGCGATGAGGAGGTTTGGTGGTCACCAACTCGCGTGGGTGATGATATGTGGAATGAGTTGTCCTTTTTGTTTTACTGTGAAGGTCCCAACAAGTTCGAAGAAGTCATCGTCCCTTTTCGGTGACAGTGATGATGACGATGATGACGACGATGACGACGATCTGTTTGGCATGGTTGACAGCCACAGTTCGAAGAAATCCAACTCTAGCGAAGCTGAAATCAACATTGACGCGTAAGTGCATCATCTGCGCGGGAGTGGATTCTGTCGCAATGAAAGCGCTGTTCACTGAGTACCATTGCTGTTTGACAGGTATATTAGTGCAAATTTGGGCGACGGTGACGGGACGGGGCTCTTTGATTAGTGTATTCTACAGCATCGGGCTCGCGCTTTGTTGCGCAGTTCTTTGTCTTGTCAATTGCACAGCTGAAGATGAATACTTTACTTATAATATCTCTGATCGATTACTGTCGCGACGTTTTTCCGCCCCGTTTGCGTCGATGTTTCTTGTCAGAATGTTTCGATCGTTTGTGCCCGCTCGATGCCTCCGGACGACGTGTACGTGCATCTGTTGACCGCGCATTTGGGGTTGGATCGTGGGGCTTTTGCGTGGGAGATCCGTGTTTCCCATCTGGTGCAGAATTCTGTGGTAGAATGGCGCGCAGCTTTGGCGTCCGACGCTTCGATTCCACCAGCGGCGGTAGCTTTCCTCTAGGCGCAGAGAGTGTTGACGGAGGACTTCCAGGGCTCGGGATCTCGTCAGTTTGTAATGCCATGCTTGCTCGGAGAGAGGCCACTGCAGCCCCTAACGACCGACGGCGCCTTTCTTCGGCACGCTGTCGTCGCTTGCCACGACCGCGGCCCCTCCGAGTCGTCCAGATTGGTTTGACTTCAATCCTGGACGAGGCCAGCTTTCTCGGGAAGCAGATGCGAATAGTGATTGCCATGACAATCAAGAGCGCTGTCGACCCCATAATAATGCCGCTGCAAAACACATACAGCGGTGATTAGCGTCCGCAGTTTGGTGCGTCCGCAGGTTGGTGCGTCCGCAGGTTGGTGCGTTGGTGATGAGACAAGAGAGGTGGCACGTACACATATGAGTAGAAAAACAGGTCAAATGATGGTGTCATCGCACTTCCAGCAATCAACACAATTGATTTCCTCAGCAACTGTCAGCAAATCAAGAAACACGAATTGAACCCATCGCGTGGCTGGCTGCATGGCCCAGTGCAAAAACAAGGCAGTCTTGCAATTCATCGTCAAGGTTCGTACCGAAGAGTCTGTTAATTGCGGGCCTTGGTGAATTCTGAGAGTCAAATTGCCGGCTGGGACACCGTGCGCAAGAACCCCATAAAGCTTTTTGTACACCGGCATTGCCTGTGCAGGATTAGCGAGGTGAAAGTACAAACAAAACATTCAATGCATTCAATTGTCCCAACGCACCGCTGTTTGAAGCCAATTGATAACACGAGGGGTCTGAATCCCGAGTTCCCGTGGTACTAATTCGGGATACTGTTCGTGTAGATACCGGAATGAAGGGCTGAGCGTATCTGGGTATCCCGGTGGGTTGAAATACCTACATATTATGCGCGGGCGTCGGACACCCCAGTGAACACATGGTCCTTGTGGACACACTCGCCAATGTAGCACGTACTTGTCGGTCAAGCCTTCGACAAAAATATCACTATCTGAAATGGCGTTGCAAGGAAAACGCCGTCTATTATCATCGGTCGGTGCGAGCACAGTGTAGAAATCACGCAGAAAGTATCCGCTGGACGCGTTCACCACCAAACGTTGCTCCAACTGTGCTGCAGATAATCCGGTGGTCTCAATTGAAGTAGAGTTCAGCATTGTTGCCTTTGTGTCGGTGAAATTGCATATTGCATCAACGGCCGCACGTGTCAGGTCCAACTTGTCCTGAAACATGTTGGTGGCGATCATTCCACAGGGGAAATATTGTTGGCCTTGTTGTGCCCCACTCGTTGAAATGTTGACCCATGTCGCATTGGCTGTACACAAAACCAAATCTTTAGTTTTTGAAACTGGATCCAACATTGTTCCTTGAAATTGTTCTGCATTTCAAATAGCGTGGGAACACCGTCGTCAGCACCACACACCACTCATTCGCACAACAAACGCGTCCCGTACAATTCATGCAAAGGGAACGCACCTTGAATGAAACTATTTTTATAACTCGCTCGATTCTGCGCAAATCCCTCAATCTTGTAGAATATTTGGACGGATGAAAAAACGTTGTGCTCAACAACAAACGAGATGTCACAAAATCCAAATTCGTTGGCGATACACGGTTGTTCGTCGATCGGCAGCGACGCATCATAGTACAAAGTCTCGGCATACAATGTGTTTGCGCCTCCCCAGTAAAACGCTTTTGCAAAGAGCATGCAAGTGGAACAACAAAACACGCCGAGTAACAACCACACCGGAATTGTCCACGTGCCTGTGCACTGCGTGGCACAATGGGTTGCCTCCATTAAATCTGCCCCCACATCTCTGCATTTGCGCTCCAGATCCTTGCGTCGACTTTCCTCTTGCAACGAAAAGTGCAAGGGGTAGGCCTCGAAAGTACTGGCGCGGGACAATTTCCTCGGTGAGCGCGGGGAAGTGACAGTTGAGCTTGAAGGAGACACTACAAGGTTTTCTGGGCTGAGCCTCCCTGGGTCGGCCTTCTCAGGCTCGACCTTTGATGCCCCATCCGACTGGGCTTTGGTCACGAACGCTGCGAGGAGTGTATCCATCACACTGAAGCTCACGCCAGCACTGCTGCGAACCTCGCCACCGCGCACTCGAGTACTCTTGAGAAGTACTGGATCAACAGGTGGACCACTAATACTTGCTCGCGCAACCTGTTCAAGTTGTTTTGATGCTTTGTCTGATGCCACCTCGTCTACGAGTGAAACGCGTGCAAGTTCTGACTCCAACACTAGCTGCTCCCGACTAGGGATGAAAGCGAGAATCGCCCGCAGTGCTGCTTCCCACACCAAACACCCGACGGCAACGGTAAACTGGCACAGCCAAAAGTATGTGTTTTGAAGCAGGTGCGAAGTGGTGCGGTACGATTGGAAAGAGAGATCCACATTGACTCCAACTAACACGTAGATGGTCATGAAGAAACCAAAAACGGCAATGTAGGCCACCACGTGTACGTACGTCCACGTGTGCTGCTTCATCATGACAGTGATGTTCAGCGACATAATAAGTGCAAAATACACCATGCACCCAAAGCTGTAAACGTCGCCTAATCCGAAGCGTTCCATCAAATCCATGTAGGCCCAGCAAACGTAGAAGACGCAAACCCCGTACCAAAGCATCCCAGCCATCATTACAACAAATGAACGGACTGTCAAATCGGAGTTCGTACGACTCACGTGGTACAGTTGCGGAAATCTCAGAATTGCATCTGCTTCGATGTCACGATCAAGCCAGCCGACAATCGCAATTGGGAGAACCAGCAGCACGTCGAACAAAGAACCCAGTAACGCTGGAATTGGTTGAGTTCCCGTGAATCCATTGTAAAACGAAAACAGTAGTTGAACAATCGTGATAACCATCGGCTTGAAAAAGCAGTACTTGATCACAATTGCGATTCGTCGGTAATTACCACGCCCATGGTACTGCAGTATGCGATACAAGTTTTGAAACTCGTTGATAGCAATGTCGCTGATATTAGCTGCTTGACGGCCTTCACGCCCATAGATGCCGATACCAACCTGCATGAACAAGCGCCGCATATTCCCCCGAGTGGCACGGTGTCACATTAATCACATCGACATCAACAGGCAAGCATCATGCAATCATACAAGCAGCGCACAACAGATGTTTGATGCAACGTACGTCTGCGCGTTGAATCATTCCCACATCGTTGGCCCCATCTCCAATCGCCAATGTTGTGGGTTGTGGCGTCATCCCCGTCTTGACTAGCCCGACGAGCTCCGCCTTTTGAAGTGGCGACACACGACAGGCCAAAACTGTGTTGCAGTGAAGAAGGACGTCTGTCAACAGAGCTTGTATCTCACCGTCGTCAAGCGCGACAGCCAGCACCTGCCCTGTAATGACAATTGCAACAGAAACGTCTCCCACAACCACGCGATCGCTGCCTCGCAAATTCCTGGTCGTTCGTCGTTCGCGGGATCTTTCTGCCTTGGGCCAGTTGCACACATTTACAAACTCAAATTCCTCCTCCAGCGACTTACAAGTTGCGCAGAGCTCAATGGCAGCAGTGTGCGACTCCCTGTGGTGGTCACTATGCGGTTTGGATGCTTTTGGGTTTTCAACGTCGTGCGAATCCTCACCTTCGTCACTGTGGCTGTCTTCTTCAATATCGCTTAGATCGTCGCCATGGATGGCAGATTGAAGGCGTTGCAGAGCAGTTCGAACTCCTTTTCGTAAATCACTCGAGCTGGTTTCCGCACCACTGGCGTCGAATGACAGCACAAGATCTGAAGAAAAGAGAGTTCGGCTACTGAAACCAATGCTAATTGCAGTTTCTAGCTTGTCCCCGGTTAGCACCCACAGGCGAATCCCCATTGCCCGAAGCGACCGCAACGTGTCAGGAACGTTATCCTGCAGCTTATCCTCAATCGCTGTCACTGCCACAATATGTAGGCTGCTCTCCACCATCGCTGCCACCTTCTTGTTCGCCTCGTCTTTCGACGCACCTGTTGGGGTAGCAGCAGCTTGGACTTGCGCCGCCCGCCATGCCTTCAATTCTGCTGCGGACAAGTCCCGCCGAGCTAAAACTAACGTGCGGAGGCCTGCTTCAGCAAAGTTCGTTGCGTATTGGTTCAACAGCGTCCGCCTGTCTTCGGAGTCAATCACTCGTTCAAGCATCACGTTGTCAGCGCCTTTGCAGTACACGGTAGCTGTGCCGTCTTCATTCGCGACTACGACTGACATCCGTTTTCGTGTGCTGTTGAAAGCGTGTACGCCAACAACTTTGAACGTTTTCTTGCCCTGCGTTGCAACTGGAGAGCGACAGCCACCAGGTGGGCTGAACATGCATTCCGCCGTATTCATACCACGGTGGATCAATTCCACTCCTGCTGCTTTAGCGCCTCTGACAAGTGCCTCTTCGTCCGGACTTTCGCACTCGAAGCCATCTCCAGAAGTGGGATACACAGTGTTCGCCACACTCATGATGACCAGCGCTTCCTCGAGTCCTTTGGCCAAGCTGGGTTGCACTGAGGGCGCGACTTCGTCCAGTTGCTCCTCAACATTGAAGCAGGTTGTTGAGCTGCTGTCTAAGAGCAGCGGTGTTGGCACGAGGCAGCCCTTTGTCCCGATCGTTTCGAGGGGAAACACAAGTAATTTCTGCAGGACCATTTCATTTTTAGTGAGAGTTCCTGTTTTGTCCGAAAATACGAAGTCGACCATCCCGATTTCCTGGCACACTCTTAAATTTTTCACTTGAGGTCGCCGGGCAGTGTCAGGGTGTCGCAAGCCTGGGTCATGCGTCAGCAAACAAGATTGCAAAATGTTCACGGTCTCCATGAGCAGATACACAGCGATGGGGATCACATTTTGATAGTACGTTTGATATGTGAATAGTTTGCCCAGCCACGCCGGGAACCCTTCGATGCAAGCATCGCCAACGGAAAAATCGTCCTGTGGAGAAAGAACAAAGCCCACGACCGACACCAGGACAACCGCAACGTTCACCACGGCTGCTATTTTCATGATGTTGTTCAACGCCTTGTCGATCGAAAACAACTTGGATGGTTCGTCGACGAGGTTCAACATAACGCGGCTCTCCATGCCTGTGTACAATGCAACTCCGACCAACCATTCCGTGCTCTGCAGGGACGTGCTGCGCAACATAAGATTTTCAATATGAAGGCTGCATTGGAATTTAGGCGCAAGCGCAGCGGCCGTGCCCTGGGACATTGAATCGCAGCGCGCTTCAATCGACACTCGGCCGTTAAATGTGGTGATGCTTGGCCCTGGTGGTTCGGCTTCTACCCCAATGGTGTGGGGCGTGTTGATAAATATCTCCTTGAAATGCATGGGGTCACGACTCGTCGCTTTGGCCACGGGGGGCTCAGCTTGAGCGTTCTCGGTTGCTGGGGCGGCATCGGACGACCAGGATGGCACTAAATTTGGATCGGCAAATGCCGCCACGAGTGCAGGCGCAACCGATCCAACTTTTCGGTTGGTTTCACCGTCCAATTCCGTTGTGGTGACGAAGAATAGCCCAAACGGGTCGCTGCAACAGAGCGGCAACAGATCACACGGTGCCACTTCGCCCTTCTTCAGCAAGATAATGTCTCCGACTAACACATCGCCCCATGTCGAGTCCACAAACTCGGCAACGGATCCTGTAGGGGGGGTTGCGGATCGAAGCACTCTGGTTTCCTTGGAGTTGATTTCTCGATCGCTACGGCCTCGTTGGCAGTCAGTGACGCCGAGAACTATAATGCTATACGCCATCACTGCCAGCAAGGTAATCCCGATGCCCCACGGACCATCCGTTTGCCAACATGCTGTGGCAGTCCCAAGAGCCATAATAATCAAGATATAACTGAAGTAAATGTTGGCGAGCTTCCTGAACTGGAGACCTACGGCACGGGGCAGAAAGTCCCACCACCTGTATTCAGTCGTCGATATTGCATTCGCCGAGAACGGACCGCCGTGTTGGGAGATGCAACCAATTGAGCGCTCGAGGTCTCGCTGGCGGAGCCCAATGGTCACCGACCGCTGCGTCGCGCCCACGTTTCTTCGACCACAGCATCCTCGCCTGCTCACCGTGGGCGAATTGCCACTGCGTTCCGGCGAAGCTAAAGGCATGGTGCTGCAAAAATAGCGTCAACTCAAACGCCCATGCTCGATTATTCCGAAATCGACCCTCGTAATTTTCCGCCCCGGCGCGGCCTCATCGCGCACAGGGTGGGTTCCAGGGCCACAGAGGTTTACATGGAATTATCGCAACAATCAAGGAATTTTCATATCTCCATTCTTCGGTATCCAGCATCAACAGCATTGCAACTTCACCAACAAAGGATGTGCACGTGCCGATAGTGCATAATAACTACCTGTGACCACCGACCACCGACCACCGATCAACCGACCAACCGACCAACCGACCAACCGACCGACGGTTCGGCTGACGACCGAACGGCGAACGAACGAGCGACGAACGAACGAATGACGAACGCACGACGAACGAACGACGGTTCCTGCTGACGAAGGAACGGACGACGAAAGGACGACGAACGAACGACAAAGGAACGACGGACGGGCGATTTCGGGTGCCGCACGCCAACGACTCGGCTGACGGAAGGAAGGAAGGAAGGAAGGCCAAAGAACAACGAAAGAACATTCAGGACTACGAAGAACGAAGTATGGTAACAACGAACAACACTACAACACTGCAACAACACAACAACACTGTTGGCGCGAGCGAGCGTGTTAAAACGAACGAACGAACGAATGAACGAATGAAATGAACGAACAACAGTGTGACTGACTGACTGACTGACTGACTGACTGACTGACGGTAGGAGCAAAAGTCTGTGACACTCCGTGAGTGACTGACTGACTGACTGACTGACTGACTGACTGACTGCGGCCGAACGACAGTGAGTGAGTGAGTGAGTGAGTGAGTGGCTGAGAGAGAGCGA
>ENA-OWNT01005258-OWNT01005258.1-seawater-metagenome-genome-assembly--contig:-NODE-5258-length-10775-cov-5.690877_pt1 | contig 10775 bp, 10 predicted proteins | sample MGYA00238136_ERZ651165 | MGnify/ENA primary metagenome ERZ651165 (study PRJEB26861, sample SAMN08777766) | seawater metagenome | isolation source: coastal seawater | place: USA: Florida | collected...
GGAGAGCCCGTCGGGCAGCGGCCGACCGAGCCAGTCGGAGAGCGCGACGGGGCCCCCATCGGGCCGACCGGCGTCCGCCACGAGCGCCACCGTCGCCCCCGCGTCCGCCAAGCCGACCGCCATCTGGAGCGCCTGCCACGCCTGGGGTCGCGGAGACGGCAAGGCGGCCCGGACCGCGACGACGAGCGCGGTCACGCTGCGGCCCCGGCGGCCTGGCCGAGCGCGGCGAGGACGGCGTGTCCGAGGTGTTCGGGGCGATGGGCCTGCTTCACGCGGCGCTGCCCGGCGGTGCCCATGGCCCGTCGACGAACGGGATCGTCCAGCAGGGCCTGGATGGCCGCGGCCAGCGCGCGCGGATCCCGGGGGTCCTCGAGCAGCACGCCGGTCCCGGGCGCGATGGCCTCAACGACCCCCGCGGCGGCGCCCCCGATCACGGGCAGGCCCCGGGCCCCCGCTTCCAGGAAGACCAGACCGAAGCCCTCGGTGTCGCCGTCGACCTCGGCGCGGGTGGGCAGGACGAAGAGGGCGGCGTCGGCCCAGCGGCGCTCCAGGTCCTCGGCCGCGAGGAAGCCGGTGAACGTGACGCGCTGGGACAGCCCGAGCCCCGCGGCCCGCCGCACGAGGCGCTCCCGCTCCGGCCCGTCGCCCACGACCACGGCCTGGACGGCCGGCTCCGTCAGGGCGAGCGCGTCGAGCAGGACGTCGTGGCCCTTGCGGGGGATCAGCCGGCCCACGCTGAGGACGGTGTGGGGCCTCCCGGGGGCGGGACTGGCCGCCGGAACCGCGGCCGGAACCACCTGCGCGGTCGCCCCCCGATCCGCGAGCTCCCCGGCCATCCACCGGGTGAGACACAGCCAACGCGCCCGGCTGCCGAGGGCCACGCGGCGGGCGGCCTCCCTCTCGGGCGGCAGGGACGCCGTGACGTCGCGGCCGTGCGCGAACACCGCGACCGGCCCAGCGAAGCACGCGAGGACGGGAGCGAGCTCGTCGTGGCGCGCGACCACCACGGCGTCGAGTCCGTCGAGCCGCCCATCCAGGCCACGGCGCCAGTGGGCGGCGCCCGCCCGGGCCCAGGATCGACCGGGCAGCGCCACGACCTAGACGTCGAGGCCGGGCCAGGGACCGAGGCCCGCTCGCGCCCGCACCCGGCGACTCCGCCGGCCGCCCCCCCGCGTGATGACGCGGACCGTTACGCCCCGGCGCTGCAGGCCGAGCGCCAGCGTCGCCATCAGGGAGCCGATCCCGCCGTCGCAGATCGACGGCCAGTCCGCGGTGACGATCCCGACGGCGGTCATGCGGCGGCGCCGGGGGCGCGGAGGCGGAGCGCAGCCCCCAGGACCGCCTCGGGACCCACGTCCCCCAGGCAGCGGTGGTGGCCGTGCCTGCAGGAGTCCGTTCCGTGCATCGAGCAGGGCGAGCACGACGCCCCCCCGAGCAGCACCGCGTCCGGCCAGAACGCGAAGCCCGAGTCCCGGGGCGTGGGTCCGAACAGCGCCACAGTCGGGCGCCCCAGCGCACCGGCGACGTGCAGCGGCCCGGTGTCGCCGGCCACCACGACCTCACACTCGGCGAGGCCATCCTGCAGCCCCGTCAGCGGCTCCGCGGGTTCGCTCCAGGCCGACGCGGCGCCCTCGGACGCGGCGAGCACGGCGCGGACGAGCTCGGACTCGTCGGCCGACCCGAAGACGAGGACGGGCCCGCCGACCTCCTGCCGCCAACGGGCCGCGAGCGCCCCGAAGTGAGCGACAGGCCAGCGCTTCGTCGCCCACCCGGCGCCCGGGACGAGCCCGAGGGCGCCAGGGCGGACCGGTCCCGACGCGGTCAGCGATGGGAGCGCGCGCTGCGGTGGGCGATCCGCGAGACCGATCTGCTCCGCGAGGCGCGCGGCGGCCAACAGGTGGCGCTCCGGCCAGGTCCAGCGCGGAGGCAGCGCGTGCACGCCGGCCAGGAGCAGCCGCCGCCGCATCCCCTCCTTGTCCGTGCGGATCCTGATGCACCCAGGGCGGCGCGGAACCCCGCGGAGCACCCGCCGCGACGCCGCCACCCCGTGCAGATCCAGCACTGCGTTCGCCGGTGCAAGGCCCTCCACGTCCGCCACCACCAGGGCGTTGGGGAGCGCCGCCTGCAGCCACGACCCGTACGCCGGCCCCGTCACGACCTGCAGGTCCGCCGCGTCCGCGAGCCAGCGCAGCGCCGGCAGCGTCATCACCAGATCGCCGAGGCGACCGAGCCGCACCGCCGTCACGACCGTCACGCCGTCACCTCGCGGGCCACGCGCTCGGCGCTCCAGGACAGGCACGCGTACGGGACCGGCCCCGTGCAGCGCGCTCGGTAGCAGGGCCCGCAGTCGAGATCCGCCCGGTGCAGCAGGCGCGCGCGTCCCGTCCCTCGCGGTGCGTGCCGGGCTGGATCGGTGGATCCGAACACCACGACCGCTCCGGCCCCCGCGGCGACGGCCACGTGGGCCATCCCGGTGTCGGGCAGGACCACCCGCTCGACCCGACGCGCCGCCGCGGCCCAGACCGACGGCGACAGCGTCCCGTCACCAGCCGCCACGGGGAACCCGAGGCGCCCCGCCAGCAGCCGCGCCGTCCGCGCGTCCTCGGCGTCCGGCCCACCGGTGACCGCGATGCCCTGGCCCCCCGCCCGCAGTCGCTCGCCCAGCTCGACCCAGCGCTCCACGGGCCAGCGCTTCGTGACCATGCCCGCCGCCCAGGGGTGGAGCAGCACCGTCGGGTCGCCGGCGTGCGCCAGCCAGCGCGCGGCCACCGCGTGGTCATCCGCGACGAGCTCGAGTCGGTCGTCGTCCTGCTGGGCGACGAGGGTGAGCCCCAGGACGTCCGCGAACCGAGCCGCGGCCCGGAGCCAGGCGTCCGCCTGGTGCTCGTCGGTGACCAGCGCGGGCAGGCGCCGTCCGGCAGGTGTGGTCCGCGGGAGCGGCTGGGGGGGAGGAGCGACCCGGTGGGTCAGGAGCAGTCCGCGCCCGTCCGTGGCGCGGCCGACGCGGATCCGCGCGCGCGCCGCGAGGGCCGTGAGGGCGACGCGGGTGGAGCCGGAGAGCAGCAGCGTGGGGAGGGGCTCCCAGGTGGAGCGGCGGTCGGCGGCGATCGACCAGGGTCCCTGGCCTGCGAGCAGGCGCGCGGCGCCCCCGTCGGCGCGGATCAGGACATCGGCCACGCGGGCCAGCCGCCGCAGGGCCGGCAAGGCGAGCACAGCGTCCCCGAGGTGGCGGGGGACGGCGACCTGGACCCGCACGGCGGCCCCCTTCGCGTCAGCGACGCTTGCCCTTCTTGCGCGCCTTGCGGGCGGCCTTCCGGGCCGCCTTCTTCTTCGCAGGGTCGACCTTCTTGACCTTGCGCTCGCCAGGCATGCCGGGGAGGCCGGGCATCCCGCCGCCGCCCGCAGCCATGTTGGACAGGCCCGACAGCATGGACGGATCGAGGGACATCCCCTGGCGCTTGAGGCGGCGCAGGCCGGCCGCCTCCCGGAGTCCGGGCACCTTGCCCATCATCCCGGTGGCCTTGCCCATCTCCTTCATCATCACGCGGGCCATTCCGAAGCGCTCGAGCAGCCCCTTGACGTCCTTCTTGCCGTGGCCGGAGCCCCGGGCGATGCGGACCGCGCGGCTGTCGTTGATGAGATCCGGGTTGCGGCGCTCGGCGTTGGTCATCGAGTTGATCATCGCCTCGATGCGCACGAGCTCGCGGTCGTCGATCTGCACACCCTTGGGGAGCATGTCCCCGAAGAACGGCATCTTCTCGAACACCTCCTGGAGCGGGCCCATCTTCTGGATGGTGCGCATCTGCTCGAGGAAGTCGTCGAAGTTGAAGTCGCCCTTGAGCAGCTTCTCGGCGTCGGCTTCGGCCTTCTCGGCGTCGACGACGGCCTCGAAGTCCTTCATCAAGCCCACGACGTCGCCCATGCCGAGGATGCGCGAGGCCAGGCCCTCGGGCCGGAACTCCTCGAGCCGGTCGAGCCCCTCGCCCATGCCCACGAACTTGACCGGGACGCCGGTCACCTCCTTGATGGACAGGGCGGCGCCGCCACGGGCGTCACCGTCCAGCTTGGTGAGGACGAAGCCGTTGAGCGCGAGGCGCTCGTGGAAGGACTTCGCGGTGCGGACGGCGTCCTGGCCGATCATCGCGTCGCAGACGAACAGCACGTTGCGCGGGTTGGTGCGCTTGCGGATCTCGCCGAGCTCCGCCATCAGCTCGTCGTCGATGGCGAGCCGGCCGGCGGTGTCCAGGATGACGACGTCGCGGCCGACGGACGCGGCCTGCTGCATCGCCATGGCGCACAGGTCCGGCGGCTTGATGCCCCGGAGCGAGAACACCGGGACATTGAGCTTGCGGCCCAGCACCATCAGCTGCTGGATGGCGGCCGGGCGGTAGGTGTCCGCCGCGACGAGCATGGGCTTCTTGCCCTTGCTCTTGAGGTAGCGGGCGAGCTTGCCGGAGGTGGTGGTCTTTCCGGAGCCCTGGAGCCCGACCATCATGATGGCGGTGGGCCCCTTGTTGGCGTACTCCAGCTCGACGTCGACCGGCCCCATCAGGTTGACGAGCTCTTCGTTGCAGATGCGCACGAAGTGGTCGCCCGGGGTGACCTGCAGCCGGTCCTTCTTCTTGGTCTTGGCCTTGAGCTGGACGACCTCGCCCAGGGAGCGGGTCTTCACCGTCTCGATGAAGGTGTTCACCACGCCGTAGTCGACGTCGGCCTCGAGGAGCGACACGCGCACCTGGCGCACGGCCTCGGTGATGTCCTCTTCGGTGATCTTGGCCTGGCCCGCCATCTTCAGGCGGACGTTGCGGAAGCCTTCTGTCAGGGTCTCGAGCATCTCGTCCTCTGGAAGACGCGGAGCGTATCAGCCCACGTCGGTCCAAGCCGCCCTAGCGGCCGGTGGACCCGAAGCCCCCGCCGCCGCGCTCGGTCTCACCGAGCTCGTCGAAGGAGCACTCCATGACGGTCACCTCGGGAATGGGCGAGACGACCAGCTGGGCCACCCGCATCCCCCGCTCCAAGGTGAACGGGTCCTGCCCGAGATTCACGAGCAGGACCTTCAGTTCGCCGCGGTAGTCGGCGTCGATCGTTCCGGGGGCGTTCGTGACGGTCACCCCGTTGCGGAAAGCCAGGCCCGACCGGGGTCGCACCTGGATCTCCCACCCCGTCGGCACGGCCGCAGCCAGGCCGGTCGGGACGGCGGTGCGCTCACCGGGCTGCAGAACCTGCGGCTCGGTGAGCGCGGCCACCACGTCCATGCCCGCGGCCGCGGCCGTCATGGGCCGGGGCAGCGGGAGGTCTGCATCCCGCTCGGGGTGCAGACGCGCCAGACGCAACGTGACGGTGCGTCGGGTCATGGACGGTCTCCTCGACGAGCGCGGCCCGAGAGCCGCGCCCGTCGGACGTTGTCAGGCCTGGGCGGGCGCGCCGTCCGAGGTGGCCTGGGACTCGCCCAGGGCCAGACGGCGGGACAGCCGGATCTTCCCGGACTTGTCCACGTCGAGGCACTTCACCAGGACCTCGTCACCCTCCTGGAGGATGTCGGTGACCTTGTTCACGCGGCCCTTGGCGAGCTCGCTGATGTGAACCAGACCGTCGGTTCCCGGGAAGATCTCCACGAAGGCGCCGAAGTCGACGACCTTCTTGACGATCCCGAGGTACAGCTTGCCGACCTCGGCCTCCTGGGTGAGCTCGCGGACCATCTTGATGGCCTTGGCGCACGCCTCACCGTCGGGCGAAGCGATGGTCACGGTGCCATCGTCGTCGACGTTGATCTGGGCGCCCGTGGCCTCCTGCATGCCCTTGATGGTCTTTCCTCCGGGGCCGATGATGTCGCGGATCCGGTCCTGCTTGATCTTGATCTGGTGGATGCGCGGAGCCCACTGGCTCATCTCCTCGCGACCCTCCGTGATGACCGCGTCCATGCAGTCCAGGATGTGGTTCCGACCGTCGCGCGCCTGGTGCAGGGCCTTCGTCATGATCTCGGAGCTGACGCCCTTGATCTTGGTGTCCATCTGGAAGGCCGTGATGCCATCACGGGTTCCGGTCACCTTGAAGTCCATGTCGCCCAGGTGGTCCTCGTCGCCGGAGATGTCCGACAGGACGGCGAACTCGTCGCCCTCCTTGATGAGGCCCATCGCGATGCCCGCGGTCGCCTTCGTCAGCGGCACACCGGCATCCATCATCGCCAGGGACGCGCCGCAGACCGAGGCCATCGAGCTCGAGCCGTTCGACTCGGTGATGTCCGCGACCACACGGATCGTGTAGCTGAAGTCGTCGTGCGACGGGAGGCTCGGGCGCACCGCGCGCTCGGCGAGCGCACCGTGACCGATCTCGCGCCGACCCGGGCCCATGATGCGCCGCGCCTCACCGACCGAGAAGGACGGGAAGTTGTAGTGCAGCATGAACTTCTCCCAGCCCGACTCATCGATCTCGTCGATGCGCTTCTCGTCGGTCCGGGTTCCGAGGGTCGTCACGACCAGCGCCTGCGTCTCGCCGCGCGTGAAGAGCGCCGAGCCGTGGGTGCGGGGCAGGACGCCGACCTCCACCGTGATGTCGCGGACCTCGTCGGGCACGCGGCCATCGATGCGGATGCCCTCGCTCACGCAGCGGGTGCGCATGGCCACCTTGATGAGCTTGCGCGCGCAGTCCTTCGTGGCGCTGCGGTGCGCCGCGGCGGTCTCCTCGTCCGCGTCCTCGCCCAGGGCGAAGTGCGCGACGATCTCCTTCTTCACGGCGCTGAGCGCGTCGCTGCGCTCGTGCTTGCCGGCGATGCCGAAGCAGGCGACGACCTTGTCCGTGAACTCGGCGGCGACCTTCTCGTACAGGTCGCTGTGATCCGCGGCCTCCGGGATGGGCATCTTCTCCTTGCCGCACAGCGCCTTGATCTCGTCCTGCAGGGCGATGAGGGGCTGGCAGGCCTGGAAGCCGAACTCGAGACCAGCGACGACGTCGGCCTCGGAGGCCTCGTTCATGCCGCCCTCGACCATGGTGATCGCGTCCTTGGTGGCCGCGACGATCATGTTGAAGTCGGAGTCGACCAGCTCGGTCTTGGTGGGGTTGGCGATCCACTCGCCGTTCACCCGGCCGACGCGCACGCAGGCGATGGGGCCGTCGAACGGGATGTCGGAGATGTGGGCGGCCGCGGAGGCGCCGGTCACGGCCAGGACGTCGGTGTTGTTCTCGATGTCGTGGCTGATCGGGAGCGCGAACAGCTGGATCTCAGCGCGCCAGGTCTTCGGGAAGAGGGGCCGCATGGGGCGGTCCATCAGCCGGCAGACGAGGATGCTCTTCGGTCCGGGGCGGCCTTCGCGCTTGAAGTAGCCGCCGGGGATCTTGCCGGCCGCGTAGGACTTCGGCCGGTACTCGGCGGTCAGGGGCAGGAAATCCATGCCCGGGCGCGCCGACTTCGCGCCGGTGGCCGCCACGAGGACGACGGACTCGCCGCAGGAGATGAGGACCGAGCCGCCCGCCTGCTTGGCGACGCGTCCGGTCTCGATGGTGATGGTCTTCCCGAACAGGTCGACCGACTTCTTGATCATTGCCATGGGTGGCAGTCCTTTTTACTCCGCGATCCAACGGTCCCGTTGGCCCATCCAGGCCGGTTCGGGGGACCGCCGTACTGATTGAAGACCCTGAGAGCCGGGACGAGACCGCGGAATCGTCCTTCGGGGAGCCGCTCTCAGGGGAGATGGGCCTCGATGTGAAGACCATCGCCTGGTTCGGGGACAAGGCTCCTGCCCCCGCGCGCCGCATCAGGCGGCGCAAAACGCCGAAGGCCCGCCGGGTGGGCGGGCCTTCGGGGTGTCGAAGTTACTTACGAATGCCGAGCGCGGCGATGATCGTCTTGTAGCGGCTGTACTCGACCCGCTTGAGGTAGTCGAGCAGGCCACGCCGCCGGGCCACCATCTTCAGGAGGCCGCGCCGTCCGGCGTGGTCCTTGTGGTGGGTGCGGAAGTGATCCGTCAGGTGGTTGATGCGCTCGGTCAGCAGCGCGATCTGGACCTCCGGCGAGCCGGTGTCGTTCTCGTGCTGTGCGTAGGTCGTGATGAGTTCGTTCTTGCGCTCGGGCGTCATGTCTCGGTCTCCGCCGGTGCCGGCCGTCCCGCTGTGGGACCGGGTGTCGCACACCGCAGATGGGGTGGATGATCGTCGCCTGAGAGGGACCTCAGGGTCGATCGCGCGGCACCATACGGCCCGCCTTCAGCGACGTCAAGACCTCTGGGCCTGTCGAATCACACTGAAGGCGTGATTGATCTGGACCGTGAGACGCGTGGCCTCCTCCTGTCGCTGGGGGAAGTGTGCCAGCCGGTCCGGGTGATTGGCCCGCATCATGCGATTGCGCGCGGCCTTCACCTGCCGCAGCGGCGTCTCCGGCGTCACCCCCAGGAGCGCGCACGCCGCGGTCAACTCATCCAGGAACGCGTCGCCGGATCGGCGCGGCTCCCCGCCCCGGGCGCCGCCCCGCCGGTCGTTGGCCTTGCGGCGGTCTCCGGCGGCGGGCGCGCGCTTCGGCGTCCACCCGGTGGCCGCGTCCTCGAAGAACTGCAGGACGTCGAGCTCGGGCCGCCCGTCCAGCGCGGCTCGCCCCGCCGCGCCGGTGCTCCGGTGCGTCAGCAACACGCGCACGCCGCGCGCGCCCGCGAGGACGAGGGAGCCGAGAGCGTCCGGCGCCTCCAGCGCAGGGTGGTACCCGACGAGGACCGCGCCCTTGAAGAGGTAGTAGCCGTCCGGGGGCAGCTCCCCCTGGACCCCGGCGAGGTCGACCATGGCGCGGAGCGCGCTGTGGTCTGCGTCCTCGGGCAAAACTCCCACGTCCAGGCGCCCACACCGGAGGTCACCGCCGAGCCGGCCGTGCAGGAGGGACTTGAGGACGACTCCGAAGGGCCCTCCACGGTGCGCTTGAAGGACCCGCAGGCCCCGCTTCCCGAGGAACTCCTTGAGGTCATCGACGGCCAGTTCGGCCAGCATCGGAGCGGCGATCGCGGCGACGGTGTCCATGCATGCCATGGTGATCGCTCGACGCGGCGGCCGTCAAGGACCGAATGGGAAAACGCGCCAAGCCTGACCGTGCCGCGGCTAGCGGAGGACGCGCTCCACGTCCATCACGACGGCGTCCGCACCGAGGCGGCCGAGGGCCTCGCTGCTCACCTTCGTGCGCACCAGGGCCACGGCGCGCAGGCCGTCGGGGTGCTCCACGACGACGCGGTCGCCGGGCCGGTAGCGGAGCTGGTCCGCGCCGGGGAGCTCCGCGAGCTGGCCCTTCCGAATGGGCGTTCCGGACGCGACGGCCTCCGCGAGGCGCTCGTCCAGGCGCAGCACCGAGACGGCTCCGAGCATCGAGGTCACGGGCTTCAGGGCGCCGCCCAGCCACTCGCGCCAGGTGTGCGCGTTGCGGGCGGCCTCGAAGGGGATCTTCTCGCCGGCTTCGATCCGGGCCGTCCGCTCCGCCCGCCAGGCGTCCGACTGGGACACGATCGCGTCCAGCGTCACGCCGTCCGCCAGGTCCAGCGCGTCGACCCGGGTGCGGCGCAGCGTCGCCAGGTGGCCGTGCACGCCGAGCCGCTCGCCCAGATCGTCGGCCAGCGCGCGCACGTACGTGCCGGCGCCCGAGTGCACGAGCAGATCCACGTCGACGGTCTCGTCCGCCGGGCGGATGTCGAGCAGATCGATGCCGAAGATCTCGATCTCCTTGCTCGGCTGCTCCACGTCCTCGCCGGCGCGGGCGTACTCATAGAGGTGCTTGCCGTCGACGCGGGCGGCCGCGAAGCGCGGCACCACCTGCTGCTGCTTGCCGAGGAAGCCCTGCAGCTCCTGTTCGAGCTGCTCGCGCGTGATCCCCGAGGGATCGGCGGCGGCGATCACCTCGCCGGTGGGATCCATCGTGTCCGTGCGCTGTCCCAGCCGGACCGTGGCCTCGTACACCTTGTCGCGGGACTGGATGAACGGCATGAGCCGCGTCGCCCCGTTGATCAGGAGCGGGAGCAGGCCCGTGGCGAAGGGATCCAGCGTGCCGCCGTGGCCGACCTTGGTCTTGGCATAGCCATGTGTACGCAGCACGCGCTTGACCGCGCTCACGCCTTGGGTCGAGCCCAGTCCGCGCGGCTTATCAAGGATCAGCCAGCCCGAAAGCGGCGCGGGTTTGCTGGTCTCTTCCACCATCTGGTTTAGCCGACCAGCCGCGCAACGCTATCGGCAAGGCCCAGAAAGAACTGCATCGCAAATTGCACCGGCGGGCCAAGGATAGCGCCAAGCCAGCCCGTGCCGAACACCCAGCTGGCCGCGATCACCAACAGCAGCAAGGCCATGCCCACGCCCTGCAACCGCTCCCACCCGGCGCGCAAACGCTCCGGCAGAAGCCCTCCGACAATGTGCGAACCATCAAAGGGCGGGATCGGCAACAGGTTGAACAGGCCAAGGAAAATATTGACGAGGAGGAAATAGAACAGCCCTGTCGAGAGCCAAGCGACCTCGCCCGTGCCATCGACGAGGAACGACGCACCCGTTGCCGTCCCATCACCAAAGCCGAGCCCTGCCGGCATTGTCAGCCCCAGAATTACCGCGCCCACCAGCGCCAGCACAAAATTGCTGCCCGGCCCGGCGGCCGCTACCGCCATCATGCCGAAACGCGGATTATCGAGCCGCCACTTGTTGACCGGCACGGGCTTGGCCCAGCCGAACACCGGGGCCCCCAGCAGCGCCAGCGCGCCGGGGACCACCAGCGTCCCCACAGGGTCCACATGAGCAATCGGGTTCAGCGTCAACCGCCCGCGCTCGCT
>ENA-OWNT01005261-OWNT01005261.1-seawater-metagenome-genome-assembly--contig:-NODE-5261-length-10773-cov-4.380703_pt1 | contig 10773 bp, 11 predicted proteins | sample MGYA00238136_ERZ651165 | MGnify/ENA primary metagenome ERZ651165 (study PRJEB26861, sample SAMN08777766) | seawater metagenome | isolation source: coastal seawater | place: USA: Florida | collected...
GGATGGGTTTCGGCGGGCCTTTCTGGACGGATTCGGCGTGGCCGCAGGGCCGCTGTCCTATGGGCAGGTGGTGGACGAGACTCTGGATGCGCTTGCCGCTCATATGGAACGGCATCTGGACATAGAGGCGATGCTTGGTCTGGCCCGCTGAGGGGCCGGTTTCACCCTGTCGCCCCCGTGCACCCCCTGTGCGCCTCGCGTACAGCCGCAAAGACATTCCTGACCTTCTGGACAGCCAGCGGATTGCGCCCGGGCGCGGCCCTGGCAGATGCGCGCCCGGTCGCCTGGGATCAGCGGCTGAAAGGATCGTCCAGCGCGGGCAGAATCGTGCCAGAGCAAGCCCCGAAACCCACGCGGAACCCGTCGCCCTTGGCCGCGCCAAGCAGCGTCAGCGTGTCGCCATCGTGAAGGAAGGACCGGGTGTCGCCGCTGTCCAGCGTCAGCGGTTCCTTGCCGCCCCAGCTAAGCTCCAGCAGCGAGCCGCGCTCAGACTTTGTCGGGCCAGAGATCGTGCCCGATCCCAACAGGTCCCCCGCCCGCATCGGACAGCCGGAGCTGCTGTGATGCGCCAGTTGCTGTGCGGCGGAATAATACATCTGGTCATAGTTGGTTTCGGCGATGACCGTGGGCGGCTGGCCCTCGGGCATCAACGTAACCATCAGGTCGATGTCGTAGATCATCGGACCCGGCTCCGTCAGATGCGGCAAAAGCGGCTGCTCACGCTCCGGCGTTGCCGTGCGGAACGGTTCCAGCGCGGCCTTGGTCACGATCCAGGGGCTGATCGAGGTGGCCGTGGCCTTGGCCTGGAACGGCCCAAGCGGCTGGTATTCCCAGGCCTGGATGTCGCGTGCCGACCAGTCGTTCAGCAGCACATAGCCAAAGATCATGTCGTCGGCTTCCTGCACTGTCACCGGCCCGTCGGACGGGACACCGACAATGGCGCCCATTTCCAGTTCCAGATCGAAGCGCTTGCAGGGGGCGAAGACCGGGGCTTCCATGTCCGGGCCTTTCAACTGCCCCCAGGGCCGGCGGATATCGGTGCCCGAGACGACGACGGATGAGGCCCGTCCATTGTAGCCAATGGGGATATGCAGCCAGTTGGGGGGCAGCGCGTTTTCCGGCCCCCGAAACATGGTGCCCACGTTCATCGCGTGGTTCTTGCCGGCGTAGAAGTCGGTGTATTCTGTGACGGCAAAGGGCAGGTGCATCCGCGCTTCGTCCATCGGGTGCAGAAAGGGTTCGACCCGCTTGCGTAGCGAGGATCCCTCGGCCAGCAAGGCCATCAGGGCCCCGCGAAAGCCCGACCAGCCCTCTGGCCCCAAGTCCATGAAGGCGTTCCAGGATGGGGTTGAAAACACCGGCGGATCGCCAGCCGACAGGATGCCTTCGGCCTCCAGCGCGGCCACGTCCAGGATCATCTCGCCGATGGCCACGCCGCAACGCGGGCTGCCGCCCTTGGGCGAGAAGACCCCATAGGGCAGGTTGTTCAGGGGAAAGTCGGTTTCAGGGTCATTGGCACTTTCGACCCAGCTTTGGCGTAGTCCGGTCATGCGGTCCTCATTCGGCGTCGGGTTGGGTTTCAGGACGCGCCGCGTCAAAGGCGGAAAGGGCCAAAGCGGCGCGCTCGATCTCGGTCAGGCGGGAGAAGAGGGACAGATCCACCCCCCATCTGTGGGCGTTGTAAAGCTGCGGGATCAGGCAGATATCGGCCAGACCCGGGCTGTCGCCAAAGCAGAAGCGGCCCTCTGGCTGGATCAGCGCCTCAAAGGCTGCGAAATTCCGCTCCATGAAATGCACCATCCAGTCGATACCGCCCTGCGCATCCGTGCCATAGGCGGATTTGAGATGACCCACCACACCTACATTGGTGACTGGCTGCGTATCCATGGCAATAACATGGGCGGCGGCCAGAACCCGTGCGCGGGCCCGCGGGTCAGCGGGCAGTAGCGGCGGATTAGGATGGGTCGCCTCAAGGTAATCGAGAATGGCTATCGACTGTACCAGTTCCGTGCCATCCTCCAGCACAAGCGTCGGCACGAAGCCCGAGGGGTTGTGCGCCAGATAAGACGGATCGCGCTGCTCGCCCTTCACCAGATGCACCGGGATGCTTTCCCAATCCAGCCCCTTCAGGCCAAGCGCGATACGCACCCGGTAGGAACAGCTGGACCGCCAGTAGGTGTAGAGTTTCATCGCGGCTCCGCGCAAATTTCTTCAAAGAAATTTGACAAGAATTTTCGAAAATTCTTTACCACCCTACTTCACCCCGGGCGTGCCGTCGAACTTCTTTTCCAGGCTTTCCCAACAGTCGATATAATCGTCCTGCAAGGGGGCCTCTTTCGCAGCGAACGCCGTCAGGTGCTGCGGGAAGCGGGTTTCGAACATGAAGCTCATGGTGTTGTCCAGCTTTTCCGCCTTGAGCGCGGCGTTGGAAGCGCCTTCGAAGGCGCTTTTATCCGGCCCGTGTGGCAGCATCATGTTGTGCAAGGACATGCCGCCGGGGACAAAGCCCTGTGGTTTGGCATCGTATTGGCCGTAGATATTGCCCATCAGCTCCGACATGACGTTCTTGTGGTACCAGGGCGGGCGGAACGTATCCTCGGCCACCATCCAGCGTTCGCGGAACAGCACGAAATCTATATTCGCGGTGCCTTCAACGCCCGAGGGCGCGGTCAACACGGTGAAGATCGACGGATCGGGATGATCGAACAGGATCGCGCCAACCGGGCAATAGGTTTGCAGGTCATACTTCACCGGACAGTAGTTGCCGTGCCACGCCACCACGTCCAGCGGGCTGTGGCCAATTTTCGTTTCATGGAACTGCCCGCACCATTTGATGGTCAGGGTGGAGGGCACCTCGCGATCTTCGAATGCCGCCACAGGCGTCTTGAAATCGCGGCGGTTGGCCATGCAGTTGGCGCCAATCGGCCCGCGCCCCGGCAGGTCGAATTTCTGACCGTAGTTTTCGCAGACGAACCCTCGCGCCGGGCCTTCCAGCACCTCGACCCGGTAGACCAGCCCACGCGGCAGGATGGCGATCTCTTTCGGTTCCAGGTCGATGATGCCCAGTTCCGTGCAGAACCGCAGCCGCCCCTCCTGCGGGACGACCAGCAGCTCACTGTCGGCTGAGTAGAAATAGGCGTCCTGCATTGACTCGGTCACCAGGTAGATGTGTGATGCCATACCCACCTGCGTGTTTACATCGCCCGCCGTGGTCATGGTGCGCATACCGGTCAGCCAGGTCAGGCCCTGATCGGAATGCGGCACCGGATCCCACCGGTATTGGCCAAGCGAAATGACGTCGGGGTCCACATGCGGGGCCGACTTCCAATAGGGCAGGCCGATCTTGGCATAGCGATGCGAATGCTTCACCGAAGGCCGGATCCGATAGCACCATGTCCGTTCGTTCTGGTGGCTTGGCGCGGTGAAGGCCGTGCCGGACAGCTGTTCACCATAAAGGCCATAGTTGCATTTCTGGGGGCTGTTCATGCCTTGTGGCAGGGCACCGGGCAGGGCCTCTGTTTCGAAATCGTTCCCGAAACCGGGCATATATTGCAGCTCATTGGGGCGGGTTGCCGCCGTCACCATGCGCTCAGGCAGATCATGAGTGGTCATCACCGTGTCCTCTTATGCGAGGGGCCGCGCGCGGGATCTCTCCCATCCCTTTGCGCGCGGCCCGGAAAATCAAGCCTTGTTCAGTTCTTTGGCATGCAGCCAATCGGCGTGTTTGGGCGCCTTTTTGGTCTGCGACCATTCTTCCAGCATGTCCCATTTCACTGCGTCCATGCGCTTCAGCAGCGCCTCTTCCTCGGGGTCCGGGCAGGCGAGTTCGACGCGGTGGCCGTTGGGATCGAAGAAATAGATGGAATGGAAGATGGAGTGGTCTGTGACGCCCAGAACTTCGACGCCATTGGCCTCCAGATGCTCTTTGAAGGCAATCAGCTCGTCCCGGTCCTTCACCTTGAAGGCGATATGCTGCACCCAGATGGGCGTGTTGGGATCGCGGCCCATTTCCGGTTTGGTGGGCAGTTCGAAAAAAGCCAGCACATTGCCGTTTCCTGCATCCATGAAGATATGCATGTAGGGATCGGGTTCGTGGGTTGAGGGCACGTGGTCCTCTGCAATCGCCAGCACGAAATCCATGTTGAGCATCTTGTTATACCACTCAACCGTCTCTTTCGCATCCTTGCAGCGATAGGCAACATGATGAATTTGTTCGATTTTCATGGGCTTCATTCCTTGGACAGGGCAGCGGCTTTCAGGGCGTCGCTCAGGACGGCCCGGTCACCGATATGGTTGGACAGCACCAGCACCAGTCGGGCATTCAGCGCATCGCTTTGCGGCTTGGTCAGGCCCTCATGCGCGGCCAGAAGCTCGGCGTAGAAATCGTCTGCGCCTTGGATATTGGGGGTCAGGATCAGGTCGGGCATGGGGCTTACTCCTTGCCGATGGCGCGTTTGAGGGCGGCTTTCACGGCGGGCTCGTCATAGGCGGGCCAGCGGGCGGCGACGTGTTGATCGGGGCGGATGAGGTAGACGGCGCCCGCCGCATCGCCCAGATAGCGGTCGGTGATCTCTGGCGTGGGGTCCAGCGCCAGCCGGTCGATGGCCACACCGTCGATCTCAAGACGTTCCGGTGCCTCCGCCCCGATAGTCAGCAGCGTGAACCGGTCCCCAAGCTTTGGCAGCAGATAACCGCCCCCGAGCGGTGCGTCCGCGCAGGGAGAGCCCGGGCGCGACCGCGCCGGACCTGCGGTCAACGCGTCGGGGGTGTTCAGCGATGACCCGTCATAGGTGCAGGGTACGGACAGGCGGCCCGAGTTCACCAGCGGGCGGGCAAAGGCGTGATGTTCGGACAGGTCAAGCACCGCGTCGCGCAGCACTCGGCTCATTTCCGATTTGGGTGTAATGAAATCGGTTGAGCGCGAGGAATTGAGGATGTTTTCGTCCGCCCCATGCACCCGTTCATAGTCGTAGCTGTCCAGCAGGCTTTCAGGCGCGTTGCCCTCCATCACAAGCTTGAGCTTCCAGATCAGGTTATCGGTGTCCTGCAGCCCCGAGTTTGCCCCGCGCGCGCCGAAGGGGCTGACCTGATGTGCTGCGTCACCGGCAAAGATCACCCTATTGTGGCGGAACTGTTCCATCCGGCGGCACTGGAAGGTGTAGATGGACACCCATTCCAGATCGAACTGCACATCCTCGCCCAACATTTCTTTCAGCCGTGGAATGACGTTCTCTGGCCGCTTTTCGCGTTCCTTGTCGATGTCCCAGCCCAGTTGCAGGTCGATGCGCCAGACCCCGTCGGGCTGCTTGTGCAACAGCGCCGATTGGCCCCGGTTGAAGGGCGGGTCGAACCAGAACCAGCGTTCGGTCGGGAAATCGGCCTCCATGATCACGTCGGCAATCAGGAAGTTGTCTTCAAAAACGCGACCCACGAAATCAAGCCCTAGCATCGCGCGTGTTGGCGACCCCGCCCCGTCGCAGGCAATCAGCCAGTCGGCCTCCAGATTGTATGGCCCCTCGGGCGTATCAATCTCCAGCGTCACGTGATTGGGATGGGTGCCGATGGCCGACACCTTGTTGCGGCCCCGGATCTCAATGGGCGCGCCTTCGGCCTGCAAGGCCCGCACCCGGTTCACCATGTATTCTTCGAAATAGTATTGTTGCAGGTTGATGAAGGCCGGAAATTCGTGGCCCTTTTCCGGCAACAGGTTGAAATCATAGACCTGCCGGTCATCGAAGAAGACCTTGCCGATTTCCCACTCCACGCCCTTGTCGACCATTTCGTGGCCGCAGCCCAAACGGTCGAGAATTTCCAGCGGACGTTTGGCGAAGCAGATGGCGCGGCTGCCGAAGCTGACCTTGTCGTTGTCGTCCAGAACGACGACCTCGATGCCCTGCTGCGCCAGATCAATGGCCGCGCCCAGACCGATGGGGCCAGCCCCGATCACCACCACCTTGCGGCGCACAGGGGCCGCTGTGTCCTGATCAGGGGACCGCTGATAGGCATAGAGCGGCACCTCGAAGACCTTTTTGTCGCTTGCCTGGTTCATCTTGTCCTCCTCCCCGAGGATCATGTCCAATAGGCCCGTGCGCTGGGCACGCGGCCAAATTCAAGATGGAAGTCATCGAGCTGTGGCGGGTCGATCCCGGCGTCATGCACCATCGTATGGGCCTGGCCCCGGTGGTGGATCTGGTGTTGGAACAGATGCAGCAGCAGCGCGCCGACCGTTTCCGTCACCGGGCCTTCGCGCCGTTCTGTCACCCGCGCCTCATCCAGCAGCTCGGGCGTCAGCCCCTGACAGAAGCGCGCCAGCCGCATGTCGATGTCGGCCTGGGCTTTCGCCAGCGTCGCGACATCGCTGATGTCTTCGCGATCATAGACGCTGCGCCCACGACCGCCCGCCTCCAGCGCATCCACATAGTAAAGATCGACTTCGTAGATATGGTTCAGCGTGGCCTTCAGTGACGGAAAGAACCCCGGACGCGGGGCCACGAATTCCGCCTCGGACAGGCCCGTAATCGCGCCGTAAAGCGTCGCATTCGCCCATGCGTTGTTCAGGGCCATGGTCAGGAACGGATCGCGCATGACAGCTTACCCCTGCAGGGCCTCCCACATCTCCAAATCCCTTTGCGCCGTCCAGATGCGCGGCGTGTCGATGCCACGGGCCTCGTCATAGGCGCGGGCCACGTTGAAGGGCAGGCAGTGTTCGTAGATCGCGTAGTCGCCGAACTTGGGGTCGCATTCCGCGCGCACCGCGTCCCACGCCTCTTTCAGGCTGCCGCCACGCGCCGCGACACGGGCCGCCGGGCGGTAGGTGCTTTCGACGAAATTGCGGGTGTTCTCGATGGCGGCATTGACCATCTCTTTGCCGACCAGCGCATCGCCGCGCCCCGGCGCAATCGCGTCCACGTCGAACCAGGCGATATTGTCCAGGGTATTTCCCCAATCGCTGAAATGCCCGTCTCCGCAATAGCAGGCAGAGTGGTACTCGACGATATCGCCGGTGAACATGACGTTTTGATCGGGCACGTGAATGACCGCATCACCCGCCGTATGGGCGCGGCCCAGATGCATGATGTCGACCCGGCGATTGCCCAGATAGACGGTCATCGCATCGGAAAAGGTGGTTGTCGGGTGGGTCAGGCCGGGAATGCTCTCATGGCCTTCAAAGAGGCGGGGGAAGCGTTGAAATTCGCTGTCCCAGTCTTCCTGCCCGCGTTCGACGACCATGGACCGGGCGGTATCCGACATGATGATCTGCGGCGCGCCATAGGCCGAAGCCCCCAGCACCCGCACCGCATGGTAATGGGTCAGCACCAGGTGGCTGATCGGCTTGTCGGTCACGCTGCGCACGCATTCGATGACCTTGCCCGCCAGGCGCGGGGTGGCCTGCGCCTCGACGATCATGACGCTGTCATCGCCGATGATGACGCCCGAGTTCGGGTCGCCCTCGGCGGTGAAGGCCCACAGGCCCTCGCCCACTTCTGTGAAGGAAATCTTCTTTTCCGACGTGTCCCCTTGGGACGCAAAGGCCTTGGCCATGATCCTGTTTCTCCCGTTGTGTCGCGCGCTTTGGCGGTGCGGCCCGTTGCCTCTTTCCGCCGGTCCTGGGCTCTGGTATCGTTGCAAATGCAACAAATGTCAACGACGTTGCAATTGCAACGAATTATCGGGGAAAACCGGACAGATGGCGAGCGAAGAGTTCATGCTGGCAGAGTTTCTGCCCTATCGAATCGCGGTCCTGTCTGAACGCGTCAGCCGCCGCCTGTCGCTGATCTATGGGGCCGAGGCGGGGATCAGCGTGGCTGAATGGCGGGTGATGGTGCATCTGGTGCGCTGTCATGAGGTTTCGGTGCGTGAAATCCATAATTGCGTGAACCTGGACAAGCCCCGCGTCAGCCGCGCGGTCAGCCGGTTGACCGAGGCGGGGCTGGTCGCCAAGACCGGCAGCGCCACGGACCAGCGCCTGCTGTCCATCTCGCTGACCGAAGCGGGCCGCACCCTGCTGAACCGTATCCTGCCCCCGGCGCTGGCCTATGAGAGCCGGCTGGTGTCAGCGCTGTCGCCTGAGGAACAGGCCACGCTGACGACGATCATGGAAAAGCTGCATCGCGTGATGGATGCCGACCCCGAGGCGCGCCCCAGGTCCCGGCTGGACCTGCCCCGCGATGCGGTAGAGTAAAGTTGCCCCCGCGCATCTGATAGTGTCGCGTTGAAGGGGGGGGCGTGTCTGGGTGTGGCGATGTGCCTAGCGCGGTTATTGTTACTGATTTTTTCCAGTTTGGAATTTTACGTAACATTTAGGTTGCAACGAATCGCGTCCGGGAATATCCCGACCATGCGGTCAGCTATTTGCGCGACTTTCGGGAGGATACCGCCACATGGACGCTTTCATCTGTGACGCCACACGAACGCCCATCGGACGCTACGGAGGGGCGCTGAGTTCCATCCGCACCGATGACCTTGCGGCGCTGCCCATTGCCGCGCTGATGGCGCGCAACCCAGACGTGGACTGGGGTGCGATTGACGACGTGATTTATGGTGACGCCAATCAGGCGGGTGAGGACAATCGCAACGTGGCGCGCATGGCGGCGCTGCTGGCCGGGCTGCCGGTCAGCGTGCCGGGCACCACGGTCAACCGGCTTTGCGCCAGCGGCATGGATGCCGTGGGCATGGCGGCGCGGGGGATCAAGGCGGGCGACTATGATCTGGTGATCGCGGGCGGCGTCGAAAGCATGTCGCGCGCACCCTTCGTGATGCCGAAAGCCACCAGCGCCTTTTCGCGAGCCAACGCGGTCTATGACACCACCATCGGCTGGCGCTTCGTGAACAAGAAGATGCAGGCGGCTTACGGCACGGATTCGATGCCCGAGACCGCCGATAACGTGGCCGAGGACTACAACATCAACCGCGCCGATCAGGATGCCTTTGCCGCCCGGTCTCAGGCCCGGTGGGAAGAGGCGCAGGCCAAAGGGCTGTTCGCGGATGAAATTACCCCTGTGACAGTGCCGCAGCGCAAGGGCGATCCCGTGGTGGTCGATACGGATGAGCACCCGCGCCCCGGCACAAGCGCCGAGAAACTGGCGGGTCTGAAGGGCGTTAATGGCCCGGACAAAACGGTGACGGCGGGCAATGCGTCCGGCGTCAATGACGGGGCGGCGGCGGTGCTGCTGGCGTCGGAAGCCGCAGCCAAGGCCAATGGGCTGACCCCCATGGCCCGCGTCGTGGCGATGGCGGCGGCGGGGGTCGAACCCCGCGTCATGGGAATCGGCCCGGTACCTGCCACGCGCAAGGTGCTGGCCAAGGCGGGGCTGGCGATCGAACAGATGGATGTGATCGAGCTGAACGAGGCTTTTGCCTCTCAGGGGCTCGCCACATTGCGGGAACTGGGGGTGGCCGACGATGCGGCCCATGTGAACCCCAATGGCGGCGCCATCGCGCTTGGCCATCCCCTTGGCATGTCGGGCACACGGCTGGTGTTGACGGCGGCGTATCAATTGCAACGCACGGGCGGGCGCTATGCGCTGTGCACCATGTGCGTGGGCGTGGGACAGGGCGTTGCCCTGATCCTGGAACGGGTCTGAAGGGAGACACGGGAACATGTATGCACAGATGGTCAAGACGGCTTCGAACGGGATCAAACCGCGCGAGGAGATGTCCGAGGAAGAGCGCGCCTTTCAGGACAAGATCGACAACGATATCAAGATCGAGCCGCGCGATTGGATGCCGGAGGATTACCGCCGGACGCTGATCCGCCAGATCGGCCAGCACGCCCATTCCGAGGTGGTGGGGCAATTGCCGGAAGGCAACTGGATCACGCGCGCGCCGACGCTGGAACGCAAGGCGATCCTGCTGGCCAAGGTGCAGGACGAGGCGGGGCATGGGCTGTATCTGTATTCGGCCGCCGAGACGCTTGGCGTCAGCCGGGATGAACTGATCGAGCTGCTGCATGAAGGGAAGATGAAGTACAGCTCTATCTTCAACTACCCGACGCTGAACTGGGCCGATATCGGCGCTGTGGGCTGGCTGGTTGATGGGGCGGCGATCGTCAATCAGGTGGCGCTGCAACGCACGTCTTACGGGCCTTACGCCCGCGCGATGGTGCGGATCTGCAAGGAAGAAAGCTTTCACGCGCGCCAGGGCTATGACGCGATCCGCGCCATGGCCTTCGGGACGCCGGAACAGAAGCGGCAGGCGCAGGATGCGCTCAATCGGCTGTGGTTCCCGGCGCTGATGATGTTCGGGCCGTCAGACGCGGAATCGACCCATTCGGAACAGTCGATGGCGTGGAAGATCAAGGTGAAGTCCAATGATGAACTGCGCCAGCAGTTTGTGGACCAGACCATTCCGCAGATTGAGTACCTGAAGCTCGACCTGCCGGACCCCAACATCAAATGGAACGAGGCGCGCGGGCATTACGATTTCAGCGAACCGGACTGGCCCGAATTCTTCAATGTCATCAAGGGCAACGGCCCCTGCAACGTGGACCGCATGAAGGACCGTGTGGGCGCGTGGGAAGACGGCGCTTGGGTGCGTGACGGGTTGCTGGCCCATGCCCGCAAGAAGGCCGCCCGCAAGGTCGCGGCAGAGTAATTTCGCCGAGGAGGACGAGAGATGAAAAACGAATGGCCCCTGTGGGAAATTTTCATTCGCGGCCAGCACGGGCTGAGCCACCGGCATGTTGGCAGTTTGCACGCGCCGGATGCGGAAATGGCGGTGAAGAACGCCCGCGACGTCTATACCCGCCGTAATGAGGGCGTGTCGATCTGGGTG
>ENA-OWNT01005262-OWNT01005262.1-seawater-metagenome-genome-assembly--contig:-NODE-5262-length-10772-cov-4.730154_pt1 | contig 10772 bp, 4 predicted proteins | sample MGYA00238136_ERZ651165 | MGnify/ENA primary metagenome ERZ651165 (study PRJEB26861, sample SAMN08777766) | seawater metagenome | isolation source: coastal seawater | place: USA: Florida | collected...
TTGCGAATTCTCCTATTTTGTCTTTTACATAGTTTCACCGTTTACTCACTGATAATTCATGTAATCACCGTAAGGTTTTGAATGTTCGTCGAGTGGGTGAAGTATCTGAAGTGCAAATTAATGACAACGTTGACGGATTTTTGTTAAACAGTGTCGTGTGTGAAGTCAAGGAATGAAGGCGTTTGGCAGTCAGCCAGTCAGTCAGTCAGTCAGTGTGTGAGAGTGGCGCAGCTGTTGTGACTCCAGTCAACCACCATCACCACCACCACCACCACCACCACCATCGATGTTCGATGACTGACTTTGCAACGACGACGGCGACGGCGACGACGTGGACCGGACCACCTACCTCCGACCTGACTGCCTCCACAACACAACCCCCACCCTGTTCTGTGCGGCGGTGACGCGGCGGGGGAGAAGTGCGTGCGAGAAGTGCGTGTCGGATATGCTGGAAGAAAAAGAGACAAATGCACAGGTGGTGACCCGCGGTCTCGCACGAAACGACACAGACATGCACAAGTGCACGAGTGGTACGAAAGGTGGCCGACTTGAACATGGCACTCGTGATGTCGATACGCTGTGACGACGTCGGGTTGATTGATACTTGAAGAGTGGACGGGAGATGATGCGAATTCGCAAGATCGCGAAGAAAGACCACGTGATCAAGCAGTTTTGAAGAACGCAGGTTGGCAACCGCGCGAATTGTGGTCAAGTTTTTTTGGGCTACAAATCGCACCACCTGTAAAGCAAGATAAAATGTCCATTGCAGGTGTGCAGGGCCTCTGTTCGTGGTTGGATTGAGTTGAGTAAATTCTCGAGAGAGGACGAAAGGGTCTCTCCACTACGTCAACAATGACAGACGAGAAATTGCAAGACCCAGTTTCTCAAAAGCACAAGGCATCCGCTACCATATTGACCAGCATCAAGTCTGGTTTGGGTTCGAACATATTCGATCGCCAGGCCAGAGCTATTGATGTGCTTCATTCGAAGATATCTTGTGGTATTTTGGGAACCCATAATCTCGCCAGTGACAGAGAGTGCTTGACGGAACTGTTGGTTGGAATTCAACAGAACTTAGTGCCTCTTTTGCTTGGCGAGAAAGATAAACGCAACATATCGGTTGTGGTTGTTGATGGAACCGAGCGACTTCAGGACAAGAATGCCATCGGTAAACTGTTGGTGACTGCCGGGCGTTTGTTGGGCATGGTGTGTTGCTTGGAATCAGGACGTCGAAATTTGGTGCAGTGTGGAGCCGTTCCTGTGCTTCAGAGCGTCATTGAAGCTAGTGCTGTTGATGGTTTCGATGAACTCGCAACTGCACGCAAGATTTGCGAAAATTGTCTTCATGTTCTTCTTTCCGTCTCTCCAGATCTCCCTCATCCTGAATTTGCGGCGCGTGTGCCACTGAAACTTACCGCACCCCTATCGCTCAGCACCCGTGAACATAAGGTCGCAGACTCGAAAGAAGAAACAAAATCTGCTCAAGGCAGTAACTCTGTCCGTTTGAAAAGTTGGACCTTCCCGGTCATCGATATTTCCAATGAAGATGCCAAAGTGCTGTGTGAAGTAGGGATGCGACTGAGGATGCATGGCGAGGAATCCTTGCGGGAAACTCTGTCCTTTCTCACAGATGTTCTCCTTCGCGATTTTCCTGCAGAAGTATTCCTGCAACACGGAGATATTCTTCGGCGTGTACTAGATCTCCTCCGCTCGCCGCAGGATCATGTGTCCCGCTCAAATATCCCGACTGCTTCTGCAATTCCATCGTCAGCGAAAAGTGATGCTGTGTCCAAACTTGCTGTACAGTTTGTATCTCAACTCGTCGGCAACCTCCAGCAGAGGTTCAACGAAGCACCATGGATCGTTGGATATGCTCACCTACAAACCATGACGCGGCAAAAATCATCATCGACAACATACAGCAATGGTGCTTCCAATAGCTCCATGTTTCCAAACGAATTTGGAACAGATGGCGCCATCGGTCACGACAGCGTTCAGTCGGGTGCCCTACCTGTCTTCCTGTGCTCCGATTCGATATTGGACGATGCACATGCCCACAAATGGAGCTTGGTCGACGCTCTTTTGCTGATTATTGCGGAAGCGTTCCCCTTGCTCCCTTGTCGTGGTTTAACGCAGCCAATCACTGCGATGCTCAAGACAGCAATCGACACTGTTTTTGCTGTGGAGAAATCGACTTTGACCAGCTTGTCTCCACAGGGTGATTCCCCGATATCGGTCAGTGGCGTGCAACTCGAAGTTTGGCAAGCTGTGCAGCATGGTCTGCAGCAGCATTGTAACGAATTGCAGGACATGATGTCGCAAATTCTTGGATTACATGCAGCAAGTTTGGATTGCATTCTTTTTCCTGGAGTTGGTCAAGATGAAGCGCATGATGCAAATGGCAACATTCACGCCATTTCCTCTCTTTCACTTCTAGAATCGTTTTTGAAACAATTCAATGAGATGGCATCGTTTGAAATGGGCGCTGATACTATTTCCTTGAATTCGACGATGCAGGGTGCCGTTGCGAGGTTGGCGATGAGTGTGCCTCTCAAATTAGGTTGGGAGAAACTCCATCGCCTGGCATCTTCGAGTTTCAAGTTGTTTGCAACGGAGAAGGGTTCCCGGGATCTCGGAATTCTTGAGGCGACAGTAGAATGCCTCTCCGTCAGCAAAGCAGGACATCTCAAATGGAGTTCATTGTTTTCCGAGAAGACGAACGCGGAGACCAGTGGTGGCGTCCACAGCGAAGCCGATCACTTTCGGCAATACGCAACGCTGCTCGTGGATGCGGTGACATCGTGTGAACCGCGAGACGAAGCGTCGCTTCAACTGTTAACTGAATTTTTGTTGAGCACTGTGGTGGAGTTTTTTCCAGCCGATCAATCCGCCGGTCAAGAGGACATTGTAGGCGTCTCAGAACTGTCCAATTTTTGCGTGCACATCATCGTGCTACTCTTGACTGATTCGAATGCTCCCTCGGTTCTCGAAGTTACTGTTCGATGGTTCGTCCAACAACTAGATAACCAGCAGAAATTTCTCCACGGGCTGTCTGGGTCGTCGACGCGTTCGCAAGAAGGTTTACTTGAATGGACAACAAAACGTGTTCTGGGACTACTTCTACACCCCAAAGTGGTTTTGCAGTTGTCGATACTCGCTAGCAGTCAACATGGCAAGTCAACAAAAACGTCTGCTCTGGCAGTTTTGTTAGTGGAAAGCATCAATCTTCTGTCCCTCAATGATGGAGAGGGAATTCGTTTTCAAAGCAGTTGCCACACCCGTGTATCATGTTGCAACTTCTATTCCGCCATGCAGCTCTTTCAACTGTCGCAATCAGAACCGAACCTCCCTGTTGACGCCGACCAGCTGAAGAAGAATATTATTCCAACGAAAGGGTTTCCACATGCATTCTTGCGCCACTGTGAGTGTCGCCATTACGTCCAATTGTTGTTTAGTGCAGGCGCGGAGTTGCGCACTTTTGCTTCGAAACACCTTCATGAGTTGCTGTTCTCTGATGTTGGCACGTTCAGCGACGCCGCTCGTCCTTCTCTCCAACTCGACCCTCTAGCAGTGTGGGCATCAATGCCCTTGAGCGAGTTTCCGCCTCTGTTTTCGGGCGTGGTACCTGCGAAGTCCCCGAGCTCGGAACGCAGTGTGGATTTTGACAAAATTTTGAATTTGTACAACCTTGTAGCGTCAAGCACTTTGGACAGCGTCCTTCGTTCCAGCGCACGCATACAGTTATTGACCCTTTTGCAATCAAAACCACAGTTATCACCGCAAAACTGTGACACTGCTGAAGTGCAACTGTTGAACACAATGATCTCCCTTTGTTCCAACGTTAAGAGCCGGTTCCTTTTGCTCAATCACGCCACTGGCGAGTCGTCCGATCTCAGCTCTGGGGAACTGGCGTTAACAATGGTGGAATCTTTAGAGCTGCTGCTCCTTTTTTCGTGTTGGGCTCCGTTCAGGGGCCGCTGTTCGATCGAAGTTGTCGGCGAGCATGAAAATTTATGTGTTTTAGCTGGTATTCTCGTCACTGCGGGCGCTGAACACAGTTCGCAGTTTCGGTTGGCAGCGTCATTGCTGTCGCTAGTTGTCTTTGACGAGAATGTGTGGGCTGTTCCACGACAACAGGTTGGCACCTCTGCCGATCTCGCCCCCGCGAAAGAAATTCTAGTCCCTCGATTGGTGCTCCAAAACTACAACTTCCTAACGACAGAGTGGACTCCAGTTCTTCGATTTCGAGAAAGCCAGTGTACGCGTTCGAAGCGAGCAGCGTCACAGCCAAACGCTCAAGACGAGTTGCTCAACGCAGGATTACTGTCAGTTCTCCAAAGTCGCAAAAACTTTTATGAGTGCCAGTCTGCGACAGATCGCCATTCTTTTGTAGCGAGTTCGTTTTCTGGAGTTGTGGAAACGCTGTCAAGTGCTGCCACACACGACGCTTTCGACCTCGGATTGGAACAATTTTCACTCTTGGTTACTTGCGACTTTACAGCTGCGCTCACAGCTGCTCGTCAGAATCAATCGTGGTTAGCACCATTAAGGCGCCTGGTTGTCACGAATCCCACGAGCAGCAAAGATTCTAGCATTCTCATCGCAATACTCGGACTGTGCAGTCAGATTTTGCGCCAAGCGCGCTTTTATCAAACATGTGGAAACATTTTGAGTGGTGACTTCAAGGAACTGCTGGAGTGGGTTACTGAAACAATCATTTCCCTGTGTCTTCTGCCGTCTTTGAAACAGATTGAGCGTGTGGAAGAAAAGATTGCTTGGCTGACGGTTGGGGCACCAGGAGTTGAGACTGCTTCCGGGGTTTCTGACTTTCAATCAACAAACCTCACAAGTTCCACAACTCACCGGACTACATGGCTCAATTACGACGACTACAGGGCATTCACTTCTGCTTTTCCAGCAGGCTTCTCACTGCTCCAAGCAACCACGTTACCACAGATCGTGTCCGCGATTCATCAGCGGACTTCTCGGAAAAGGACCAAACGTCATCCGGAAGAACGTTTGCACTTATTCTCAATTCAATGTGTTCGGGAATGCGTGGCTGTTGCTTGCGCTTTTGGCGTGACCATTGGGTCTCGTGATGATCAATTCCCAATTTCAGAACCTGAACCTGAATCCAGGGATGTGGACAATTGTGTCGCCGCCGTCGGTAACAATGATTCCCAAAAATCGTGGATGGAGCGAGCAAAAGCACATTTGTGTTTTGTGTTCTCAAAACATGTTTTCGAACGTCTCGGGTCGACTTTCGTTGCGGAAGTGTTACAAGTTACCGGATACTTAAGCCGCTATGAATGTCAATTTGATGTTTTGCATCGAGAAGAAAGTTTCGAAGATACCTCCAATTTTCAAAGCCAAGATTTGCTTTACGATGTGCTGAGCAACTTTTTGGTGACGTCCGTGGATAATGTGATGGACAACAACAGCTTTCAACTCAGCGGAATCGTCGAGGGATGTGTGAATATTTTGCGCCAGCGGCTTCATTCTAGTCGTGGCAATCAGCAACACTTAATCAGCCTGCTGAAAGAGCGTTCATCAATCAGCTTGGGGACCACGGCCCTTGACTCTTCGACTCGTCTACCTCGGTGGTGGCAGACAATAACCCATCACACACGGTCTGGTGTGGTCCGCGCTGCCTTTGGACTTATCGCAGCATGTTTGCCACACAACGTCATCAGTGAAGAGCTGGTCTACTTGTGCTTCGTCACCGATGCACTTGCATCGTTGCAGCACCTCAACTCGATCAACACGGTTGATGCCAGTGGAACAAGTTCCTTCGTCGCTGGTGCCGTGCAGACCATGCAACAAGCGGAATTTTTCAAAACTGTACGTGACCCAACCGACCACCCAACAACACTTGTGTCGAACAGTGACCGCATTACTGGCAAGCTTGTCGACGTAATTCCTGGCCTCGTTTTAAAGTGCCTCATGAAGCAAGCCTCTCCAGGTGGCTCATTTCATCACCTAGGTTGCTTGCTCGGTGTCCTCAATTCAATTGCCATTGCACAGCGCCACAGATTCGCTTGTAGCAGCGCGCAAAATCTCCATGCGAACTCAAACGGCGTGGAGGTCTATTTTGAGAAGATCCTCTTCGTCGGAAATTTGAATTCCAACAATAGACCGCGCGCTGCCATTGCAATGCAACGACGTCTTAACCTTCCCGCAATTCGAAGATTGTTTGAGGTGCTGTGGGCGCCGATTCGTTCTCCCAGCAACGCCCTCACCAATGAGAACTTACAACGCAGCCAAGCATCAGTGTTGTCTTTTTTTGACATTGCATTACGGAACGGCGTGTTGAACTCAGAGAATTTCAACTTAATGAATCTCGCAAAAGGTGCGGTACACGTCATGGTTTCAACAAGCCATGCGATCGTGGATGAACCCAATCAACACTCAACTGTACCAGTTGCGTTTGGTGCCATTAACGTCATCAACCGCTGCCTATCGTTGCAATCTAAGACGCCAGGACAACACTGCGGCTTGATTGCCGAGAAGCAAGTTACACCATTTTTGCAGTTTTTGGCTTGCGCGCTCAAGTCATGTTTGGGCCAAATGACTGAAGCAGCATCGCTACCTGCCAAATTCGTGACAGTGCGGACACTAAGTGCCCTCTTCATCAATGCGATGTGCAATCATAAATTCTGCGAACTGAAGAAGTGTTTCCTACCGGTTCCAGTGTCTGCGCAGGGAGTCGACGGCGATTCTTGTTTTGTGGAGTCCAATGAAATTTTGGAAAGTCGGCGAATCATGTGGCAATCACTCTTCGAGGTTCTTGAGTTTCTCGAAACTGTTGCTCTTCAGCCAAATGCGCCTCAAGCAACTGCCAGCACTTTGACCCTTTGTCGGTGTGCAGTTCGAAACGTCCTTCGGTGGTCTTCGGAAGCAAAGGTACTCGGGGTTCAGAGAGAGTTTTTCACGGCACAAATTGTGCTTCCGCTGCAACGATGTGTCCATCGAGTGTGCACGCAGCCCGAATCAGTTGCTCAAGGTAAAACAGTGCACCGACGCAGCAAAGCTACTGCTGCAACCGTGCGAAAACAACGCGCGGCGTCGACTCGGTTGTCCACACCACAGCGCCCGAGTAGTCAAAGCCGCATCACTAGCGGCAATATTGACGACCGTACTCCTAAACGTGCTTCTTCCACCAAAGCAGTATCTACTCCACTGTCCACACCTGCGCAACGGAAGGTGTTTGGTGCTTCCGAGATAACCCGTGATAAACAAAAGGAAAGTCGTGGAGACGCTTACCTCAATATTCTCGAGAGTCTTTCGTTGCTCAGAAACGCGGTGCTGGGGCCGGGTGCCACCAATGTCCTCCGCCAATTGTTGCTGGATCCTGCCGCTAAATCTCGCTGCGGTACAGCGAGTCCGAGCCACAAGTTAACCACTTCAGCCAGTGGCGACGACAAACTTTGTGTCTCACCGGCGTCTGAACGAATCAATGTTCCACTTTTGCAGGTACTGGCGATGTGTATTGCGCATTTGCTCAGCCTGAAAAGTCGAGGCCACGTGCAGCGCAGGGTGCTTCTTGCATGTGTCGACACACTTGCGTCATTCGTGTCTAGACACCCTATGGCACGCCGAGCGTTACTGCGAGGACACCGCCTGCCTCCATCGCTGTGTGCACGATCTGTTCAAAAGAAAGTATTGTCTGCCTCTTCTCGATCTGCAGACAAGGAGCAGCAGTCCAATAATTTGCAACGAAATGCAGCCTATGCAGGAAAAGCCTTCGTTGCCTCTTTACGTGGCGACGGTGATGCAGACCCATCGATGTCACAAAGAGGGGTTTCGCGTTCGTCGTTCTCTTCCATGTCTGCAGTGCGCATGAGCAGGGTCTCCGGCGCGTTAACGACAGGGGCTGCAGATTTGTCACTGCTTGATCTGGTTCTGACGCACATAGGAACAATTGACCTCGACTGCTTCAATTTTAAGCACATTGTGGCCAGTTTAGATAACCCGACATCACAACGGAGGCAGCATGGTTCATCGTCTGTGCAGAGGGATGCCCAACTGCTTCCCGTCCAAGTCACCACGAGTGATTTGTTGACTGACCTGAAATTGATCCGATACATTGCGCCGGCCGCACAGTGTCGTGCAGCTTTGCACAAGAAGCACTTTCTGGATGACTGTGTGGCCGCACTAAATCGCTTGACTACAGACACGCTCAGAGCTGGCAAGCGTGTTCAACCATCCCAGCTTGCAGAAAATCCCGTCATGAAAAGTAGTGTCCAATTACAAACGGAGTTGTTCCGAACAATAACGTGTCTGTTTGGACATGAGATCAGGGACGCAACGGGATTGGACACGACGGCGAGCCCCTCGTCGATTCGGAGGCCATCGATGTCTTATGCTGGCACGATTGGCGCTTCTGCACGTGTTCGCGGTTTTCAGTCTCTGGACGGCGTGTGGAATGTTGTCCGTGATTGGTTGTCGGCTTGTCAAGACGCGCTCACCCGCCGCACAGCACTTGAAGCTTTGGTCGATGCGCGGTTGTTGGGCAGTGTGTTGCGGTTTCTGAGGACAGCTTCTTTTTGTGCTGAAGCCCAAAATTTGTTCTTGGCGCGCAATTTCCCTGTGCAAATTCTCGGAATATTAGAACCCTTGTGCCAGACCATGCTGAATGCGGGAAAGAATAGCTGCTGGGATGGTGTGTTTTGGGTCGCTGTTGATACACTTCGTTCAGTGAAACTCACAACCCCGAGGGTCTCGCAGCTGACGCAAGAGCCTGAGCATCGAGAGCTGATCCGTCGGATCCACGACAAATTGTCCCAATTCCTCTTGAATGGGGTTGCAGGTCGCACCACCAGGGCCAACAAAAGTTTTCTCGCAAGCATCGCTGAAGAGGAGCATGGGTCTCAACAGAAAGAGAAATTGCTCAAGCTACTATCATTGATTGAATAGATGTGAAATGTGCATCGCGTGCGCGTTTGCCGGCAACATACCAGTTTTGAGTAAATAGGAAAAATAAGTAATAATGAACAGTCTACAGTTTTATTATCAAGTCAACTAAATTCGACCCATCTACACGTGAACGCACTCCACAACCTTTCCGGCACTAATATTCCTGTCGGTCGTCAACTCCAAAGCAGTAAGCGTCAAGGTTGACAACCTATATCCAATCATGAACGGACGAGCAAGTCAAAACAAACACGATTGCCCGCAGCAGATCACGGCACACAGCAGACCTTGACGATATCGCCTCTGGAGTCAAAATCTTCGGATCCAGTATCAGACCAATTCATTTTTCCAGTAATTTTGTTCTTTTCCCAGACACCGGAGTGCTGGTATACCTGAGGGGGCAAAAAACCAGCACAAGTTGTGACAGTTAAGCATTTTGGACTCAAACATTGCGCGCATAGGGTGGTTCTAAGCAACCTTGATTTTTCGGGGCTTGCGTTTTGTTGCAAGCCTCAATTTTGGCTTGTGCGGCGGAGGCGGATTCAATGTGCCCGTTCGCACTTTGTCCAGGAACTCTGTACCTCCTCCGGAATCAAGGATCTTTCGGCGTTCACGGAGTTTGCGCCTGTAGCGTGCCTCTGGGTTGAGGTAGCCGTTTGGTGTTCGTTTGGTTACATTCAAGCGCCGTTTGGTCTTCAAGCTGTTTTTGCTTGCGGCCGCATCCCTGCGCTTGTTGTGGAGAAGCATCAGCTTTTTCGAGATTGTTGTGGTGGTGTCCCATGGCTTGGCATTCTCCAGCTTTGGATGCACACTCATTTCGCCAAACTTTCGCTCGGAGAGCTTCGGTGACAGGGGCCGCCCCCACACCGAGCGAGTTCCGGCGCCATCAGACGTTGCAGGTCTCTGCATGAAAGTTGCTGTAGAGAGTCCGTGTTTTGACACTGAAGGGAAAAACTCTGTCAATTTGTTCGGGAGTACCTCTGCGCGGTAATTGTAGCTTTGCCCTAACAGCGGCATCTCATGCGCCGCCAATTGGCGCGACTTTCTTTCGCAAAACGGTCTTATATCTTTCGTTACCACCACGCTGTCTTGCCATTGTTCACGGCCAGGTTCGAGCTTGTTGTGTGCGCGCTGGAGTTCTCTTTTCAATTCTAACTTCGTCCTGCGGGCTTGTTCGGGTACATCTGAGGGCTTGAAAGCAGTATCGCTCAAAGAATAGTTCACCTTCGTGCCCACAGTGCCCACGGCTATTTTGGGCCTCGGTGCTGTCCGAGGACGGTCATCTTTTTGGTTCATACTCATGGCAAAGGACTGTTACCGCTCTCGCGGCGAGCTCTTTGACACGATTGCGTCCTTCGAGTTGAACACTCGCCCCGAACACACGGAAAATGTTGTGAAACTTTCAGGCAACGCCTCACAATTGTTTCAGATGGCACTTCGTCTGGCGAAACTCGAAAGCCAAGTGGTAGCAATACCTGGCGGGTTCTTCAGTACCTGCAAGGTCACCACTACAACCACCAATTCCAATACCACTATCACTACCACCATCACTTCCTTTACAGCGACAACACGGCATCACAATCGAACAAAGCGACCAGAGCAAGACACCATCAAACAAACAAACTTGTCGCCAACCTACTACCCTCGTCATCGTCATCGTCGACGACCGACCGACCGACCGACCAACCAACCCTCGTCGTCATCAACAGCATCGTCGTCATCGTCATCGTCATCGTCACTGTCGTCACTGTCGTCGTCGTCGTTGTCATCATCGTCGTCGTCATCATCGTCGTCGTCGTCGTCACTGTCATCGTCGTCGTCGTCGTCGTCGTCACTGTCGTCATCATCATCGTCGTCGT
>ENA-OWNT01005263-OWNT01005263.1-seawater-metagenome-genome-assembly--contig:-NODE-5263-length-10771-cov-4.202450_pt1 | contig 10771 bp, 16 predicted proteins | sample MGYA00238136_ERZ651165 | MGnify/ENA primary metagenome ERZ651165 (study PRJEB26861, sample SAMN08777766) | seawater metagenome | isolation source: coastal seawater | place: USA: Florida | collected...
ACGAACGAACGAACGAACGAACGAACGAACGAACGAACGAACGAACGAACGAACGAACGAACGAACGAACGAACGGCCACTTCGTTTTTTCAAACACGGAAACGTCATTCCTAGTTACGGATACATTCACAGCGCCTTGACTCACTGTTCAACATATCTCCTGATATAGCACTTATCCGATATTGACAAACTCAGTTTATCTCATTTATGGGTACCCGCTACGAAGTTCATTTGAAGCCACCGCAATGCTTTCCTTATTCAGTAATTCGTATTTCCTACTTTTCATCATTGTTACTGTTTGTGGATACATATTCATAGTGATTGTGGGTGCGGTTATATATCCGTTTGTCAGATTAAATGGTTTTCTGCTGTGCGATAGCCCTTTCCATGCTGTCGCGACGTCTGAAAGCTTTGGGGAATGAAAACAGTTATTCCTGTTTGTGGGTATATTATATATGCGAAGTAATGGTGTGCTGTGATATCCGGAATCAGTTGTAGTGTGGTATTAAACGTTTAATGCTGGATACTGGTAACTTACGTTGTATGCGTGTGTCGGAACATTATGGTATCTTGATATAGGATTACAAAGTATTTTCCGGCTGACGGATGCGTTTTGGGTTTTGGATTTTGGATTGCGGACGACGACAACGACGACGACGACGACGACGACCAACGACGACGACGCGACGACGACGACGTTGCTGTCTGCTGCTGTGGAGGACGACGGAATGTCGGTGCGTTGAATGGGGTGCGTAAATGGATGAGGAATGGTGAAGTAGCAGAATGGAAGGCGTGGGCGGATGCGGTGAGTGGATTGAGTGGACGGAGTGGATTGCATTGAAGTGGGTTGGATGAATGAATGGATCGACGCATGGATGAACGCTGGCGTTGGGAGAAGCTTTTCAAAACAGCAGCGTCGCGGAGAGAGAGACGGGAACTTGAGGTGGCGTACAAAAGGAACAGTTTGTGCTTGAAGCTCGTTGTCGTGTCCTGCTTCCTTCGCCTTGTAGCGCAAGAAAAATGGGAGTTGTGTTTTGTATTTTGTCTGTTTCTGTCGTGTTGAGGTTTTGGGGCAGATTGTTGCGCCAGCTGTGTTGGTCGGTCGACGACGCGAGTAGTCCGTCGCAACATGTTGCTGTGCCCGGGTTGACTCGCGGGAAATTCGGCCAGTCCTCGAGTACCAAAGCTCACTCATCACCACACAACACAACACGAACACCATGTCTGCTGTTCCAGGCCGTTGCGTGATTTGAAGCCCGGTGTTCGAGGGCTGAGTTCCTGGCGTCACGATGAGTGGCCGCGCGGCAGCGTTCTGCCTGTACGAGACAAACCGTGTGGCAGTCATCGAATCTGCTTGTGCGGGCTTCTTTTACCGCGCTTTCCAAGTTATCTGGCTATTCACCGTTTTTGTCCTCATCGTGGTCTTTGGCGCATTTCGAACTCTGCAGTCGTCAACCTTTGTGCCAGCCCTTCAGAAAAGACCCGACCTAGCGTAAGTCTCGCGCCGGGGATGCGCCTCGCTGCACGAAATACCCTTGCTTGACCCTCATTGTAAACGTGAATGCGTGGCCCTTTAGGTATGTTTCGACACTACAAAATTCGGCGACTAGCGCCGTGGATGAGGTCCCGTCGAGCATATGCCGCACGACAACTGCAAATGCAATTGCCCCGGTCCAATCGTTCAGCACCAGTTATGTCACGGAGTGCGGGTTGAACGAGGTCGCACTGGCTTGCGCATCCGATTCTTACAGTACAGATCTAATGTGAGTAGAGTCTTAGCTGCACATGCATCGATTTGCCTCGCTGACGCGAAAATTGTGACCGTGCAATGCGATGTACGTTCTTTTGTGCGAAGGTACGCGGCGGCGGACGGCATGGATGCGGTCGTCATTCCAACGTCGATGGTGCGCCAAGAAATTAACGCCACCACAATGTACGTTGCAAACGCGCGATCTCATCTGCGCTGCGAGACTGCGCTGAAAGCAAAGCACTGACCATTCTGTGCTCTGTGCGTTGCGCATATGCGATGTTCGGTGGCTTTCTCCTTCAGTTGCCCGACGTCTACTAGTGTCGTGCTCTTTGCGTCGTCCGTTCCGCTCTACGTCGAGCTCGGGTTTTTTGCCGCCACAGACTACCTCCTGAACTTTGACCCACGCAACCAGCAAACTTCTCGTGACTATTGGACGGCGAACTGGTTTGCGTCTGGTTCTACTTCATCCACAATCAATCTTCAAAGTGGCACGTCATATTCGATGACAGTTCAGGTGGGACTAATAGTTCAATACGAATTGAGTGTGATGTCGGCGAGAATGTCACCGCGTACTGCTGATCAAACAGGTGGTCGACCAGACAGGGACTGTACTGAGTTCATGCAACAATGGCAACACGGCACCATGCGAGTTTTCTTCGTCAGAGGTACGTTCCTTGTCAGAAATTCCCATCTGCCCGGCGACCTTTCGTTTCGCGTAATTTGTGTTTGCATGTAGTCTGTCGTGTTGACACTGCGAGATATCTTGACTGCTGCCGGAGTCGGAGCGACCAGCTCTGTCACAGCTGACCAAGGCGACCTTGACTTGACGAACTCCGATTACAATACGGTACGTACTTCAATCATGCTGCGGAGTGTGCTGCTATGCTCAATCAATTTGCATCGTTTGCATTACCGCAGGCACTCGAAACGATTGGGAGCTCCGACCCTCTCATTTCTGGCGGGCTCACCAATTACGAGCACTCCTTCAGGTATGTTTCGGCACGGCTGGAAGTTGGGATACACCGCGTCCCGTGATTGTTCTCTCCTGAATGTTGCAGGCTATCTGGGCTTGACGTCGTTGCATTCGTGTCTTATTCAAATCAAGACCCTGCTTGCGTGCTTCGGCTTGATTATGGAGCCTCTTGTTACTTCAGCAACATTGGGTACGCATGATATTTCCATTCTTGAGCAACGCTCGACGTCGTTTTTGACAAGCATTGGTTTCTCGTTCTGCAGGCGCAGCGCTACCAATGCTGTCATATATTTCAAGAGTATGACGACGGGCACTCCCGTCTACACGGAGTTAGATGCTGCGACTTCGAACTCGGTTTGTCGTGTGCCGATGTTTGTGGTTCACCAGGCTGGACGTTGACGCTGCGGCGACTGCTGTCTGTATGTGATCACGTAGAGCGGCGCACTTCAGAGTTACTATGGTGTCCGAGTATCTGTGGCCGCGAGCGGACGGATCTACGATGCATTCAACTTTTGGGTCCTGATGGTTGCCATAATTATGGCGTCGGTACTCTTCATGGTCCTCGTCTCGGCGTTGGAGTGCGTACTGTTCTTCGAGTCACGCTTCGCCAACCTGCTGGCGTGCTGCACGAGGGCGAATGATTCCACAAGCTCTGCCTCAACGGAGGTGAGTGCGCCCGTGTCACAGTATTCAACAGGTTGTTGGAATGAAACATGGTGATGTCTGCGATTGATTCAGGTCCGACGGAGACAAAAACGTCGTTTCCGCAAGTTGATGCAGGAGCTCAAGTACAAGTACCCTGTGCAGCGAAGAACACAGGAAGACATAGTTACTGAGACAGTGAATCTAGTAGATCTGCACTGCGAGCCCGTTGGTACGTTGGTCACCAATGTTGCACGTTCGGCCGCGCACTTGCAGCGGGTGGAACTTTGTGTGACTTTGATGACGTACACTTGTGGACAGGCCGACTAGACCAGTCGATGCCTGCGGCTGAGACCCTGGTGCAGCTCACCTCAGCTGTGGAGCGAAAACGGCACACGCTAAAGTCGCTGCTAAGGCGCGAGCTTCGTGCAGTCGAAGAGGATGCCGTTGCTGCACAAGACCGCGGGAAGCGCAATGCAAGAGGAAACAGAGCGCGTTCAAAAGAAGACGAAGCGAAATTGGCCGCGCGGTTGTATGCGAGAAGCCAGGTTTGTGCACTCTTGGATCTGTTTGGTTAATCGCGGCAGTCAGCGGCAGCCATCGCATCGAACGTCCTCATGGCTAGCACTGATTTCCCGCTTCTCTCACTTTTGCACTGGATACTAGGCTGTGAGTCTCCTCCTGAACCGTGCAACTCTCGTGAACACATCCGACAATGGAGTTAAGGATGACAATTTACTGCGCATAATGATTTCAGAGTGCTTTGGAGCGCTTGTCCAAGTGAGTGTGACGCGGTGCGCGCACGTGCCTCAGCGATCCTTCATGCGCAAATCTATTCTGTATGCAGGTCGCCAACACACCAGGCAGCATGTTTGAGGTGTCAGCCTTGAAGGGGTGGGATCCCATCGACTATTACCCGAAAGAAGCGGACACGAAAGCAGTCGACGCGTTGCTTAAGCATGATCTTGAAAGGGTGTGTACATTGTGTGCTTGTCAGCGTGCACTCAAGAGTTCCGCCGATGTGTGTTCACATAACGAGCCGAGCCCGCTAACGCTTTTTCAATCCCTTCCTATGCACAAATCAGTCGCGAACAAGTGTGGCCTCGCAGAAAGAGCGAAGCCCCGCTGTGCCTCCAGCGAATGTCGGTTCCTCAGGCGGCGGTGCAGCAGCACCCGTTGATGCTACGTCAGAACTTGAACGAGGTACTGCTGCGCAAGCAGGTGTGCCGTCTGCACCGCTGCAAATGCTTCCAGAAGGTGATTTGAGCTCTTCCGACGAAGACGATGAAACCGGCACAGGCGGGGTGAATCTCAAATTCCTCATTTAGCAAAATTCAGTCTTTCAGCGACTTTTTTATTTCTATAAAGAACCTACCATCTTGCATACACGTCAGCCGAAAACCCGCACGATATATATGCCCGATGTCGCAGGAGCGCGACTGCAGCAAGTAGCAACGCCACGATGCGTTCATCAATTGACGGTAGACACATGTGTTATCGTTATGGTATTGTGTTTGTTGAGCGACAGCGTGGACTAAGCACAATTGCGGCGCGTCCGCACAAACGCTCGTTGAAATAATTTACTGCCAGTCTCCAGTGCCGACGGGATCGGCGTTGGAGGGCTTGAATACACTAAACCCGCTCTCCGCGGTCGCCATTGCGACGCCAGGAAGCTGCGGGTGAAAGTGCACTTCTTTGACGTTGTGGCAGCCGTGGTGCAGGAACAGCAACTGGGGCGGGACAGAACTGGGTCCACCCGTCCCATTCCCAGCCTCCGCCGATTCTCCCTCCACAGACATATCCCACCAGCTGATGGAATTGTCGGCCGAGGCCGCCAAAAGAACAGACTCGTCCGTTGGATGCCACTCCAAAGAAGATATTGGTGCAGAGTGCCAACGGAAGTGCGCCATTGGTTCGCCGCTACGGAGAGTGCGCAGATCCCAGATCTTGAAGCCACCGTCATCACTTCCGGAAGCCAGCAAGTATGTGGCGGTTGGATTCCACGAAATCACGTTCACATCCGCTGAATGTGCGCCCTCGACAGCAAGCATTGACTTCGTGCGGCAACGTGTGTCCCACACGCGCACCGACTGATCAACACTGCACGAGGCAAACACTGTTTTCTCAGTCGGGCTCCATTGCAGATCCTCGACAGACTGTGAATGGCCAGTGAACGGCATTTTGTTGATCGACCATCGCGTCCCAGTTTCCGTCGGATTCCACAGGTAGATGTGGCGGGAACAGTCGCCTGTCAGCAGGGCACCTTTGTTGACCGGTGACCACGCGACTGCGAATCCTTCTTCCGGGTGTCCCTTGAAAGTCTGAAGTGGCTCGGTTCTGATCACATTGTGAGCTGCGCGGGCGGCTGCGGCCGCTGCCTGCGCCGCAGCTGCGGCTTCTCCGTCAACACCTTCGGCGGCTTCGATGACTAGCTGTTCAGCAATTTGCAGTTGCCGCATTTGTCCGCGAACATCCCAAATATGGGCGTGGCCGGTGTCGGCCATGGTCGCTACAATGTGAGGAGCTTGTTGCATGCTCCTGATGCGGTTGGTCGCACCCGGGTGCGCAAAAGAACGAGACTGCACCACAGGGTCGATGCCACGTGTGCTGCGCCGCCTGCCCCCTCGCGCTCCATCCTCGTCGCCACTGTCAAAGTCCTCGTCGCTGTCAGATTCATCGTCGCGTTGCGTTTTGTGGAGGTCGGTCATTTTCATGACCATGACCTGGTTGCGGTCGCGTTTGGCAGCTTGTGTGCCAGTGACAATCGCAGCCGTCAAAGGGAACCTTACTCTCTCGTTTCCCCACCCATCTCGCAGAATGTCAAACGACAGGCAGGGCCACTCAACTCGCATGGAATGGTTCAGGATGTATGCACTGCTGTCATAGTCTAAGGTCTCGCCCTCTTGCAGAGGCCTGGAGCGCGGGTCCCACCTCTCGGCTGACGATCCGGGTGCACTAAGCTGTGGAGCGGGACTTGGGTCAGCGTCAAACTGGTCTTCTGCCTCAGCGCTGCCGTCTTCCATCAACTTGCGCTCGAGCTCAGCGCGTCGAGCCGCATCTGCGTGAGCGAGCTTTTTGTCCGCGCCGCCTGGTCCGGCGCCTTTGCGCTTTCCTTTCTTGCGCTTGCGCGGCATGGTACCCTCCGCTGTGTCGCAAACGAACGTCCGACAAAACGCACACTACTCTACGTCTCTCTCCGTCTCCGGCTTGGCAGGAGCGGAAACAAGAGACCGAAAGCGCACAAAAAACCCACGAAGAAAAGGGCAGGAACCGATGCTGTAGTGGAAATATTTGGTTGTGCTGGCATTGCTGGTGACTCCAGTCTATCGTCGCCGTTCTCCGACAAACAAAGCCGTTTTCACGATGTCGACATCTCCTCCTGCGTGTCTGACAACGAACTCCCTCGTCTCCTTCTGCCTAGACTTCACTACCTCCCCCGCCACCCAATCAATGTTATCACCACGGTCAAAGGTGGTTTCAACCACACTGCATCGTTTCTGTTTCTGCGCAGAAATATTCATCGTCGTCGTCGTCGTTGTCGTCGTCGTCGTCGTCGTCGTCGTCGTCGTCGTCGTTGTCGTTGTCGTGGCCGGCCATCCACTGTCGTGTGATGAGTGGAGTGGAGTGGAGTGGCCACTCACTCACTCACTCACTTCCACGTGCAATTCCCGACATTTTCCCACTCATTCCACTTTCTAAATACCCATCATATCACTGTACAGTTACCCTTTCACGCACTGTCGTCACTCCACTGATTGAGTACATATAAAATGACTGATTGAATGGGTGCACATTTAATGGGCACAGACGCCGACCGCTAAGCAGTGAATCGACGGAGAATTGCTGTAGAGTGTGTAAATTGTCCTCAAGTGAGCGTTGAATTGAGTGCATTACCGCCACAGTATTTGAATGATTGAGTGCGGTTTTTCCGAACGTTCTTGAGTAACAGTAACGCCGATATTGTGAGTTGGGGAAGTACAATAAGTGCGTTAGTATTACATTGAGTAATGGGAAATCCCGTGTCGATGAAGAAGTAACGCCGATAATTGGGCAATTCTGAGATACTTACTAGAACGATCGCACTAAGAACAGAAGTACTTGTCGTTGTCGTCGTTGTCGTCGTTGTCGTCGTTGTCGTCGTTGTCGTCGTTGTCTTCGTCGTTGTCGTCGTCGTTGTCTTCGTCGTTGTCTTTGTCGTTGTCGTCGTCGTGTCGTCGTTCGTCATCGTTGTTCGCCATCGTCGATGTTATCGTTGTCATCGTTGTCGTGTCATCGTTGTTGTTGTCCATGCTGTCGTGCAGTTGTCGTTGCCGTCATCGTCGCTCACCGCCGTCGTTCGTCCCGCCGCCACCGCCACCGCCACCGCCACCACCGTCGTCGGTGTCGTCAACTAAAAGTGGTGTTCAATCCAGAGAGTTGACGTTGACGTCAACGCACCGAACCGCCCAGTGACATCATAACTAATCTACACTCAATACTGATGGGCACGTTTGAGATCTGAGCACTCCAAGATGATCCTCACGCAGGCTGCGTCAATCTACAATAACATCCATATTTGATGTTGGTTTCCATGAAATTTTAGTGCTGGACGCAAACTTATCTGCAAGTGCGTGCAGCATGCAGTCGAAGAGAGTCTGATTTGATAAGAGCAACAACATGTCAGCGAGTGTCCGAGATATACTTGAGTACCTTGACACAGCACAACAAGGTTCCATTGATGCAGCCACGATCCAAAGTTTTGTGCGAAAATTCAACCTTCAGGTGGGTGTTGCGCTCCTTGCATTGAAACAAGTCAGTGTGTCTTTCTGTTTGGGTAACTGACTGTAGTTTGGACTGCACATGCCCCAATGCAGGACGATGTCAGTGTTGACGACATCCGCAATCTCCTGGAAAGTTATGGCAGAGATGGACAGCTGGACTACAATTCCATCCAGCAGTTGGAGTCTGGTCAATCGTTGGTGTCTGAAGCGGTACGTCACCGCTTCTGTAGTTTCTCTTCCCGCATTCGAAAAGGTCTTGATGTTTTGCGCGTCCTGCTTGTTACCTTCCGATGCCGCTACTCAGAGCGTTCGAGAGTCCCTGCGAGCGCTTCGTGACAGCCACCTAGATGACGGGGACAACAAGCCTGAGACTGAGAAATTGATACACGCTTTGAGTGCAGTACCAGCCGCAGGATCACGGCAAGCATCAGTTAGCCGTCAGAGTGCGGAAGAACTCGTCAGCAACAGCACATCAAAAAACGGAACAGACGTTGACCACGATAAGTTTATCGCCGTCACCACAGCGGGGGTGTCGAAGTGACACAAACACCGGAGGCCATGGAAACCACGGCCCTCCTACTACACTCCAAAAGTTGAGGACGTGATGAAAGAGCTCAAGAAATGAAATAAATAATATCAATACTAAATGTCGCCGTAAGTTCTAAAATCCTGGCCACTTCATTCTGGCATGTCACATGTGTACACGACCCGAGCAATCGTGGAACCAGCCCAAACTGCGCATCGGTCCTGCTGCGATGTATAGTCGAGACACAGGTAGGCAAACCCAGGCCCATCCAATGGCATCTGGATGTTGGCAAGCAGAAGTAATGTTAGTGAAGCCGGCCAACCAACAGCACCATGGTTGTATGGGAGTACCTGTTCGAGGGTTGACGCGTGTAGAGCTGATGGCTGCCCAGGAATGAGCGCCACCCCGCCAGCGAACCCTCCACCGGAGTACAATTGTTCAAAAGCTCCTGTGCACCGCCATGCCGCAGTTGGGAGTACGTGGTCGCCGACCTATGATAATGACACGTCGTGTCAAGAGCATTGACTCATGTCAATCGACCACAAATGTGCTTACCTCGGTGGAGATCGTTGCTTTAGTAGCTGCACCTTGCCGCTGTCTCCGTGGTTTAGCAACAGGCTCAGTGTCGCGCGGCGCGTCGCAAGTGCCTGCAATAATACGTCTGCAGTTATGGCACCCCACGAATGCAACGATCCCAACTAACATGTCAATCAGTTGCACCAATCAGCTGTCATACCGTCTTCTGTATCATTGCTGGAATCGCAAGTGGGGGCATCAGTGCTCCTTTTCGGAAGTGAGCTCCAATCCGGCTCAACGGTCTCCTTGTCAAAGAAACTTCTCTCCACGATGGTGCAATCTTGGCGGATGAATTTGTAGTAACTGCAGACACCGGTCAAACGTGAGGAATTAGACTTCTACTGGTTGAGCGACGAAGGTCTCAAATACCGGGCGTGCATGCATACACGTTGTTAGACAGTACAATCAACACAAATGCAACGACGCACAGCCAATGAGCTTCACGATTAGAACTTGAATGTAGCTCGTCCATTCTTGCAGGAGCCGCATCACAGACCACAGTGACGCGTCGTCGATGTTCGTCGAACAAAGAACGACCGAATGTGGACAGGTGTGCCAACGCCTGCAATGCGCAACAGCATGTCCACCGCGATTGATTGTGACAATAATATGAGCGTGTTTTTGGTTTGAAGCGCGCATGGAGGGGGGGGGGCTAACCCAACGAGTGCAGCGTACCTGATGCAACGCTACATTTTCCTGAACGACATCCTGCACGGTAGCTTGGAGGGTGCTTGCCGTGGCATTGAGCTCTTCAAATGACGCCTGCAGCGCGATGAATGCTTCGTCGTCTGCAACAGACAGCAGCACGTCTTCTGCACCAGACAGTCCGAGCAACCATGCCAAAGTACCGAACACGTATTCTGCAACTAAAGAGAGACAAACTACTGCAGCGACTATCACGGCTGATTCGAGCACTTGGTGCTGCGCCTTCGGCTCCCCATGCGGAGTTAGTTTATCAACCTGTCTCGACGCGCTTGACGAGAGGCGTTGAAAATCCATTTTGTCGAAACTCAACAGACACACGTGCAACCACGCATAGAAAATACAACCCGATATAAAAATATGCACCTTGCAAGTTCATACAGCTCGAGGCCTGAGTCGCGCCTGGGCCGATGAGCAAGCAACCGAATGGTGACCGGCAGAACAAGCAAGCGAGGGAGCACGTGAGAGAGCAAGAAAGAAACTGAAAGGGAAAGAGAGAGACGCAGTGAGGAAGGGAGCTCACCAACCGACCAAACAACCAACCAAACAACCAGCTAGCCAGCCAACAGAAAGGGAGCGAGACCTAATCGACCAACCAACCAACAACAGCTCCAACAGGAACAGCTCCACCCGCAACAAACTCCAACAACAAAGCTCCGACCGCAACGACATCAAGTCCGACGCTCCACCCACCAACAACAACAATTCCACAACATCAGCAGTTCCAGCGACTCCAACGACCAACAACGACGTCAAACAACGACGACGAACGGCGAACAACGAACGGCGAACGGCGAACGACGAACGGCGAACGACGAACGACGAACGACGAACGACGAACG
>ENA-OWNT01005265-OWNT01005265.1-seawater-metagenome-genome-assembly--contig:-NODE-5265-length-10768-cov-4.354130_pt1 | contig 10768 bp, 18 predicted proteins | sample MGYA00238136_ERZ651165 | MGnify/ENA primary metagenome ERZ651165 (study PRJEB26861, sample SAMN08777766) | seawater metagenome | isolation source: coastal seawater | place: USA: Florida | collected...
CAAGCACTTACGGCGTGCTCGTATACGCGGCTCTCGTTGTTCCTGGGCACGAGCTCCTGTCTCCGATTCCGCTAGTCCCGCCATGGCTCCTCCTGTCGTCAATGATGTTCTTGCAGCTGTTCCGAGATCCCACAGCGATGTACAAATGTTGTCTGGGACGAAACATCGGCGGTGCCAAGCCGACGGCCAACACTTGTTCTAGCAAGAAAGGACTCTGGCTCAAAGCGTTGCTACAGCTTTTGAATGCAGCACTTCTATTTGGTCTCTCGTTTTACGGTGTGCGACCGATTATCGACTGGTGCTTCGGAGAAGGTGGACCTATTCCTCTGTGGACGTTTGCGGTGGTGTACGTGGTGCAGTCTCTTTGGATGCACATCCGCCGCAGCCTCTGTTCCAAGCGCACATCGCTGTCCCAGTCCAATGAGGTGTCTCATTTGGGTGGGTGTGCCAGTGCTTTCGTGGTTGCCTGTCTCGCGACAACTGTTGGAATCGATCACCGTCCAACGCCCACGCGCAACCATGCCACCTTGCATGGCGTCGACCAAACGTGGAGCTATGTCGCCGCTGTCACTTCAGTGTGCGTGTTGACTTTTCAGTCCGCGCTCGGCGCGTTCATGGAGCACCGCACAATTTTCCACAACATGCAAAGACGGCTTTGTGGTCAACGGGTGCGAGAGGCGTGAGGAGGCTCCGGCAGAAGAAAACGGTAACCGTTGTTGTAGCATTTCTATTTATTTCTTACCATTTATTGTTTTATTCTTCTCGCCGTGCGCCCGACGAATTATGTTGAGCGATACCACGACACTTGGTGTGCCTAATCGCAGTCAATTGGTGTTTTGACGATGCCGGCAACTTTCTGTTTGAACATTTCGTGCGCCTTCGCCCACGTATCTTGAAACCCACTCACGGAAGCACCGGGCTTGCGCGCGGCTATTTTGGTCACATCTATCTCTGGGTCGGAAGAAAATACGCGCGACCACCATTGCACGACACCCTGGGCGACGGACTTCTTCTTCAAAAACACACGAAGGAGCCTTCGGGGAGCTGGCGTTGGATCGTCCTCCAACTCCCAGTCGATGTCGTCGACCTCTTTCGGAGCCACAACAGCGTAAGCTAGCTGCCCTCCCAACTTCAGCGTACTCCCATCCGACTTCGTTGTATCTGGTAATTCTACTTCGAGCGATTTTTCTGCCACCTTGATGCGAACGTCGCGGCCTCGTGTGCCCGGAGGCACGAACAATCGCACAGTGCACGAGTCTTTTGTTTGGCTCCAGTAGTGCGAATTCGTCAGACCACCGCTTTCGGTGTGGCTCTGTGTTGAAGATGTGTTCGCTTTCGAACCGCCGCCGCCACCGCCGCTGCTAGCAGAACTTGCCGCAACTTTTGCGTTGGTCGTTGTGTCTATCTCTGTGATTTCTACTGGGGAATCGGCCCGCTTCACCGGTGGTGCAGCAGGACCAAACGCAGTCGTGCGGGAAGCCTTCTGCGCGCCGGCCGGTGCAGGCGCACCTTGTACCTCCGCAACGGTGTCTCCTTGACCAAAAGTTACTTTGGCCGGGCCATCAAATTTCGTCACGACAGGGTTTCCACGCGTGTCATCATCACTGTCGGAAACTTCTTCGGCCCACTTGTCCCACTTGCTGTAGTCCATGGTGCCAATGCTATGCTGCGGCGTGCCTCCCCAGTTCTGCGCAGGACTCGTCCAACGCCGCACGTTCAAATCGTGCCTCAGTACAATAGCAATAAAAAGTGAATACAAACACGCACAAAGTCCTCTTCGATGTGTTTTTGAGGCGCAACAACACACACACACACACACAGGTGGCAAGGTACTTGAGAAAGTATGCGTTGACGCCTCTCAACAAAGCAGTTTGGTGCGTCGATAGATTCCTCCAAGACAGTCCTGCGGTACCAGCCACATTCAAGGTCAAGCATGCGCAAATCTACTCTTCAAGCAGACGTTTTGATCACTACCACGTGTTGTTAACGTATCAGCACGATAGGCGGGTACACGACGTGTTGTGGCGTCGCCAGTCTCTTGCATTGGCGACTTGCTGTCCCGGTGGAAGCGTCCATGCTACTTCAATCACCGCCCCGCTGCATCCCAAACAACACACGCCACGTCATCGCGACGCAGCCGTGCACGTGCATGGTGTACGGTGGTCTCGCGCGGCGCGCAAGAAGAGAAATGCTGGGGGCGGTGCAGAGTATGATACGTTGCCGTCGAGTGGTCGTCGACTGCAGGAGTTGGAAATCAAATCACTGTCGACGTCGTTGCGTTGTTCGTTGGCCAGCGCGATTTGGTTGGTGTGTTGGCACTCACTTCCACCGTCTTCGGCAGCAGTTACAGCGTTCGTTCGTTCGTTCGTTCGCTTTTTCGGATCTTCTTTGGGCGTTGCTGCGCGTTCGTTTTGTGGATGTCATTGTCTTTGCCTTCTTGTCGCGCGTGGTATACGGTCGTTGTGGTCGCTCGTTCGTTAGTGTGTTGTTGCGTTCGTGTTTGGGAGTTGTTGGTGTTGGTGTTGGTGTTGGTGTTGGTGTGCTGCTGTGTTGATGAGTTGTGTTCAGTTGCGATGTGGCTCGGTTGTTGGATGGCGCATGGTACAGCTTATGATTTAACCTTGTTTGCTCTCGTCGTTGGTGTGTCGTCGTTGTTGTCGTTGTTGTTGTCGATGGTGTTGTCGTTGAGGTGTCGGTGGAGCTTTTTAGTGTGAATGGTGCGAATAGTGTGTGTTGTGTGTTGTGTGTGTGTGTGTGTGTGTGTTCGTTGTCTGAGCGCGTATATTTTGACATTGTGTCGCGGTGTCGTGGTGTTGGTGGTGTGACGCGAGAAAGGCAGCTGTTGTGATTGTTTGGAAATATCGGGGACCCTTTGCCTTCGGAAAATATCACTCGGGCGTGCAGCAAGTCGTCTACTGCTGGAACGTTCAAACACGAGGCACCATTCACGAGATGCGCTTGTAATTCGGTCTGGTCCTGCAGTGTTCACTTGTTGGTGTAGTCACCGCCATGCTGAGGCGAGCTCCACGCAGATGCACGCGGACAGGACGTCGATTCTTGTCTGCACTCGTCGACGCAGTAAATGCCACAGAATTGCAGCTGGAGCACAATGACGAAAAACATGTGCTGACGGTTCGCCTCAACCGCGAACACAGGCTCAATGCGATGTCGGAGAACATGGGCAACGAGCTTGTGCGTTTGTGCGACGTACTAACAGAAGATCAGTGGTCAACTGCTGTGCGGTGAGTTTGGAACACTGTGCCTGTCTAAGCGTTGCAAAGGCAGCTTCAGCTGTGGTCGTTAACTTTCGTTGTGCATTGGGTGCTCTCGCAGGTGCGTTGTGGTCACTGGCGCGGGCCGTGCCTTTTCAACTGGTAGAGATCTAAAGGTGTGGCACGGTATTCCTGAAACTAATCTGATTCCTGCATATGTTTCTCGAGCACCAGCTATTCCACTCATTTTTGCTGTGTTGAAAACTGTTGTTGCTGTGTCGCTCCAGGAGTCAATTAACCACACTGTTGAGGATGGGCGGCGATACCTCGACTTGTGCTACGATTCGGCAAACGCGCTTGCAAGTCTCCCGATGCCAACGATCGCAGCAATCAACGGACCTTGTTTCGGGTGGGGCTTGGAAGCAGCACTTGGATGCGACATTCGCTACACTGTCTCGTCGGCGTCCTTGTGTTTCCCAGAGACCCGCATTGGAATTTTCCCTGGCGCCGGAGGCGTCGCCCGCCTGTGCAAGCTCGTTCGTTGCCTGCATGATAGTGGCGCTTTTGCAACCGGGTGGCGATCGTGATGGCGTCACTGCGTTGCGCTGCGCTGCCTGCCGCTGTAGGTGCCGCTACCACAAGCCAAGGAAATGGTCTTCAGTGCTCGCACGATGTCTGGCGAGGAAGCGTTGGCGGCAGGTTTAGTCAACAAAAACTTTGACAACCCCGAACTACTTCAAAAGGTACGTGTCGCCCGAACAAATGACATCTGATCAATGAGTCCACATCGATGACATATATTCGGCGTTGTTGTGGCATGCTGCATTCATCAGGAGGCGCTTGCTCTCGCGGAAGACATTGCGGCAAATGCGCCGGTTGCAGTGCGCGAGGCTAAAACGTTGTTTGACAGTATCACACCCCTGAGTCTCGAAGCAGGGTTGGAGGCCTCAAGAGCGCCACGGATGGCACTCAACACAACGGAAGACTTCAAAGAAGGCCTGCAGGCTTTCAAGGAAAAGCGCAAACCAGTCTTTCGAGGAACATAATGCAATCATTTGCTCGGGTTCCAATGAACCACAGCTCTCACGTCACCAATAGGTGCAACTAGCGCCCCGAAAGAATCGAAGTACTGTAATTTAATATGACAAGAGTCTGTCTAACAACGTCTCGTTGGCTGAAAAGGTGTGCTTCAACTCTTCAACCAATGTCGTGTTGTCAGAGGCCATGGCGGAGTCGCGAGGATCAAAGCCTGGTGTATTCGCCGCCCCCTACGCCGTTTGCAAACACACACATAGAACTTCACGTCGGCAACACATCGATCAGTGTGCCATGACGCGACTCGCTCGTGGGACGTACCGTCAAGCACCACGATGTGCCATCAGCTAAGAGAGCTCCAATCCAAACTAACTGTGGGACCGTAAACTGTGGAACTGCATCTGCTCCGTCAATGCCGAGGTGCACAGTGCTGATCGAACCTGCTTCGACGTCGAAGAGGTACAAATTAATGTTTCCATCTCCTGCATACCAATGCCACTGCTCGTCGCTCTGAAGGCGGTGCAGCGGAAACCCAGCTTGCTCGTTTCCGGCAGATGGGTCCGAGTCAACTGTGTAGACTTGATAAATAGATGACGACAACGGTCGAACGCCTCCCTCGAATCTCTCCGGCAAGTCGGTGACATTCAAACTGGACGTCCACGTCTCCTTGAGGTATGTCCCGTACTGAGTTTTTGTCAAGCCTAGTTGGTCGACGAAGTGTTGGGCCCCTGATGGAATGCTGGCATCCGCGAAGGGCGTCACCGCAATCGCAGCGAGAGCTGGAAGAGATAACTTCATGTTGAGTCCTTCTTCAGTGTCGAGTTTGACAAAATGTGTTCTTCGTCGTTTTGATTTCATTTGCTTTATAGCCGTCCGCAAGCTCGCACCGCCAGGATCATGTGCAGATTGCATGCGCCTTCTTTGATTTGTTACCACCGCCATCTGTCCCAGTGGTGTTGATTCTGCCGGAAACGTCGTTTGATAGGCTATGGCAGCGGCGAGCTGGGGGATCCTTCGATGAACGCACGTGGTGAACCCGTCACCGCCATCGCGCCACAACACCGCCGGTGTCACGATCTCCATCATCCACGCCCTCACATCAACATCAACCAACTGGATTAAATGGGACGCGTTCGCAAACGCTTCGCATCCTTGTTGAACGGAAGCGGCGGCGGCGAGTCAGCGTCGCAATAACTTTGCTGCGTCGTTGGTGACACGATGACAGCGAGCAACGAGGTGACAACAACACGGACGTGGTGACGTGGTGACGGCGTGGCCAAAGTCAATCAGTGAGTGGCCACTACTCACATTGGCCATTGGCCATCGCCGAACGGCGGACGGCGAACGCAGACGACGTGTCGTCCGACCGATGTTGGACGGAGTTGCGTGGTGCGGGTGGGGTGACGTTGTTGCTGTAGTACATTGCCTTCGGGGGTTCATGGCGTTTGGATAGCGCTCGAAGCGCAAGCGCCACGATGAATGCTGCGGAGATATGTGGCAACTCATGTTTCACCGCGAAGGCGTGATGCTGACTGATGGAATGCCGTGGTTCCAAGTGAATTGAAGGGAGTACGAACCGCCATGACTGTATCATCGGTAGCTCTGGAAATGAAATGATACTTTTGGATGAATCTACGAATCACTGAGGAAATGCTCGACACCAATCGTGGACAGTCGTGAGTCTAGCACTGCCACCGATGAGTGACCCAATCAAATTGCCGTTTGGCTTTGAAAACCGGCACAATGCAGTTGACCCCACGGCTGCTGTCTTTGCCAAAGCAGAGTGTATTCCAACCCAACAACAGCGAGACGAAGCAGTCAGACAGAAGTACCTAGCCAACTCGAAAGAAGGCTCTGGTATAAACGGAAGCAATGGCCTTCCTGTGGGATGGTCAGAACGGAAAGCAGCGAGCGACCAAATTACAAGCCCTGCCGCTGTGCCTGTCGACTGGTCAGCTGCTGCTCGCGAAGGCGGTTCCGTCATTTCGGAGAGTGGTGACAGGTCAGAGGTAGCGCACAACACAGAGCCGGCATCGGAACCTGGACATAGACGCGGTGCGCTTCCAACAGAATCTCCGATAGAAAAAACTACGGATAGCCAGCAAGGAAGCACTCAAGCAAAAATGGCTACCATCGTGTTCCGCCTTCATGAAATCGCAAGAAAAGAGCAAGAGCTAGCTCTCGAACGAAAGGAGTTGCTGCAGCAGTTGTCGATGGCGGTTGTGCACATGCAACAAAAGTAGATCACAAATGTGCAAGGTAATTGTTTATTCTGTTAGAATGGATCTAGTCATGCCATCCAGCCCTGTCAAGAGAAGTAGCATTGTCGTCAGGTATGCGCTGCCAAGATCATCTTGTGGTGACAGCAGTTCCTGCATTCAAGGCTGCCGGAGTGTTGCCTCCACGCAAAGCTGCCGAAGTATTGCCTCCACGCAAGAAACCGTAAAGGCTCTCTCGCATTGTCATCGCCTCGGCCACCATTGCCTCACACATGCGCAGGATTTGCTTCCACATCGCGAAGTACTGACGCATGCGCTGCAGGAGCAGTTTCTCAATGTTTGCACTTTTGGCCGCGGCAGTAATCAACGGTTCCACGTGTCCGGTTCGATGCCTCAAGTGCTCCAGAATGTTCTCCAGGTTGACCCAAAAGTTTGCAATGTCTTGCAAAACATCATCACACTTGTACAGCCACCTACGTTCAACAAAGACCAGGTACAGGTTGTTAAAGCAACACAGTCGGCAGCCAAGTGGCGGGAAACACTTCCACGTGGTACACACGTGTTCAGTTGAGCGTCGTGGACCATATCTGGTATCACTAGTTGCTCTGCGGATCCATGAGTGTGATGATGGAGATCGCCTACACACACGCAGACAGATGTTTCAATGGCGCCCGTCCGATTCCTGACTCGCGTGTGCACGTCGCGCACAATGGCGTTTCTCTCGTACCATTGCTATCGTCTCCAGCTGCTTGGTTGATGGCATTGGTTGGCTTCGAGAACACGAGCGGGAAAATGAGATCAATCAGTTGTAGCAGCTGTGGATTCCTTGCTATGTCGTTCCCGGAATTATCTGCACATTCCACGTGGCATTGACGGTAAGGCTCGTACTATCGAAGCAATATTTTTCGCAAGACCAACTCACTCTTCACAACATCGGTCAAATTCATCAAGGAGTCTTTAAGATAATTCGATGCGTTGCGTGCCAGCGATCCAGAAGCACTTGGCGCAGCGCTAGAGTCATCGCTACCATCACCTTCGCCATCACTGTCAGTCTCAACACTGACTTGTCCAAAGCTATCCAAAGTACCAGATTGTGTGAAATTGCTGGTCACATCCTGTACTTCTACGTCGCCAGCTCGAAATTTGTCATCACCGCCTTTGGCATCCGTGAGCTGCAGGATTTGCGGACCTACATCACAGCGATTGGCCATGCTGGTGTTAAATGCATTTTGCCCGCCAGGCGGCGACACCGGACGAAAACAAACCCACCACTCTCAAGTCGTTTGCCCTTTTGCGGTGATGCTGCTGCCTCAGCAAATGCCGTTGCGGCGACTGAGCGAAGAGCTTTGATCGTGGCGGTCGTCGAAACTATTTCTTGCACATACCGTGCCGTCTTTTGTGTGGAGGCCACCATTGTAGATGCTTTGCTCTGTGCAGCACACATTTGAATGTCGGCATCAATAAGTAGCGTGCAAGTCGCGCGCGTTGTAGGCAGTGGCGATTCGACGCGTGATACGAACTTTGATCTCCAACACCCACGTGTCGAAGTCGTGGAAGAAGGCTTGGCAGAGTTCGGTCGACTTCTCAATTACACCAAGCTGCAGATCTGTTTGCCGCTGCAGCACGCTTTTCGCAACCTGCGCAGCCATGCAGGTCGTGAGACTAGAGCTCACGTGAGCAACGCAGCACTGTGCGGAACAGTCGTAGCCCACACATACCTGCCCCAAGTTTCCTAGAACTCGCTGCGCTTGAAATAACTCTTCTCTGCATGTTTGGGCTGCAGTACGGCATTTCGCTTGCACAGCGATACTGCTGTGGCCATGACCACAAGCCTTAGCCGCCGCGAAGGCCAAGTCCCGGTGTGCAAGCAAGAGTTGCTTCATGCGTTGCTCGTACGCGGACGCCGTCCCAGACGGCGCTGTCGGACTGGCAGACTGCGCAGACGGCTTGCCTCCTGAAGCGTTGTGACCATCTGTCATACACCAGGACACACTTGGTCAGTTTGCGGCTGAGTCGCTGCCAAAAGAAGCACAGCACAACACGGACCTGAATCCCGCTTCTTGCGCTTTTCTGACGGCGCCCCAACCGTCATAATGAGCACTTGATCGTCGTCATTGCCGTTAGAGATTCGGGGATGATGTGCAACGGCCGTGCCGAGATTTTCTGCTGCGTTTCGGTAATAGTTGGTGGTGATGACTGCGTCACTACCATCGGAACTCGAACCGCCCTGACTGCTCCGTCCTTCGCTGTGTGGACTCAGCGTTGCACGACCCGCTCCGGCACTTGTTGCGACAAGCTTGTTCGAGTGTGGGTCATTGACATGCTGTTGCCCGGAGCCATGCGGGGTCTTCGTCAAATCTAGATCAACTACACCAGACGATCCAAGCGAATCGGCCGACTTGCCGGCTGAAGCGTGAGCGGTGAAAGCACTCGCAGCTGGCGCCGGGGTGGGCACTGTTGGGAGCGCCTCTAGTAACCAGTCTGAATTAAGGGCTTGTTGCACATTGATACGCACAGCTGGATCTGTGGCCAGCATCTGTTTGAGGAGCGTTACAGCTGACGGGCTCAGGTGCTTCATAATTTCCGGGTCAAAATATACGGAAACACCGTCACTGGCAACTTTGCCAGGAAATTGCCCGACCAGCATCACATACAAACTAATCCCACAACTCCAACAGTCAGCAGCCTGAGTGTAAGTCCCTCCAGACCGGTCGCGCGGGTTGACCTCGGGCGCGTAGTACTCCGGAGTGCCCACAAATGTTTTCGCCATTGAATGGTTCATCTGTTTGCTCAGACCTACATGAAAAGTCAATCACAACATGGGACATGAGAACAGGCATCTGAGGATTTGTAGGCACCGCATATTGTACGCAAGCGCAGCAGTGTTCTTACCAAAATCAATAAGCTTGACGCCATCCGTCACGCGTGTCTTCCAGTCGTCGCGGATCATGATATTTTCTGGCTTAATGTCCCTGTGGATGATCCTTTTGGTGTGTAGGTACTCCACAGCCCGCAGCAGCTGTCGGAAGATGACCGCGGCTTCGCTTTCTGCAAAGTTTTGTCCGGCGTCTAACTTATCCATGATGAGGTTGAACAGCTCCTTTCCCGGCACATACTCCATGACCAAGATCAAAGCCTCCGTGCCCACCATGAGGGTTTTCTCGAGATGCACGATGTTGGGGTGACTCAGCCCTTTCAGGATCGTGACTTCTCTCTTGATGCGTTCAATTTCAGACCGGCTGTTTTTGTGCATGCGCAGATAGGACAAGTCGATGATTTTTGCAGCGAACGTCCTTGGCTTCGGAGAGCCCTCTGCGGATGCGGTGGCTTTGACTTCCCATACTGTGGCATAGTTGCCTTTTCCGATCGGGCGAACAGCTTCGAAGCCACCACTCGCCAGCCTTTCTTTGACTTTCTCTATGTCCACGGGCATTCTGTACACCGCTTATCGAAAATGTGGATGGCACTGCCGCAACTCTTGAGACACGCTTTCACAACGCAAGCGGTGTTTGCGGTTTTTAATCAGCGATTGTTGGCAAAGTCATGGCCGTCGTGCACGAACTGACTGCAATTTTGTGAACAAATCGTCACTGGCTGCGACGGAGGTTGGGGTATTGTACAGCAGCAGCAAGCCTGCGGTCACACACACAATATTTCCGCAATCCAGCCAAACCTTTCGAACGAAGAAAACGACCACGCGAAGAAGTGCTACCCCACTTCGTTCATTGGCTCTTCTGCGCCCGCAACGTCTCTCTGCGGTCGTGCTCCGTTCAAATTAAGCCGTCAGGGCACCACAAGCTGGCGCACACCGTGAGCAAACAAAACAGCCACCAACCAAACTTCGACACGGCCAGGTTTAGACTGACTGAAGGACAGATTCGGAGCCACGCAAACACAACCGGTATAGCAGAGGCCAGGTAACACGTACTCCACTCTTGTACGACTGAGAACACAAGACGAACCGCAAATACACACCCCACACCACGCCAACAATAGCCCAAATCACGAAGCACGAACACAACCCAGCAACCCCACCCCCCCCAAGCCGAACCGAACCGGACCGGACCGGACCGGACCGGACCGAACCGAACCGAACCACGCCAACGAACGAACGAACAAAACAACGACTTCAACGTTCGAACCTTCAACCGAACGAACGAACGAACCTTCAAACAAACCTTCAAACGAACGAACGAACGAGCCTTCAAACGAACCTTCAAACGAACGAACCTTCAAACGAACGAACCTTCAAACGAACGAACCATCAAACGAACGAACGAACGAACGAACGAACGAACGAAC
>ENA-OWNT01005266-OWNT01005266.1-seawater-metagenome-genome-assembly--contig:-NODE-5266-length-10766-cov-5.631677_pt1 | contig 10766 bp, 8 predicted proteins | sample MGYA00238136_ERZ651165 | MGnify/ENA primary metagenome ERZ651165 (study PRJEB26861, sample SAMN08777766) | seawater metagenome | isolation source: coastal seawater | place: USA: Florida | collected...
AGCGAGCAGGGCGCGAACTCCATCACCTCGCTGAAGAACAGCGACCCCAGCGCCGCCAGGGTCGTGATCAGCCAGGCGCCGAAGAGCAGCAGCCAGTCGGGATCGAGTGAGTCGTCAGGCGCGGTCACGGTGCGCAGACTGACGCCGAATCGGCGCGGACGCCAGGGCTCGAGGTGCTCGCGGAGCGGCCGACTCGGCCCACGACGCCCGCATCTCCCCCCGGAGGCGCGGGCGTCGGCGCCCGGAGCTGCCCTTGCTACCGTCGGCACCGAGGGACGGCGAATGGGGATCGGCGCGCGGCTCGGCAACCTGATCGGCACCGGCGTCACCGCCGAGATGCCCGCGCTCGACGCCAAGATGGTGCGGGCCACGAACATCCTCGCGCTCGCCGGCGCCGCCACCATCGGCGTCTGGGCCGTCCTCGCCGCCGCCACGGGCGAGTACGTCAACGCCGCCGAGAACGCCCTCGCGGCCGTCTTCTTCGCTTCGACGCTGGCGTTCAGCCGCGCCGGACGTCCCATCGCCGCCGCCACCGTCGTCATGGCCACGCTGCAGCTGCAGCTCGTCTGGGCCGTCTACCTCTTCGGCCACGACTCCGGCGCCCCGATGTTCTACGCGTTCTCGATCTTCGGGCCCTACCTGGTGTTCCCCGCGGTGGCCCGCGCCCGGGCCCACGGCTTCGCGGCCCTCGCCGCCCTCTTGTGGATCGGCTCCGCCGTGTTCCAGGACCACCTGCCCCAGCGCATGGTGATGATGGACGTGCAGACCCAACAGGTCGTGAACGTGGTCTTCGTCACGGTGGGGCTGCTCTTCTGCGCCGCGGCCTACGCCTGGGTGATCGACGCTGGAGTGGAAGCCCTCGCGCGGGAGCGGGCCCGAGCCGATGCCCTGCTCCTCAACGTGCTGCCACCGTCGATCGCGGACCGGCTCAAGGCGGCTCCCGACGAGCCCATCGCGGACCGCTTCGACGAGGTGACTGTGCTCTTCGCAGACCTCGTGGGCTTCACGCCGCTCTCCGCGACCCTGCCCGCCCGCGACATGGTCGAGCTGCTCAACGACCTGTTCTCCGCGTTCGACGCCATCTGCGACGAGCACGGGGCGGAGAAGATCAAGACCATCGGCGACGGCTACATGGCGATCTGCGGAGCGCCCAACCCGCGCGCCGACCACGCCCTGGTGATGGCCCGCGTGGCGATCGCCATGCAGGAGGTGATGCGCACTCGCCCCGCCGCGCAGCGGCTGGAGCTTCGGATCGGCTTGAACACCGGCGGTGCCGTCGGCGCGATCGTCGGACGCAGCCGCTTCCACTGGGACCTGTGGGGAGATCCTGTGAACATCGCCGCGCGCATGGAGTCGACCGGCGAGCCCGGCCGCATCCAGATCACCGAGGCGACCTGGCGGCAGATCCACGACACGATCCCCTGCACGCCGCGCGGCCCGATCGACGTCAAGGGAAAGGGCTCCATGGAGACGTGGTTCATCGACGCGTGACGTCAGGTCACTCGAGCGCCTCGTCCACCTTCGCGAGGAGCTCCGCGGCCGTGTACGGCTTCTGGAGGAAGCCAGCGAGCCCGCGACCAGCGACCCGCGCCACCGCGTCCTGCTCGTTGTAGCCGCTGCTCAAGACCACGGGCAGGTCCGGCCGGATCGCACGGAGCCCACGCAGGCAGTCCACGCCGCTCATGCGCGGCATCGTCATGTCGAGGAGCACCAGCGCCACGTCGTCCGGGGCCTCCTTGAATCGAACCAGGGCGTCCTCGCCATCGCAGGCGTCGATCACGGTGTGCCCCGCCCGCTCGAGGACGGCCCGGGCCAGGCTGCGCACGAGCTCTTCGTCGTCCACGACGAGGATCCGCCTCGGGGCCACCTGCTGCTCGGCAGCCTCGCGGACCGCCCCGGACCGGGACGCGGGAGCTCCCTCCGCGGACTCGGGGAGCAGCACCTGGACGGTCGTTCCCTCCCCGGGCTCGCTGTAGACCTTCACGAGGCCGCCGTGGCCGCGCACGATCCCCAGGGTCGCGGCGAGCCCGAGGCCGTGGCCGCTCTCCTTGGTCGTGAAGAACGGCTCGAACATCTGCTCCTGGGTCTCGGCGTCCATCCCCGCGCCGGTGTCCGCGACCTCGATGTGCACGTAGGAGCCGGGCTCGAGGTCCGTGCTGCCGACGCTGCGGAGCAGGGACTCGCTGTCGTGCATCACCGCCCGGGTCGAGACCCGGACGGTCCCGCCGTCGGAACCCAGCGCCTCGGAGGCGTTCGTGATCAGGTTGAGCACCACCTGTCGCAGCTGCGTCGCGTCCGCGTGGACGAACGGACCGGCGTCCGGGAGATGGAGCTGCAGGCTGGCCCGCTCCGGCAACGACGTCCGCAGCAGGTCGCTCAGCTCCCGGATCAGCGACGACAGGTCGATCGTCTCGACGACGAACCGCCCCTTGCCGGAGTACGCGAGCAGCTGGCGAGTCAGGTCGGCGGCGCGGCGCCCGGCCTTGACGAGCTGGCCCACCCGGGCGCGGGCGTCGGGACGATCCGCCAGCTCGTCGAACACGAGCGAGGCGTTCCCCAGGATCCCGACCAGGAGGTTGTTGAAGTCGTGGGCGACGCCTCCCGCGAGCAGACCGAGGCTCTCCAGCTTCTGGGTCTGCTGGAGCCGCTGCTCGAGCACCGCGGCGTCGCGCTCCGCGGTGCGCTCCCTCAGATCGCGGACCAGCTCGTCGCCCCGCTCCCCGAGCTCCTCGATGCGCGCCACCAGCTCGGTCCTCAGGCTCTCGAGCGACCGAGCGAGGTCATCCAGCTCGTCGCCCGGATCGGCCAGCGCGCGCGCCAACGCGAACCGCTCGTCCAGGCGCCCCGCCGCTCCCGCGTTCGCCTGCGCGGCGAGGGCGCGCACGTGACGCAGCACGAGGCCGTTGACCAGGAGCAGGCTCAGCGCCGCGACCAGGACGACACCGGCCCCCTGGGTCAGCGCGATCGTGCCGAGGCGTTGGCGGACACGCCCCACGGCGCCATCGAGCCCCGCCACGACGCGCAGCTGCCCCAGCTCGATCCGCTCGTCGCGGTAGTCGTAGTGCAGCGGCCAGGCCCTCTCGACCGTGCTCCGGGAGGCGATCCGACCCAGCGTGATCGCCGGACTGTCCGGCCGCTCCAGGCTGACGAACTCGACGTCGGGCATCGCCAGCAGCCCACGGAGCTGAGCGTCCAGCTGCTCCGTGTCGACCGCCCACAGGCCCCGCGCGAGGGGCTCGACCCGCTCTGCGCCCACCCGGTCGAGCGCAGCGTCGATCGCGGCCACGTCCTGGCGGTACTCGAGGGTCAGCTGGACGCCGGTGGCCAGGGCCACCACGGCCGTGCTCGCGAGGAAGATCGCCAGCAGCACCTGGCGCCCGACGCTGAGCCGCTTCACGTCCGCCCCCAATGGGCGTCCACGCCCGGGAACTCCGACAGCGGGTGCTCACCGAGGACCTCGGTCACGATCGCTGCTCCCTCCCCGCTGCTCTTCAGCTGCCGCAGGGCGGCCGCGAGGGGCTCGGCCAGCGCGCCCTGCTCCGCGTGGAGGAACAGGAACATCGGCCGGACGGCCAGCGGAGGCTGCACCGGGACGAACCGGTCCGTGAGCCCGCGCTCTGCGAGCAGGCCGATGCCCATGGACTCCTCGAAGACCGCCACCTCCGCGCGGCCGCGCGCCAGGTGCTCGAAGAGCAGTGCGGGGGTCCGGATGGTCTGGAGGCTCGCCGCGCCCGCCAGGTTCTTCTCGAGGATCTTCCACCCCCGGACGACGGCCACGTGGGCGGGCGCAAGGCTCGCCCAGTCGGCGACCCGCAGTCGCCCGGGCGGCGCGAACGCCACGAAGCGGTAGTCGACGATCGGCTCGGGCACGCGGACGAGGTTCGGGTAGAGCTGGTCCATCTGCTCGATGCGCGGACCGTCGGCGTGATCGACGCCCGTCGACACCAGCCGGAGGCTTCGCTCGGCGGGGAGGACCTCGGCGTCGATCGTCCGCCCGATCGCGCGGGCCGCCGCCTCCAGGATCGCCAGGAACACCCCCGGGCCCCGACCGCTCGGACCGAGCGGCCACAGCGCGGTGTGGGTGTTGATCCGCAGCGGGCTGGACGCCCAGGCCGCCCTGCCCAGCAGCAGGGCGGGCGGGATGAGCAGAAGCCCCTGCAGGATGTCGCGCCGACCCACTCCCATCGCACCCCAGCCTACGCGACAACCACGACGCTCACCGCCGCCGGCGTCACCTCTGGGGGATCTGGATCCCGGAAAGCCACACGTGAGGCGTCGCCCTCAGGCACGCTGGAGCGGCCTCCAGCCTCCCACTGGATGTCTGGACACCGCACGCGCGATCGGGAGTCGCGCCAGAGGGGTCCTCAATGGGAGGCGCAGCAGTTCTCTTCGTGTTCGTGGCCGGCCTCGTGGCCGCCGCCACCTTCCTCCACTTCGTCCCCATCCGCCTGTGGATCGCCGCCACGTTCTCCGACGCGTCCGTCGGCATGGGCCAGCTGGTCGCCATGCGGCTCCGTCGGGTGTCCCCGGCGGAGATCGTCAATCCGCGCATCGCCGCGAAGAAGGCGGGGCTCGACCTGCCGGTCCAGGAGCTCGAGGCGCACCTGCTCGCCGGCGGCAACGTCGAACACGTGGTGCGGGCGCTCATCTCCGCGGACAAGGCGGGGATCGTCCTCCCGTTCGCCCAGGCCGCCGCCATCGACCTCGCCGGGCGTGACGTGCTCGAGGCGGTGCGCATGTCCGTGAACCCCAAGGTGATCCAGACGCCGCGGGTGGCCGCGGTCGCCAAGGACGGGATCCAGGTGAGCGTGATCTGCCGCGTCACCCTGCGGGCCGACCTCGACCGCCTCGTCGGAGGCGCGGGGGAAGAGACGATCCTGGCGCGCGTGGGCGAGGGCATCGTGACGACGATCGGCTCGGCCGAGAGCCACAAGGCCGTCCTGGAGAGCCCCGACAGCATCAGCCGGGTCGTCGCCGAGAAGGGGCTGGACGCGGGGACGGCGTTCGAGATCCTGTCCATCGACATCGCGGACGTCGACGTGGGCGAGAACATCGGGGCGAAGCTCCAGATCGACCAGGCCGAGGCAGACAAGAGCATCGCCCAGGCCGAGGCCGAGTCCCGCCGCGCGATGGCCGTCGCCGTCGAGCAGGAGCAGATCGCCGACGTCGCCGCGGCGCGCGGCGTGGTCGTGGAGGCCGAGGCGGCGGTGCCCCGAGCGATCGCCGATGCGCTGCGCGCCGGGAACTTCGGCTACATGCGAGCGAAGACCCCCGACGCCTGACCGGCGCACTACCTCATCATCGCGTGCGCGCGAAGGATCGCGCCAGCTCCGCCGCCAGCGCCGGGTCCACGGCCAGCACCGACGCATAGCCAGCCCGCCACGACGGCTGGATCAGCGCGTAGTCGGTGGCGTACAGCGCGTCGTTCCGCACCCGCTTGCCCAGGGTCGCGTCCGGAGCCGAAGCGCGCTCGAGCGGGCGGCCAGCGATGAGCCGCTGGAGCTCCGCGAGCAGCGCCCGGCGCACGATCGGCTCGTCGTCCACGCCGTGAACCACGGCGGGTGGCGCTGGGTGGCCGACCAGGTGCAGGGACAGCGCGGCGGCGTCGTCGCGATGAACGAGGTTGGCCCAGCGATCCAGGGACGGGCCCGACCAGGCGCTGCCGTCGGCGACGCGGCGCAGGAGCCGCACCCGGCCCGGGCCATAGATGCCCGCCAGGCGCAGGACCACGGCGCCCCGCGCGATGGCCTCGTCCTCGGCGCGCAGCAGCACGGCGCCGGTGCCCGTCGTGGGCTCAGGGCGGGTGTGGGCGAAGACATCGGACCCGTCGTCGCGCCCGAAGACCCCGGTGCTCGAGAGCACGAGCTCGCGCGCCGGGGGCCGCGGCAGGGCCGCCCGCAGCACGGCGGGCGCGTGGAGGTAGGCCGCCTCGTAGGCCTCGGTGGACCGGGCGTCGGCGCCCAGCGCCACGACCAGCCAGTCGACGACCGGCAGGCTCGGCACGGAGGCGGGATCGGCGAGATCGGCGCGGATCCGGTGCACCCCGTCCGGGAGCGGGGCCTCGGAGCGGCGCAGTCCGAAGACCTCGTGACCGGCGTCGACGGCCCGACGGGCGAGCTCGGAGCCGACGTATCCGCACCCGGCGATCAGCAGGCGAGCCATGGGTCCCTCCCGCGCTGCGCGGTGTCGGAGTCACGTGGAGCGCCGATCCTAGAGCGTCCATCACGCGCCGCGTCCAGCGCCGGCCTCAGAACAGGCTGGCGCTCGGGTACACGGCGTCGAAGCTGCGCGCCGGGGCGCACGGGTCGAACGGCGCGTCCGTGGTGCCGAGCTCGAAGTGCAGGTGGCGCTCCTCGCTCCGGCCGCTGTTGCCCATGCCGCCGAGGCGCGCCCCGGCGGGGACCGCCTCGCCCACGCTGACGTCGATGTCGTCCTCGGCGAGGTGGGCGTAGCGGGTGTGGAGGCCGTCCCCGTGGGCCAGGACCACGTGGTTTCCCCAGCCGCTGCCGCACTCGCGCCCGCTGTCGTTGTGCCCGAACCGGCTCGACTCCGGGCAGCCCGTCCGCACGTACACCACGGTGCCCGCCGACGCGGCGCGGACGTCGACCGTGGGCACCGCCGGGTCCGCGTGGATCCAGTCGATCCCCTCGTGCGTGGCGTCGTGGCCCGGCACGCCGTTGAAGTCGACCCAGCTCGTCCAGGACGTGGGCGCGATCCAGCTGCGGCCGGTGACGCTGGCGGGCAGCGTCGCGCCGGTCGTCTGGATGGGCGCGCTCTCGGACTCGTCGCTGTGGAACTCGGCGCACGGGGGCTCGACCACGTCCTCCGGGGGCTCGATCGGCGGGGCCGGGTTCGCGCACTCGACCGCGACCTCGAACTCTCCAGCGGCGCCGTCGTAGCCGTCGACCACGAAGAAGTAGGTCTGGCCTCCGCGGGCCTCGAACGTGGTCGCGTTGTATCCGTTGGCGACGGTGTGATCGGGCGCGCACACCTCCTCCAGCACGAAGACGTCGTGGTCGGTCTCCATGGGCTCCGGGTCCACCAGGCGGAGCGTGACGGCGCCGTCCGCGGGGGCCCGGAAGGAGTAGACGACCTCGGGCCCGTCGAACGTGCCGACGCCCATGGGGTAGTTCGTCATGACGTGCGTGGCCCCGCTGTTCCAGTCCGCGGTGTCGCCGGTCGCGTTCTGACCGCACTCCAGGGCGAAGACGGGCGCGCACACCGCCGGGGCCGTCGAGGGCACCGTGTGGCCGCTCCCTTCCGACAGGGATCCGGTGGGTCCCCCGGCAGGCGCGGGGGACGGCAGCTCGCAGCCGGTCAGGAGCAGGGCGAGCAGGACGAAGCGGGGGAGGCGCATGACGGGATCTCCGAGGCTCAGCAGGGGCTGAGGCACCCTGGAGATCTACGAGCGGCTGGGTCCCGTCGGGGTCACGGTGGGAACTGGAACCTGCGTGTGACCGGGGCACAGCCCGCTGCGGTCACCGCCCGAGCGCGACCGCCGCCAGATCCGCCCACTCCTGGCCCAGCGGCACGGTGACCTCGGCGCCGCCGCCCGCCACCACGAGCTGGGTCGCCACCACGCCCCAGAAGCCGCGACCCTGGTCCCACCAGGGGTAGAAGCCGAACGCGCCGGGGCTCGAGAGCACGCCGGGGTCGTCGCACGCCGCCGTGTACGTGTCCCCCGCGCACTCGCGCCAGCACCCCAGCGCGTAGTGCCAGGTCCGCCCGTCGGTGGCCGCGTCCGGGACCTCGGCGAGCACCACGCCGTCGGGGGTGTGGTCCGCGGCCATGCGCTCCAGGGACGCAGCGCTCAGCAGGGTCCCGGAGGACAGCGCGGTCAGGAACGCCGCGTAGTCCTCGGCCGACGCCGTGCCGCCACCCGCCGCGCGGGGGTTGTCGAGGCTCGGGAGGGCGAAGCCAGCCAGCGCCGCCATGCCCAGGTCATTGGCGATCTGCTGGCGGAACAGGCGGTTCCAGCGCTCCCCGGTGGTGGCCGACGCCATGGCCGCGACGACCTGCATGTGGGCCGGGCCGTACACGAAGGTCGAGCCGGGGGCGTAGACGTGCAGGGAGTCGTGGATCTCCCGCGCGCACGCGTCCAGCGTGCTCTGCCCGTCCTCGACGCACGGCACGCCATCGATGGCGCCGTCAAAGCCCGACGTGAACGAGAGCAGCTGCTCGACGGTGATGGTGCTGCGCGGATCGCCGGCGTCGCTCGCCCACCAGCTCAGGTGGTCCTGGGGGGTGTCGTCCAGGGCCAGGACTCCGTCCTCCACAAGGGCGAGCGCCGTCGCCGAGGTCAGCCACTTCGAGGCCGAGGCGATCGCGTAGATCGTGGTGCTCTGCGACGCGCCCTTCTCGTGCACGAACGCGGTGCCCGCGGACGTCCCGATGAGCACGGTGACGTCCGCGATCTCGGAGGCGTCGATGGCGTCCCGCAGCGGCTGCCAGTCGCCGATCCCCGCGCTGTCGTCGTCGTCACCGGAGTCGTCGTCGTCGCCGGAGTCGTCGTCGTCCGCCAATTCGTCGTCGTCCGTGGTGGCGTCGTCGTCGTCCGCGGTGGTGTCGTCGTCGTCGGGGCCGACCGGACAGCCCGACACCATCAGGATCAGCAGGAAGAGCAGGCGCATCCACGCGGACATGGGCCCATGGTACGGGAGCCCTCCCGGGCCCCTCGGCGCCGAGGCTATCGTGGATGCATGCGGACTCCAGGATGGATCCTCCCCGTCGCTCTGCCGCCCACCGGTCCCGGGAGCGGCTGCTGAGCTCTGCGCGCCCCGGATCGGTCTCACGCGCCTCGGCGGCGGCGACCCTCGCCATCGACGAGGTGCGGCGGACCCACCGGTTCATGCTGATCAGCGGCGCACTGGCGGTCATCGGGGGGATCGCGACGTTCCTGTTCGATGGCGATCGCAGCCTCCAGGTCGCCTTCCTGCTCGGCATCGTCGGATTGATCGTGGGGTACAGCGGCCTGTGGTGGCACACCCGGGACGGCCGCAACTACACGCCCGCGAAGGCCGTCTACGTCATCACGCTCTGCAACCTGGCCGGCGTCGCGGCGTGCCTCTACTACGGCCTGTTCTCACCGGCCCCGATGATCCTGCTGCTGCCCATCGCGTTCATCGGCCGCAGCGCATCGGGCGGCGCCGCCTGGGGGGCCTACGGGCTCGCGGCGGGCAGCATGGCGATCCCGATGCTGCTGGTGTCCCTCGGAGGGCTCGAGGATCCCGGCCTCGTCCGCGCCGACGAGCTCGGCCGCCTGGAGCAGCTGCTGTACGCCGGGCTCGTCCAGGCGGTGTTCCTCGCCGCCATGGCCAACGCCCGCGCCTCCCGGCGCGCGACCGAGCTGGCGCTGGCGGGGATGGAGCGCGCCGTCCACCAGATGAACGAGGCGCGCCAGGCCGCCGAGCGGGCCGAGGTCCAGCTCGAAGAGCTGGTGGAACACCTCGACGCCCACGATGAGGGGGGCAAGGCCGGGCCCCTCACGGGCCGGGCCCTCGGCGACTGGTCGCTCGGCGGCCTGCTCGGGCGCGGCGCGATGGGCGACGTGTACAGCGCGGTGCGGACGGCCGACGGCCTCGAAGGCGCCGTGAAGGTGCTCAACCCCGTCGCCGCCAGCAACCCGAAGGCGAAGACGCTGATGCAGCGGGAGGCCGCGCTCATGCGGGAGCTGCGCAGCCCCCACGTCGTGCGCCTGCTGGACCTCGCGTTCGAGCCCCTCCCCTGGATCGCGATGGAGCTCCTTCGGGGCGAGGACCTGGCGGCGATCCTGCGTCGGGACGAGAAGCTCGATCCCGCCGCGCTCTGCTCGATGCTCGAGCAGGTGGCCACGGGCCTGGACACGGCCGCCGGCGTGGAGCTGCTGCACCGCGACCTCAAGCCGTCGAACCTGTTCCGGGCCGAGCACGCGGGCGGCACGGTCTGGAAGGTCGTGGACTTCGGGCTCGCGAAGGTCGCCGGCCAGGACCTGAGCCTGACCAGCGGCGACGTGCTCGGCACGCCGGGCTACATCGCCCCCGAGATCCTCCGCGGGGAGCCGGTGGATCGCCGCGCCGACGTGTTCTCGCTGGCGGTCATCGCGTACCGGTGCCTGGCCGGCACGCGGCCGTTCACGGGGCGCGGCCACGCCCTCCTCCTGTCCACGCTCGAGAAGCAGCCGCTGCGTCCCTCGGCCTGGGGGATCGACCCGGCCTACGACGACGTGCTGCGCGTCGGACTCGCGAAGGACCCGCGGGACCGGTTCGACACCGCGACCGACTTCGCCAACGCCCTCGACGCCGCGCGGGCCGGGGAGGTCCCGGCGTGGGTGCGGTCGCGCGCCCGGGCGCTGCTCGGCCAGCAGGACTGGGCGGTCAGAGCGTGAGGAGGAAGGCGATCAGGGCGTCCTTGTCGTCAGGGCCCAACCCGCACCCCTGCTCGTGGCCCTGGTTCCCGAAGCCGTACTCCGTCACCAGGTCCCGCGGTCCGTCCACGCACAGCAGCGCGTCGAGCCCGTCCACCGAGCCGTTGTGCAGCAGCGTCGGCTTCGTCCAGAGCCCGGTCAGCCGGGTCGGCTGCAGCATGTGGTGCAGCTCGGCGGGCAGGTCGAAGGCGTCCCCGGTCAGGTCGGGGTCGAGCAGGTAGCGGTAGGCGTCGTCCGTGCCGACGGCGGCGTACGTGACCCGCTGCGTCCCGGTCCCGCGAGGGCCGTCGTGGCAGTCCGCGCATCCCGCCGCTCCGAACACCTCCGCCCCGCGGGCCACGTCGTCGGCCGACAGCGCCTGGGG
>ENA-OWNT01005267-OWNT01005267.1-seawater-metagenome-genome-assembly--contig:-NODE-5267-length-10763-cov-3.992981_pt1 | contig 10763 bp, 8 predicted proteins | sample MGYA00238136_ERZ651165 | MGnify/ENA primary metagenome ERZ651165 (study PRJEB26861, sample SAMN08777766) | seawater metagenome | isolation source: coastal seawater | place: USA: Florida | collected...
TTTATCTTTTTATCTTGTCACAATGGGGAGGGGTAGGTCTGTTTCTTCAATTATTACCAATCTTTTTTTTCTTTAGACTCTCAATAAAGGTTAAAGCTGTTGAATCAAGCACTTTAATTATGACATTACTAGTTATTATCTTCTGTGGCTTAGTTTATGAAACATTTTATAATCTTATATATATGCCAATTGTTATTTACCTTTTTGCTAGAATATGTAGATTGAGCAGGGGGGGGGATGAAAATAATTCATATCGCTAAAAACATACCTACAACTTATAAAGAAGAAAATGACATAGTACTCCGTACGTTTAGTGGTATGGCTGAGTTTATGAAAAAAGATGTTTATTTCATTTATCCTCTAGAGTTCTTTCCTAGCGCTATGTTTTTTTCTAAGTTTGGAAAAAAGTTTGAAGAGATGGTATTACTTCCAAATGAGTTTATTATAAATGACTGTAAGGTATTTACATTTAAATATATAAGGTTACCTTTTATACGGTATGCCAATTGTTTGTTAGATTTCTTCTCTTTTAGGTCTTGGAGTTACAACTCAAAGGTTTATAGTCAAGAATTAAATTGTGATGTTGTACATTGCCATCATGTATTGCCAGATGGCTTATTAGTTAAAGCATTGGGAATTAATGCAAAGCTTAAAGCTGTTACCGTTCGGCAGGGGGATGTGAATAAGTTAAAGTCTTTATGTGCCAAAGATAGGGAATATAAGCTTTATTCTAAAGTGTTAACTAATTTTGATGTTGTAATATCTCCTAGTTACTCAATTGCAAAATTCATAGAATCAAATTTCAGTGTCAAAGTAAATGTTATACCTCATCCAGTCGAAGATAATCTATTTACTAAAAGTTCAAAAAGTTTGGTTTCGTTTGAAAAATCAAACAATGAAGTGACAGTTGCAATTAGTGCTAACTTTATTGCAAGAAAAAATATCAATTGGGTAATAGATGCCGTTAAAAGTTATTCTGGTTCAAAAAAGATTAAGCTTTATGTTAGCGGCACAGGCCCTGAACTTGAAAGTTTGTTTGAGTCCGCTTCTGGTGTTGAAAATATCATTTTTACTGGCAAATTAAGCCATGTGGATAATTTGGATATGATTTCAAAGTCAGATTTATTTGTTCTTCCTAGTGAAAAAGAAACTTTTGGGAGAGTATATATTGAAGCACTTGCTCTTGGAGTGCCCTGCATTGCGCTCGCTGGAACAGGTTTAGATGGGTATGATCTAAATTCGACTATTCTTTTCGTAAATGACAGAAAGCACTTTAAAAAGGTTTTTTATGAACAAATAGAAAGTGCTTTTTCTTCAGAGTATAAAAGTAAAAGGATTCGAGCTAAAGATATTGCGAAAAGACTCTTCTCTACAGAAGTAGTTTATAACACTTATTTAAAACTTTATAATCAAATTGAATGATTAAATAATATCAAGGTATAGTTTATGAAAATAGCACTTATTACTGGTGTGACTGGACAGGATGGCTCTTATTTAGCCGAGTTTTTATTAGAAAAAGGTTATGAGGTACATGGTATCAAAAGGAGAGCATCTTCTTTTAACACTGAAAGGGTAGATCATATATTCCAAGATATTCATGCTGATAACCCTAAGTTCTTCCTTCACTATGGCGACCTTACTGATACTTCAAACCTTACACGAATTTTAAAAGAAGTTCAGCCTGATGAGGTTTACAACTTAGGTGCTCAAAGTCACGTAGCTGTATCGTTTGAAGCACCAGAATATACAGCTGATGTAGATGCGATAGGTACTCTTCGCCTTTTAGAAGCAATTCGTTTTCTTGGGTTGGAGAAAAAGACAAAGTTTTATCAAGCTTCTACGTCAGAGCTTTATGGTGAAGTGCAAGAGATCCCTCAAAAGGAAACTACCCCTTTTCATCCTCGCTCACCGTATGCTGTTGCTAAAATGTATGCATACTGGATTGCTGTCAACTATCGTGAATCATATGGTATGTATGCTTGTAACGGTATTCTTTTCAACCATGAATCTCCTCGCCGTGGTGAAACGTTTGTAACGCGAAAAATAACTCGTGGTCTTGCTAATATTTCACAAGGTCTAGAGAAGTGTTTATATCTAGGTAATATGGATGCGTTACGAGATTGGGGCCATGCAAAAGATTATGTGCGTATGCAGTGGATGATGCTTCAGCAAGATACACCAGAAGATTTTGTAATTGCGACGGGTAAGCAAATTTCAGTAAGGGAATTTGTATCTCTATCTGCAAAAGAGCTGGGTATTTCGCTTGAATTCAGTGGTGAAGGTGTAGATGAAATTGCTAAAGTGGTTGCGATAGAAGGTGATAATGCACAGGCACTATCAGTAGGTGACGTGATTGTGCGTGTAGACCCGCGTTACTTCCGTCCAGCAGAAGTTGAAACATTATTAGGCGACCCAACTAAAGCGAAAGAGAAGTTAGGTTGGGAGCCAGAGATCACTGTAGAAAAAATGTGTGCAGAAATGGTTCAATCAGACCTTAAGGTTGCAAGGCAACATGCTATTTTAAAGCAGCATGGTTACTCAAAGTCGATTTCAAAAGAGTAATTTAAGCAATGAAAATTCTTCTTACGGGTGCCAACGGGATGGTTGGCAAAAACATATTGCGTTTAAGTAGAAAGACACAGCATCAGTTTTTAGCTCCATCTAGTTCGGAGTTAAACCTATTGGATTCTCACTCTGTTAATGAATTTTTACAAAATGAAAAGCCTGATATGGTTATTCACTGTGCTGGTGTTGTTGGTGGAATCCAGGCAAATATTGCTGAGCCAGTAAAGTTCTTGGTTGATAACACTCAGATGGGAATTAATATAATAACCGGTGCATTAAAAGCAAATGTACCAAATTTTATTAATTTGAGTAGCTCATGCATGTACCCTCGGGGGGCGCAGAACCCGTTGTCTGAGGAGCTAATTTTAACAGGTGAACTTGAACCTACAAATGAAGGCTACGCTCTTGCGAAAATTACATCAACAAGGTTGTGTGAATATATAAGTAATACTCATACGAGCCTATCATATAAAACAGTGATTCCATGTAATCTCTATGGTTATTATGACAAGTTTGACCCTAAACATTCACATATGATCCCTGCTGTAATTAGAAAAATACATGAGGCTGTTATAAATAAAAGTTCGAACATTGATATTTGGGGAGATGGTGAAGCCAGGCGCGAATTTATGTTTGCTGAAGATCTCGCTGATTTTATTATTTTTGCGATTGATAAACTAGATAAGATGCCCCAGAACATCAATGTAGGTTTAGGCACTGATTACACGATTAATGAATATTATAAAGTGATTGCAGAAGTTGTTGGCTTTAAAGGTGAGTTTATTCATGACTTAAGCAAGCCGGTTGGAATGAAGCAGAAATTAATCGATGATAAAAAGCTAGCAGAATTTGGTTGGCGTCATAAGACACCCTTAAAGGAAGGTGTTTTGAAAACATATAAACATTACTTAAGAGAAGATTACAATGACTAATTATTCTTTAGCCAGTAGCACTTGGGATGATAATGAACTTGAAGCGATAAAACGCGTTATTAAGTCAGATATGTTTACTATGGGTAAAGAAGTGGCAAAGTATGAACAAGAGTTTGCTGACTTCTTTGGCTCAAAATATGCGGTAATGGTAAATTCTGGGTCAACTGCTAATTTACTAATGGTAGCTGCATTATTTTTTTCCAAAAACCCTGAACTGAAGTTGAAACGTGGTGATGAAGTGATCGTTCCTGCTGTTTCATGGTCAACGACATATTTTCCTCTTCAGCAATATGGTTTAAAAGTCAAGTTTGTTGATATTGATCGTAAAACGTTGAATATCGACCTTGATAAATTAGAAGAAGCTATTTCTCCAAACACAAAGGCTATTTTTGCAGTAAACTTGCTTGGTAACCCTAATGATTTTACGCGTTTAAACTCGATAATTGAAGGTCGAAATATCACCTTATTAGAAGATAATTGCGAGTCAATGGGCGCTACACTCAATGGTAAGCAAGCAGGTACTTTTGGGGTTATGGGCTCTTATAGCTCTTTCTTCTCGCACCACATAGCGACGATGGAAGGTGGTTGTATTACAACTGATGATGAAGAGCTATATCATATTTTATTATGCATAAGAGCACATGGTTGGACACGTAATTTACCAAAAGAAAACCATGTTAGTGGCATCAAGAGTGACGACCCGTTTGAAGAGTCATTTAAGTTTATGCTTCCTGGTTATAATGTCCGACCTCTAGAAATGAGTGGTGCAATAGGTATTGAGCAGCTGAGAAAATTACCGGGCTTCATCAAACAGAGAAGGAAAAATGCGAATTTGTTTATCGATCTTTTTGGTTCTCACCCCTATATTGAGATCCAACATGAGGTAGGTGAAAGTAGCTGGTTTGGCTTTTCGTTAGTTATAAAGGAAAACTCCCCAATTTCGCGGCAGCAATTAATTTCAGTTCTGAGAGAGCACGGTATAGAATGTAGGCCGATAGTAACTGGCAACTTCCTAAAGAATAAAGAAGTTTTGGAATTCTTTGACTATGAGGTTGGTAGCTCAATGGAGTGTGCTGAATATATAGAAGAGCATGGTTTATTTGTAGGCAATCATCAGGTTGACCTTACCGAACAGCTAATATTATTGAAGCAAGCTCTAAGCTAATCTTTGATTTGAATCGTTAATACTTAATGCGGTAGCAAAATCTGTTATGCTTCCGCATTTTTGTTTATGAAAAATAAACTTATTTATGTGTGTTTATCATGTTTTTGGATAATTCAAGGTTCTCGAAAATAATAGAAAGCGCGCCACTTGTTTCAATCGATTTGGTTATATTAGATGAAAATAACCAAGCGCTTTTGGGGGAGCGGCTAAATAAACCAGCACAAGGGAATTGGTTTGTGCCTGGCGGACGAATCTTAAAAAATGAATCGCTTGCAGAGGCATTTGAAAGGTTAACTGAAGAAGAGCTTGGTGAGGTATTTTCACAATCAGAAGCGAGTCTTTTAGGGCCTTATGACCATTTTTATGATGACAATGTTTTTGGTGACGGCTTTAGCACACATTATGTCGCTATTGCTTACATCTTAAGGTTGAGCAAACCGTTAAATGACTTACCGCATGATATTCAACATGGTAAATATCAATGGTTCGATATAGACAGCCTATTAGAAGACAAAAAAGTCCATAAGCATACAAAATGGTACTTTGAAGCATTACAAAAAACACAGGGATAAAGAATATGATACTTCCAATCATTATGGCAGGCGGTTCAGGCACACGTTTATGGCCATTATCACGCGGAAACTACCCAAAACAATTTTTAAAGTTGCATGGTGAAAATACCATGCTGCAAGAGACTATTTTAAGATTGAATGGTCTTGAACATGCGCCAGCGATATTAATTTGTAATGAAGAGCATCGCTTTATTGCAGCAGAGCAAGTTCGCCAAATAGGTGTTGCGCACAGTGGTATTTTTTTAGAGCCTGTGGGGCGTAACACCGCACCTGCTATTGCGTTAGCAGCCTTTAAAGCAGTTGAAGATAATCAAGATGCATTATTACTCGTTTTAGCTGCTGACCATGTTATTGAAAACCAAGCTGCTTTCCAAGAAAGCGTAAACAAAGCAACATTGTTAGCAAAGCAAGGTAAATTAGTAACTTTTGGCATTGTTGGCAATACGCCTGAGACGGGTTATGGCTATATTAAGCGTGGTGCTGAGGTTGAGCACGGTTTTGTTGTTGATAGTTTTGTCGAAAAACCAAACCTTGAAACAGCGCAAGAATATATTGCCAGTGGAGACTATTACTGGAATAGCGGCATGTTCTTATTTAAAGCGAGTCGCTACCTTGAAGAGCTAAAAGCATTTCGCCTAGACATTTATGAAGCGTGTGAAAAAGCAGTGCAAGTACAGAATAATGATATGGATTTTGTGCGCGTAGATAAAGAAGCGTTTGAAGCATGTCCAGATGAATCTGTTGATTATGCGGTGATGGAACACACACAGGATGCTGTTGTGGTACCAATGGATGCAAACTGGAATGATGTAGGTGGTTTTGCAGCATTATGGGAAGTGTCTGAGCAAGATGAAAATGGAAACGCTTTCATTGGCGACGTTAAATCTGTAGACACAAAAAACACCTTAGTATTTGGTGAAGATAAGCTAGTGACAACAGTGGGTGTTGAAGACTTAGTCATTGTTAATACAAAAGATGCCGTACTGGTTGCGCACAAAGACGAATCTCAAAAAGTAAAACAAATCGTTAGCCAATTAAAAGCAGACGAACGCTCAGAGGTGACATTCCACCGAGAAGTATATCGTCCTTGGGGAAAATACGACTCAGTAGATAATGGTGAGCGCTTCCAAGTAAAACGTATCACGGTTAAGCCAGGTGCAAAACTATCTGTGCAAATGCATCACCACAGAGCTGAGCATTGGATTGTGGTTTCGGGTACTGCAAAAGTACAAATCGATGATACCGAGCAGTTCGTGACTGAAAATGAATCAGTGTACATTCCGATTACTGCGGTTCATGCACTAGAAAACCCAGGTAAAGTAGATTTGGAGCTTATTGAAGTGCAGTCAGGCTCTTATTTAGGTGAAGATGATATTGTGCGTTTTGAAGACCGCTATGGCAGAGTAAAAGGTTAAGTCATGAATACAAAATCAGTCATTCAAACAAGTGGTATTGCATTTGGTACCAGTGGTGCCAGAGGTCTTGTTGCCGATTTTACACCAGAAGTGTGTGCAGCCTTTTCAATTGCGTTCGCTCAGAGTATTAAAAGTGAATTCGCATTTAATACAATGGCCATTGCAATTGATAATCGCCCGAGCAGTTTTGATATCGCCAAAGCCTGCGCAGCAGGTTTAAAGCAACTTAATATAGACGTTGTTTATTACGGTGTGGTTCCTACTCCGGCGCTTGCTTATACAGCAATGCAAGATAATATGCCTTGTATTATGGTTACAGGCAGCCATATTCCATTTGATAGAAATGGTTTAAAGTTCTACCGTCCTGATGGTGAAATCACCAAACAAGATGAGCAAGCCATTCTAAGTGCTGATTTTGATTTTGCTGACTTGAATCTAGCCGACATCAGTTTGCCGATAAGTAAGAAAGCAAAAGAGGCTTATACCACTCGATATACACACCTGTTTAACAAAGAGACCTTAGCAGGTAAGCGAGTGGGTATTTATGAGCACTCGAGTGCAGGTAGAGATATTTATAAATCATTATTTGAGCAACTGGGCGCAGAAGTTATTTGCCTAGGTCGCAGTGATGAATTTATCCCAATTGATACAGAGGCTGTGTCAGATGAAGATAAACAAAGAGCCAAAGAGTGGGTCAGTGAATATAGCCTAGATATGTTGTTCTCAACTGATGGTGATGGCGATAGACCACTCGTTGCGGGCGAAGATGGCGAGTGGCTAAGGGGTGATATCCTAGGTCTACTTTGTAGTCAGGCGCTCTCAATAGAAGCACTTGCAACCCCTGTTAGCTGTAATACCGCCATTGAGTTGTCTGGTAGCTTTAAAACCGTAACCAGAACAAAAATAGGCTCACCTTATGTTATTGAGGCTTTTGCAGAGTTAAACAAAACTTATCAGCGTGTAGCAGGTTTTGAAGCGAATGGCGGTTACTTACTGGCGAGTGATTTTGAGTTTAATGGCAAAGCATTGAAAGCGCTGCCAACAAGAGACGCGGTATTGCCAGCGTTGATAGTAGCAACAATGGGTGACAGCATAGCGAGCTTACTAAAAGGTTTACCACAGCGTTTTACAGCGAGTGATAGGTTAAAAGACTATGCGACAGAGAAGAGCAAGGCGCTGATAGCAGAGTTAAGTGAAAATCCAAATGCGCTTTTAGAAAGCTTAGGTTTAGGTAAAGTGAAGTCTGTTTGTAAAGCAGATGGTTTAAGGTTGACAGCAGAAACGGGTGTTATTGTTCATTTAAGACCTTCTGGTAATGCGCCGGAGTTAAGGTGTTATGTTGAGTTACAGGAAGAAGGTAGAGTGACTTACTTACTAGGTAAGATTTTAAGATTAATCAGCTATATGTGAATTTTACTATTACTCAACCCAATAACGAATCTCAGATTTGTTGGTGTCGAGTTCCTTTTGTTTGGGCTACAGCAATAGTGTTTGATTTTGAGTAAGTTAAAGTAATACTTGAATTGGATCATGTATATTCAATTTTACTGAAGCTTCAATTTCTTGTTGCGGTATTTACAAAAGAGAAATTTGGAGATTTAAAAGCTATTTAAAATTTTTAGTTTTAAAAGGCTACACATAACAATACTTCTTAGAGTTGTAATTTTCTTCAAAAGTAGGTGAATTTAAATCTAAATAGATAAAAAGTTTATTATAAAGCTATTTATTGATGTTTCAATTTGGCAATTTGTTATTAGAAAATTTTATAGGAGGAACTGTGATAAAAAAGGATAAGGTTATAGCGTTAGCAGGGTTGTTTTTTATGCCTCTCAGCTTTGCTGGAGAACAATCAAGATCTCACATGGCGTTTACTGGCTTTACCGGCCTTATAAATACTCCCAATGCTGAAGTTATTGAGTCTGGTCAAATTGGAATTAGCTACAACAATATGCTCGATTATCGTGGAACCGAGTACATAAAAGGCCATAATTTCACTTTCTCAACAGGAATATTTAGAAACTTTGAGGCTACAGGAGTAATAGCTTCCAATACCATGCATGATAGTTTTTTCTCTGAAAGAGAACATGAAGGTAGGCTGCAAATGAGAGATCTCTCTTTTAACATTAAATATAAGATACCATGGATAAGTAGTGATTTATTTAGCGTTGCAATTGGTGGAAGAGATTTAGGCGGTGCTGCAAATAAATATAGAGGTCAATTTGCTGTTATTTCGAGTGAAATTGAAAGCTTCAGGTTGAGTATGGGAATTTCTAAGAGTAAACATGTACAGTCTGTTATGAATGGTGCCTTTGGTGGTATAGAGTGGATGCCGCTAGATTGGTTTGCCTTGCAAGTTGAGCATGATGCAGAAGCGGTTAATGCGGCTGCACGTTTAACAGTGCCAAAAGAGTGGTTATTCGATTTAGGTGAGTTAACCTTTACGAGCCGTTTTTATAGTAATACCGATTACTCTGAGAATGACAGTACATATTATGGTGTTAACTTCACCATGCCACTTTCTAGCCAGGCGCATAAAAATTATAAAGAGATCAAACCTGCGCCAGCGGTTGTTGTGGCTAAAAATTCTGAGCCATCGGATTTATCGAAACCAAGAAAGCTTGAAGTTGCTCAAGCGGCTATTAGTACAGCGAGTCAAAATAATTCGCACATCTATGAAAATAAACCGAGCAAGCCTCAGGCCTCATTGAGCAGCCAAGTGCACCGTTTAAAGCTTGCACTGATTGAAGATGGTTTTGAGAATATTAGTATTGGTTTTAACCAAACCCCAAGTGTTGTGGTTAAGTTTGAAAACCGCGTGTTTAATCGTAATGACATTGATGCGCTAGGCCTTGTAATGGGGCGTATCAGTGAATTTGTTTCTGAAGAGCATGCACGCTTTTTAATTCAGCTAGAAAAGAGTGATATTGGTTTATTAAACATTCAGGGCTCGGTTGAAAATTATCGCCAGTTTGTAGCAGAAGGCACGAGCCCTGACTTAGATATTCGTCAAGGTGATGTTGCGACTCCATCAGGCATGATGTGGGTGGGTAATACTGCTGAGCAAAGCCCATACTTTTTGCCAAGAGTGAGCTTTTCACCTGCGTTGTCTTCTACCTATGCAACTGAGCTAGGTGTTTATGATTTTTCTCTGGCGCTTCGTGCCGATGTAGAAGTACCGCTTTGGAAAGGTGCGGGTGTTAACGTGACTATGCAAAAAGTCGTGGCGAATACTGACGACTTTGAGAAGGGCGATTCTTTTGAAGGGCGTCGTTTAAAAGGTGGAGTTGATCAGGCGGTGTTTTATCAGGCCGTTGAGTTACCTTTTAATATTTATAACTTAACGCAAGTTGGTGTTTTTAGAGAATATTATGATTACTATGGCGTTATCAACGAGACTACTTGGGTAAGCCCTGACGGTCGCCATCAGGTAAGTGCCAACATTGGTAAATTTGAGTACCAAGATTACGAGTTTAGCCGTGATTATTATGTGGGTGAATATCAGTTTAATTGGTCTGAACAAGATATAACTTTGCATGCAAGCATGGGTAAGTTCTGGGGCTTAGATAAGGGCGTTAAAGTTGAAAGTCGTTTCTGGTTTGGCGATAGCTATATTGCAATTTATGCGGCAGAAACCGTTGCGCAACAAGTTGGTATTGCTTTTAGTATTCCATTAAGCCCTCGTAAAGATATGAAAGTCACGCCTTTTGGCCAGGTTAAAGGTAATGAAGCTTGGCGTCATAGTGTTTCAACGCGTATCGGTGAGTCTCATAATGCCTTAGTTACCAAGCAGGCTTATGTTCCGTATACACGTATTAACATGTCTCGTACTTTCTTGAATCAAGGTCGTAATTCGAGCAGTTATGTGTATTCTAATTTGGCAAGATTAAGAGAAGCTTATTTGACGTTTAAGTGAGTGTGAGCTGAAAGTTTTAAGTTTGAATGGCTGAGTTGGTGAGAGTCGAGTTAGCTAGTTAGCGAGTAAATATAGATAAGCGCGGTGTGATGTAGTGATTGCACCGCGCTTTTATTTGTCATGTAGGTCGTCATTTATGGCGATATATTTGAATTGTTGTCGGACTTAAGCTGCGAACTACAGGTGTGATTTTATTTTTGG
>ENA-OWNT01005268-OWNT01005268.1-seawater-metagenome-genome-assembly--contig:-NODE-5268-length-10762-cov-4.017876_pt1 | contig 10762 bp, 7 predicted proteins | sample MGYA00238136_ERZ651165 | MGnify/ENA primary metagenome ERZ651165 (study PRJEB26861, sample SAMN08777766) | seawater metagenome | isolation source: coastal seawater | place: USA: Florida | collected...
GACGACGACGACGACGACGACAGACAGACGACGACGACGACGACAGACAGACGACGACAGACGACGACGACGACGACGCGGCGGCAGCGACGGACGACAGACGACGACGACTACGACGCGGCGGCGGCGACGGACGACAGACGACGACGACTACGACGCGGCGGTGGCGACGGACGACAGACGACGACGACGACGCCCATGACGACGACGACGACGACGACGACGACAACAACAACAACGACGACGATCTGTTGTCCTCCCTTGTCTTTCACTTCCTCCTCAGCAAACAGAGTTTGTGCTACCATACATACAGACAGACATACGTCCAAAAGTATCTGACGAACTCCTTCGGGTTTGACAGATAGATGCGTCACGCCTTTCAAACTGCTTTGAGGTTTTGCTGATTTTCTTTATACAACAAACAACTTCCTCATCTTCACTCCACAATCTGTCAAAAGCTCTCTCTTGGCTTTAAACTTCATCGTTTCTCCACACTTGATCCTGGCCACAACAGTGACCAACGTCTAGTTGAGTCACTGGCGACTATGATCGAGTCGTGAAGCCATCGGTCGAACCTACTTCCTACTCCGCCGTACTTCGTTACGTTTCTTTCAGAATCGGCGAAGAAGAGACGACGGCAGCCACACGTGACCGGCAGCCACACGTGACCGGAAGAAACACGTGAATCCTCCCGGACCACCACCACCAACAACAACAACAACTTTTACAACAATTTTTACAACAACAACAACAACAACAACATGGAAACGCCGAATTCCGACATCGCCGCTCATACGGAACGCAACAACGCCGCCCACACGGAATGCAAAGACACAGCCAACTCGGACCGAAGCAACACAGCTCATGAGGCGCGCGGCGACATCGCGCATGCGAAGACGCACGACCGCGACAGTGACTGCGCATCTGGAACTGTCGCTCCCAAAAGCGATTCTGGAGCCAGCACGCCCAAGAATGGCACACCAACGAGCAATGAGGCTATCCTACAGAAAATCCAACAGATGAACCAACTCTTCTCGGAGTCACAGCGACAAATGCAGCAATGGATCATCCAACAGATGTCGGTAATGCAGAACGCGCACACATCTGGTCAGCCGGCTACTCTTGCACACCAGAACGCCAACACCTCTGGCCAAGCAGCGACTCCGACGACCCAAAGAACAAACACAACGAGTCACTCAGCTACTCTGAAGTCCCAACAAAATGATACATCCAGCACACCGGCAAATCCGGCAGCCCAGACCTACAACTGCAGTCCAACGGCGCAACCTGGGAACACGAACCACCGTCATCCATCGGGTCAACCGACGGACGATCAACACCGCAACCGCAATCTATCGGGCGAACAGATAGATGCCAACTGCCATCAAAGTCCACCGCATGCCGGAACGGTCGTTCCCGTCAACCGACGACGTCTCACCCAAGCAGCCATTGAGAAGGCGGAGCTCATCGCTAAAATCCGGCCATACATCATCAAGAATCAGAAGCACGAAGGCGCTGATATCAAGATGCGAGAGTCGCTGCACCCCACACTGCCTGTGGCACGGTACGACGCAGTCGTACGGGAATTACTAGGACACCTTCAGAAAGGAGCCCCAGAATTACGTCCTCGTAGCCACAAACAAGTCATGCCCCCATTTCCGTCATCAAGCTTGATCAACGAAGCGCGAGAGAAGTTGTACTTTCAATTCTACGAAAGCGTGTCCAAGGTTTTCACTTTTCGCATTGATGAAAGCGAAACGGAAGCAGTACCACTACCGGTCCTACATATGTGCATCAACTCGGCGCGACAAATTGGCATCACAAATCCCATATTTCTGGGCCAGACTATTATGAGGGTGGTGGAAGAACATCCCAAGACTGTCAAGCTGTGGCAAGCGTGGAAGGCGAAGTACACCCAACACGGCGATCTGCTACCTGTGCACATCATCGACCTCTTCACGGAAGCGGCGTTGGCGCGGGGAATAACACATCGATGCCCTCACCTGCGAGCAGTACGCGCGATCGACAATTTGAAACAGAGCGACAATCAAACGGCGAAGGTATACGTGGCTGTTTTTTTCAGGAAGCTGGACCACCTGTGGGCTTACTACGACCAGGGGGCGGAAAAGAACACTTGGCCCAACAACGCCATACTAGCGAAAATCAATTCGATGTCCGGACAAATTTTCCAGCAGGCCAATCCTCACGGACTGCTATACAAGCGAATGGCAATTGATCTGGACACAAATCGCCAGCTACCGTGGGGTATGTGGTTCGAGCACATCCCGTCGTGGAGTACAGTATTTGCAAGAACGCGAGAGGCCTACGCACGTTTCGCGCGGGAAGTCGACACCACCGAAGACCAACTTAGCTCATTACGCGGCGGTGGCAACAAACAACGCGGACACAACAACAAGTCCTCCAACAAGTCGAGCTCATCACCGCGCAAGAACAACAAATTCATACCCCCGTTCCAAACCGATCCGACAGAAATTTGCACCTCTTTCCATTGCAAACGCAGTAACTTCCCCACACACAAAGTCGGCGCCAGAAACGACTGCGGCCGAATCTGCAATCTGAAACTACACCATGGTATCGACTGCCCGACCACTGCCCACGAGGTAGGCCACCGCCACTTTTATCGAAAAGGATGCCGGGACGCGCTCGAACGACACCAACGAACGCACAGGCGCAACATTTCCGGAACGGCCACCGGCGAACCGACGAAACGGCGCTACAACGAGAGCACGAAAACGATCCAAGCCGCAACTCCAACAGCGACGAAGTGGCGCAAAAAGCCGCGGTACCCGCGGTATTAGGGCGTTGGTACTAAAAGTACTGCCGCCCCCAGCCAGTGCAAATTTTTCTGGGGCTGGCAGCCGGCAGCCGAAGCGGTCACGGAATTCGGAATTCCGGCGGTCGGCGGCAGATGCACACTATCGATAATTTATTCTCATCCTTTCGCCACTGTCACTCCACACACTGTCACTGGGAGCTGACGGTGACCTCACTGTGGTTTAATACTGAAAAATGTTGTACTAGACTGGACGTCGTACTAGTACAATGTTTTACTGGATAGTTTTATATGTCGTAATAGGGGGGCAGTGCGACGCCTTTTCGCGCAGCTAGTACCACGCCAACCCTTCCCTCACAGTTCACTCTACCCTATCACTCCCATTGAAGTATCTATGGCGTAACAGTGACGAATTTTGAACACTTCAATTATAAATAACGCAGTGAGTGAGTGATGTCACCGCCGTGTGCGCGTAGGGATTGCGTCATGGACGCCACGACGACGTCGTCGTCTATGTATCTACATTCGACATTACGCTGTTTTCCGGCGTTCGTTGTAGTGTGAAACCGTGAAAGTCTCAGTTGTAGAGATACAGTTGAAGTGCAGGCGGACGCCGATTCACCACTGCGTGAGTGTGAGCGTTGTGCGGGCGTCGTTGCGTCGGCCGACGGCGACGCCGTTCCGCTGCAACGCTGCTGAGTCATCCTCAAAGAGTCAGTTTGCGTGGACGAAGTGTCCGACGAACGAACGAACGAACGAACGAACGAACGAACGAACGAACGAACGAAGCAACGAACGAACGAACGAACGAACGAACGAACGAACGAACGAACGAACGAACGAACGAAGCAACGAACGAACGAACGAAGCAACGAACGAACGAACGAACGAACGCCAACAAACAATCCTTCACTCCACTCACTCACTCATAGCTCCCACTAATCAGTCACCAAACGCACCTCAACTGCGGAAGGGAGCGACCGCGTGGCCACCCACAGACTGCCTGCCTGCCCGCCTGACTGACTGACTGACTGATTTATATGGGCTGAGAGGGGATGAGTGGGCGACTGACTGACTGACTGTGACTGTGACTGTGACACTGTGACTGACTGTGACTGACGGCGTGGATGAATACGCACGTTCCCGGATGTGGAAAGGTCATTGCGTCAGCTGCTGCTGGCGTGTGCTTAGTATAGGTGAAGCTGTTTCGCAGTAAGAGGTTGGGATGTATCCTTATTCGGGACATCACGGAACATGGCACTGACTGTGAGTGAGTGAGTGGGAGAGTGTGGTAGACATGCAAAAGCACAGAAATCATGGTACACATCCGACATTAAAGTACCGATGCTACCAGCCCTGGATAGCCCATATTGCTCAATACCGAATTCATCTGTACCGGTACCACGCAAACTGCCTTTTCCTACGCTCCTCTTGTCGTTCCGACTGATTTATGCGGCGCCACCGCCGGCGAGTCAGCGCGCAGTCGCATTTCGACTGATTAAAGTGGCTCCATCGCTGTCGAGTGATCTCACCCTCTGATCACCGACTGATTAACATACCCTCAGCGCCACTGAGTGAGTGGCACGTGGAACCAAGTGATTTGTATGGTCCAAAGGCGAGTAAGTGGCCGCCGGCGTCGACTGAATGGCCAGTCAGCCGGTCCGTCAGTTCGTCGGTTGTGGCCACTGAGTGTAAGAGTGGATCATGAGCACGTAGTACGTAGAGAGGTCGGACGGCATGGAAATAAAGGTCGATGAGGTTTGGAAGTACGGTAGTGAGTGGTAGTGGGTAGAGTACCTTGAGATGAAACACCTTAATAGCCATAATCTCACTATAGTCTGGGCAGTGTGTGAGTGAGAGTGAGTGAGTGAGAGTGAGTGAGTGAGTGTGAGTGAGTGAGTGATGGCCACTGACTCACTCACAGACAGACTCACTCACTGTGTGTGGGCTGGCTGACTGCTTGCTGGAGTTGGTGGAGTGTGGCCACTCACTGTCACACACTCACTGTCACTCACTCACTGTCACTCACTCACTCACTCACTCAATGTCAGGGTGGCAGTGGCGGCGGAGTGCGGCGGCGTGTGTGTGGCCAACGCAACGCAACGCACGGACGAAGTTGCCGTCGTTCGTTCGTTCGTTCGTTCGTTCGTTCGTCGTCGTCGTTGCTGTGGTCGGTGCTGCGATGCAATGCCACTTTGAGAACGAAGTCTGTGCTCTGCTCTGCTCTGTGCTCTCTCTGAGCTCTGTGGTTTGCGGTTTGCGGTTTGCGGCTTGTGGTTTGTGGTTGCGTGTCGTGTGTTTCCGACAGATAGTGGCGTTGTGTTGGTGTGATGGATTGATGGATTGATCGATTGATCGATTGATTGGTTGCTTGTAGCGACTTGCTTGGACAGCTGCGGATGTGAACTCCACAGTGCGACGTGTGCTGGGGCGATCTGTGTGAGGCTCGTGGACGTGTCTGCTGACATGTACACGTTGCTGCCCTTGTGGCCCAGGGTTGGTTGTGTCAAATTGGTTGTGTTATGCCGTCGAGTAAGTCTCTGTGTGTGTACCGACGAGTTTGGTGCTTGTGCGTGGCTGGCTAATAATGACACTCACTCACGCTTGTGGGCTTGTGGTTGCGGCGCTGTTTATTAATTTTACAGTCGGAGAGGGCTGCAGATTTTCTTGCCAAGTTTAAGCAGAAAATAAGTCTGACGCCGTGCCCGGTGTCGTGTCGCAGCACAAGAGACGCGCGAGCTGTTCCCAGGTTTGTTGCAGGCACTTCGAAAATATGTCGGATTTAGACAGCGAAGTCTTAGGTTTGGTGGCCAACTATGTCGCCGAAAACGGTTCGCTCAAGAAGACCCAAAAAGCGCTGGCTTCCGAAGCTAAAGCGCAGCTCCCCGACGCCAAGCCCGATGTGTCCTTGAAAGAAATCGTTGCGTTCTACGTCGAAAACAGCCCCAAGAAGCGCAAGATCGGTGGCGCCGCCGCCAACACAAAGCGTGCAAAGTTGGAGTCCTCCGACTCTGACTCCGACAGCAGCAGCGACTCCGACTCCGACTCCGACAGCAGCAGCGACTCCGAATCTGCAGCGCCTTCCCCTGCTCCTGCTCCTGCCGCAACTGCCAACGACGACAGCAGTGACAGCAGTGACAGCGACAGCAGTGACAGTGACAGCAGTGACAGTGACTCGGATGATGACGACGCCGCTCCGGCACCTGCCCCAGCGCCGGCAGCAACAGCCACTGAAGACAGTGACAGCAGTGACAGCGATAGCAGCGATTCGGACAGCGACTCTGACTCTGACTCTGATGACGACGCCGCTCCCGCTCCCGCTCCTGCGCCAGCAGCAGCAGCAGCAGCAGCAGCAGCAGCCAAAGACGATTCCAGCGACAGTGACAGCGACAGTGACAGCGACAGCAGTGATTCTGACTCTGACTCTGACTCTGATGACACCCCCGCTCCATCTCCCGCACCAGCTCCCGCTGCTGCAGCGGACAGCAGTGACAGCGACTCCGATTCTGACTCAGACTCAGACTCTGATTCTGACTCTGACTCTGACGACGATGCCAGCTCTCCTGCTCCTGCTCCTGCTCCTGCTCCTGCGGCCGCAGATAACAGCAGTGACTCTGATTCTGACTCTGACTCTGACTCTGACTCCGACTCCGACTCTGACTCTGACGATGAAGCGCCTGCCCCGGCGCCAGCGCCCGCAGCTGCAGCAGCAGCTTCTAGCGACGACAGCAGCAGTGACTCCGACAGCGACTCCGACTCCGACTCCGACTCCGACTCCGACTCCGACAGCGACTCTGTCACCCCGGCCCCGTCCCCGGCCCCGGCCCCCGCAGCAGCAGCACAAAACGACGACAGCAGCAGCGACTCCGACAGCGACTCCGACAGCGACAGCAGTGATTCCGACTCTGACTCTGATGACGCTGCCCCGACCCCGGCTCCCGCTCCCGCCGCTGACAGCAGCAGCGACTCCGACTCCGACTCCGACAGCAGTGATTCCGACTCCGACTCTGATGACGCCGCCCCAGCCCCGGCTCCCGCTCCCGCTCCAGCCGCTGACAGCAGCAGTGACTCCGACTCCGACTCCGACAGCAGTGACTCCGACAGCAGTGACTCTGACGAGGAGGACGCGGCGCCCCCAGCTATTCCCGCTCCAACACAGCAAGAAGACAGCAGCGACAGCGATAGTAGCGACAGTGATGACAGCAGTGACGACGACGACGACGACGAAAAGAAAGAAGAAGACAAAAAAGAAGAATCCAGTGATAGTGACAGTGACAGTGACAGCGACAGTGACAGCGACAGCGACAGCGACAGTGATGAAGACGATGCCCCCGCTCCTGCGCCAGCTCCCAAAGAAGATGATTCCAGCGACTCCGACAGCGACTCTGACAGTGACTCCAGCAGTGACTCCAGTGACGATGAAGAGGCTGCACCTGCACCGGCACCCGCTCCTGCACCTGCCAAAGATGAATCCGACAGTAGCGACAGTAGCGATAGCAGCGACAGTGATAGTGATTCGTCAGAGGAAGACGACGAAGTTGCTGCTCCTACAAAGCGCAAACTCAACGACGGCGCCGAGTCCACGAAGCGTGCTCGCACAGATGCTGAAGACAGTTCTTCAAGCACGGAAGGTGACGACCAATACGACGGCTCAATGTCCGCCGTCGCCATGGAGGGTGCCAAGCACAACCATTTCGGCCAGTTGCTGGTCGCCCGCGAAACGGGATTTTGCCGGCTGGACCCAGCAAAGGAAATTGCAGAGGTGAAAGATACAAGGTTGTTGGATAACTCATACGCGGCAGCGTTCGGCAACTCTGGCTACGGTGCGAAAGCCAGTGAGGTGTTTTTGAAGGTTCGTGGAAAGGATTTCCGGCACCAAATGACCAAGGCAAAGCGGGGTTCCTACCGTGGTGGTCAAATCGACATGTATGCTGTGAACTCGATCCCCATCGACGACTGAGTTATACGCCAAATTAGTTTTTGCAAAGACCATCCACGACAGTAAAGTTACAATTATAATGCCGTCATCATCTGAATGGGTATCGTCGTGCACCTTCCCTTCACTAATCCTCGAACAGTTCTTTCGAGGCATCGAGGATAGCGGTCTGGTGATCGTTGTTTGGGCCACGCTCCAAACGGACCCGCAGCCCTGCGCACTTTACGAACACTTGCACAAGTTCACTGGCTCCAGGTCGAAATGAAATTCGCACACCAACGTGTTTGCTTAGAACCAGATCCAGAACATCGTGGGATCCCGATGCAGCGCGAGAGAGTCCAAGCTTGAGAGCTTCGTCACCGAGGCCAAAATCGCAAGTCGATCCTTGGGCATCGGTCACCTTGCCTGAGCGCTATGAAGCAGACACAATACATTTTTTAAACCAGGACGGTCAATATCGAAGAGAGCATCGAACCAAAGAGCCCAGCGAGTTAACACGGTGCGTTCGTACCGCATCCCACTTGCGAACGATGTTGTACTTCTTGTCCATAATTGTTCCCACTCCAGACTGATTTGTGGACAACAGAATACTTGACGAAGGCGGAGGGTAATTCACGAAGCCTGCATTCCAAAAACCTCCACAATGAAACACGGGCAGTCGCCGTTGTGTCGTCGATGTTGCCTTCGACACATTTGCACATCTCTGCACAAGCACAATATCAACAAAGCTGTAACCTGTTCCTGCAGCGTCAAAATTGAGAGCCAACTTGCCACTCTTGTGGTGCGAGGCAGAAATGCTGAAGCCTCCACTTGCACCCTTGCTGCTAGATCTAGGGGCGACAAAATCGACGATAACAGCAACTTTTCCTGATGGCCAAACCAACGTGGCAGTGCCGTCGCTGCGCAGTGTGAGTCCAGATCCAGATTTCTTTGCCTTCGGAAATGGCACCTACAGTTGTTCCGAGGTCAGAGATTGGACAATGCCACGTTCCAGGATGTTGAGCACGTACCTGCTGTTGTGTGATTGGCCCACTATTTGCCTTGAGCGCAGGTACATCGATAGGTGCCCCAACAATGCCAGTGTTCTGTTCAGCAGCTGGGCTCGTGGATGCTCCGGGCCCGCTGTTCGAATTCGTGGTGTCAGTGGGTACATCAGACCTGCTCATTGAACTTGTGGTGTCAATGCCCTTGGACTCGGGTTTTGCAGTCACGTTCTCCGACATCGAAGGCGTGGTTTTCTTCTTTGACATGATTGACCCATTTCCTTGGTGTTGCACACGGTCGGATGAAAGTGCGGCCTTCACTATTGTCGCTGCAGCTGATGAGGATGAACCTGCCTCGGTATCTGCCGACGCAGGGCTAAACCCTTTGGCTAGATACTTTACGGCCTCAGTCCTTATCGCATCTGTCAGAACTTGCCCGTCCACGCTGGTCAGAGACTAGGCACGCGCGAAATCGTCATTGGACGCGTTGCACTTCTCCGCAGAGCAGCATGTCTCCACGTAAAGCAGAGAGAAACAAAATACATACCGTCAAATTTCCGGCGATGAAAAGTTTGGGACTGGAAACGCAGCTGCAGCAGGCACGTCATGGCGCGTCAACAGGTGTGAGATACCGCCAGCACAACGAAGTTACGTACCAAGCATTTGGGGAGAACACCAGTCGGTCCAGATTCTTCAATTCGTTTAGGTCCCGAACAACATCTACGCACCCAATATGAAGGAATCAACTCGAAATTCGCAGTTCGCTGTTTCAGACGCTTCGAGCACTACATGCGCACCGGGATGCTCGAAACTATTGTTGGCCACCCATAGCTCCTCTAGTTCGGGGCAAGCGGTGGTCACGTCTTTAAGAGAATGGATCAAGTTGTTTGAGATCTTCAGAACACGTATTTTTGTCTGTTGGACGCCTTCCAAGTTAGAGATTTGGTTGTGTTGAACATTCAGATGCGTCAAGCGAGGCAATTGGGTAATGAACTCGAGCGACGTCAAGTTGTTGAAATTCAACACAAGTTTGACCATCGACTGACCAGCGCCCCCAGACAACCGCAGATTCTTGATACGACTGTTTGGGAGGATGACTTCCTCGGTATGTAGCACATCTTCATGGCACAACCGTTGCAATTCTTCAGTGGTCCCATCTTCCCGCTCAATGATCAAGCGAGACATGACGCCGGCTACATATCGTGTGTGCCGTCGCCGTCAAGTGCGACGCCTTCGACACAGTCTTCACAACATAGATTCCTGTTACAATGAACTTTCAAAAATTGATCCTTTGGTTTCTAATTTTCTGCATCTCTCGCCAAAACGAGGCAGGGAGGAGGTGGCGAGCCGGCTAGGTGTTGGCATCTTCCCAGTCCTCTGCACGTTATCGTCGAATCGCATCGCATCTTAACCCAGGACCACACCTCTCCACACCACCAACCACCTCTCTCAGTTGAGCACACAGAACCCGTTTCCCGTTGTTGCAAAGCATCACCAACCAACCAACCAACCGACGACCACAAACGCCGTCAATCGACCTGGCGTGGCAATCCTACTCAATGAAGAGCACAACAACCGTTGACGACGTTGTGGCGTTGTGACTATCACGGTGACGCCACGGCGACGTTTCGGACGTTTCGGAAGTTACAGGCGTTACAGTCAGCCGTGCAGCAACACAGCCACGTGGCACGAATGTGCGATTTTGAACTTTTCACTTTCAACGTTTGCTGTCGTCGTCGTCGTCGTCTGCGCCGTTGTTGTTGTTGTTGTCGTGGTGGCGACCGTCGTCTTCGATGCCAACGGTTGCTACTGAGTGCTGAAAAGGGCCGATTGTTGCTGCTGATTGATGTACGCGAGGTGTCCGATGCATGCACATGCACATGCGAGAGAAGGATGTGGCCAACGGAATGGCACGGTGGCCGTGTGCCGAGCCACGTCGCAGCTCGGTGAAGTGACCTCGAGCAGCTCGGTGAAGTGACCTCGAGCACGCTCGTTTGTGTTGAATTTGCGTTGATGAATTTTGTACGTGGTGTCTGGCATGTGCAAGAA
>ENA-OWNT01005270-OWNT01005270.1-seawater-metagenome-genome-assembly--contig:-NODE-5270-length-10755-cov-4.372167_pt1 | contig 10755 bp, 8 predicted proteins | sample MGYA00238136_ERZ651165 | MGnify/ENA primary metagenome ERZ651165 (study PRJEB26861, sample SAMN08777766) | seawater metagenome | isolation source: coastal seawater | place: USA: Florida | collected...
CCGAGCACCGCAGGCTCTTCCGGGCTGGCGATCAGGCGCACCGCCATATCGCCGCTGATCGCCGGGCCGCGTCCATGCCGGCGCACCGCATCGGAAATCGCGGCCTTATCCTCTTTCACCACCAGATCAGTGGGGAAGACCGGCAGCCCGCGTTCTTCACGCCCAACCGCGCGCAGGAACGCTTCGTTGGCGAACAGGAAGCGACCATCGCGGTCCACCATCGCAAGACCCAGCGGCAATTGCGAAAGCAGCGCGTCCAACTGGCTGATCCCCGCCTGGGCTGCCCCTTCCCAGCCGCTGCTTCCCTTTGCTTTTGCGTTCTTTGCGGTTTTGTTTGGTTCTACTGGGTAGTGTCGATTGGTCGCTGCGAGCCAATGTAGAGAAAGTTTTGGCGATTCAATCCGCGTAGCAGTCCCATGATTGCTCGCCGCCTTTGTGATTGGCAAAAATTCGGAGCGACTTGCCGGCGTTCCAGTGGTTGACCTGCCTACTTTCTGATTGTCTCTGCGTAATCCTTCTTGCACGACCCGCATGGAGCTTTCAGTCCGACCGAGTCCGCTGCGTCCGAGCGAGCGAGTTGCTCCGCTATGGTATCTATCTGGACTCTAATACGCGGGTAGTGGAGAAGACTTGAAGCAAGGTATAAACTGTGGCTAGATGTAGCGGGAATCCAAGAATCTCGTCGGAGAAGGCGAAGGGCAACAGCTTCATCTGTCAATCAGGGCACGAGTTGTCTAATGTGTCATATACGTGTACTAGTACTATCACATGACTATCATTTTCCATATGGAATATGGGGCATTGTATGAGGACAGTACTATCGGTACCGCGTATATTGCCATTTCCTGCGAGTCAGTCGTCGTGACTCAGCTTGGTTGCTCCGACGACGACGATGATGCGAAGATGCGAAGACGGAACCGCGACGACGAACGGTGACGACGATGGGGACGAAGCAGCTTGATGCTTGATGAAGTGGTCGCCACGTGCCACGGGTAGGCCATGTCTGTGAATGGAGTGACGGCACTCGTGGCGGGCGTATGGCCATATGTGAAGTGACGGCTTTCGTGGCTGGCCAGGCTGCCACCACAACAGTTGTGGTGTGCGATGTATATTTTTCATGCGGATTGGAGAATAATTAACTAATGTGGTGGACTGGTCAAACCAAGAACGCACACTCAACTTTGAAAGAAAAAAAAAGAGGGAGAGAGGGAGATAAAGCGTTGCACAAGCAAGTCAGCAACACGAAGAAAGCACGAAAGACAAAGATAAGCATGTGAGGTTTCCCTCCGATTCCAAACCATGCGACTGGAAATTGTCAGTAATGAGAAAAGGCCATGGGGCGCGTCTTGGGTCGCCGCTCACACACAGCAGATCGCCAGTGCCCTCATTGTCGCGGCGGAACGCAGGAACGCGGCCGCCACAGCGCACATTGTTTCCTGCGGAAATCTTGATTGTTTGTTGCCTGCTGCTGCGAAACAAGACAATAACGGCCGCACAGCGCTGAGTATTGCGCTGCACAACGGTGACAAACCCACAGCGTGCTTGTTGTTAGCAGCTGGGGCCACTGCCGGTGACGTTGTGAGCGAGGTCGTTCGTCCGGTTCTGGAGAAGTGTCGCGAGTTGTTGAAGACTCTGCAAAGCGAAATAGCCGCAAGCGCTGCTTCGGGTGACGCATCCGTATCCAATGGTGCGTCTGCCGCCACTAGTGACGGGGCAGCCTCCGCTAGTGACGGAGCAGAACCAAAAGTAATCCACGTCACCGACAGCGGGGCAGATCGTACAGAAGACGGGACAGCGGATGATTCGGGCTCGACCTCCGACTCCAGCTCGAGCTCCGACTCCGTCTCGAGCTTCGAAATGAACGTGGTTGAACGTAACGACTTAGATATCTCGTCGGACTCATCAGACGACTTTCCAGAGGACTCCCTCAAAATCAGCAAGGCCTCGAAGGCTCGGAAAACCCGCTCGGTGCGTAGAGTAAAAACGCGCCGCCCTAGAGTGAAGCAAGTTGCGAGGAAAAGGTGAAGGAAGCACGATTTAGTGGGCGAGGAGTCGCAAACAAGCACGCTTGTATGTAAATCTTCAAACGGGCTAACAACCACTGCCGAAAAATTTTAACGTTTCAATTCATGTCATGTGCGAACGACGAGTCGATTTTTAAAATGCTAGCGTGGCGTCATGGAGTTAATTAACACCGTCGAGGATGATATCAAGAACAAGATTACCAACGGAAACGTAGAAGGTACAAGACTATAGTAGCATCAGAAATGCAGACAGTACTCGAGTACAGTATGCCACAATGACGTAGCAACAAAAACTGTATCGAAGAAGGGGTAACAGACAAGAAACAGCAACAGAAGTGAACACGGTGACAAACTTGCAACAGCAAAACAGCAACAGCAACGAACGAAGTACAGTGATAATATAGTGTAATAGCAAATCCGCAGACCACCACGACCACCACCATCGAGACCACTACCACCGCCGCCGCCGCGACGACGAAGACGATGTCGTCAGTAAGTCGACGAACAACTGCTCGTCGAGCTGGTATTCACCGCGGAGCTGACATCGATCAATTAATTCAATGAGTTAGTGAGAACCTTCCGCCGAAGGTCCGCCGAAGGTTCGCCGAAGGTCAGTCAATCAAGGTCGTCGTCTGAGCATGCTACAATCCAGTTATCTTTCGTACTAGTACTGTATGCATCGTACTGAAAGTATCATTGTTTTCTGAATTGAATTGATATGGTGGTCGGTGGTGGCGGATGGATGGCCGCTCGAGTGGCCAAAGTTTGTTCGTCGTCGTTCGTCGTTCGTCGTCCGTCGTTCGTCGTTCGTCGTTGCTGTTGCTGTTGCTGTTGACGTCGTCGTACGCTATCTATCATCGTTTCTGTTGTGGTGTCGTGTGTATGCCATGAAGATGACGACGTTGGTGTTGTTGCGACGAGAGAGGAGGTCATTGCGACGACGACTGGTGGTGTTATTTATGATGATATGAGGGAGACGATGCTGGAGGATGCAATAAATGGAGAAGGTTCGAGTGATACGTCTTCTCGTGATTTGTTTATGCTGCGCTGTATTCCGTATTCTGACTATCGATGAGATCGCTCTTGTATGTGCTTATCAACAAGAAAGCCAACTGCGTCGTCAAAGGTACAAATTACGACTGGCCTGTTCGTTTTTTGCTCACGTTTTCACCCGATTTGTTTTTTGGGCAGTTCTTCAGACACCATGTCGGCGTAAACTGTCGGGCGTACCCTGCGCGCTTGAGTTTTGAGTAGATAATGAGTAAGACCAAATGCCGATCAAAGGCGGATGGCGGCAATTCAGCAATGAGTGACCCAGTCGACGGCATTATTCCTGATCTCGGTCTCGCTGATCTAGACGAAGATGACGGAGCGTCATCCAATGCAAGCCTCACGGCCACAAAAGCGGTCAAGGTCATCAATGCGGTGACCAACGTAAGTTGATCTAGACTTCAATGCGTTGGTTGTTTTGTGGACTCATTATGTTATCTCAATCAATGTAGGTTGGTAGCGCGAAGGAAGTGGAAACGGCGCTCTCGAAGTTTATTGCGAGCCATCCGCTCTATGATATAAACACCGCGGATAATGATGGCTTCACGCCGTTGCTGATTGCGTGTGCACGCGCAGACTTGGTTCCCGAGGAGCATACTGCTCTAGTAAAGATGCTTCTGCAACACAAGGCTGATCCCAAAATGAGAACTGCGCATTCGCTATCGTCCGCGTTGCACTTTGCCGCCCGTTGTGCCAACGGTGATGTTATTCGCTTGCTCAAAGACGCTGTTCCAACCAAGTTTGAAGAAACACTTCTGAATTGTCCGAACTGGGACGACGAGACCCCTCTTTCTTGGGCTTGTCTTGGAGGCAACTACGATGCTTTCATTGCACTTTTAGAAGTCAAGGTTCGTGTTCGAGCAACTACAATACTGACAGGCGGACGAATGTGGATTGTAGTCATCATATGCTCTGCGCCCTGTTTTTGTAGGCTCAAGTAGATGTCATAAATAGCTTTTTGATGAACCCGTTGATGTTTGCCGTGATCAAAAATGATCGGGTTCGTATTCTCTTTGCTTGCCATCTCTCCTGCGTACAAAGCTAACTGGTCCGTCCCATGCATGGTTGCCTTGCAGGTCAATGGCCGTGCCGACAGCGTCGCGGGAAATAACGGCGGCGACTCCGCGCATCCGAACCTAACGCCACGCGCCAGAATAGTTGAACACCTTCTCAAAATCGAGCCTGAGTTGTTGAATCTTCAAGACCAGGTGCGTAGTCCGTTCGTCGGCGGCACGTGTAGCCACATACACATGGTATATGACTTTGAATACCGTTCGTTGTCAATCTCAAGGACGGCACAACGGCTGTTCAGTTAGCAGCCATGTCAGGATACCCACAATGTTTGAAGCTGCTGCTTGATGCAAAGGTATGTTGGCAAACGCTGGTGATTCTCCGCCATGTTGAAATTTGCGGCGCTAACTTTGAAATATGGATGCACGTGCGTAGGCTGATATCACACTGCGTGACTCCGTGCGTGGACACACAGCCCTTCAGGTTTGTCCGACATGGCGGTTGACGTGACCTCCGTCATTTCAACTTACGAACACTGTTGTCGTCCGTTTGAAATTTTCAGGCTATTGAAAGGCTTGACGAATACTACGATCGCAGTGCAAAGAAAATGAACGCCGCGTGGTCGGATGTCGCAAAGAACGGGTCAGATCGAGCTCGGAAGGCGCCGATCTGTTTCTTTTGGATTCTCACCAGCCAAATGTGTTGTTGTCTTAATGCTGCCTTCAGGTCAAGCGATGCAAGTCCTGCATCAGCCTCTGACGCCAAATCCGACGGTGAAGACGATAAGGTTGGTGGTTGCAGTTAATTCGCAAATGGTTCAGCATGGCTTTGGGTAACAAGACCAGGATGTGTTGTGTTTGCAGAAAGGGTTCAAAGAATGCTTGCGACTGCTACGCACTCGCTGGCAGGTGCTGGAAGATGAGTCCATGGCCGCTCTCCTGGAATTAGCGCAGGAAGATGAACAAGAAACAGCTCAAAAAAAGAAGAAGAAAAACAAAAAGAAGAAAAAGAAGACCAAGAACAAATCGAAGCAACCGCTGGCTGGCAAGGATGCCACCGCACCTAAGCCAGAGCCGAAGGGCAAAGAAAGTGCAGATGCTGCTCAACACGCTCCGACTAAGGTACAGGAGACACAGAAGGATCACGCAAGCACCAGTGGCCCAGCAAATAACAGCAAAAGCAACATCGTCCCACCAGCCGCAGCTGTTTCTCCGGACTCAGACAGAGAAAAAAGCGGTGCGTCCAAACCATCGACAACAATTGCTGCGGTCGCTGATGTCCAGCGTCCTGCGCACAGTGAGCACTTCACTGGGTCCGGCAAGCCTGCACTAGCTGTAAACGATGATGATGACGACGATGCTGGTGAATGGATTGAAAGTCGTGCAAGCAAGAAAAGCAAGCAAAAGTTGCAAAAGCGAAACTCCGGAAATGTGCCGGTGGCACCAGCAACTACTGACGGAAGTCGAAAGGGCAGCTCGTCCTCAACACAATCGCGACCGATTAACGTCGAGGTCAGCGTCGACAGTGGCTCTGCCATTACTGCTCCACGAAGCGCGGCTCCGAAACAAAGGGTGGCTTCAGTCTGCCACGACGAAGCTGCAACAGCTGTTGAACCTATTTCCACGACCACCGACAAGGGCTCTGCAAAACCTACTCTCGACACACGCTACAGAGACAGCGGTTTTGCTATCGCTGCAGTCGCCCGGTCTCGTTCCGCTGCTAATGCTCTGAGCACGCATGCAGGCGCGACGCACACTATCGCCTTGGGGCCGAATTCCAGGTACGCCGTCACTGTTTGGCCGCAGAAGTTTTGAATGGAAGTATCGTCATCGTTTGTTATTTTGTCGCCATTACTCTTACCTTAGGCCTGGATTTTCTGCGAGGTCGGCTCACAATGGCGCAGGTGCAGCGCAAAACTTGAGTTGGCGTCGTAAGGCCAGCGATTCTGCCTTCGATCGCACCACAACCGCATCGCCCGGCGACAACACGGTTTCGTCGGAAGATGATGACGATGATGAAGTTAGTTTTGAACTTGTAGCAGTCGACGAAGAACTCAATGAGCAGAAGCAATCGCGCCCTATCGCTTTAGTCAATTCGAGTCCATTCAGTGGAGCGCGTAGAGCGCCACACTTCCAACCTCGACAGCCGAGACCATTCGGCATTACCGGACATCGAACGTTCGCTTTTGAAGGACCTCGTTACGTTCCTGGCGCCCAAGGGCGCAGCTCTCAGTATCAAAGCCCGTCGGAGTTTGCCAGCACACGCCCATTTGGCACAGATGTTGGACAAGTGCCAGCTGCACCGGCCACAAATTCGACAACGAGTTCCACGCAGCAAGCCAGTCTTGTCCAAGATTTATTGCGGCGCCACCCGCGCATGGATACGCTGGCTATCAACTTCCAACATCTGGCAGGACACCATCTCAACACACTAAGCATGGTACGATTTTCTGCGCTGTGTGTTGCTCGAAAATACTTTTAACGGTGGCTCGTGTTTGATTCTCACTCGCCTATTCCATGTGTCACACATGGAATCAATTTTCTGCTTGTTCTGCGGAACAGAGCCAGTTGGACCAACTAGAGGAGTTCCACCACGCTGAATTGAGGCGGATCAATGAAGCACGATTAGCAATTGCGCGTTTGCAGGAACGAGTTCGAGCGGAAGAGCACTTGAAGCGCCTGTTTGGGCAGCAGCAGCGGTCAGCTTTTCGATCGCAAAATGCCACACATCGATGGAATGCATCAGCGAATGCCCCAAAGGGTGGAGCCGGTGGGTGGATGCAGTAAAGATAATTGTGGGCTGTAAGCTTTTTATGTTTTTACACAAAACACACGCGCATGAGTCGACGCTATTGAGGAATGGGATCATGACTTGAAATTGGAGCCTTGACCACGACTTCCACACTACCGAGTGGATCTGGGGCGGATCCTGCTGCTGCAGCAGCAGCTTTCTTTTGCTGACGTTTCCACTCCTTCAGCTTGTCCCGTGCTGATGCTCGGGACTTCGGTTTCGCGACCATTTTGGCAATGTCGTGCTTGGCCATGCCAGCACCGGCTAACCATTCTCCGTAGCTGTTGCCATGGATGGACTGGAACTTCTGCGAGACACTCCGCACCGTGGTTCGTGCTTTGCTGCCCCTTCCGTTGAACAGTCTGGTGATGCCAGCACACAGCTCCTTAGCTTGCCACTGCGACAGAGCTTTGGAAGAATGCCCTTCGTCGACTGCAGCCTGAAACCAACTCGCGGCCTCGTTGACAACACTGGCAGACTTGCTGTTGGCAACTTCTGGGTCCAGACACGCTGCGGCAACTTGCTCCGAGAGTTTGGCAGGGGACTTGATGGCCTGCTTGATGGCTTCGCGTGCGCATCCTCGAATAAACTTCTTGTCGGTTGTTCCTGCCAACTTGACCAGGAAAGGAATCGTCTCCGCTATCTCCCCAGTCATGGCCTCGCTGGTGAATTCGAACAAATTGGCAATGCAGGCAAGCCCGTTTCGCGCTAGGGACGTCCTCAAGTTCACAGCTAGGCGGCGGATCAGCGCACACAGCCTCTCCACGAGCAGCTGATCTGACGGAGGAGAGAAGGCATTCGCGGACGGTTCGTCGAGAAGCGTCTCATCTTCGACAAGAAAGTCATCTTCACTCCTCGATCGCGACAATGACGGGGTGTCAGCATTGTCGGTATTATCTAGCGACGCTGTGTCGCCGGAGCGCAGAGCGTCTGCCCACGTGATGTCGAGGGCCTTGGGACGGTGAATGATGATTGCCCGCAATTCGTCAATTGCCGCAAATTGCTTCGACCACATTTCTGGGTCGACGGAAGCTAGGATTTGCAAAGAGTTGGCAATATTGCTGACAGCCACACCGGCTTCTTCAGTGGTGAACTCGGACTTTTTGCGCATTGTCGCTTGGAAAGCTGAGAGAGCGTTGGCTATTCCAGGGGTAGTGTCGCCGGGTGACCTCCCCGCGGAACCTAGTTGAGGGGTGACGGGTCCTTTTGATCCTGGCGCTTTAATGGTCAGAGACGCCTTTGAAGCCGACGCGGGTTTCTTCGACGAAGAGCGAGAGAGTACAGCCGGGGTACTATAGCCACGCATTGGCATGGATTGGCTCAAAGCATCGGCACTAATGTTGCCGACCGGGGTCGCTGGTTCTTGTGCTTGCGACGCCGACGACTTCAGCGGGAACTGAAGGCTCATTTTCCTCGCCCGAGACCTGGACTTCGTCGCTGTACCCGACTCACTCGACGACCACGCGCGGCGCTGAGTTGAGACACTCGACGAGCGGTTGTGTCCGTGCGCGGGGCTCGGGACCAACTTCAACGTCTTGCACTGCAGCTCCATGTACACATGGCGGACTAACTTTCGCAGATTTGAAATTTCTGCAATCGCATCGGGCATGCTCTTGATATCTTCCACTGTCGTCGGTTTGCTGCCGTGGGCCCTCAGAAGATGTAGAAGTTCTGCGACTTCGGCTGGGGTCTCTTCGACTTCTTCGGCCTCCACGGTGTCGCTGCGCGTTCTCGGTGCGGGTGTCGTCTGTGACAGCGCTTGCTGTGACGCCGCCGACGAGGACGACGAGGACGAGGACGAGGATGAGCTCGAGGCTGCATTGCGCGACGAATTTGACTTGGCGGGTCGCACGTAGTGCTTTGCCACGCTGTCTTGGCGCAAGCCTCCTTTGAAACGGATGTTGTAAGTCCCGTCCACATTCATGCTCTGCACTTTGCCATCGAACCAACGCTTGTGCGCGGAGTCGCTGGTGACCGCGCCGAAACACGCCTCGACGTTCATTCCGACGCCAATCACCGTGTTCTCGGTGTTGTCATCGCCGCTTGCGGTCTCCATTGTGCAGCCCGCCACTGGCTAACGTTCACAGACGGCACTCGAATCACTGGACTGCAGAGTTAGGACATGGCTTGCGCAACCAGCTCCAACACCGGCACGCTGCAGAGAACTGCCAGGATGCTCGGGATCACGTCGAGACTGGCAGCGGGGCACCGCGTCGCCGATGGAAAAAGAAGAAATTCGAAGTCGTCTTTGGGTTTTTCTGCCCTTCGCTCTCTTTGACGAGCTTCCGAACGCCGCTGCTTGTGAGCCGAGGTCAAACGCGCCAGCACGGTCGAGCGAACGAAACCGACTCAGCAACACCAAAGTGGCTGCGGTATGAGTGTCGGCACGGGGAGCAACGACACAGACACAGACAGACGCAGTCACACTTAACACTCTCTCCACAAGTCCTCTCAAGTTCAAGTTCAAGCTCAAGCTCAAGTTCAAGCTCAAGTTCAAGTCCAACTCACCTCGACCCCACTCAACTAGCTAACCTCAGTGTTCGTTCGTTACGGCAAAGTCCATGCACGTTCAAACAGACGTGACAGTGTCGACACAGAAACGACCACCACAAACGTCACAAACACCACCACAAACTACCATACGACTGTGTGTGCAATCCCTTCTTTCTCCACTTACAGTCCTTCATTGCATCCATTTCCACCTTAACACCGAACGACCGAACGCACGAACGAAAACAAGCCAACGAACGAAAACGAACGAACGAACGAAACAACGAACGAAGCGAACGAACGAACGAACGCTCGAAACAACGAACGAACGAAACAACGAACGAACGAAACAACGAACAAACGAAGCGAACGAAGCGAACGAACAAACGAACGAACGACGATGGAAGGAAAGTGCGGAACTCTGCCTCAGACAGTGAGTGACTGACAGTGAGTGACTCACAGTGAGTGACTGACTGACTGTGAGTGAGTGAGTCAGTCAGTCAGTCAGTCAGCAGCCAACGGGCGCTCTCACTCACTCACAGTGCACTCACTCACAGTGCACTCACTCACAGTGCACTCACAATTCACAATGCACTACACGGCGTACGGCGGCGTAGCAGCGTGTTTTGCAGCTTCCTGTGAATGAATGAGTGAATGAGTGAATGAAGGAATGCCCGGCCAGCCCACTGTGAGTGAGTGAGTGAGACTGTGAGTGAGTGACTGTGAGTGAGTGACTGTGAGTGCCCGTTGAATGACCGCCTGACCGCCTGCCTACCCACAGTCACTCACTCACCCACAATCACTCACTCACAATGCTTCGTTCGTTCGCTGTCGCAATGAATTGAATTGAATTCAAGCGTTCGCTTTGCTTCACTTCATTCACTTCACCACCGCTGACTGACTCACTGACTGACTGACTGACTGTGACTGACTGACTGACTGTGAGTGACTGTGAGTGACTCTTTTTGCTTTGGTTGATCATCACTTTTTCTGTGTTTTAGGTTGGGTAGACTGGAGATGCGACTCAGCGTTGTTGTGATGTGATGTATTCCCATTTATGGGTGACTTTAATGTACAACTGTAATTTTCAAAATAAACAAAGCGAAGTCAGCGAGTTGCTCTGCTGTTGTACGCCTTAGTAGAAATTAGTAAATGCGCTATTTTGTCAAAAATATAGTTCTTCAATTTGACTATCCGTTTATGGGATTCTGTGCGAAAGCCTTTGTAAAATCCATATTTTCTGACTATTACATCATCACACTACCGTATTTGAGCTAATCGTGTAATTACACGTTGACCACTACAAACTCCTTTCCACTGTCAGTCGCATTAACTAGTTTCCGGAGTTTCCGGATTACGTGTAATTACACATTTGATCACATAAATTACA
>ENA-OWNT01005272-OWNT01005272.1-seawater-metagenome-genome-assembly--contig:-NODE-5272-length-10751-cov-3.471613_pt1 | contig 10751 bp, 11 predicted proteins | sample MGYA00238136_ERZ651165 | MGnify/ENA primary metagenome ERZ651165 (study PRJEB26861, sample SAMN08777766) | seawater metagenome | isolation source: coastal seawater | place: USA: Florida | collected...
CTGGACGGACGGCGAGTGGAGTGGGCGGTGGGTGACTGACTGACTGGGAGTGACGGCGCCAGTGGCTGCGTGGGTGGGGTGGGTGGCTGACTGGCCAACACTCTCGGCACTCAGTCAGTCAGTCAGTCAGTCAGTCAGTCAGTCGGTCGGTCAGTCAGTCATCGAGCGCCACTGACTGACTGACGCAGTGAGAGTGAGTGAGTGAGTGGGTGAGTGAGGCGCAGAGCGGTGCTGTGGAGTAAACATGGTTATGGAACTGACCATCAGTAAACATGGTTAAACAGGTACATGGAGCGGGCGAGCGATCTAAGTGGTGGTTTGTTTGGTGGTTTGTGAGTCAGCTGGTTGCGACGTTGACGTTCGATGTCGGGACGAGGTCGTGGAGTTTGGCTGTTGGGTGTTGTGTTGGTTGCTTGGTTAGTTGGTTGCTTGGTTGGTTGCTTGGATTGGTGATTGTTGTCGTAGTTGTTGCTTTCTCCAAGGTTTGTTGTCGTCGTTGGTGGTGGTGGATGTATGTGGACTTGGTATTGTTGTTGTTGTTGTTGTTGGTGTTGTTGTTGTTGGTGGTGGTGGTGGCGTTGTTGTTGTTGGTGGTGGTGGTGTCGTCGTCGTGTAGATCAAGATTCGGATTTGGTGTTGTCGTCAGCGATGGCTGGTGGACTTGCTAACTGACGTTGCTTTCTTGGGTGAGGGTGAGTCGATTAATTTCCAAAAAGGAATCAAATTTTAAAAGTTTGGAGCAAGGGTGGATCACGCTGCATATGTATTCAAGGCGTGCGGCGATTCGATTGTGACTTTGCCGGTACGTGCGCGTAGTGCTTCCACCATGTCCTATTTCGATAGGCTAGGAAGCGCCTATCTTGAGCGACGCAAAGTAGCCGAGAAGTACAACAGCAAACTGAAGTCTACAAATTCTCCATCGTTCCTGGGACAAGATTTTGATCGCAGCAGATTTTCTCTGTTGAGAGGAGCAACTCCTGCAGACCAGCAAAACTTGCACAGCGTATCATCGTCGACTGCTGGACTCGCAATGCGGCCGCATGATTCGCACCCACTTGACACGTCGTCTCAAGATAGCGTCACTGCAGCAAACATCGGGGATGGGCAAAGTGCGATTGTGGACTTTGTGAATAACAAGATCGCTAGGTACGTACGGCAACAGTGTCCCTGCGGTGACGTGAGCGTGCCACTACGTGAGCTGGGCACCATTCTCGGTATTCCAATTGCATCATACCTTGCCTTCTCTTGATCTGTAGTTTGGTGCGGGCCCAGCTAATTTCATCGGAGGAAATCGAGCCGTTGCGCAGCAACGCAGGTACAGAATCCATTACCGATCGCCTTTCGAGAATGTTTAACGCCATCGAAAGAACCGCCGCCCAAGCCACCACCGAGCTGCATCAAGCGAATGAGGTTGTCTCGCAATTGCAATCGGTTGCTACTGAGAGTGACAAGCGCGCAAATGATGTGACTCAACGGGCTGCCAGTCTGGCAGCCAACGTGGAGACGATATTGGAGAACGTCGAAACGCGAATTCTGGAAGCCCGCGCAAGGTGGGACAACGAGGCTGAAGCTGGCAATCGACGTCGAGAGGAAGATAGAGAGTTTATGTTAGAACAGTGCAATCACTGGGAGAATCTTTTGGCCGGCGCGGCTGGCACCATCGAGAATTACTTGCAACAGGGCGATGGATCATGACGAACTCGTGCCAGTGATGGAAGTATATTTAGCTGTTTAGGGTCACCGTTGACTTCATTTAGAGCGTTTGCGAGCATCACTTGAATTTGTGTTGTTGTCACTTATTCTGTTGATTGAGAGTACTCGAACACTTCAAACATTAATTAATTTTGAGCGCATACCCCACACAGCTACCAAGCATCATCCGTTGAATCTGCTACCGACATGCTTGTTGCGGAAACAGAGGACGATGGTCCTTCATTGGCCAGTTGCTCATCCCGCATCCCGCTTTCTGCTGCTTTTATCAAAGCAATTTCAGGTTTCGACATCATAATTTGTTCTTGCAACTGTCGATGCTTCTCTTCCCTCAGCAGCTGCCGTGCTCTAATTTCGTCCTCGTCTGATACATCGACCTTCTTCCATGGGATGTTGCGCTCTTCGAGCGCAACCAAAAGGCTACTCGCAGCATAGAGAACGCCAGACTTCTTTTCAAAGCGAAGTTGGATGTCACGCAAGGTGAGGGGCTCTGACCCCTTGTACGCGGCCACCATATCCCCAAGAATATCTCTGTGACGTCTTGACACGGGCCGCGTCGTGACGGCTCGTGCTTTCGCAGCAAGCTTTCCTTTCTTCAATTCGGTCAATATCCACTCCAGCCCAGCATCAATCCCTTCGCCGGTTTCGGCGGAGCATGCCTGAATATACCAATGACGATCACGCACGTCACCCAGTTTCATGAGGCTTACAATCTGTGCGGGCGTCCGTTTGACTGTTCGGTCGCACTTGTTAGCGAATACTAACAGCGGTACTCCTGAAAGAACTGGGGAATGCAACACATTTTTCAGCGTCAACTGTGCCTCCAACAACCGCTTCGGGTTTGCACTATCAACAACGAATAATAGCAAATCTACGCCGTCGAAATATCCTTGCCACTGTGGGCGAAAGCGAGGGAGTCCTGGAAGCTCCCAAAACGCTAGATTGATACCTTCTCGAGTTGAGAAGTTGATCTTCAGCCCTTGGGTGTGGAAAAGGGCATCATGTTCTTCTTGAATGACTGTCTGCACGAGGGCCGTCTTACCTGCGCCGTCGAGACCGAGAACCAAGATGCGCTTCGGCGCACTTTGAAACCCGCCCATGCCCGTATTAAAATACGGAAGTAGTCATGACTCGATCATCATACCCTGTTTATATTTGCACTTGACGCAAACATGTTGTGTCCCCATTCACATTCGCGCCGAGGACTGCGAAGTTATTTTCACAAAAACATTGAGAGTGTCGATTTTCCGAATGTCTAGCGCTCCACCAACCACTCTCCGCGGACTCAACTGTTCAACAGCTCGGCCGAACCCATTACTGCTCTTTGACGCGAGACAGGGGGCGTCCGGTGGAAACCGACAACTTGAATAGAAACGGCGGCGACGGCGGCGACGACGACGACGTCGTCTTCAACAAACGAAACACAAAAACGACGACAAAGCAGCAATGCAATGCAACAAAGCACGCGATCAACATAGCAAAGCACAATACTAGCAACCGATCAGCAACACAACGGGGGCAACGTAGTAGGAAACACAACAGACCAACCGACCGCCCAACCGACCACCTGACTAACAAAGAGGATCACCAAATAAATACAGCAACACGACAAGCACAACAACACAACAGCGCCGCAACAATGCAAACTGCAACGGACGCGCATCGTTCGAAGCGAACAAAACGAACGAACGCACAAACGCGAACGTCGTTGCAAACGCACCAGAAACCAGAAGTGAAACGCTCCTTCCTCTCTGCCGGGCAGGAAACTACAATGTTGCCCTAAATGTCGTAAAGTGGACATCACAACGCACTGCATACACAAACCATTCGCTTCGGAGTTCCCTCCAGTCGCGATTTCTGAATGGTATCGCCGTTTCATTGTTGTCTGTAAGAGAACGACGATGCAGTCGTAGAAAGATCAATGACTAACTGTGCGGCGCAGTGAGTGAGTGAGTGCGGTGAGTGACAGTGACAGTGAATGGATTTGAAATCCGAAATCTGAGAAAGCTCTCTCTCACTCGTGCCCTCCCAGGCAGTGAAGATCAGTCAGTCAGTTGAGTGGGCTCCAACAGTCAGTCACTCACTCACACTTCACTCACTCACTGCGAGATTGGTCGGTCGGTCGGTCGGCGATGAGTTGGCGTTGTTGTGTCGTTGTTCGTCGTCGTCGTCGTCGTGCTTTTGTCGAGGTCGGAGGTCCAATCGTTCTTTCTTTCGTTCGTTCGGCGAGTTGGCGTCGTCGTGTTGGTGAGTCGGCGAGCTCGTGCGTTACTTAGGTGCTTGGTGGTTTTTGTTGGTGCTTTGGTTTGGCTGGGCTTGGTTGGTATGGTATGTGCGTGTTTGTGTCATGTGATGGCGGCAACTTGGCGAGGAAGTATCGGCGGGGAGCTTGGTCGGACGAGTAAGTTCCTGTCAGAATAGCTTGGAATAGTTGCGTGAGTATCGCTGAAGCGCCATTTGAACAAACTGGTTGAATTAATCCTCGTTGCTGGTTTGAAGATACCGAGTAGATGTGCGGCATCATTTGTACAACACACATCGTAGGAGCTCACAGTGAGACAAGGTGAGAGCGTTAGATCGACACAGTTCTGAAATCGCGTTTTCAAGTGCGCATGTTCTTTTATTCCATTTACCACCTAACAACGGCTCGTCATTGCGTGCGTTTGAAAGTCATCTTGGAGTAATGGCAGGTCCCTCTTGCTGTGCAGCGTATTTCTGGCTGTTTTTGGGTGGAATTTTTGGTTTGCACCACTTTTATCTCCGTAACGATGCGCGTGCGTTCATTTACTGCGTGACGTTTGGAGGATTGGGACTTGCGGTGCTGTGGGATCTGTTCTGGCTTCCGGGTTATTTGCGGGTAGTAGCTCACCAGGATCTGTATGAGGGTTTTGCACAATACAACAGTGGCTGGTTCGTTAAAATGTTGTGTGGGTCATTCTTTGCGTCCACTTTGACTCTCTGGAACGCGGATCATGTGACTGTGAGCACGCCCCCGACGTTTGTCGACCGCATCGTCACGGCGGCACCCGCATTTTGCAGTTGGGTGGGTGTTGCCCTCGGGGTGTGGCTCGTGACTGCAGCTGGATTGTCCAACATCCAATACAAAAGCTTCTCGCTCTCTGAGTTTGTCATTTGGGCAACGATCGCAGTGGTTTCGGGTGCAGCGCTCTCCTTTTTCGTCCCAGACCCGCTCAATATTGTGCTGTTGATCACGGTTGTTTTCGCGAGCTACCGGACTCCGAAACACGATCTCTTGAAGGTGAACGAGAGTGAAGACTTTGATTCCGTTAACGAAACCGATGAAGGAGGGAGCCGTGGCAGAAAAACAGCATCGTGTTGCTGGCGCTTTTGCAAAGTTTATCTACTAGCCGTCCCCATCTTCGCTTTGGTGGCTGCTAAAAGCCTGGGTTCCAACGTAGTGACCCAAACAGATGCGGGCCCAGTCACTCTGTCGGAGGCCCTGTCCAACCTGTGGAAATCGGACGTCATGACCGATTTCCGAGGCGAAGTCGGTCATTTCATTGCCTGTTTGTGGCATCACAACTTTGCTGGGCATTGTGTAGACCGATTTAGAGAGACTCTTGACTTCGATGGCGAATGCCAAGCTTATGAAGTGATGGAACTCCACTGGTGCAGTGCCGGCAAGGATGCGCGCCTTCTTCACGACTACTCCGAGCTTCGTAATATGATCAGAAAGCAATACCACATTCTTGCCAAAAAGTATCATCCTGACAAGAACAAGCACCACGAAAAAGAAATGCTGGAGGTAAATCGGGCGAACGATTTGCTGAAAGTGATTTACGAAACGCGTGCACAGAAGGCGAATGCGAAGCAAGAATTGTAGTACACGGACAAGATTTGTCATGCACAGTTGTTTCAGGTACAGTTTAAACTTTTTATTCAAAAAGAGTTGTGATTTTCATCCAAGCTCGGCCGTGTGCCTTCAACTTTTCCACTACTTCGAATAGAATTCCTCAACACTGGGCGAAATTTGCCGAACATCTTCGAAAAAGTCGCCTAAAAAATTTGATTCTGTGCCTGCCTTGTACATTTGTTCTGCATTTGCCGTCGTTGCAATAAAGGCGTCAATTTCATCCCCATTATCATTGTCATTCATCGCCGGGGTAACCTCGGACGCGTCACGGCTCACAATGTCACTCGTGGATGCTTCGCTGGTCGGCGACTGATGTGAATGTGAGCTAGGCGATGTCACTAAGCCGTCCTCCGCGGATGTCAGTCGCATCAGTGTCGCAATAGGGTCGTGCTCAGCTAAAGCTGAACTTCTGCCCGCAGAATCTGGCGCCGCCACAGCTTCATTCGTTATGCCTAGGTTGGAGACAACTTGTTCAGGATGTGAACTTGAACCTTGAGCAGGCTGCGACGGTCGCAACATCTTCTGGGTGTCAGGTTCCGTTGGAGTTGTCAGACTCAACAGCTCTGCAACAGGATCTTTCACGACTGTGTCGCTTCCAGTGCGATCCAATGGTGTTGGCATCGACAGCTGTTCGTTTTCGGTGTTGATGCTTTGGGTCAAAATAGAAATAACATTGTCGTGGCCACCGTCTTGAGCCGCTTCTAGAGCATTTTCACCCGCATGATTGCGGATGTCGGTGCGTGCTTTCTGCGATAGTAAATGCTGAACGATATCGCTAAAGCCGTGCCACGCGCTCTGGTGGAGTGCAGTGTATCCATGTCTGGGTTCACGATAATTCACCTACAAATGAAAAGCACAGGCAACAACAAGGTCTGTCAAACTCCTGTCGCGGACCGAAAATTCAGAGCCATTTTGAAACACGAACGAACCTGCGCTTTCTGCCGTAGAAGCTCCACGACACTTTCCAGCCGGCCCCCCTTGGCGGCCTTCATAAGTTTGGAGTTCTTGTTGCGAAGTTGCGATTTTGAAAGCTTTTTTGTACTTTTCGAGCTCTTTGTGGTGGTTGGTTTCTTTGATGCTTTGTTCTCTTTCTGGTTTTGTTTTGCTGGAGATCCAGGCGACTTGACAGAAGGCAGGTTGTGGGAGGTCACAGTCGCGGCGATGCCCGGGTTCTTCTCAGAAACCTCGTCGTGATCCGAAGAACTTGCGTTCCCTTGAGATTTCCGAGCCTCTTGTGCAGCACGCAGCGTGGACAAAACAGCGCCTGCACTATCCCAACGAATTTGACCTTCCTCTTCACCGTACTCGATGACAAAATCATCAAAACTGTACCGCAATCCGTCGACCGGGTCGACCCTAAGTTCTGGAAGGGGCACGGTGGACGTGCTACTGCCGTGTGCAGCTTCCTCATATTGCTGTTCTTCACTGCGTTGTGCAAGAAGCTGCTGGCGCTTTTCGCGTATCCGCTGCAAAATATCGTCGGCTTCGCTGGTGTCTGTATTTGGCACGTTACTCGAAGCCTGCGGCGGCAATGAGGCGGATTTCTTAACTGGAGCAGGTTCGAAGTAAGTGTGTATGGATTGCTGAACAAGGTCACTAATCCCAGGTTTGACCCATGACCTAGGCACGACAAGAGGCTCAACGGCATCGATTTGCCGTAGCATCACAATCGCATGCGGGGTTTCAAAGGAGATCGGTTGCAGCAAGTTACATGGTCGCCACTGGCCAGCGGCGCTGTCGGCACCCGGCACCCAACACATGGCCTCTGTTCCAGATTGAGTCATGACGCCCGCGTCAAATGAGTTGCAACAACAACTACCCAAATGTTTCCTGTACCATTGTCTAACCCTTTGGCTGTTGTATCACTCACATCCGTACAATTGTCGAGACCACGCCCCAAAAAATTATGAAAGAAGTTACGAAGCTCAGAATCCAACTTTCGAATCGCTTCATCAAGGAATCCTGCAAAGATGCCATGCACTCGGTAAACAAGCTCTTAGAACAAGTCATAACGCAAACTCCAGCGTGAAGACATAACGACGGCGTCGAACAGTCGGCGTCTTCTGGAATTGACTCGGCAACTGTGGAAAAACAGAAGACAGACACACCTCACGACTCGTTAAGCGAAAACGGCGACGACGACAGCAACGAATGGCGACGACCGACGACCGACGAACGACGACGACGACGACAACAACAACGACAATAACACCACGTCACAACGTCACAACACGCAACAAAGCGACGCAACAAAGCAACGGCTTTTTGTACTTCGGTACAACGAGAAATTCCCCGTTCAACTGCCTTCCAACAATTGTAAAGTGGACGGTGCTGGTATTTGGAAAAGCACTACAGAACAACGAAGTTCGTTGGCAGTTCGTCGTCAGGCGGCTGAACGAACGTTCGATCGAACAATCGAACGAACGAACGGAAGAACGGCCGGCCAAGCGTTTGCATTTTGTCGCATCTATCGCAGGCAATGTGGTTTGGACGACTGAACACTGTTTGTGTTTGCCATTCAGATTGCCTTTTGGCTTCGTGTGTTGTGATTTGGTTTCCTGTTAGTATAGGGTGGCGGATGACTGGCAATTGTTGACGCTCCCGTTCGTATTGGTGTTGGTATTGGGGCGTTGGTGTTCCGGTAGGGAGTCATCCTGGCGAAGTTAAATCATCGACATGGTCAACACGAGAGACGTTGTAATAATTCAAACGTGTCGGAAGAACAAAATTGTCTAAACTGTGTGAAAACGTATCGGACTTGTGTTAACAAGCTTGCTAGCATGCCCATTATCTGCCTTGGTCCAATATGCTTCCCGATCTGGGGATTGATTCCGGTGGTCGTTCTCTTCGTCAAAAATTACTGGAGAAAGTTCGCAGTCTGGATGGGGTGGGCGCAGCCCACAAATGATAGCACACAAGACATTGAAGAAGTCGTCAAAGATCTCGACGCGTCAAAGCAAAAAGTTGTTCACATTAAAACTTTTGACCAACTGCAAAACCTGAAATCGAGCAGCGCCCTGAAGAATGAGTTCCTCGTCGTGAAGTTTGGCGCAGAGTGGTGCAAGCCCTGCAAGGCGATCCAGCCGTTTTTCGAACAGCTCAGCGCCGTGGACACCGCGACCTTTGGCGACGTCGACGTTGATGCAGTTGACCCTGCTTTGAAAGCAATGGCCCAGTCCTTGCCAACCTTCATTGTGTTTCAGAACAAGAAAGAGATTCAAAGAATTGTTGGCGGCGACAAGCAGAAATTATTTGGCATGCTGCAGGTATGCGGCGAGATGTTGTGAAGATGTTGATGATGCTGTTCGCGACAGTCACCCTGTATGTTCACTGTTTCAGGCGACAGGACTCTTTGGCATGTGCGCTGCTGACGTTGCTGCAAAGGATGCCTTCGACTTTAGCACTGCGGCTCCTGCGTGTACGGACTGATAAGCGGTGAGCTGGTGCCATGTGGGCACCGCTCAATAACCATCGGCACTGCATGCTGCCGTAGTAGTTCCGTCACATCGTCCCGCAAATACGCGTCAGCATTTGCCATTGATGAATCGTACAAGCGTCCATGCTTGTGCATTTCTGAGGATCAAATGCTCACGTTATCCACTTTTCTCGCGAAGGAAGGTGTTGTGGGAAGAGGCCAATACGACGTTCACGTCCAATAGTAAACTTACAAGTTACAACAGAGATAGGACTGTCTGAGACATCGTGCCACACGAAACTGTATCACTGCAAAGCAAAGTGCTTCAACATTTTTTCCTCGATTTCATCAACTTCTCCAACGATAATGACACTGTGTAAAGGAGCTCCAAAATTGTGTTCAACTAGCTGGCGGATTGTTCCGCTTTTGATGCATTGCGACCGTTGTCCAACGCGAGCAACGCCAACAGCAATGCTGTCCCACGAATAAGCTCCCTTTTTTTTCTCTTCCTCCACCTCCATCATTTGCCTCAAGCATTGATTCACTGTCATGAAACGCGGAGGCAGGTTTCTCTCTTTGCCAGTTTTGATAAGGTGCTGAAAATCTGGCTCCTTGACCTTGATGTCCAGCAAGCACAGCGTGTGCAGACCAGTTTTGCGGTTTTCTAAAACTTTTTCGTAGAAGCTGGTCGGCCTCCATTCGTCACGGAAGAAACATATGGATACGCAGTGGCCGAATCTGTATAACTGGAGCCCGGTACATCCAACAGCGTTCATGATGGACGCATTGTGAATCACCTGGACGCGCAGACCCAGCTCGTGTGCCCGCAAAAACATGTCCGTGTGCGTTGTGGCTCCAAATGGGTCACCTACAACTAGCATGGCGACTTCCCCACCTTTGACCGCCGCCTCAAAAATCGTGTCTGATCCTTGTTCTACCATTGTTCGATCCGCAACCTCCACTGGTCGACCGTAAAACTTTTCCAACGCCTGAGTTCCATGAACGCCAAGAACGGCGGTGTAGTGCTCCAAGAACACTCGCTTGCAGCGTCGCACGATCTCGAGACCATTGACGGTGATGTCCTTCTCGTCGCCGAGCCCAAGGCCGATGAGGTAAAAAGTGCCACCAGCATCGCCATCCACAACTTCTGCAACCCCAACCGCGTTCTCTGCGGCCGCATATGAGGCGCTTCCTGCCACATCGACTGCTTCGAGCCTGGACGTGGTCTCGCTGGCATCGTTTGGTTGCGCGATGGCCTGCTCCTCCTTCGTCGCGCCCGCGGAGCCCGATTCTGCCTCCGTGCTCTGCGCTAGAGCGGGAACCACGGGATCCGGGCGAACGTTGTTGTCCTGATTGTCCGACTCAGATGCCGCGGCATCCACGCTGGGTTGAGTTGAAGGTTCGTCATCACCCCAGTCGGAATCTTCCGACACGTCATCTCCAAACAGAACGTCTGCCATCGTTGAAAGAATTTGGTATCCGTCGACGACTAGGTGTCACGTGTGGTTGTCAAAATTTCGCGACGGCAAATGCCAACGATTACTCTGTCATTACATGAAAAAATGCGGATGGATCGTACTTCCAGTCTCGCAATTTGCCCCTTCTCAAACGACTGATCTCGATTCTGCCGATCAACGGACAGCAAGCGCACACGGCGTTTTTCGCGCCCGCGCGAGATGCACATTCCACCCAGCAGTGAAGCGAGTTGGCAGCGCCGCACCAGAGAGGGGGGGGGGGGGGCGGGGGGGCGGG
>ENA-OWNT01005273-OWNT01005273.1-seawater-metagenome-genome-assembly--contig:-NODE-5273-length-10751-cov-3.272063_pt1 | contig 10751 bp, 9 predicted proteins | sample MGYA00238136_ERZ651165 | MGnify/ENA primary metagenome ERZ651165 (study PRJEB26861, sample SAMN08777766) | seawater metagenome | isolation source: coastal seawater | place: USA: Florida | collected...
GCTCCTCAACCTCATCCAACCAACCAACCACAACCTGTCGCTAAAATGTTGTGCAGAAGTTGTGCTGCTAAAGGTGTTGTGAACGTTTCTTGTCAACGCTACCAAATCTTTGTCGTCATGCAACGTTGTTGTTGTTGTTGTTGTTGTTGTTTGTGTGATGACCGATTTGAATTTTTTATTGTTTTTCGTTTTCGTTTCTTCATCAAATGTGACAGGAAGGGGCCGACTTCTTCATCAAATCCCTCTATTGGCGCTCACGCCACTTTGGAGGGGACCGCAAGGCAGGCGTTGTGGGTCAACCTCCTGTTCAGAGCCTTGCTGATCAGACTAACCCTCAACTGGAAGAACTTTTCACTCGCCTGAAAATTGTCGAAGAGGCGGAGCAGGCACGCTTTATTGAGGGCTCGATTTGGAACCTGTGGATGCAACACGACAATGCGGATGTCGAACAACTACTGGCCATCGGCACGAGGCGCATGAATGGCGGGCAATACCCTGAGGCAATGCTGGTATTTAATGAATTGCTAGGCGCCTATCCTGAGTTTGCTGAAGCCTGGAACAAGCGCGCCACGCTGTATTATTTGCTCGGCGACTTCGACGCCTCCCTGTCAGACATTGATGCGACACTGGAACTGGAACCACGACACTTCGGTGCAATATCCGGGCAAGGCTTGATTTACATGCAGCAGGAAAAACTCTCGGAAGCACGCGCCTCATTCGAACACTTGTTGACCATCCATCCCAATAGCCCCAGCGCGCAGAATAATCTGGACATGATTCTCGCAGAGATTCAGCGCAGCACGATCTAGTCTTCCTCCTTCAAAACCACAGGCATAAAAAAGGGATGCCGAAGCATCCCTTTCGTCGTGCAAAGATTCGAACTTACTGACGAGTGCCAGTCACTCCAAATGCACCGAAATCGCTGCCGAACTCACCATTCAGTGAATCGCCTTCGATAGTGCCGGAGAAATCCAGAGTGATGCTCTGGCCTTGTGCGTCGATAGCTGCAGAGAATGCAACTGAATCGCCATCATAAGTGATGCCGTCAATTGGCGCTCCACCCATGCCGTCTGCTTCCATGTTACCGGAACCATCTTCGTTCATGGTCAGAGTTGCTGGCATGGCTCCCAGCGGTGTATTCATTTCAATACTCCAGACGCCTACCCCTGCAGGTACACTGCTACCTGCGCATCCAACGAGCACAGTCAGTGCAAATGCCAACAATCCGCTTTTAATGTTCTTCATAATACTCACCTTGTTGTAGATTTTTAGACAGACTGTTTAACAATAGAAGCCTGAGGATAATTCCTTGGTTACAGCATCCTGCTGCTTTCAACCCCCAATCCCCCTTCTATGTGGAGTTGCCCCAATTGTGAAACCGTGGGCTTATTGTCCTGTTAATCGCGACTCAGTCAACCTTAAAAGCACACCCTTTGTGTTGCTGAACGGAAATAATCTGCATTTGAACCAAATGCCGCCTACCGGGTGACAACTGGCACCGTCGCTGACTCCCTGATGCTAATCAAATGGCGATGCAGGGCGAGTAAGTCTGCACAGTGAGCGCAGCGGAATCACTCAGCCCCAGGCCAACGTCAGAATTTCCGCCACATCCTCAGCAGTCTCTATTGTTCGAGGGTTGCGCCGCACAACACGCTGTTGGCTGGCGCGTGTGGCAATCTCGTCCAGCTGGTCCTGTTGCACCCCCACCGCAGCAAGCGTGCCTGGCAAACCCAGTGTAGAGACCAATTCTGCGACTGCTTCGCTGGCAGAAGCTCCAGGTCGCCCGAGAGCAGCGGCAATCTCTCCATCCAGCGCCCCAAGTTCCTCCTGATTCCACTTCAACACGGCGGGAAGCATCACACAGGACGTGTAGCCATGAGGCACACTACAGTAACTGCCCAGAATGTAGCCAATACCATGGCTGGCGCCATGAGCGACCGTTCCCAGTCCGCAACAGGCCAGCCATACCGCCTGTTGATTGAGGTTTCTGGCGTCCAGGTCATCAGGATTCTGCTGCACCCGGGGCAGTGACTCAGCGAACAGCCGCAGCGCATGCAGAAAATGCCCAGCCAGATAAGGATTGCAGTCAGATGAGCAGAGTCCTTCAACGGCATGATCCAGCGAGCGAATCGCAGTCGAGAGCCATAGCCATTCAGGTGTGAGGCACGCCAGTTCGGGGTCATAAATAATCACTTGCGGGCAGAGGCCAGGAGCGCGATAGCCCTCTTTGGCAGAGAGCTGGGGATTGAGAACACCTGCGTTATTGCTGAATTCTGCGCCTGACAAAGTGGTCGGCACCGTAATCTGACGAACAGGATAGTCAGCAGCTGGATGATTTACCGTACCGACCTTTGGTCCGGGCGTGCCTTCTGCAGTTTGCGCATAAGCCACCAGTTCATCCTCAGTCTGTACGTTCTGATCCAGTGCCAATTGCGCTGCCTTGCACGCATCAATCACCGAGCCACCGCCAATGGCGACGAGCACATCCGCCTCCAGACTGCGGGCCTGTTCGACGATTCTCATGACATCTGGCCTCGGTGTATGTGCACCGACACAATCACTCACCGCCACGAGCCTGTCACCCAGGGCTGTGCGCAGATCTGCAAACTCACTGGTCTTGGCAAAGAGGGAAGAAGACACAATGGCCAGAGCACGGCGATGCCCTCTCTGCTCCAGTTCGCGCCCCACTGTTGCGCAGTAACTCTTCCCACAATGCACTGCCTCGAGTGCTGTGTAGTGAAATTCAAAAGCTGACACTGCTTGTCTCTCCTCCCTGGTTCTCACCTTGCCAAGTCTCACCTTGCCAAGTCTCACCTTGTCTCGTATCGCTTGTTCTCGCCACTTTCATTGTGTTCATTGTGGGTTTTGGCCCTTGTACATGAATTCCCTCTCGAGAGGTGTCGATTGTCCCACAAACCGGGCAGCGATGAATCCACCCCGCCGCGAGATCGACGCCAGCCACAGTTTCCCATTCTTCCCATCCGAGCGTTACAATAGCCGAATAACGACTCATCAAGGGGGATCAAGATGGCCACATTGCAAATCAATGGTGTGGAATACACGCTGGATGTCGAACCAGAGATGCCATTGCTCTGGGCACTCAGAGACGAGCTCGGACTAACCGGCACCAAATTCGGTTGCGGCATTGCGTCCTGCGGCGCTTGCACAGTACATGTAAACGGCAACGCCGTGCGCAGCTGCGTGACTCCAGTCAGTGCTGTTGAAGGCCAACAGATCACGACTATCGAAGGTCTCGCCACAGCTCTGGGCAGCAGCTCCGCGACAAACACCGCACCACCGGAATTGTCGGCCGTGCAACAAGCCTGGATTGACCACCAGGTGCCACAATGTGGGTATTGCCAATCAGGCATGATCATGGCGGTCTCTTCCCTGTTGGCACGCAACCCCAATCCCAGCGACGAGGAGATCGACGCAGGCATCACCAATGTCTGTCGCTGCGGCTCCTATCCCCGAATTCGTAAAGCCATACGCGCACTGGCTAACGCCTAAGGAGGAATGAGCATGAAAATGAAAAGACGCCATTTCTTACTGGGCACCGCTGTAGCCGGCGGTGGCTTACTGATCGGCTATTCTGCTACTCGGCCAAGCAAGCATCGCCTGGCCAACAATCAATTGGGTGACAGCCAGGAACGCTTCCTGACCTCGTTTATTAGACTGTTCCCGGATAACAAGGTCACCATCTATGTGCCTCATTCCGAGATGGGCCAGGGTATTCATACCTCTCTAGCGATGATGGCTGCAGATGAGATGGATGTGGCCTGGGAAGATGTCAGCATCGAGCAGGCGCCTGCGACGGATATGTATGCCAATGGCGAGTTGGTCAAAGGCTTCGCCGGTGAATTTGGCCTACCCGGTTTTCTGACTGGCTTGGTGAATTTCTCTGCCAGCACGATCGCAGAGGTCATGAATCTGCAGATTACTGGCGGCTCGTCTTCCGTACGTTACACCGGAGAGTTTGCTATGCGCCCTGCAGGTGCTGGAGCGCGGCAAATGCTGGTACAGGCGGCGGCCGCTCAATGGGGTGTGGGTGCTGATGAACTCAGCACAGCGCTTGGCCATGTGCAGCACAATGCCAGTGGTCGCTCTGTGAGCTATGGCGAACTTGCCAGCGTTGCAGCGCAACTCGAGCCACCTGCCGAGGTGACACTCAAGGATCATTCCCAATTCACGATCATGGGCCGCCCGCTTTCAAGGGATGACATTCCTGCAAAGGTCGATGGCACTGCAAGCTACGGCATCGATGCCCACGACGACGAGATGCTCTATGCAGCAATCAAGCTGGCGCCGGTGTTTGGCACCAAGCCTGTCTCGGTAGACGCGACGCAAGCGCTGGCACAACGCGGCGTGCAAAGGGTGATCACACTGGAAGATTCCGTGGCCGTTGTTGCCGATAACTATTGGCGCGCCAAGCAGGCATTGGCACTGGTCAACGTCGAGTTCGAGGCGTCGGAAAACGATACTGTCTCGTCTGCTGATCTGTGGGCAGGGTTCGATGCCAACCTGGCCGCCGGCGACGCGTACATGGCCGAGGCGCCCACGCTGTGGGACGTCACCTTCCGCACCGCAGTGGCCCAGGCCGAGCTCGAGGACCGCGAGGTCGCGGGCGCCTACTACCGCTACCCGTTCTTCACCGAAGACGGCGAAAAGATCTACATCGAGACCACCCGCCCGGAACTGCTGGCCGCGTGCGCCGCCCTCGTGGCGAATCCCGACGACGAGCGGTACCAGCCGCTGTTCGGCAAGAAGGTCACCTCTCCCCTGTTCGGCGTCGAGGTGGAGGTCAAGGCCCACCCGCTCGCGAAGGCGGACAAGGGCTCCGGCATCGCGATGGTCTGCACCTTCGGCGACCTGACCGACGTCACCTGGTGGCGTGAACTGCAGCTGCCCACCCGCGCCATCGTGGGCCGCGACGGCAGGATCATCGGCGAAACGCCGGAGTGGATCACGTCCGAGGAAGGCCGGGCCGCGTTCGCTGCGATCGCCGGCAAGACCGTGTTCAGCGCCAAGGAAGGCGTGGTGGAACTGCTCGCCGCCGCGGACCTGCTCGACGGCGAACCGAAGAAGATCATGCACCCGGTCAACTTCTTCGAAAAGGGCGACAAGCCCCTCGAGGTCGTCACCTCGCGCCAGTGGTACATCCGCAACGGCGGCCGGGACGAGGAGCGCCGCGAACGCCTGATCGGCCGCGGCAACGAGATCGAGTTCCACCCCTCCTTCATGCGCTCCCGCTACGAGAACTGGATCACCGGCCTGAACGGCGACTGGCTGGTTTCCCGCCAGCGCTTCTTCGGCGTGCCGGTGCCGGTCTGGTACCCGCTGGACGCCGACGGCAACCCGGACTACGACGCGCCCATCCTGCCCGAGGACGCGCAGCTTCCGGTGGACCCCGCCGCGGACGCGGCCCCGGGCTACGAGGAAGCCCAGCGCGATGTGCCGGGCGGCTTCACCGGCGACGCCGACGTCCTCGATACTTGGGCCACCTCCTCGCTGACCCCGCAGATCGTGGGCGGCTGGAGCACCGACGAGGCTCTCTTCGCCAAGGTCTTCCCGTTCGACGTGCGCCCCCAGGCCCACGACATCATCCGGACCTGGCTGTTCTCCACCGCGGTCCGCGCCGACGCCCTGCAGGACGTCGCACCGTGGAAGCACGCTGCCATCTCCGGCTGGATCCTGGACCCGGACCGCAAGAAGATGTCCAAGTCCAAGGGCAACGTGATCGTCCCGACCGACGTGCTCAACGAGTACGGCTCCGACGCGGTCCGCTACTGGGCGGCCTCGGCCAAGCTCGGCGCGGACACCGCCTACGAGATCGCGCAGATGAAGATCGGCCGGCGCCTGGCCATCAAGCTGCTGAACGCCTCCAAGTTCGTGCTGAACCTCGGTGCTACCGAGGACTCGGTGGTCTCCACCGACCTCTCGGTGCTGACCAACCCGCTGGACCGTGCCGTGCTCGCACAGCTCTCCGACGTGGTCCAGCAGGCCACCAAGGCGTTCGAGAACTACGACTACGCCCGGGCGCTGCAGATCACCGAGAGCTTCTTCTGGCACTTCACCGACGACTACGTGGAACTGATCAAGGACCGCGCCTACGGTGCCGCCGGAGAGGCCCAGCAGGCCTCCGTACTGGCCGCGCTGGCGACCAGCCTGGACACCCTGCTGCGGCTCTTCGCGCCGTTCCTGCCGTTCGCCACGGAGGAGGTCTGGGGCTGGTGGCGCACCGGCTCAGTGCACCGTGCGCAGTGGCCCGCCGCCGTGGAGATCGACGGCGACACCACCTTGCTCGCCACGGTGGGCGCGGCGCTGGGCGGCATCCGCAAGGCCAAGTCCGAGGCCAAGGTCAAGCAGCGCACCGAGGTGCTCTCCGCGACCATTACGGCATCCGAGTCCCTGACGGCGCAGCTGAAGGCCGGCCTGGGCGACCTCAAGGCCGCGGCCAACGCCCGTGAGCTGGCCCTGGTGGCCGGCGAGGGCGAACTGACCGTGGGCGACGTCGTCCTGGCCCCGGCGGAGGAGCCCGCCCAGGCGTAGCGCCAGCGAGAAACCACGAAGAGGGCCCCGTGCCCGGCTCACGCCGGGCACGGGGCCCTCTTTGCTTGGTCTCTCGGGCTTAGATTTCCGAGGAGGTCTCGAAGTGTGTCAGGACCGGCGGGGCGGCCAGCAGGGCACCGAGGCCGCTTGCGCCCTCCTCGGTGGCCCGCCACGCCCGGTAGGCCGCGTCCTGCTCCATGGAGGCCCAGCGTTCGACGACGAGGACGTGCGCGGGATTTCCCTTGTCGACCAGGACGTCGACGCCCAGGCAGCCGTCGAAGGCGCGGGTGTCCGAGAGAATGCCGCGGAGAACGGCCGGCGCCGTGGGCAGGGATTCAGTTTTGAGGGTCAGGTCGAGATGGGCTGTAACGGGCATGGCGCTCCGATGTTCGCAGGTGGGCTCAGGGCCGGGGTGGACACAGCGCACAACAGCGGCGCCGCCCCCCTTGTTCCTTCGAGCCCGCGCCCGCCCCGCCGGGGTGTCAGGGAGTGGTCCCCCGGAGCCGCCGTTCCGCTTCGCCGATTGCCCAGGCTGCGTTGACCAGCCCAATGTGGCTGAACGCCTGCGGAAAGTTGCCCAACAGTTCCCGGCTGTCCGGTGCCACCTCCTCGGCCATCAACCCCAGCCCGGTGGCAAAGCCGGCAGCCCGCTCGAATACGGCTCGGGCCCGGTCCGTCAGTCCGGCCAGGGCGAGGGCGTGCGCGAGCCAGAATGTGCACAGCAGGAACGCGCCCTCCTCCCCTGCCAGCCCGTCGTCGCCGTGGTACCGGTAGACCAGCCCGCGGGCGTCGGTGAGCCGCTGTTCGATGGCCTCGACCGTGGCGAGGAAGCGCGGGTCTGCGGCCGGAAGGAAACCGACAATCGCGAGCATGAGGGCCGAGGCGTCGAGGCGCTCGGTCCCGTACGCCTGGGTGTACGCCCCTGCGGCGTCGCTCCAGCCGTCGGCGCGGATGGACCCGGCGATCGCGTCCCGGGCCAGCGTCCAGCGCGGTACCCGGTCCCCGGCCTGCAGCACGCCGGCGAGGGTGATGGCACGGTCAACCGCCACCCAGCACATCAGCTTGGAGTACAGGTAGTGCTGCGGTTCGCCGCGGACCTCCCAGATCCCTTGGTCCTTGTTCTGCCAGCGGGCCACGGCGGCTTCGGCGGCGTCCGCCAGGAAGCTAAGGGTCTCCGGTGCCAGCTCGGCCAGGAATTCCGGCATCGTCGCGGCAGCATCCAGCAGTTCGCCATAGACATCGAGTTGCCGCTGGTTCCAGGCGCCGTTCCCGACGCGTACCGGGGCACTGGACCGCCAGCCGGGGAGGTGGTCCAGCACCCGTTCGGGCAGGTCCCGCTCACCGCCGATCCCGTACATGATCTGCAGTTCCTCACCGCCGGCGAGCTGGCGGGCGGCGGCGGTCGCGAGGAACTGGAAGAACTTGCCCGCCTCATCCGGGCAGGCAGCCACCCACAGCGCCTGCAGGGTCATGCTGGCGTCCCGGACCCAGGTGTACCGGTAGTCCCAGTTGCGGGTGCCGCCGGCGACCTCAGGCAACGAGGTGGTGGGGGCAGCCACGATCGCGCCGCTCGGGTAATAGCTAAGGGCCTGCAGGACACGCCCGCTGCCCGAAACGAGGTCCTGCCACGGGCCGCGGTAGTTCTGGTGGATTCCGGACCAACTGGCCCAGCCGTCGAGGGTGTCGGTGAGCCGGTGGGCCAGCTCCTGCTGGCTCCAGAACACTGGCGCCTCGCCCCGGCCGCGCTGGCGGTGCAGGGCGAACCCGACAGTATCACCGGCGGTTAGGTGCAGGACGGCCCGGGCGGTGCCTCCCTCGAATTTGAAGGGCACCGCCGAGGACAAGGAAAACGCCTCGCTGCCGGCCCGGACCAGGACACCGCCGTCCACGCTGCGCAACTCCGGAAGGATTGCGCCGTAGCCCGGCCGCGGCGCGAAGCTAACCTCGACGTCCACGGTCCCCCGGGTACAGGAAACCTGGCGCAGCAGGGTCCCCGGCGAATCCTGTCCGAGGTCGTGGCCGCGCCGGCCGGAGCCGAGGACGAGGGCGTCGCTGACGGTAATTTGCCCCTGGGCGGTGGTGTGGAGCGACTCCAGCACCATGGACGGGCCCACGTACCTCCGCGTGGTCGCGTGGGGTGCCGCGGGGCGGATGGACCAGTGGCCGGCGTCCTCGCCCAGCAGCCGGCCGAAGACCGAAGGGCTATCGAAGCGGGGGAAGCAGAGCCAGTCCACGGAGCCCGCCTCGCTGACCAGTGCGGCGGACCAGCAGTCGGAGAGCAGCGCGTAATTCGCGATGGGCTCAGTGCTCACGGCTCACCACCCCCGCGCTTCTGGCTGCAGCTTCTTTGGACGGAACTGGTTTTGGACTGCAGCGTTTTTGGGATGCCGCGTTTTTAGACTGCAGCGTTTTTGGGCAAAGGGGAAGCCCCATCAGCTTTTTGCGGTTGGTGGGGCTTCGACTTTTCGATCACCACGTGACGTCTTAGGTAATCTGGCGGGATCCTAGGAGTTTCAGGTCTTCCTACCTCGTCACTGGTAGCCATCATCTGACTTTGCCGAAGGCTGCGTCGGATGAGTGTCACTGAATCTTTGGTTCCTGCGTCCCACTTCTTTCGAAGTGGGTAAGTTCTATTGTTCTCCCGCGGTTCAGGATGCACAAGGGCCCCGGAAAAACTACATGGGAGTAGTTCGTCCGGGGCCCTCAGCGCGTCCGGCCACGCCGGCTTACTAGCTGAAAACAGGGCTCTCGGTGCGGCTGCGCTTCAGTTCGAAGAAGTACGGGAACGAGGCCAGGGCCACGGTGGCGTCCCAGAGTTTGCCGGCGTCCTCGCCGCGCGGGATGCGGGTCAGGACGGGGCCGAAGAACGCCGTGCCGTTGAACGCGACCACGGGGGTGCCGACGTCCTGGCCGACCAGCGAGATGCCATCCTCGTGGCTGGAACGCAGCTGGGCGTCGAACTCATCGGACTCGCCGGCGGCGGCGAGCTCGGCCGGCAGGCCTGCCTCGGCCAGCGACTTGGCGATGACCTCCGCGATGTCCTTGTTGCCTTCATTGTGGATCTTGGTGCCCATGGCGTCGTAGAGCGGCTTGATGTACTCCGCACCGTGCTTCTCCGCGGCGGCCACAATCACCCGGACCGGGGCCCAGGCCTTGGACAGGAACTCCTTGTAGTCGGCCGGCAGCTCGTCCCGACCCTCGTTCAGGACGGCCAGGCTCATGACGTGCCACTCGGTCTTGATGTCGCGGACATCTTCCACCTCGGAGATCCAGCGCGACGTCACCCAGGCGAAGGGGCACATGGGGTCAAACCAAAAGTCAGCTTTGTTCATCGTGTTCTCAGGCACAGAAGTTCTCCTTAGGAAGTCAATCGGGAGGCTGCACCGCGGCGTGCCGGCAAACGTCGCCTCGGACGGCGCGGAGCATCGGTTAGGCATAGCGACGCTGCCGGAGGATTTATTCCGGCAGCGTCGGAGTTCGTGGCGCGGGGCGGATCAGGCGGACTTACGCCGCTTGACGTCGTGGGCGATCAGCGTCGGCGCGGCCTTCTTGGCCACAACGTCCTGGGTGATGACCACGCTGGCGACATCCTCGCGGCTCGGCAGGTCGAACATCACCGGCAGCAGGACTTCCTCCATGATGGCGCGGAGTCCTCGGGCTCCGGTGCCGCGCTCCAGCGCCTGGCGCATGGGTTCGGACAAATCCGCGACCTCGGCGCCGAGCTTCACCGCCAGGCATTTGCCCCAGTCGCCGGCGGTCTGGTTCTCGATCCATTGTTGCCAGTAACCGTCCAGTTTCTGAGCCTCGGACAGGTCCGTGCGATTGAACAACGCGTTCATGCCGTGCACATAGGTTTCGAAATAGCCGTCCAGCAATGCCACCCCAAACGCATCTTTCGAACCGAAGTAATGATAGAAAGAGCCCTTCGGAACGTGCGCACTTTGAAGCACTTCGTTAAGCCCGACAGCGGAAAAGCCTTTCTGGCTGACGAGCAACTTGGCGACATCAAGAATGGTCTGCCTTACGTTTTTGACTTGGGCACTGCTCATGAACTTTCCTTCTCAGTAGACCAGTCGTCTAATGCGTTGAAGCGGATAGTAGGAGCCGTGCCAGTCATCCACAATGTCGAATCCGCAAGGATTCCGGACATCGACCGGTTGCCGCCCTCAAGAGCGTTGCCAACCCGGCCCCTGCCCCTGACA
>ENA-OWNT01005275-OWNT01005275.1-seawater-metagenome-genome-assembly--contig:-NODE-5275-length-10747-cov-4.232240_pt1 | contig 10747 bp, 13 predicted proteins | sample MGYA00238136_ERZ651165 | MGnify/ENA primary metagenome ERZ651165 (study PRJEB26861, sample SAMN08777766) | seawater metagenome | isolation source: coastal seawater | place: USA: Florida | collected...
ATTAACGACGAATGAACGACGAATGAACGACGAATGAACGACGAACGACGAACGACGAATGAACGACGAACGACGAATTAACGACGAACGACGAATTAACGACGAATGAACGACGAACGACGAACGACGATAATGACAACGAACGCACGACAACGAATAATCAACGGCAACGACGACGACACCGACAAATAATGAAATGTCATGAAGTCATGAAGCTGACGAAGATAAAGAGGTAGTGAGGGTAGTGACGACGATGGAGGAACTGTTCGACTTGTGTACATCGGGTTGGAGTGTGTACTTGTGAGCGGTCTGTCGATGCTCTCTTTGCAGTCCAAAAGTCCTGTGCTGTTGTTTTTGGTTCTTGGTTTTTTCTGCCTTCCGGCTTTGGTCCTGGTGTTGCTTTTGTTGTTTGCGGGGTGGTGGTTGCTTTCGTTGGTTGGTTGTCGGGCTCGAGCATTGGTCAGGTCTCTTTCGTTCTTTTGGATAACGTTACGTCATCATGTCGGAATACAACACCCGCGCTGGATGGAAAGATAGCGAGCCGCCGTTTCCTGCAACGAGTACGTGCATTCTTACCATGTCCTCACCGCGTTACTTTCTGTGTCTCACAGCAACGTGTTCGCATTCCTGTGTAGATCCTTCTCCTGGATGGGGAGACGCTTTGACAAATTTTAACGTTAAGGATATTGCCATCGTCGGTGCATCCACGGCGTTTGCCGGAACCGCAGCCTTCTTCGGCTCCACGACGCATGCCCTCCGCGGTCCTACGGCCCGGGTTGCAATGGTGGTTGGTGCTTCTGCAGGTCAGTTTTCTTGTCGGCGTCGACCGCTCCAGCGCCTCGTGTTGTTGTTCGTGCAATTCTCATCATTGTGTGCTTCCGTTCCATGGCCTAGGCTTCCTCATCGCTTGCCAGAACTCTTGGGGTCGTCTCATGGGTTACAAAGAATGAACTCTTATTGACCGTTTATTTTAATTTTTAGTTTAGTGTGAAAAACGTCGCGCAGAAAGCAACCCGTTGTTATTTGTGCTCTGTCGACTATTTCTTGAAGTGACTCGGCCCGCGCACGACGGACGGTCCAAAACGGCCGGCTTTTGTGATCGCGATTGCAGCTTTTTGCAACCCAGAGAATTCCTTCAATATTATGCTCCCGTTGCTCTTGCCACGTGGGGCAGTTCCAGCGGGCGCCCACTTCATGCCCTGGAACTCGGGAAGGACAGAATACATGCGTTTTTCGCGCGCAATGATGTTCCGGGACACCGGCTGAGGCTCCACGTTTTTCGGGTACGGAGAGAACGTCGCCTGTGTAAAATCCAGAGGTGAGTCGCAAAGCTACGCTCGACTAGCTGTGCACACAAGCAGGCATCGACAAACTCTCGAACCTTGGGGTCGACAAGACTATTTCCACCAGCTTTTCCTGCCCGAGACGGCACCCACGCCGGGAACTCGTTCTTTTTGCCTTGTTGGGCTTGCTCGATAGCAGCTCGCATAAAACCCAACCGTTGTCGCTCAGCACCACGCATCCCGGCGCCGTGCCCGATGTCTTCGATTTCTTGCTCAGACCTGGATATCACATCGCCGGGTTTGAACAGTCCTGCTTCTGCGAGGTCATCCTGTTACGTGGCACAGAACAAGGTGAAACAAAACGGCTTGTTTTGTGGTGACGGAACACAATGGGCGTGAACAAACCTTGAATCGAATAAGTCTATACTGCGTCAACCAATTCGCCCAAGTCAACTTTTTCGGCTTTGCACGAGCTTTGGCTAGCTCGTCCAATCGGTGTCGGATACCTTCGTCAAGTCCATACAACTCGGAATCTTTTCCGAATGTGCCATGAGTGACTATTGAGCTGTTGGGGTTTCGGAGCGGCACAGCCACCCAACTTTTGCTCCCATGCACTTCTCTCTGTTTCTCCGCCCGAGCCTCTTCGCGGGCTCGTTCAGCCTCGTGCTTCAGTTCGTATGGGTCTGATTCGTAAGTTGGGTTCTTACCTCCAATCAGTTGACCAGATACGCCATAGCCACCTTTGGGGAGGCTGGGCACTTTCATATTTGGAGGAGGGAGCGGTTTGTGAAGTTGCGCCAGCCGCTCCTCCTCAAGTTCTTGTTTTACCCTCTCAAAGTCAGCTTTTTCGGATTTGGAGTCTATTTCCTGCAAGAACACCGGTTGATCAAACTGCGTCGGCTTCTTGTATCCGCCTTGGGTCCGAAACGCACGACGGTGTTGGGGCGCAAGTTTAAGGCACCGGTCACGTTGCTTGTGCTTCATTTCCATTCTAATCTTGAGTGGGTCCTTGTACGGGATGCCCGTGTACAGCGACTTGAATTGGTCAAACCCTTGACCTGGCAGCTTACGGGATCGAGGGGCCTTGAAAGACGGCCCGGAGGATTGACGAGAGAACATTCTCTGGATCTTGGCCGGGTCCACATACGGATCTGGCTGGTATGCCACAACAGAAGTGAAATACCCTTCGCTGTTGCGCGGTCCTGGTCGCCCGACAGCGGCTTTGGCGTACTTTGAGTGCTGCTTCTTTTGCCATTTTTCTCCCTTGACTGGATTTGGCTCGCCAAGCTCCTTCATTCGTTTCGACATCGGCATCGTGGCGTTGAAGACGAGGCCAGCGCAGACCGCTCACTTGCACGCGCCACTTCACATCGTATCGAACCCACGCAACAAAGTGAGAGCCAGATGGAGAAAGAACAAAACAATTGTTTGCTATCGACAATTTTACACTCGAGAATAGGAATACCACTGCTCGCATACGCCGCTACTGCTGCGGCTGAATGACCGCGGTTTCGTCGATGGTAAATGGTGCATTTCTCCGCGCACCGTTCGCCAGGCATCAATCTCTGTCTCTATGCGTCTATCTGCCTCCCTCTCTTTCAATCTCTTCTTCCTGCCTGCTTCAAGGACCAATCCGATGAGCAGTAGAGACGCCTAAAAACTAACAGACGCAGCAAAACAAAAAGACGGCCAGCTCACAAACCACAGCGAGGTCACCACCCCTCGACTCACCGACCGATGCACCACCACCACCACCACCACCACCACCAGGAGGAGGGCAGCAAGCAAACAAGCAAAAGCAAGCAAATAAAACGAAGACTCGCCACAACGCAACGAAGGCCGCAAGACGACGACGATGACGACGACGTCGTTCGTTCGTTGTCTGTATTCTTCGCTTCGTCAACGCAACGCCGCGTAACGTCTGTTCTCTCTCGCCCTCACTGATCCCACAGTTAGTCACTACTGACTCACAATCACTCACTCACTCACCCACAGTCGTCACGCACTCACTCACTGACAGTCGATAGTAGTGACATAGCCTGTAAGAACTGTGTAGGATGGTGTGGCATGGCATGCTGCCTGGCATGCTGCATGAATGCATGCTGCTGCTGCTTCCTGATGGTGATGGTGATGGTGATGAATGCTGGCGATGACGATGAATGCTGACGATGACGATGACGATGGAATGACGGTGGTGATGGTGGTGGTGGCGGTTACGACGACGATGATGATGCTGATCTGTGGTGTTGGTTGTGGTGTGTTGTGGTGAGGCGGAGGAGGAGAAGAAGAATGATGATCATGACAATGGCGCCGACATTGAATGATGAATGAGGACAAAAAAGTAGCGAACGGTGCAAAGTTATGGTCAGGAGCGGCTCCTCAGAATATTAATGCTGCAGAGGCAACTCAATGGGTTTCGCCGTGTACAGAAGTGCGGAATCGCCGAGTTCTTGAGTGGCACGGAGCGCGAAATCTGCGCGGGAGCTAGGCTTGATGTGCAAGTTTTTCTCAACGATCATGCACGGCAGCTGAATCTGCCTTCCATTCACCAACTCGCTCAAACCCTCGCCACCATACGACACCAAAGGAGAAATTTCAACGTCAAGGTCGTCGTTTTCGGACTGAAAACAGCGCACACCAAGACCGTAACAACGCATGAGCTTGAAAAACAGGGAAGCATGGTCACTTCAAGCAGTACAAACCGCGTCGTTGCCGTCCCGATCCACCAGTTCTGCTCCATTGCGGAGAAGCCATTGCTTTTGCGCGTTGCTCATCTAGGTTACATCACACATGTCAGCACCGTCGACATAAAAACAAATATAGCGCCGCAGTTGTCACCCACAGCAGTGTCTTGTCGCACCTGTTTCAGTGACGCTATTGGGCTATCGTTGTTAAGTGACCCATCATCGGCAATGCTCTTGTTCTTGATCGGAGCAAACTCTTCCTCTCTTTGAACTTCGAACACGCCGAAGCTTTCTCCTGCCAGCTTGAAAACGTCAAAAATGAATGTCTCCAACTTGACGCCATTGATCTCAGTTGGGGTGACCTTCGTTTCTGTTTCTTCATCCCAATACGGGATTTTTTTGCGCGCGATGTGGTAATGAAGCGCCTTGGACAAATTTTGCGGGTGGCATTCGTTGCGCAGGAAATCGAGTGAGTAATAATGGATGCACACGCTTCCGGAGCTGAACACAAGTTTGCCGTGCTCGTCACGTTCGTCTCTAACTTTCTCATCAATGTCACTGTACTCCACGACCTCGTAACATCCGTTGCGTTTCCCTTGGATGCCCACCTTTTCGTCAGCCGTGCGCTTTTCGGTAACCTTGTTGCCGGCCTTGAATCCGCCGTTGATGCAAAAGCCGAGGAACAGAGGGTCTGCGATCTTGCACACGCAGTTATCAATTGCGTTGGTGAACAGATATTTCACATTCTTGTGTTCCATGTCTGCAATCATCCCGCTATTGTGCAACGCGGCGTAGATTCCGCCATTGCCATCAGGCGCAGTCGCCACCTCGGACGGAGAGTTCATGATGAACTTGGTCCCGTCATTTGCAATACAAGGCAGAGTGCCCTGTTGGAACAAATGCACTTGAGTCGGAGCGAGCCCATAAAATTGATTCTCAAGCAGGTTCTTTTCCGTGGCATTGTGCGTTTGCGGCGAAGTCATAATGTACCACTGGATTATCGCATTCGTGGCCCCGGTCTCCGCGGCGGCAAGAGCTTGCAAGCGCAATATGCGTTGGGCTTGAAGGCAAAAGAGGGTCTTCCCCGAAGGGAGCCACGCGTCAAGCAGTTCTTGGTTGTCGCCAGGAAAGCATCCTTTCGGTTGAGAAAACCCGAGACGAGTTCCTTGGCCGCCGGCCAGCAAGATGACACCAACTTCCCCATTGCCAATAGCTTTGAGGGCTGTGCTGTTCCAATTTTGGCGGTCTTCGCTGCTGGACAGGTCCAACCGAGTTGGTGTGCACGCTTCGATGCCACCAGTCATTTCATCCTTGGAGGTCGCAGTGGTGCGCGCATAGCGTTCCAGCACTGCCTGTGGATCGATGTTGCGCAACTGGTTCACAAGAGAGCTTTGTTCTTGCTTTGACAACGAATCGAAATGCCTGCGGAACAGTACACGAGTTGCGTTTTCCAAAACAATGAGACGATGCTCGCGACAACGGCACATGAACAAAACGCAAAGCAACATTGGGACGAACCGGAACACGTGCTCTTGCTGGGCGGCAGCGTACTTATTACGCAATGCGCCAAGTTCGTCTTGCGACACGTGCCCGCCCTTTCGTCCAGCAGATGACGAAGATCCTTTTGGCAAACACTCCTTAATACGCGTGAAGCAGTCGGGCTTTTTCTTTGCCCCTGAGAACACGCTGCTGCCATCTTCTGGCAGAGTGTGGTTTTTCTTACTCGATGACTGTCCCATCTCGGCAACGATGTGCCCAGAGCTGGAGCGTGTCTCGCGGGCAAGACGTGGTCAGTGATTTCAAACTGCAGAAACTGAAAGAAACCCACCTTTGAACGACGAAGTCACCGCTAAATTTTCAAAATCCGGTCCAAATTCCACCACTCCATCCAAGTCACACTTGGCACACACACGGCCGGCCGGCATTCATTGATTGCATGCGCGACGTTTGCATTTCGTCAGTGCACCCCCACTCCCTGGCGTCGTTGTGTCGTCGTCGCGTAAACAGCACTCGCGGACGACGTTTGAGTCACACAGTAGATGTACCCAACGATGAGTCAGGCAAGTAGGGTGGAGGGGGGGGGGGACGCACGTGCCAACTATCATAACTAACTGAGTCATGGTGTCGTCGTTCGTCGTTCGTCGTTCGTCGTTCGTCGTTCGTTGTCGTTGTCGTTGTTGTTGTCGTAAAAGTTATCAAAGCAATGAATAGACTACTACCACGCACTCACTCACTCACGCCGAAACGCGATGAGGACGACGCGCAGTGAGACCCCCATGACTCCCATTCAGCGGCCACACCGTCACTCCCTTCACCATTCTGCGGGTTGGTTTGTTGGTTTCACCCTTGCCTCGGCGGAGACCACGGCAGCGTGTATGGTATGGCATACATCATCAATCAGGTCTGGTCGTTGTTGTTGTCGTCGTCCTTTGTGCCTTTGCGTTTGCGTTGGCTGTTTGTTTGTTGCTTCGTGCCGTCTTGGTTGTTTTTCGCGTTTTGCTTCCGCGGTTGGTCGTGGTGCTGTTATTGGATTTTTCGTTGTCGTTGTCGCTGTCCACAGCTGATTGTCGCTGCGTGGTCTTCGTTGTTGCTGTCGTGCTGCTCGTCGACGACGTCTGTGAGTGAGTGACAGACGCTGCCCACTGCTGCCTTGGTCGCAGTCGTTCGCCTCCAGCTCACACAAATCAGTCATTTCCGCACTTTTTATTTCAATTTTTAGTTGTGCGCGACAGCACTGTTGTGCGTGTTGTTTGGTTTTGGTTTGAGTATGATTGATACCCCCACCCCACCCACTACATAGCACCCCAGTACTTTTAGTATGTGATGTAGTACTCGGTACAATGAAACACAGTCAAAACAAACTGCGCAGCTCATCAGCTCTTCATGAAACCTGGAAACCTGGAAACCTGCAAATCGCTATCGCAGTCCACTCGTTCACTGTCAGCTCCCTCGCGCAGTCCGTGCTCGATTCTCATTTCCTCATTTCGTGAATTCGTGATTTCGTGAAATCGTGAAATCTGAAATCTGTGAAAAGAAATCTCGGTTGTGGGACGCTGTGAATTTGTGCATTTGTCAATTCGTGGCACAGAGTCACACTCAGAAAAGCGAAAGCGCAAAATGCAAAATACAAATGCAAAAATGCAAAAAATCAAAAAATGCAAAAATGCAAAAATGCAAAATGTCAAAATGTCAAATGTCAAATGCAAAATGTCAGAATCTGTGGCTGTGGGTCTGTGGGCACAGCTGGAGGGCCTCACACTCTCACACTCTCACAAGAGTCAGTGGGCAGGGAGGGCTGCCATTGCCCTCACTCACTCACTGCCCACTCCCTCACCCTCTCACTCACCCACCCACTCACTCACTCACCCACTTCACACACACACACACACACACACTTGCTCACTCACTCCACCCACACACAGCCCAGCTCACAGCGCGGACCAACTCCGCTCAGCCCTCTCAGCCGTCACAGTGTCGCAGTGTCGCACTCACTGTGGCAATGAGTTGGCGAGTTGACGACGGCGAACGATTACGAATTACGAAGCGACGACGACGATTGTGACATTGTGACGACGACTTGCGACGACTAACCTGTGACTTGTGATGGCCCGCTGGTCACCAGTGTCACGAGTGTCACCAGTGAGACACAGGTGCACTGAGTTTTGGCGACACACGTTTTGTTCGAAGATTGCTGGAGTCCATGACGTAGTCTTGAATGGGACTGGCAGGAGGAGAGGTTGCAAAGCCGACAGAAAGGAAGATGTAAGGGGGTTCTGCCTTGAGGCTCTCAGGTCCGGCTTGCTTGACCAACCCCCCGCCACAAATTTCAAAACAACCAAATTTGTGCCCAAAAGTGAGCTGATATTTACTGCAAGTAGCACTCCGCATTGCACCGGCCCAGGCCGTCGGTCCTCCAAGTCTTGATCCACATAACTTCGGGCGTCAGAGAAACATGGCAACCGAGGTGTCGGGTCCATGGACAAAGGTGTTCAGCGCCGAACACAAAACGTATTACTACTACAACAGCCAAACACAGCAGAGCACGTGGACGCAGCCTGCAGACTGGAACCCACAGCCTGTCGGTGCGGCGTATGGTGCTCAAGGTGGAGCTGCTGCCGGTGGGGCAAGTAACGGCAGCCCTAAATGCTTCGTTGGAGGGCTGTCATTCGACACCGACGAACGATCGCTTGGCCAACTGTGTTCCCAAGTTGGCAGAGTCGTTGAGGTCCACATTCCGAAAGATCGCGACTCCGGAAGATCGAAGGGCTTCGGATTTGTCACTTTTTCTTCTGCCGCAGAAGCCAGCAGGGCCATTTCCGAGTTGAACAACCAAACACTGGATGGGCGGTCGATTCGTTTCGACACGGCCGACAAGAAGGGATCATCTGCTTCGAACCGCGATTCACCACGCTCTTATCGGGCTAATGACAGTCCCCATGCGAACGAGAGCGGGCGAAGGCGGTCGCGGAGCCGCTCCCGAGATAGGGACGAACGACAATCGTCAAGTCGTTCTGATCTGCAAGACATTCGGGGCAAAGCAGCCGAAGACAAGGGCTTTTCTCAGAAAACTTTCGAGGGATCAAGTTCCATCTACGTATGCGGATTGCCGGATGGTATCACAATGGACGCTGTGGTCAAAGCGTAAGTTTGCAGAGAATTGCTCTGTGTCCTGGTGTCCGAGTCAGCTCACCTTGGTTTCTGTCTGGGCCGTTCAGATTTTCGGTAATCGGAGTCATCAAGCAGAAGAAGGTAGGGAAAAATCGCTGGGATCTGGCGCCGAAGGTGAAGTTGCAGAAAGGCTCGGCAGTCATATTCTACGAGGACCCATCGTCAGCCGCTGCAGCCCCGAAATTTTTCCACAACGAGGAGGTTGATTTTGGCACCTTTGGCAGCCACAAGGTTACTTGTGAGGTTAATGCAAAGCAGGCTGCTCCTCCACCGTCAGCAGACGGCGGTTATGGCGGACGCGGTGGACGTGGTGGATACCGAGGTGGAGGTGGAGGCGGCGGTTACCGAGGCGGTGGTGGAGGTGGCGGAGGCGGCCGTGGTAACGTCCGTCCGGGCGATTGGCCCTGTCCAAGTTGCAACGCCAACAATTTCGCCTCGAAGACAGCTTGCTTTAAGTGCAGAACACCCAAACCGTCCGGCGGCAGTCGAGGTGGTGGCGGTGGTTACGATCGGCGGCGGTATTAACTTTTCAAAACAACAAACTCTCTCATGCGCCCACAGTATGATTAATTTGGAACGTGGTGTTGAATTTTACAAAAAGAAATAATAAATACAGTACACGTTGAGGGCTTTTTAAAAGCACCTCATGGTGGCATCCGCTTTGAAGCGAATGCCCAATTCAGTCGACCTGTTTCAACACCGATCACGTCACAGACGTGCTTGTTGGACCAGGTGTCATATACAACGTTTCCAAAACCTGAAAGGAAAACTAAAAAAAAAAAACGCAGTCCTGCGGACCTCGTCACAGCGTGACGCGTGGCACTCCACGGACTGCGCGACAGAATTGGCGCTTAATATCTGGGTCCACGCGTTTGTTGTGTCTGACTACGCTTGTAGTTGTGGTGCCCTGTCCGATTGTGCGCTCCGTAACGGTTGTTGTTGTGGCTCCCTTGCATTGGTCTTGTGTAGTTGTACTTCTGGTTTGGTGGATTGCCGTGCGCATAGCGACGGGTGTTCGGTGGCCTTCTGTTGTGGTGGGGTACTGTTCCAAAAGTTTCGCGGTTGAGAGCCTTTTCATTCTGGCGACGCATACGAGCTTGCACTGGCGCGGTGGCAGCCTGGGCGACTCTGAGAGTTGTGCTAGAACCAAGGTTGTCGAAGAAGTTGTCGGGGTCGTACTTTGGACCTTCATCTACGGCATTGGACTGTTGCAGCAATTTTTCCTTCTCCCTTTCCAAAGCTGCGGATGTTTCGGCAATGTCTATCTGTGCGTCGATGGCACTAACTGAGGGGCCCCGACCACCGGCGCGGGATGCGTAGCTCCCTGTTGCAGGTCTACGTGACTGCTTTTCGTCTGCTTTCCATCGATGGTTCAAGCGAGTGGGGTGGAAGCGTCCGCCAGCTGTACGCGAAGCCCAATCCTCAGTGGTGGAGGGGGCTTTGACCGCAATGTTGGGGTCCTTGGGCTCCGGCAATTTCGGAGGTTTCGATCCTGCAGGTTTTGATGCGGCCGGCTTCCCCTTCTGGCTTTCCTGGGCCTTCTTCTTGCGGTTTGCAGCGGCAGCCTTTTTGGCTGAAGACTTTGACTTCGGCTGAGCCGCACCAGCGGCAGGTGCAGCTGCCTCCTCGTGAGCCAGAATTGCCGGATCCTTGAAGTCGGAGTCTCCTTCCGGTACTGGTTGTTGGACGTTCAAGTCCTTAATATCTTGGCCACGGAACACGATGAGCTTGAAAGGCGTTGGTTTGGGCTTAATGAACAAGTCCGAACGACGGCCTTCGGTGCCGAAGGACCGCACATTGACGAGAGATACGGTCTGCTGCTCCTTGTCAATTTCATGCAGAGTTCCTTCATAGCGAATTTCACTCTGAGAAATCAGACTGATTTTCGATCCAACGTAAGGAAGACCTGCCATCTTGACGGGTTAACTTCGTGCACAGACGCCGAGATCTAACGGCCTGAGCGCTAACACTGATGCGAGAGCGTGAAGAGTACAAAGGTCACAAGTGCGGAAATGCTCGATTGCAAATTGAAACTGGAATGTGAAAAACGCTGGGGTTCAAACAAAAGTTCAGCGATGAAAAGTATCGAAAACAATTGATCGAAATTTGGAA
>ENA-OWNT01005276-OWNT01005276.1-seawater-metagenome-genome-assembly--contig:-NODE-5276-length-10747-cov-3.486785_pt1 | contig 10747 bp, 11 predicted proteins | sample MGYA00238136_ERZ651165 | MGnify/ENA primary metagenome ERZ651165 (study PRJEB26861, sample SAMN08777766) | seawater metagenome | isolation source: coastal seawater | place: USA: Florida | collected...
TGCCGTCTGCTGGTGGTGCAGACCGACGAGGAGCAGGCCCTCGCTCGGGCCGCGGCCCATGCGGTCGAGGCGGCCCAGGGCCCGCAGGCCGAGCTCACCATCCCCATCGCCGTCAGCGCTCGCCACGTGCACCTCACGGCCGAGGCCCTGGAGCAGTTGTTCGGGCCGGGGCACGAGCTCACACCGTACAAGCCTCTCAGCCAGCCGGGCCAGTTCGCCTGCGAGGAGAGGGTCACCCTGGTGGGCCCCCGTGGTCGCATCGAGCGGGTGCGGGTCCTCGGGCCCCTTCGCCCGGCCTGTCAGGTCGAGGTGAGCCGCACCGACGAGTTCGCCCTCGGCGTCGATGCCCCCATTCGTCGCAGCGGCGACGTCGTCCACAGCGCTGGCATCACCCTCGAGGGGCCGGCAGGGAGCCTCACCCTGCGGGAAGGTCTCATCCAGGCGCAGCGGCACATCCACATGACCACCGCAGACGCCGAGGCCTTCGGCGTCCAGCACAAGGACATCGTGGAGGTCCGGGTGAACAGCGAGGGCCGCGATCTGACCTTCGGCGATGTCGTCGTTCGCGTGAAGGACAGCTACGCCCTCGAGATGCACATCGACACCGACGAGGCCAACGCCGCGGAGATCACCCGTGGGGCCGAGGGGATGCTGGTGGGCACGGGGGCGTCGGCGAGCATCCTGCGCCGGGTGTGAACCTTCTCCCAGAGTCGTTAGTAGGTGGCGATTCTGGGGGTCTCATGCCGCGTATTCAGTCGCTGAAAGAGTTCTGGCCCTACTACCTGTCGGAGCACCGGAACCCCACCTCTCGCGCGCTGCACTTCGTCGGCACCACGTGGTTCTTCGGTACCGTGGCCGGCAGCTTCGTGCTGAGCCCCGTGTTCTTCCCGCCCGCCTTCCTCGGCATGGTGGGCATCGGGGCCCTCGCGGCGCGCATGGAGCGCAAGAAGGCAGCCGTCGTGCCGCTGCTGGCCATGGTCGGGCTGACCACGGCCGCGTCCCCCGTGCTGATCCCCGCAGGGGTCGTGGGGGCCTACACCATGGCCTGGGTCGGGCACTTCCGCGTGGAGCACAACCGGCCCGCCACCTTCCAGTACCCGGTGTGGAGCTTCTTGTGCGACTTCCGCATGTGGAGTCACATGGCCCGTGGCCGCCTCTGGAAGGGCGACCCGCTGGAGGCGCTCGGGCTCACGTGGGAGGAGGTCGAGGCCGCCTCGGCGTCGTAGGGAGGCTGCTCAGAACGCCACGCCGAGGTTGGTGTGCAGGGCCACGAAGGGCCCGCCGCTGCCGTAGTCGCCGAGGGTGTAGTAGAGCTGGTTGTAGCCGACGCCTCCAGAGAGCACGAAGCGGTCGGCGAGGATGGTGGTGCCTCCGACCAGGGCGGAGCTGTAGCCCGCGAAGCCGCTGAGCTTCGGGCCCTCGGTGGTGGTGGCGTAGGCGCCGACGGAGCGCACCATGACCCAGCCGCCGCGGGGGGCGCCTCCCCAGGGGAACCATCGCAGCCCGACTTCGGCACCACCCCCGACGAAGGGCTCGGGGGGATCGGTGAGGATGCCGCTGAACAGCCGGGCGTGCGGGCCGGCGTAGAGGCTGAAGCGGTCGGACAGGGCGCGCTCCACCTGGAGGTGCACGTAGCCGAGCGCGGTGGTGAGGGGGTCGACCGTGATGGTCCACTGGGGGGCCGGCGCGGTGGCGGGCGCTGACTCGCGAGGAGCGGTGGCGTCGATGTCGTCCATCGCGAAGGCGACAGTGAGGAGCAAGCTGAGCATGGGGCCTCCGGGCGGAGAGCTTACCGGCTGGCGTGGGTGAGCAGCTCCCGCGCGGCGGAGCGGGTGGTGTCGGTGATGGTGCGGCCTCCCAACATGCGGGCGAGCTCCTCGACCCGCTCGTCGACGTGGAGCCGCTCGATGGAGGAGAAGGTTCGGTCGCCGGTGATGGTCTTGGCGACGACGTAGTGGGCCTCGCCGTAGGCGGCGATGGGGGCCTGATGGGTGATGCAGAGCACCTGGTGGTGGGTGGCGACCTGCGCCAGCTTCTCGGCGATGGCCTCGGCGACGGCGCCGCCGACGCCGGTGTCGACCTCGTCGAAGACGTAGAGCCCGACCGGGCCGAGCCCGGCGAGCACGCGCTTGATGGCCAGCAAGGAACGGGACAGCTCGCCCCCCGAGGCAATACGCGACAGCGCGCGCGGCGGCTCGCCGGGGTTCGGCGCGATCATCAGCTCGGCATGGTCGAGGCCCTCGGCGTTGAGGCGTGCGCCACCAAACACCAGGCCGGTGCGATCGGTGGGCGCGGCAGGGGAGACCGCGACCTCGACCCGCGCAGCGCCCATGCCCAGGTCGGCCAGCTCCTGGGTGATGGCCTCCCCCAGGCGCCCAGCGGCGGCGTGGCGGGCGGCAGAGAGCGCCTCGGCGACAGCCCCGGCCTCGGCGAGGGCGGCATCGGCCGCAGCCTGGGCCTTGCGCAGGTGGCCCTCGGCGTCGTCGATGAGGGCCAGGCGCTGCTGAAGGTCGGCCAGCTTCTCGATCAGACCTGGCAGATCGGTGGCGTGCTTTCGGCACAGACCCACCAGGAGCTGGCGGCGCTGCCGCAGCTCGTCGAGGCGGGCAGGGTCGGCGTCGATCGTGCGGGCGTACTGGCCCAGATCCCCGGCGAGGTCTTCCAGCTCGGTGCGGGCGGAGGCCAGGCGCTCGACCATGGGCACCAGCTGGGCATCGTGGGCGCTGGCCCGCACCAGGGCCTCTTCGTGGCGGCCCAGCTCCCGGCACAGGCTGACGTCGCGGCCGTAGAGGGCCTCCTCGGCCCCCGCCGCGGCGCGGAGGAGCGCCTCGCCGTGCTCCAGCCGGCTCAGCTCTTGCTCGATGTCGTCGAGCTCGCCCTCGAGGAGGGAGGCTTGCTCGAGCTCTTGCACTTGCCAGCGCCACATGTCGTCGTGGTCGGAGTGGACCTGGGACTGCAGCTCGTGCAGGCGGCGCGCGGCTCCCTGGGCCCCACGAACGGCGTCGGCCACCTGATCGACGAGAGGGGCGTGGTCGGCGAAGGCGTCGAGGTAGTGCAGGTGGGCGGTGGGGTCGACCAGGGAATGGTGGGCGTGCTGGGAGGAGATGTCGACCAGGCCGGCCGCCAGGGCCTGGAGCTGTGCCATCGTGGCGAGGTGGCCGTTGAGTGTGGCGCGGCTTCGCCCCGAGGCCGTGATGGTGCGGCGGATGACGAGCTCGGGGTCGTCGGGAAGGTCGGCGGCGGCCAGGCGCTGCCGGACCGCGGGAGGGAGGTCGAACAGGGCCTCGACCTCGGCGCGCTCGGCCCCGTGGCGGACCAGATCCGCCGAGCCGCGGGACCCGAGCACCAGCTTGAGGGCGCGGATGAGGATGGACTTGCCGGCGCCCGTCTCCCCGGTGACGACGTTGAGGCCGGGGCCGAAGGTGACGGACAGCTCCTGGATGATGGCCAGGTCGCGGACGATGAGCTGACTCAGCACGAGGGCTCCAGCAGGCGGTAGACGGGAGGAAGGAGGGGGCGGTCCGCCGGGGCCCAGTCGAGGGCTCGGGCCTCGGCGGCGGTGACCCATCGGAGCTCTGCGTGGTCGTGGCAGGCGGGCTCGGCGTCTACGGGGACGCCGACCACCTGGTAGGCCAACAAGTGCACCGTGCGGGCGGGGTAGGGGTGGAGATGAGCGGCCACGAAGGCCTGCACCTGGACGCGAACACCGAGCTCTTCGAGGAGCTCACGGGCGAGCGCCGCACGGTCGCCCTCGCCGGCCTCGACCTTGCCCCCGGGCAGCTCCCACTGGCCGCCCTGGTGACGGTCAGCTCGGCGACGAGCGGCGAGCAGCCGGTGGCCGCGCGTCCAAGCGCCGGCAACGACGCGCAGAGCGGCAGATGGGGTCTCGGGTGCGTTCATGGCTCGAAGGTCACGCCCTTCGGCCCGACGGGCAAGGGCGGGGCGGTCAGAAACTGTCCGCCACGGCCGGGAGTGGTTCGTCTATCAGGTCGAACCGGCCAAAGTCGAAAGGGGTGCCGGGGGCCTTCTCCGCCGATACCAGTCGCTCCCGCCGCCCAGCACGGGCCAGCTCGTCCGCCCGATGGTGGCAGTAGGGCATGTTGCCCCGGCGGCCGAGGAGCGTGTGGGCGGTCCACGAGCATCCGCCTCGGCACACGTCGGCGTAGTAGCAGCCCGCGCAGAAGCCCCACAGCTCCGAGGTGTCCCGGTCTCGGGTGAAGCGGAGCTGCGGGGCGTTGGCCCAGATCTCCGCCAGGGTCTGTTCCCGCAGGTTGCCCCCGACATAGGGCCCCGAGGGGAGGGAGGGGCAGCCCTTGACGTCGCCGTTGGCCTCGAGGCCGAGCACGTACTGTCCCGCGTGGCACCCCTTCCAGTGGGCCCGGCGAAGCACGTGCTCGAAGGGGCCGAAGTAGCCCAGGTTGTTGGCGGCCTCCACCGTCACCTCGGGCGCGATGCGCTCCGCGATGGCGGCCAGCCGCGGCACCAGCTCGAGCATGTCGTAGGGCTGGAGCAGGCGCTCGGGCGTGTCTGCGGCACGCCCCATGGGGCCGGTGAGCTGCACCTGCCAGCCACGGATGCCGGCGGCGACCAACTCGTCGGCGTGCGCTTCCAGGATGGGAAGGTTGTCTCGATTGATCTGGGTGTTGGCCATCGGCGTCATGCCGGCAGCGCGGATGTGGGCCAGGGCGCGCATGGCGGCGCGGTGACTCCCCTTCAGATTGCGCAGGTGGTCGTGCACCCTCTCGGTGCCGTCGATGGACACACTCATGCCCACCATGCCAGCGTCCGCTGCCCGCTGACACAGCTCCTCGCCCACCTGCCGGCCACCGGTGGTCATCGTGCAGCGAATCCCCCGCTCGGCGGCCGCCCGCACCACCTGGAGCCAGCCCCGGTAGAGGTAGGCCTCGCCCCCGATGAAGGTGATCTCGAAGGTGCCCGCGTCGGCCAGCTGCTCCACCACGCCCATGGCTTCGTCGATGCCGAGCTCCTGGTCCCGCGGATGGCCCGCCCGGGAGCCGCAATGGCGGCAGTGGAGGTCGCAGCGAAGGGTGAGCTCCCACACGACGTAGCGAGGATGAGGCTCGGGCCGCTCTTCCAGAGCGCGCGACATTGTTCCTCCAGCGTGGCCGATGCCGTCTATGGTGCAGAGGGGCCGGAGGAGACGCCACATGATCTTGTGCGACAGCTGTCATCGACATGTCCGTTCGGACGCGGGGGCATGCCCCTTCTGCGGCACCTCGCTGGTGCCCGCGGCCCAGCGCTCGGGCCCCGACCGGTCCGCCACCGTTCACAAGGTCGTGCAGGCCGTGGGCGGCGCCATGACCACGGTCGTGCTCGCCGCTTGCTACGGCGGGTGGGACATCAAGGACACCGCCCCGTACGACAGCGACACCGGCGATACCTCTGGCCTCACCACCACGTCCACCACCATCGAGCAGACCAGCGACACCGGCACCCGCACCGCCGACACGTTCTCCGGCTCCATCGACACCGACACAGGCAGTGGCTCGGTGCTCACGGGGGGCTCGGGCTTCGGCACCACGGTCCTCACCGGCGACACGGGGCTCGGCACCGACACGTCCGACACGTCCGACACGTCTGACACGTCCGACACCGCGCTCGGCACCTCTCCCACGTCCTCCACGGGCGACACCGGCGCCCCATAGTAAGCTCCGACCATGGCACGCCTGCTCCTGGTCGACGACGACCCTTCCCTTCGTGAAGTCGCGCGCTACGCGCTTGCCCGAGCCGGTCACGAGGTGACCGAGGCCTCGGACGGCCGCGAGGCTCTCGACGCCTGCCTCGCTCGCCCGTTCGATCTGGTCGTGCTCGACGTCCTCATGCCCGAGATGGACGGGCTCGAGGTGTGCCGCGAGCTCCGCAGCCGCAAGGTCGAGGTTCCCATCGTGTTCCTCTCGTCTCGCGGGGAGGAGGTCGACCGTGTGCTCGGGCTCGAGATGGGCGGCGACGACTACCTCACCAAGCCCTTCTCTCCGCGGGAGCTCGTTAGCCGGGTGAAGGCCGTGCTGCGGCGCACGCGTCCGCGGGAGAGCTCGGCGCCGAAGGTGCTGGAGGCGCGGGGCGTGCGGCTCGACCCAGAGGCCTTCCGGGTGTGGGCCGCCGCCTCCCCCGAGGCTCTGGCGGCTTCTCCCCAGGAGATCCAGCTCACGGTCACCGAGTTCCGCATCCTGCAGGTGCTGGTGCGTCGGCCGGGCCGGGCCTACCCACGCGACGAGCTGGTGGCGTTGGCCTACCCGGGCACTCACCACGTCTCCGACCGAACCCTCGACAGCCACGTCCGACGAATCCGGCAGAAGCTCCGGGAGGCCGGCTGCGACCCCATCGAGACGGTGCACGGGCTGGGCTTCCGCCTCCGGGGGGACTGATCGCCGCCGCCGACGAGGTGCCCACCCCGACGGTGGTGCTGCCGCTGTTGGGCTGGCTGGCGGCGTCCCATGGGCTGGTCTTCCTGTTGCCGCTGCTGGTACTGGTCGGCACGGGCGCGCTGGGCACCGACCTGCGCAACCAGACCCGCGACGACATCGCCCACCAGGCGGCGCTTCTGGCCTTGCATGCCGAGCAGCTCGTCGACGACGGCAGTCAGCTGGCGAGCCACGAAGCGCCGCTCTCGTCGGTGCTACGTCGTGCCCGAGAGCGCACGCTGTCCGGCATCCAGATCACCGACACCGCCGGCGTGGTCGTCGCTACCTCCGGCACCAACCTCGGGCAGGACCTCTCCGCCGACCCCGAGGTCATCGCCGCCCTCGCCGGGGAAGACGCCGTGAGCGTCCGGCCTCGGCGCCCCTCGAACCACCCCCTCAGCAGCAAGTCCCGCCGGGCCAATGTGCGCCTCTTCGTCACGGCGCCCATCTGGCGTGGAGGCGAGGTCGCGGGGGCGGTGGTGGTGAGCCGTACGCCCCGGGAGGAGCTCCAGGCGCTCTACCACATGGCCGGGCCGAGCCTCGTGCTGGGCTGGCTCGCCGGGCTGATGGTTGCGCTCGGGGTCGGGGCCTGGTTCAGCGTGATGCTCTCCCGCAGCCTCGGCCGACTCGACGACGGGGCGCGGCTCATCGCCCGCGGGTCCTTCGCGGGCATCGGCCGGCTGCAGCGGCCCATCGGCTCTCACGTGGCCGAGGTCGCCGCCGTGGCCACCTCCGTCACCACGATGGCCGCTCGCCTGCAGCAGCGACTCGGCTACATCGGCGAGTTCGCCAGCAACGTCTCCCACGAGTTCAAGACGCCCCTCGCCACCCTCCGCGGCACCGTGGAGTTGCTCCACGATGACGACGACATGCCCGCCGACCAGCGAGACCGCTTCCTCACCAACGCCGAGCGGGAGATCGGCCGGCTCGAGACGCTGGTCACCGGGCTGCTCTCCCTGGCCCGCGCGGACGCGGAGCCCACCTCGGAGCGGGTCGACCTCGACCAGCTGTTGGCCTCGGTCGCGGGCCGGCGTCCCGTCACGGTGCGAGGGAAGGCGGGCCACACCACGGGCGACCGAGCGCAGCTCGAGGTGGTGCTGATCAACCTGGTCGACAACGCCCTGCGTCACGGGGGGGAGGGGGTGTCCGTGGTCGTGGAGGGCCTCGCAGCGGCCGATGCCGGCTTCGCCGTGGTGGACGATGGGGTCGGCATCAGCGAGGCGAACCTGCCGCGGGTCTTCGACCGCTTCTTCACCACCGACCGCGCCGAGGGGACGGGCCTCGGCCTCGCGCTGGTCCGGGCCATCGTCACCTCCCACGGGGGGGAGCTGACCGTGGCGTCTCGGCCGGGGGAGACTCGCTTCGAGGTAGCACTGCCGGCCGCCGGCGAGGGGTAGAGGTGGATCGGGTACCGCTGGGCGCAGTCGTTGCGCTCGCCGCCGTGCTCTTGGCGGGAACCCTCGGTCTCGCTCGGCTGCCGTCCCGTGTGCCGATCGGCGACGACATCGTGCCTGACCCCGTCGACGTGCCCTCCGCGTGGGGCCTGACCGCCCACGGCGACGCGGTGGCCGAGGCGCAGGCCGACGGTACCGTGCTCCTTCGTGCCCATGGCTCCGACGCCCGAGCGACCGCCTGGACGACGCCGGTGGCCCACCATCCCACCTCGGTGTGGGATGCGCGGGTGCGGCTGCGAGCGCCAGGGCGCGGGCGCAAGGTCCAGCTGGTGGTGGCCGCCCCCGGGGAGCCGCCCCTGTGGTTCGGCAGCTACCGCATCGATGCCGACGGCTGGGGTTGGGTGACCGTGCCCGTGACGGCCCGACTCGACGACGTGCCCGTGCGGGTCGGTGTCATCGCCGTGGGGGAGGGGGCCCACGCCGTGGTCAGTCACGTCGACCTGGTGCCCATGCAGCGTCGATGGGGCTGGGTCGCAGGGCTCATCGGTCTCGTCGTGGGCTGGCTCGTCGTCGGCGGAGCCGTGGCGCGGCGTCTGGGCCTCGTCGCCAGCGGGGCGGTCGCGGTCGTGGTCGCCGGGGTCCTCACGCCACGACCGTGGGTCGACCGGGTGCTCGGGCCGTTCCAGCAGGTAGAGCTGGCCGGCGTGCCCGTGGCCTACTGGGCCCAGAAGCTGGTCGGCCACGCGGGGATGTTCGGGCTCATCGGCTATGTCGTCTCGCGTCGGGTAGGGCCGCGGGCGGCCGTCATCACCACCGTCGCGCTCGCCGTCGTCACGGAGGCCAGTCAGCTCCTCGCCGTGGCGCGGTCGGCCTCCATGGGCGACGTCGGCCTGGACCTCGCCGGTGCCCTGCTGGGCATCGGGCTGGCTACGGTGTCACGTCGCCGTCGAAGCGTACCGGAATCGCCCGGTTGAGAGAGACCGGTCCGCCGGAGGAACAGGCGGCGTCGAGCTCCCATGCCGGGTTGGCCTGGCCCCCGGACCACCAGGCGACATCGTTGGCCGTAGCACAGGTACCCAGCACTCCGCCGCCCACCGGCGCCGCACCACCTTGCACGTCGCAGCGGCTGGGGAAGTCGTAGGTCTCGTCGATCACCAGGTCGCTGCCCGAGAGCTGGTACGAAGCGGCCCGCGAGTAGGAGCCGGCACCCTGGTTGTCGAACAGCCAGAGGCGGTCGTTCACCCAGGTGGCGTGGTGCTGGCGGGAGAAGCCCTGGCTCGTGGTGCCGGGCGGACCGTAGGTGATGTCGGGCAGGTCGTTGCTCGCGCCGGCCGCCGACCAGAGCACGTCGAGGAAAGTGGACGAGCTCGGGTCGCCATCGATGGCCAGCACGGTGGACTTCTGCAGCAGCGACAGCATGATCAGGCCGTCGTCGGTGGCCTCGATGCCGTTGCCATGAGACCAGTCGCCACCGCCGGGTCCGCCGGGTCCGCCGGGGCCTCCGCCGCCGGAGATGGTGTAGACGTCGCCGAGGGCGAGGGTGCCGACCAGCACGTCGTCGTCGAAGACGTAGATACCGTCGACCGCTTGCCCACCCTCGTCGTAGTCGAAGAGAAGGTAGGTGTAGCCGTTCCAGGTCTCCACGTCGTGATGGAGGCCCTCGTCGTAGTGCACGCCTTGGTAGAGCGTCTCGCTGACCGTGCCGTCCATCTCCGTGCGGTCGTAGCGGGCCGCGCTGGCGCTCAGCACCGCTGGGCCCACCGGGTCCCACTCGTAGGCGCTCATCCCGCCAGTCCACAGCGAGTTGGGCTCGTACCAGACCACCTCGCCCTCGGTGTCGATGAGCACCAGGTAGGTCGTGCCGCTGCAGCTCAGGGGCCGGAGCACGGCGTCGAAGGCGGTCGTGCTGCCTGTCGTGGCGATGGAGGCCCCGGCGAGCTGGGAGGGGAGGGCGTCGGTGGAGACCGAGCCGGTCAGGCCGCCCATCTGCCAGTCGTAGGTCGTGTTCGGGCGGAGGCCCCAGGCCACCAGCTCGTGATCGACGGCGCTGGGGCTGCGGAACGTCCGCGTGGGCGCACCCGAGGCGGACAGCGTCAGCGTGAGCGGGCCCTCCGAAGCCAGGGTGGCCTCGCAGTCCAGCCGCAGCGCATTGGCGCTCACGGCGCAGCTCGCGCTGAGCGCCTGGGGGAGGGGGCCGGTGTCCGTCCAGCCGGTGTCGGTGTCGGCATCGGTGTCCGCGTCGGAATCAGCATCTGTGTCGGCGTCGGTGTCGGCATCCGTGTCGGCGTCGGCGTCGGCATCCGTGTCGGCGTCGGCGTCGGCATCCGTGTCCGCGTCCGCGTCCGCGTCCGTGTCCGTGTCCGGCGAGGTGCCGGTGCCGGTGGTGTCGCCATCCTTGTTGCTGCCACAGGCGAGGGCCATCAGGCAAAGGCCGAGCCAGGTCCACCGCGTCATTCGACACCTCCTACGCAGGCCAGCATAGGCCGCCCAGCGCGGCAGGGAGGGCTGCGCTTACGTTCGCTGACAAAGCCACGACGATGGGCTGACAGGCGGCCATGCATGGCAGGCGGACCCTTCCTGTTCGTGTCGGTGGATGCGCGGGGGGGCTGCGGAGGATGCCTCATGGTCATCGAGGAGGGCGGGTTGCCGCAGGGGTGAGGTGGCGGTGGCCGGGTTGAGGTCCTTGCTCCTTGTTGCTGGCGTGGGTTGGCTTCTGGTACGGTGGAACACGCGCTGCGCGAGCTCTTTGCTGATACTGGTGCGGGTGATTGGTCCAACGCGAGGGGGCGCTCTGCCATACTTGGAGCCGTGCAATGCCAGCTTTCGCTGGAACTCCTGGTGCGCCGAGCTCGATCTCGACGGCCCGATGGTCTTGTGGCTCCCGGGGCAGGGCAGTGCCCCCGCGGATCACGAGGTCATGCTGAAGGCGGC
>ENA-OWNT01005277-OWNT01005277.1-seawater-metagenome-genome-assembly--contig:-NODE-5277-length-10746-cov-4.082763_pt1 | contig 10746 bp, 6 predicted proteins | sample MGYA00238136_ERZ651165 | MGnify/ENA primary metagenome ERZ651165 (study PRJEB26861, sample SAMN08777766) | seawater metagenome | isolation source: coastal seawater | place: USA: Florida | collected...
TTGGTGCTGTTCGACGTGTCACTGGATTCATTTTGTGAAGACTTCTGGCGGCTCGATCGGCGCCAGGCGAAGTGTGACTTGTGGTGCAACCGAAACTTTCTGAAAACTCGTTGTACCAGAACAGCCTGCACCCAAAGCGAAATCATTTTGGAAAATCACAAACAGTGCAAAACAAACGTGAAGGAGCACGTGGTCCATGTGAAAACACGCCGTACCATTTTTCGTTCCCGCTCACTCGAGATGCGCCAACTCATATGATGGCTACAAAACCTAGTGCAGTGTCCAGCAGAGATATTGAGACCACTAGGCGTTTTCATTCTGGCAATGGACTCTGACGTACATTACTGCAAAGAACACCGCCGTAAGTGCGGCCGATACGGCAAAGTTCATTGCAAACACAATTGATTGCTCGATAGCTGCAGCTGTGTAGTCGTGTGAACCCCCGTAGCCGTAGCTGTAGCCATAACTAGAATATCCGCCGTACCCTGACCCCGCGTACCTAGAGTCGACACCGACCTGTCAGTTTCCTTCGCGTGCACAGAGTGCAATGACTTCAATACATACGGGCTGGACGTTGCACTGTAGTAACTTGAATAGCTAGCTCCATACCCATAATACGACCCGTATGAATTCCCGGAAGTGCCGTAATACACTTCGAGAGTTTTGGTTTCCAGCAGGGAAATGAATAAATGGATGGCAAGTTCAATTGTCAAACCCATCCATATACCAATAGCCCGTGTTTCTATTAAAGCCCGCTTTTCCATCAGCTGCGCCCACTGTTTGCGCTCATCGACCAGCTTTGTGATCTGGTTTGCTGTAATTGTCGTCGCAAAAGTGCCAGTCAATGCAAAGTAATTGTGAAGCCGTCGTTTCGCCTACACGTGATGTACCACAACAAATTCGATTATTGTCGACTCCCAGGTTCGACAATCACCAAGCACTGTGTTGCCGCAAGCACTGTGTTACCTCTTTCAACAACGTTGTCTCGCGGTGTGAAGCTTTGATCTGAAGTTTTTGAGAGGTCAGGTACAAGAGACCTGGCGTGTACCGATTGCAATACTTAGGAGGCGTTGCATCAACGAAAGAATAAACCAAGAGGATATTTGACCCCGCATACCTGCGCCTGTCCAAACCAGAGCTTCTGCAAGCTCTTCGAGAGCCAAAGGGAGGGTTGGTGTGTGGTGAGTTTCGTAGATGTCATCGAAAGGGCTGTTGGCACAACATCCACTATCAACAACATGTCTCTTGAGGAAATGATGTGAACAGATACATGGACGGTACCTGTAATCTTCAAAACCGTCCTCAAGATACGGAGAAATGAAAGTGGAATGGAAGTACGTCACCCATGCGATCAAGAACCAGCCAAGCATGAATCCGTTCTGCAACTCTCCCAGGCCTGTGCATGCGTACTCTCACTCAGTTGCGCGATGTACGTTGCGATAATCACAGACAACACCCGTACCTCCTAGCCAAGCTTTGATGCGAGGGCAGCACACGAGCGTCCTCGCCCAAATATGAATACGCAAATACAAGAGAAGCGCCACTAACGCAAAAAACACTGAGAGACCGGCGATCGCGCTCGCCAGTGGAAACGCGTGCATGCCATTGCAGGGACTGGTCTCGCCCAAATTCGAGATCAACAAAATGATGCATAGCGTTAGCCACCAGAAAAACCACGATGACGCCCACCTGGTCACGAAGGAAGAGTGCATGCGCACAACAGTGGCAATAAGTGCACAAACTACGAATTAAAACCACTGATTCCAAATTCAACGTACCCCATTCCGTTTGCCCACGCATCCGCAATAAGATGGTTTTGGATGTGTGACCAATTGTGCTTCACTTCATGAGTCATAGATTTCTTGCAGCAATTTGGCAATACAAGCTTGTTGTAAATGGCGCGGATCGTAACGACAGATAGGATACAGATTCCAAGGCAAATGATCCAGATCAATATTCTGGAGCCGAGTTCCGCCCAATAAACGAAGCGAGGACTTCTTTCGACGCGGAAGCCTTTTAAAACTTGCGTGGTGCGATATTCAAAGTTACAAGTTCTGCCGGGTCCTCTTTCGATGGCATTGCTGAGCTCCAAGTCCACAAGAGGGCCTTCGTACGGGCTTGGTGCCGGGATAGCTGCAGCCGCGAGATGGCGTCGAGATGCTGTGGAGGAGCAGTCCACGTTTGGAGCTGGTTGTGCACTTCCAAGCTCCCGGCGCGTTGCTGAGGTTGTGTTCGTGGTATTGGCGGGACTGGGAGACGGTGTGAGGTCACACGGGTCTTGATCGTAGTAGCCGTCGAACACTGATCGGTTTTGAGCGTAACTCGTCCAATCCAGGTTGTATCCTTCCCACCCTAAATCCACCGCGTCGAAGTTGATGTCCGTGGAGACGAAAACAAACTCTGGCGACACGAGATTGCAATACGAGAAGTCAGTGTCTATGTCAACAGAATGCTCCGCGAACGCTTGGTACAGATAGTGCTGTCGATATGCAACATGGACAATAATGTCTTTGATTTTGAACCCCCACAGATGACCAAGGATCTCGATCAGCAAGACTACCGCCCAGTAATCGTCGGGTTGCACATACTTGAATGCAATAACCGGAATTAGCGCGGCGATAAGTACCGAAACGAATGCGAAGGAAACTCCCAAGGACAAAGGAGTGTAATCCGCCTCCAAATAGAAGCCAGCGAAAATGCTGTCAAAGAGTGAGGTAATTGTTGTTGACCACAAGAGTGCCACAACGATTGCAGTTGCTGTTTTCAAAATTTCAGCAGCTTGCACCTTGTACTCGTTCCAAAAGACCTTGCACGTCACCACAATTCGTTTGGTTTTCGGGCCATGATGCGCCTTGACGTGGCCTTTAGCCTTTGAAGAAGGCACGGATGACAGCGGGGCCACTTTGTGAAGATCTTTGCGAGCCTTCATGTTATCCAAACAATCGCAAATTGAAAGAATATCAATTCACATCACCTCGCTGATTCAGCAAACGTTGTGGTAAACTGGCTGTCCGCGTCAAAGCCGTGGATCTGGCCGACGGCAGCATGCGAAATGCGTCTGAAACGCGGTCGAAAAAGCATTCGCAATTGTAATAAAGTTGCTCTTGGACCAGGTAGGCGAGCTTAAGTGCCAGAACTCACTGTTGGGGACTAGCAATTGCTTCAATGGCCATGGTGCAGCCACAGAGTGCAGCTGGTATGTTAGGTATTCGTAGCGAACGGCCGACGTCAACAATGCCCCAACCATCGAATCCAACCGTACCAACAAAAGACTGACTGACAACGCACGTAGCGACGATAAAAGACATGCTAGACTGTGGATTTCGCGACACCTCTTGCAAGCGGCAACACGCCGCCACGACCAAGCACTACAAACGAATGTACAAAGAACCACATAAATCAAGCGAACCCAACCAACCAACCAACAACAAACGAACAAACAAACAAACAAACAAACGAACAAAGCCAACAACACGCAAGGCGCCAGCAACGCTCACCGGCTGCGGCATTGCGCGCCGTGGGACTGTGGGACTGTGGGGTGTAATGCCACTCTGTCCCTCTCACCCACCCACTCACTCACTCACTGCCCACAGTGAGTGAGTGACCAACGACCGACCGACCGACCGACCGCAAGCGGCGGCGGTTTCTCAACTCCCACACTCCCACCCACTCTCAACGTCCACTCTCGCTGCCTCCTTGCCTCCCTCCCTGGTTGGTGTCGCGATAGCTCGGCCGTCGGGCGAAAGCGCCACTGTACAGGTTGGTTCCTGCTGCCTGTTCCTCGCGAACGAACTGCAATGTCGCTAGAAGGCGATGCTACGAGTGCGATGCTACTCGAGTGCGGGCGAATGCAACGCATGCGACAATGGAACCGCTTAGGTCGCTGCCTGCACTTACTTTTTTATAGCCTAGCGCACTATCAAAACTGCACGGCAAGACTGAGTGTTCGGGGTGGAGGATGTGGTGTTTGTCGGTGATGCCGTCATACGCTCGAATGTAACGAATGCAATTATGGAACCGCTTAGTTGGGTCTCCGCCACATCTAACACAGCACCTGCAAGGCAAGACTGAGTGTTCTCGGTGTGGAATGTGATGTTTGTCAGTCATGAGTGATGCCACGCCTGCGGTTGGATGTAATGCATGCGAAAATGGAACCGCTTCGGTCGTTACCCATACCCAACACACTAAGTACAAGGCATGAATGAGCGTTCGGGGTGACGAAGGGGCTGTTCGTCGGCCACGAGTGATTCTACGGTCGAATGCAACAAATGCAACAATGGGGTCGCTTCCACGAGTGATCGCGATATTTTTTATTTTGTGTGTCGGCCAGTTGCGATACGTGTAAATGATGCATTGATCGCGACCACATTCGGTATGTGTGCAAAACGTACACCGTGTGGCGCGTCCCTTTGACTGGACTAAAACCATCTTGGGTCTGTCAACAACCGTCAATATCTATCAGCACAGTTCGTGTGATGATTGTGCTGCAAGTAACGGTGGTGGTACTTTTGTGCAATGTGTGGCATTGCTGAGCATACAAATTGCAAAGGCGACTGTGTAACTCTAATGCTGTGCCCGTCACGTAATTGTCAAGTGGTATCAAGATGTATTGAGGTTGTTGTGTTGGACGTTGGACAGTACACATGAACTCAAGTATTTGCTTTTGTTGGTGTTGTATGATGCCGTGTGCTCATGGTGCTCGCGTTTTCAAGAGCAAATTCAAAGTTGAAGAGGCTACTGATTACTGTTATGCTGAGAGTGTACTGGCACCGTTTTGGAGTTTTGGGCCCGCAGTACAGTTCACTGAAACGTTGTCCATCTATCGTTTGTGATTCGACTGCAGAATCGTCAACCGATCAGCATCAGGTTCAAGTTGCACACTGTACTGGGGAACGGTTTTATCCGTTTCACTGTCGGAACTTTTTCCGTCACTTCGTGTATTTGCCCACTTGGGCATCGTTGCATGCACTCCGTGACGGTGCCTTTGATGCAGAGAATCTTTGACTTGGTGAGCCATTGATATGCTGGGGATATTGTCAGCGGCTTTGCCATCGAGTTCATGGTCTGATCCATCGTCGTTGTGAATCAAAAGTCTGCGTGGCTCGCTGCATCGATGGTGCGAAGACTTGGAGTGCCCATCATGAACGCGCCCTGGACCTTCTAGTTTTCTCAGTGGCACGGAGTTGCTGTCACTCAAAGTGGGTGGGCCACCCAGTCGATTCTTTTGTTTGGGACGACTACTTGGTGTATGTGCTTCAGCGGATTCCATGTTCCGTGCAGAGTGAGCTTTTGGCTGGTGCTTATATTTCTTTGTCGGACCATGATTTCGCGAATGATGATCTGTACCAGTGAACAAAATAATTCCACAAAACACACATTAGGTCAATACACGGCGACGTGGAGGAACTTGAAGAAGACATGTTACGAACGCGTTTGGAGCGCACTGTTGCTTCTACGAATTGCCTTCTTTTCAGGTGCTCCGCTCGACAACTTGTCGTCGCTCTGGTTGAAAGCCGCAGTGTTGCTGTTCGGAATTTGTTCGTCGTCACGTGAGCAACGAAGGTCGCGTGCGTGCAGTGGCGAGTCGGTTTTCAGTGCTGTTGTGTCATCTGTCGGCTTTTGAGCCTGATGCTGCGGAGTACTGAGAACTAATTTGTTGTCGCTCCGGCTGTCTGGTGCAACAGAGAGAGACCTGGCTGCTTCAACATTTTGTTGTTGCTTGTCCGCGCGAAACAGCGCCCACTGGAAGAAGATCTTTAGTCCGAATACAAAAAGAGTGAACGCAGGATCGGTGACAAACAGCTGCATCAGAAGTGACTTCGCCACTTCTATTGCCCAATTTAGACATTCTGTCAACGTGAAGGCCGCGGACACAAGTAAGCACACCATCAATGTCGCGAAGCCAAGAATCAACAAAAAGGATCCCGTAATGAACGACAACTGAATCCGCCAGCGTCTGCAATCATAATGCCACGCATCGAACTCTATACCGCGTAAAATTCGTCGTCGATATTGCTGAAGACGAATGTTGCGCTGGAACATCGTGACCACATGAACAGTTTTTCTGTCTGCCGCACGCCTTTCGTCTTCCGAATGGAACGCTCGCATTCGACCAGCACTGGCATTTGGACGAGCCGTAGAATGCAGACTCAACCTGCGCATCACACTGACGAACTGCGAGCTGGAGTCCCGCCGGGTCTTTGATGCACCGCTTCCTGACGAAGCTTGACGACATTCACTACGGACACCTTCGTCATCCCCATGTGAATGTTCCGCCCTCTCGAGAAACTTGCGTCGGAAAGTAAACGCCCGTGGCAATCTCACGGCAAGCCCAAAAAATCGCAAGCGCCGGCGGATGGTGGACTTGTGCTTGGCATGCGCACTGTGCGTCGTCAAATTGCTGCCCTGCGTCCAAAGCTGCAAAAGTTTCGCGACAAATTCTTTACCGTCATTCTCCATCTGCTTCTGGGTCCGGGTTCTCTTGAGACCACGCGAGCGAAGCTGCTTGAGAGGGCTGACTTTGACATTGGACGTGTTAGTGGTCGCCCCCTTGTGCTTGTTCGCACACATATCACCGACTGCACTGAACGCTGCACGCAATCGGGCTTCAAAGTGGTCCATGTGGCGACGGTACAAGCTCTTTGGCCTATCCGTCGATGTCGTGAAGGATGTGACATTCGAAATCATAAAAGGGAGCAAGTATTTGATCGGGAACATCAAAATATTTGCGAAGAGGGCGCCGACCAAGATGTGCAGCAATATGTATCCGAAGTCATCTTGAGCATCACTGTCATGGCTAGAATTCGTTTCTGTCACGCCATCGCCAGTGCTAATGTCCGCCAGAAAGCTCTGAACCAAAAAGGTGCTGAGAAAGGCGGCATAGAGCATGAATGCCTTGTCCGCTCGAGTGAAAACCACTTGCTCGTGGCTCCAGCTGAACATTAAAGACAAGAATGTGTTTCCAGTCGCAACGTCGAGACCGACAAGGCGAAAGAACTCGCCGACTGGCATCCAACCTCTCAAAATAGCCTCGTACTCGATACCGCGAATCACTGTTTCTCTGTGCAGGCGTCCTTCCTGCACGAAGAGCTTGCGCGCATGATTCACTGCCAACGATCGCCCCTGCGTCTTGGCGACGACAACCACAATGATGAAAGCGGCTGTTACAACAGCAAATATCACAGGAACTAAATAATTGAGCTCAGTATCTGCGTCAAGAAGATCGATCTCTCCAAGATCAGAGAAACGACTTGACAATGTGGATATCTTTTCCTCGACAACTTCGGCAACAGCGCTCTCGTCGGTGACAGTAAAGAGAGTTAGATGTGACGACATGCAAATGGCCACGACATTGGCGCCGTCGAAGGACAGTCCTCGAAGAAAAACACCACGTTCAGTCCATGTCGAGTTTCGCTTTTCCCAGTATTGACACGACACACGTTTCCGTAGCCCACTGTCATCTGCAAAATCGCCGGATACATCGATAGCGATTTGAAAGCCCTCATCGGCTTGATCCGCGTCCACCGCAACACCGTCATCATCTCCGCCAGCAAAAGACACTCCCACTACATCTCCCAACACTTCGCTCGAATTTTGTGCAAGATCGCCGCCAATATCTGTATTCCATTCAGTGACCGACACAGTGGAGGAATCGTCTCCACTAAATACTAAGGTTGGTGGTCCGTCTCCGGACGACACGATAACAGCGGTCTCATTGCTGGTGGCATCCACAACTGAATGTCCGCAAGATAAAACAAATTGAGATGCATTGTATTGTTGTGCTGCCGCGCCGTTGGTTGCACAGACGACGTCGATGGCGTCATCCAAAACCTGTAGCACGTCCAATTGATTTGTCACATCGGAGTTCGTACCCACACCATGCGTTGCATACTCGTCAATCACATCCAAAAAAACTTCCACAGTTGAGTCAGTTACCTACAACATGGAAAAGAGAAGAAATGATTGCAATGCCCTGCGAACTTATATACTACAAACACTGTATAAGACAACGAACCGGCACATCGGTGGACGCCATGTCGTCTCCAATCTCGCTTATTCCATCAAGCAGCGCAGTCATCAATGTTTGATCCGACGCCTGAGCCGCAACATCCAGAAACTCGCTCACTACCAGAATGCTTTGATCGGTACTAGACGTGCTGTTTTCGTCGCCGCTTGACAACCATGCATAAAATTCGTTGAAAAGATGGTTCGTCCCATTGCTGTTGTATGATGAGTTGCTGCTTTCAGCCAATATGTCAAGACCTGTCACGAAATCGATAGGATTCTGGATATTGTCCAACAACACATCCACGTCAACTCCTGGTGAGGTCAGCCGGTGCGCCACAGGACACAGAACATGGCCTGTGACATTGTCAACGTTCAATGCGCCGCCCGGATATTCAAGCTGACAACTCACAGAAATGTCTGTCCGAGCTTCCCCGTCCACCATCGGAACAACTTCAACTAACACAAAGTAGTCTCGGGAAATTGGGATCGGCACAACAGCTTCGCTGTCGAAGTGATCTTCCACAACAAATCGGTTCACTACACTGCCGTCGGTCGCGTGCTCCACTTCGACTAATGAAAATACGTACTTCAACACAGTTCCATTGGTGCTACTCGCATTCGCTTTCACGACATAAGTCGTCGACAAACTTGAGGTGCTTGAATTTGTGCGCGTGAGCTCGACACTGTGCAAGGTTGGCACGGTGACTCCTGGGGTCGTTGCTACAGTCACAAGAGGCGCTGCCGTCACAGCGCCACGCGCCACAGTTGCGTCGTCATGGGTAGTGCATGGCGTGGCGTCACTCGAGCAATCGATTGTGGTTGCGGACACAGGTGCAAACGATGTCTCTTGCATCAACGAAGTCAGAGCATGCGTGAGCGATGACATATTACTAGCGAGTATGTCGACAGTACTCCGCAGGAGCGACACTTCTGTATCCAATGCAGCGATGACTCCTTGTTGGGTCTCAATTTGATTCTGTTGCGCAGTGACATTGTTCTCCAACGACTGTATGTAAGCATCACGGTCGTGCTGAATGGCTTGGACGTGGCCGACAGTGTCATTCAAGGATGTCAAAGTTTGTATAAAATCCAACTGCAACGCCAAAGTATCATTGTTTGAATGGCAAACTTCCAAGCAGGTGCTCACGCCGGCTTCCAAATGTGTGAAGGAACTATTGACAGCTCGGACATCAGTGACGAGAGATTGAATGCTCCCATCCAGATTCTTTAATCTAGTCTGCTGCATTGATGCGTTCGTCACCATCCATTCCGAGAGCTCAGATACGTTGTTATCAATGCCAGCGAAGTCAGCAGCCAAGTTCTCCACGGCAATGTCGAGCTGCGATACATTTTGCTTGATCAAGTTTATAGTTGTGAGGAGACCGTCCGTGGTTGTTTCGCTGACGACAGCGATTCCATTGATGAAGAGTCCTGCGTCTACGCAAAAGTTCACTGACCCCGCGCCCACACTTGAACAATTCGCTTGCACTTCAGTGAACGCGAATACGGCAGAAGCCGAGTGTTGTGCCGAGGCGTTGTTTCCAAAAGCGGCACTACTCGATCCAGCAGCACTACTCCACATTCCGCCAGCGACAAAAGAGTGGTTACCACTGGCATGTGCGTTTTCTCCGCCGCACACCGAGGCGAAGTTGCCAGAGGCAGAATTTTGCAATCCACCTCCAACAAACCCATAAAGTCCAGAAACGGTGTTACCACGGCCACCAGCAACAGTGCCAGCAAAAGCTGTAACTAGATTAAACGTGCCACCGCCCACGGATCCCTGGGAGGCAAGTACTGAGTTGTACTGACCCCCACCGACACTCGAGACATTGCCAGTGAGGACATTGTTTGCACCTCCACTCGCAGAACTGGCCCATCCGGCCGCACTGTTGAGGTGACCGCCTGCGACGACTGCGAGGCTGCCACTTGCAACATTCGACAACCCACCCCCAACGACACCATACGTTGCCGGCATCAAGATGTGGTTGCTGCTGCCCCCTCCTATCGCACCATGACTATCGTGAACTTCGTTGTTGTCCCCACCAGATATCGCACCAGAAACTCCGGTGATTGTGTTGTATAGCCCTCCGCACACCGTGGCCCCATACGCTGCAGCCAAGTTGTCGCGACCCCCGCCAATGCCTGCCATTTCTGACAGAGCAGTGTTGCGTAATCCGCCAGATACGAAGCAGAGTTTCCCACTGGCGAGATTGTCTGTTCCTCCACCAATAAAAGCGGCAATCGCCCGGGCGACATTCCTGTTGCCACCGCCAATTGTGGCGCTCGATGCGTTGAAGTCAACGACGTTGAGTGACCCGCCCGCAATGGTGGAGTACGCACTAAGTATCGAATTCGAAGTCCCTCCACCAACAAACCCGTAAGACTCCGGCACAAAGTTGTGGAAACCACCTCCAACGTGTGAGTACAACCCATTGACAGTATGGCCTCGCCCACCACTAATTGACGAGAATTGGTTTGCTATGGTGTTCTCGTAACCACCCGCAATGACGCTGTACGGTTGTTCAATGTGATTGCGGACACCGCCGCCGATGGAATCGAAGTTCGCGTGCACCTCGTTGAAGTACCCTCCAGCGATCGATGAATACCACGAGCTACCGTTAATGAAATTCGCATTGCCACCACCCACACACGAATATGAACCACTGTTGGAGTTGAGATACCCGCCACCGACGGAAGAGTAGCTAGCAACCGCCTTGTTTTGACGCCCACCCGCCACAA
>ENA-OWNT01005278-OWNT01005278.1-seawater-metagenome-genome-assembly--contig:-NODE-5278-length-10746-cov-3.780111_pt1 | contig 10746 bp, 17 predicted proteins | sample MGYA00238136_ERZ651165 | MGnify/ENA primary metagenome ERZ651165 (study PRJEB26861, sample SAMN08777766) | seawater metagenome | isolation source: coastal seawater | place: USA: Florida | collected...
CATTCTTCACCCTGTCAAAAGCTCTTTCTTGGCTTTTGACAGCCTTCCATACCACCAAACTCACCTTTTTTCCACAATAGTTTACCTATATCTCGTGTACTGTTCGATGCAAAACGACGCTGGTTTCACCCGACAACTACTCCAAAGAAGGTCTCACGTGGGTCACTTGGGCCACCTCGATGAATGCTGCTTCGAGCACAGTTAGTTCGGGGAGACAACGGTGGCTTCCAGAGCAAGGCCGCAGACGTTGTGGCCAGCTTCAACGTAGATGTAACCCTGCTCTCCCCAGTCGGTGGCCCAGCTGTTGCGGATTTTGTAGTATGCCTTGCCAGTGGACGAGTCGGAAGCCGAGGTCGCGCCAACCAATTGCACACAGTGATCGAGCTGGGTGCCGCAGTCGGAGGAAGTGGTGATGATACCGCTCTGGTACGTCTGCCAGATGGTCGCGTCGACGCAGATGGAGATGGGGCTCTGTTGGAGCTGTGTGTACATCTGGCGTTCCTGGGACGCGGATTGCGACACGTACTTGTAGCCGGTAATGTCGGTGGCGACGTCAGCCTTGTTGAACTTGCACACGCCGTTCGTCTCAGTGGTGCCCGAAGTGTAAGGGTAATCGCTCTCAGGCTCGATGCCGCCAGCCTGCATGACGTACTCGTACGCAGTGTCGGTGTTGCCACCGTTGCAGCCGAGGTCGACGGTGTCGCAGGAGACGATTTGTTGCGGTGCGAGGACGTGCAGTTTGCCGGTGGACAAGAAGATGTCAGACTCGATCTGCTCGGTGGCGGAGAAGGCCCAGCAAGAGCCGCACTGGCCTTGGTTCTTGACCGGCGTGGTGGCGCCCTTGGCGACCCAGTCGATCGACTGCAGCTTGGCGCTCTCGATCTCGGTGGCGTTGAAGTCCTTGGCGGGAGCATCGGTGGGGATGCTGCGGGCCTTGTGACCCTTCATTTTGGCGGTGAACTCGTCTGGGTGCATGTCCATGAACTTGGTGACGCCGTGCTTTTCGGTGCCCTTCTGGTTGCGCTCGGCTGCGAGGCGCAAGTTGTTCTTGAAGATCATGAATCGACCCAGGAACTCTGCCTGGTTCACGTAGTTCTTGGAGTGGTCCTGGATGAACTGCATGAAGGTGGGGAAGTCACTGTCGTCCATGATCTCGTCGGGGATGGACGTGAGGGACGCGGCCGCGGTGGCGACGGCTCCAGCGAGGAGGGCGAAAGTGAATTTCATTTTGTTGGGTACGAGAGTATGTACTGCAGGTGCGACAGGAGGGTGGTGAAAACCGGGAAAAACTTGGCAACTTTTTCACACCACAAAAACGGAGTCACAGTTGTCCTGCAGCCATGCGACGCCAACCGCGGGTAACAGCCCCGCGACGAAAGCCGGGAAGGAAGCGGCAAAGAGGGGCAACGGGGGAGGCATGGAGGCAACTTGAGTGCTTGCTTGCCCACCAACACCGCCGCCACCGAGAGTGACCGCGACCCGCGTGCCGTGGGCGCGTGAGTGACACAACCAGCAAACGGTGCGCCGCCCACCGCCGCCTCAGCTGACCCCTCCTTGTGAACGCACGCACGTCCGTCCGATCCAAGCAACAAAGCAACAACAACCAAGAAAGGGGAGCGAACTACAGAAGCGGGGAAGAACCACTTGTCCGTCCAAACCAAGCAACCAGCGAGCGGCACGAAACAAGTGTCAGTCACAAGTCGAACAGCAACGAGACGAAGCGAGCAGACAACAACAGAAGCAACAGAAGCAACAACACAGTCCGTCCGTCCGTCCGTCCGTCCGTCCGTGCGTCCGTCCGTCCGTCCGTCACCAAGCAAGCAAGCAAGCAAGCAAGCAAGCAACCGAGCAACCGAGCAACCGAGCAAGTCAGCAAGTAAGTCAGCAAGTCAGTGAGCGAGCAGTCAGCAGCACAACAACAAACACACATGATGAGGGTGGGACGGTGGGACGGACGGTGGTTTGTGTGTTCGTTTGTTCGTTGAGACAGAGTGAGAGAGAGAGAGCGAGAGAGAGAGTGAGTGAGACGGTGACAGAGAGAGAGAAAGAGAGCGAGAATGGTGAATGAATGAAGTGAGCTCACTCACTCACTCACTCACTCACTCACTCACAGTCACTCAGAAACTGACAGACAGGAGGGAGGAGGGCAGGCAGGCAGCAGGCAATCGGCAGCATGCCTACTCTGCCTCCCTGCCTGCCTGAGTGAGTGAGTGAGTGAGTGAGTGAGTGAGTGAGTGTGTGAGTGACTGACTGACTGACTGACTGAACAAACCACACCTCACTCACTCACTCACTCACTCACAGTCTCAGAGTCACTCACCGTCACAGCCAATCACAGCGAGCCCTGGATCGATCATCCATCGATCGATCGATCGATTGAGTGAGTGAGAGGCGAGTCGAGTCGATCGAGTCAGTTCCACTGTCAGTCAGTCAGTCAGTTCCACTGTCAGTCAGTCAGTCAGTTCCACAGTCAGTCAGTCAGTTCCACAGTCAGTGAGTGAGTGAGTGAGTGAGTCAGTCAGTCAGTCAGTCGATTGTTTGATTGAGTGACTGACCACTCACTGCAGAGCGTGACTGTATGCAAGTGTAATTTACACGGTATGGTAGGTCCGAAATTGACAATACCACTTGGTATCAGTAAGAATACCAAGTACTACTAATTTCACTGAAGAATCACCATTCATGCCGATGTCTGTCTGTCTGCGGTCCGGTCGTCCGGTCTGTCTGTCTGCGGTCTGGTCGTCAGAAGCACCTTCATTCGCTGCGGTTGGTTGGGTGGGGGTGGTGTTGTGTGTTGTGTTGTTGTGTTGTTGCGTTGCGCCACTTTCCTGGATTGTTGCGCACAGCCAGCCAGCCAGCCAGCCAGCTTTTCCTGTCTCCTGTCTCCTGTCGTTCCGTTTGGAGTTGGAAGAGTTGGAGCTGCACTGTCAACGTTCTTTCTTGTGACTTTCATCCCTGCCGTTCATGCTGTTGCGTCTGTTGCCGTCTGTTGCGTCTGTTGCGTCTGTTGCGTCTGTTGATGTGGGTGTTGGACGAACTGTCGTCCTCAAGGTGTATCATACTCGAGTACGGAAGCGCCGATAGCAATGTCGTCAGTCGATGGTCGCTGGGCGACTTGACGTTTGATCCATCCACTGTGACGAAGAGAAGAGGATCGCAATTCAAGCTTCTGTTGTTGTCGTTGCGGTGTTCGTCGTCACCCTCGCTGTCGTAGCATGCAGTGCTGTGATGCGGAGGCACACTGCATGCCCTTACTTGGTTGTGGGTCGCCATTCAGGATTTGTTCCACGAGGCACCGTTCTGCTCTAAAACATCAACTCGAGGGCGTTCAGATCGCACCACCCACCAGACTTCCAGCTGCGGCGAAACGAATTCGACCTCGCGACATCGATGAAACGCCATCTCGTCGGCTCCATTCAGTTGACGTTCACAACGGCACACTGCGCTGTTGCTCTCGTCTTTTTTCTTTTTTTTTTTTTGCCGATTTTCAAGGCTCGCAAATCTATTGCGTTCAGTGCAACGCAGATCCTTGCACCTCTGTCCACCGACTTGTGCCACGCACCATGGGCCACGCGGTGCAGGCGAAGGCCGTGCATGTGACTTCTTGGTAACGAAGTCCTTCGGCTACTAGAGTTTTCCCCGGCAACCATGGAAAATTGGCAAGATGCAGGAACATCGCTCTTGCTGCTCGCCAGGCTCTTCCCGAAACTGCAGAGCGCAAGAAGGGCAGCTGCAGCACGGAAATGCGTGCCGAACCTCGCGAACCCGAGAGAGCCCATTCTTGTCCCCGTGGGGATCGATGTGTCGTCCGACTCATTGTCGCTGGCCCAAGCAGCAGCTTGCAACGACGATCCCGTGCCCAGAACTGCGGAGTTGACTTGGACCAGCGCAACGGACCACAAAAACCAAGCACCTGCCACACACCGGGCGGCGAAAGCTCTGGCCACCGTCTCGGAAGACAGTGCACCACCCGACGCATTGTCGCTGAAGACTGGGCCCTCGCAGAGTGCTAAAACCGTGGCAGTGCCGGACGCAGAGCTCAACTCCAGACTGTTTCTCTCTGCTGGGTATCCCAAAGGTGCAGACGTGGGCGTCGTTCTCGACGTCCAAGTCGCAGTCGCACACGAACCGCGCGGGCGAGAGCGACCCTTGCCTTTCAGCAGCTCCCTCCCGTCAACAGCGACACATGTCACGCAGGTGTTGGTAGACCACACACAGACTGCTGCAGAGCTTGGCAACGCGCTCCGAGAGGCATTTCAAAACGCGCTCCGGGAGGCCGACTTGAACACAGAGTCAATACGCGCAGACACAAGCGCGGGCACTGCCAAAGTAGTAGCACGACACATCGTTGATGCGTCACCGGTAGCGCGGGAAGCAAGCGATTCACCTCCGAGCGGCTCCGCCGGCAAGCACGCCGCCGGCGAGCGTGCTGCGGAGCTCGAGGCGACTAGCGAGCCCCTCGAGTCCGGAGCCGACCCCGGCGTCGACGTCGTGGACAACGACGACGTCGATTTGACTGCTTTTGATGCGCTGCTGCCGGAACCGCGTGCAGGTACAATTTCACCCCCTGCGGTGCAGAAAAAGACGCAACAAGATGGGCACTTGGTGGGTGCCTCCCACCATCGGCTGCCTGACATGCCGGCAGAGGAGTTGCAGGCTCGTCGCCGAGAACCGTGCATCCTGATCCCATTTCCGACCGGTTTTTCTCAACCGACTGCAATACGGGTTGAGGACTACGCTGTCCACTTCGCTGCTGTACTCAGGGAGATAATGACCGGGCAACTAGGTGACGGTGCTGTGGTTGGGCGGCGCGTGGTGGTGGTCGCCTTCGATGCTCAGCAGCAGGAGTTACTCGAAACCTGTTTCCAGACCCTTTTCCCCATCGCGACGGTCTCCGCACAGTCAAACTGAAGGACGACAACTCACACGGTTATTGGCAAAGAACCACAACCATTCGGAAACCGCCAATTCCGCCACCAAACACCGTCACAGACGTGGACAGCTTCTTAAAACCAACCCGAACGGATTACGCGTGCCGCAAATGGCACATATACCAAGAAGAAGCACATCTATCTCCTCACCCTCGCTCGTTCTGCGCCAAGGTGAAGGTACTGTTGAAGACTGCTATAATAGAACAGCAAGACAGAGTGAGCAACAGAGACTTGCAATCAACATAAACACATTCGGAGGGAGTGGAGTGATGGTGGTATGATGGCTTGTATGGTGATGGCTTGTATGGTGATGGCTCGGGTAGCGGTAGATGAATGCGTGCGCGGCGCGCGCGCGCGCTTGTGTGTGTGTGTGTTGGGTTGGTTGATGAATGGCGATTCACGAGGCGCATGAAAATAAGACATGTAAGAATGCGTAAGTACCATAAGTAAATCAATCAGAAACGAACCATGATCGATCGGGTATGCCATACATAGCTGCAATTGTCAAGTCAGTCGAGGTGGCGAGCCATGGAGGTGTACATCATCAACAGAGGAGGGGAGGGGGCAGAGGCACTGCCGGAGAACGGAGAAGTTGAGAAGTTTTGAAGTTTGGATGTGGCAGCGGCGTTCGCAGTCCGCTCCTCCTCAGCTACAGTACAGTACATTCTTTAGGAAGATACTCCTACTACCACACCCACTCACCTATTCCCATAATCACGTGCAGTATACATACATTCAGTCTCTTGGCATGCCAGAGTTGCCAGAGTCCCCACAGACACACACACTCACACACTCTCTCACACACACACACACACGCACACATTGCTTCACTCATCGAAATCCAAAACACAACGACGACACAAACAACAAGGAAGTCCAAAACTGCAACACTCCACGAACCAACCCACGAAGGAAGGAAGGAGCAAGTAGGGTAGTCCCGAAGGTGCAAAAAGGTCGGTGGCGTGGGCGGTGGGGTTGAGGAACATAGGTTGGAGACCGCGACGGACAACACGGGCGGACAAGTCGGCAGGAAAATGGATGGACGGACGGAAGGACCATGAAGGGATGGATGGATGCATGGATGGATGGAGGCATGGATGGACCGGTGGATGCATTGTCGGTAGTTGTAGTTTGAACGATACTGTGTTGCTTATTGACGAGACAGTTGGCAGTGACATTTCGAGAGTAATAAGTCGAGTCGATGTGTGTTGACAGTGGCCGCGAAAACGATGTTGGAACACTACGCAAAGTGGTCGAGGAGAACAGGTGTGAGAGGGGCGTGGACTAATTCGTCTCGTCGACGGCAGCTCACATGCTTTAGAAATGGACACTTTTCTCATTTTCTGGTTCTTTCTCTGAGTTTCTCTTTCTTCAGAGAGAGATCATGAAGCGTACCAGCCCCGATTGAGGCGAGGCGATATCGACTGAATGTAGGGTTGCCGCCGATCTGGTTGCGGTTGTGGTGGCATTGCTACAGTCATGTCGCAGCGACGAGTGCCGTTGCTGTGTTGGGCAGTGCTTATCCTGTCTACAGCTTTCGTCCAACCAACGCGGATCCACTCTGGTGCAGTTGACTCTCGAAACGTGTTGAACGCGGCCGTGTTCCCCACAAGTGTGGCAACGTCTTCCAAATCCAGTCGATCTTCTCAGACTGCTGGCAACACCGCTCATGCGGTGCTGAACACGACACAGAATCGTAGCGCGGCCACAACTACACCGTACCCGGCGTCAACGATCACGGTGGCAATCTCAAATGCGACGACCAGCAGTGCCAGTGCAACCACTGCAGCGACAGCTTCAACATCGTTTCTGCCGACGACGATCGCTGTCACAACCGTGTTAGATGATGCGCTGCGCACCAGTACGCTAGGATTAGACGAACTCGACGTCTTCAACGACACAGCCAATGATACAACTCCAACAGCGCTGGACACCACCGAAGAAGCGGTCGGATTCTTGCCGGTTGCCATTCCCGAAGCCTTGCGTAACGGGTCAGACTCCGACGCTGCGCGCTCCATCGTCGGCTCAACGTCGGTCACTGCAAAACATCTTCATCCACCACGACGCGTGCCTACGACGCCAACGTGTCCATTGTCAAATCAGCTCAGACGACCTCGCCCGATCTACTTGTCGACATGCGCCGAATACTCCAGCGAATCGTGCTGCACGCAAGAGGAAGACATGGCTGTACGAAGCATGTTGCAGTTTCACTTTGAGCCAGTGTACGTATTTCCAACGCCAATTCCTCTCGCTATTGCTTGCCCCCTCGTGAAAGCCCTTGGTGTCAGAAAAGAGAAAAGTGGTCTTCAGCATGCCCTGCAAGACTTGCTGGTCGTACACGCCCGACTTTGACAATTGTGTGACTGGTGTGTTGTGTTGTGTTCTATTGTTCGGCTGCGCACGATCGGTAGATATGGTGGTTCCCTGCGTTGCATGGAGAACATGCGTCACTTGCTGTGCGGGATCTATTGCTCACCATTACTGAAGAACATGACCACAACAGCGGCCGCTGTGAAGGCCGCTACGTCAGCCCGCAAGCGTGCACGACTGGACTCGCCATCCGTTGCAAAGGCGAGACTGGCCGGTCTGTCAGCAGTGGCAATGTCGACTGAGTCCTGCCTGCGTTTGTGGGGAACGTGTGCCTTAAAGCCATCGCTCGGTTTTGAACCAAGTTTTGCCGGCACGTCTTCAGCCAACACAGAGCGTATCAGTCGCATGTATCCTTCGAACAACCCGATATCATTCTGTGAGGCCCAGCACGACGCTTTGCTCCCTGTCAACGTGGTGGTCTCGGACGCCTCCACCTGGCAAAGCCACCGTCTTGCTTTGATGCCGGCTAGCAACGACTCTCCCTTCACCAGCGATCAGCACCCTCTTGCGGTATGTATTTGTTGTGAACCGGCGTTTGTGCATGCGACTGGTATTCCCATGCTACGGGGACAGTATTCCCAACACCAACGTTGCCGAGCGCTAACATCAACCGCTGCCCGCTGCGCTTGTACTGTCAGATGTTACGGACCCAGTATGCGGATGTCAGTATCACGCAATCCGACAATTTATGGATCTTTCTTCTTTGCGTCAGCATGTTGATCATCGGCATTAGTGTCGGGATCATCGTCGTTTTTTGTGAGTGCTGCACAAAAGTGCCTGGAAACATTGTGGACAGCAAGTCCAGCGGTGCGGCAGCTGCCACATCGACGCAAAGCGCCGAACCGGCAAAGGCCGAGTTTGCAGCGCAAGATGAAGTCGAACCTTCCAAGACCTACGCGTACGGTGGCTATCCCGACAACTACGAAATTACCGAGGAGGATCTGGAGGAATCGCGTGAAGCTCCTCCACCAGAGCAACAGTATTACGGTGGCAGGGACCAGTCACAAACACAGCGTGGTTACCGTGACTACCCCAATTACCCAAGCCAGTGACCCCACCGCGGCAAGGCAGTGATTGTAGGTGGGGCACAAGTGTGAAGATGTGGTCGAGACGGCGGGTGTTTATGCGATGAAAAAAGATGTACGGTATAAATAATGCCTGTGAATTCGGTGTTGGCATGAAGGGCCTCGTCTACGCGAGGGTCCGTTTTATTGTGATGATACTTCGCCTAGAGTTCTTGTTGAGTGGTGGGTCCCGCCGGTGTTCGCCCGTGGCTACGACGCTTGGCCGTCACAGCGGCGTACGCTTTGGTTTTTTTGGCGTCGCCAACATCTCCCGCGCGCCTGTTTCCAGCAGCAGACGCTGGAGGTGCTCGCGATCGAGGCCGTGGACGATACGGCTTGACTTCGTCGATTGGACCACTTACACTCCCTTGTTGCCATTTGCGCCACTTGGCCGCCTCGACCTTCCCCTCCTTGGTGAGTGGCCGGCTGCGATCAACCCACCATGGGTGCACGAACGACAACGACACCACATCACGAAAGTCGTTCTTCTCTTTCATAGTGTTTGCGCCGCCCCAGTGCAGAATGCGGCTGTCATATATCAAGACGTCGCCAACGTTGTTGGTTCCTTGCCGACGCGCGGGCCCCTGCGGACCACAAAATTCTGGATCGGGCGTCAGCACGCCTTCGCGTCTTATTGCGGCCCCACAGCCGTACATCAGAAAGCAAGCAGCATCCGTGTGGCTGGCGGCACACAGCTGCGTGGGGCCATTTTCCTGCAACAAACACAACACAGGCAGAGTGAATGAGAATTGCTAAGGTTGCCTGCTTGTAGGCGAGCTGCAATGCACTTCACATCGCTGTCCTCACCTCTGTGACGTCGATCATTGGAATCTGCACATTGAGTCCGTATGTCAGCTCCCCTCGGTGCATCGCTGGAAGATTGGGTGTATCCACAGATACCCTGTATACTCCGGCGGCCACGGAGTGGCGACCCTCGCGGTTGCGGAGAATTGCAAGGTGTGGGATGTCTGTATGGCATGCCTGTTTCAACGATGGTGGGCGAGCAGGTGGGCAGGTAAGCGGGTGAGCTGGAGTGGTTGTGTGGCTGCACACAGCACGCAGAGATGATTGAACGCACGCACCTGCTCTGCGACATCGGGTCCCACTGATAAAAACGCTGCGATGTCGAGCTCGGCATTGTTCCACCGAATTTCTTTGGTCCTCGAGAAGCGAAATGGGGTGCCCAGAAATCTATTTACGATCGGCATGATCACCAGCTCCTCTCGAAATATATTTTGTCGGAACACGTCATCCTGGTGCAACTAGCAAAAGCGATGGTGGGAAGAAGTAAGAGCTCGAGTGACAACATCCCAATCCACTTAATTCGAGCACGGGTGCTCGACAATGTCATGCAGACGCAAACGCGAGGGTAGTAGCTTACCGAAAAGGGTAGACCAAGCTCGGCTCGCGTCGTGCCACCTTCCCAAGGCAGCAATTCGTCCACCACAGCTTCATTTTCCGACTCGTTGCCTCGCAGCGAATTTATGAGCGGCGACTCCCTGTTTTGCTTCAAGTACTGGAGAATTTGCGCGTGGAGCCGCTGCACAATATGAGGGTCCAAGGCATGCTTCAGCTTGACGTAGCTGGTTGCGAGAATTGGGCAGATGGCAGTGTCAGTTTTCGCGCAATGGAACGGTGCAACCAGAATGTATGTGAACACCGTCGCCACAAACGACGTCGACGAAAAAAGCAGGCCATACTCACCCGCATTGCCGCAGGCAGTGGCTAGCGTGGTCCACTACCGTATGCGCAGCCAACGTCAAGTTGCCTGTCTCGGCTAATATATCGACAAAATAATCGCGAACGTCGATACTTTCGTGAGTTTGACACCAATCCACGATTTCTCCGTAGTTTTCGCGCGTCAGGTTGAAATGCCATTGGCCCCGTACATCAGGGAGTGCCGTCAAAAGTACGCACGCCGCACACCAGGCAATCCGGAACCACATTGTTTGTGGATGTCAATCCCACCACCCAAGCGCTGACGATGTCAGTTTGCTGCGTTGACAAGCTCGTGCGGAGGTTGCACACTCACGAGTTTGCGGTTGTGCACGTCTGCGCTTTCTGGCCCCGTGTGCTCACCCTCGGCACCTTGCCTCTTTCCTTCTTTCTTTCTTTTTGTTCAACGTTGCTTTTGGGTGTTCGTGAAGTAAACGTACATGGAATTCAAGTCTTGTCTGTGCGCTCGACTATCTCCGGCGACATCCTCTTGCACATCCGTGTCGGTGCGCAAATCGTGGACCCTGCCTGTGACTGGCTTCCTGTCACTAAACTTGTGTCGTGATGCCCCGCTATAATATTATACCTGGACGCAGCAGCAAGGCAGGAATATTCTAGCACCACACGCGTCTCACCATGTAATAACATATGATTATAGCTTGCAG
>ENA-OWNT01005280-OWNT01005280.1-seawater-metagenome-genome-assembly--contig:-NODE-5280-length-10746-cov-2.926704_pt1 | contig 10746 bp, 7 predicted proteins | sample MGYA00238136_ERZ651165 | MGnify/ENA primary metagenome ERZ651165 (study PRJEB26861, sample SAMN08777766) | seawater metagenome | isolation source: coastal seawater | place: USA: Florida | collected...
CACCCTCGACACGGCCGACACCGCGATCACGGGCGGCGGCACCGACACGGCGACCGACACCGACATCGACACCGGGATCGACACCTCGGTCGACACCGGCACCATCACCGTCACCACCGGCGGCGGGACCGAGACGGCCATCGACACCGGCACCGCCGTCACCGACACCGGCACGGTCACCGACACCAACCTGCAGACCGGCCCCACCGACTCGGGCTACGTCGACACCGCGGTCACCGACACCGCCGACACCGACATCGCCACCGACACCGGCATCGACTCGGCGGTCACCGACACCGGCACCGATACGGCGAGCGGCTCCACCACCGGTGGAACCCCCACCGACACGGGTGCCGGGGCCATCGACCGCGACGGCGACGGGCTCACCGAGGGCGAGGAGGCGGCCCTCGGCACGTCCGACCTCGACGCCGACTCCGACGACGACGGTGCCGCCGACGGCGACGAGGTGGCGGCGGGCCTCGACCCGTCCGACCCCGACACCGACGGCGACGGCGTGCAGGACGGCACCGAGATCGGCCTGACCGCTGGCGTCACGGGCGGCGTGGGGCCCCTCGGCGACACCTACGAGGGCACCGGCGCAGGCTTCGTGGCCGATGCCGACGGTGGGGCCGAGACGACCGATCCGCTCGATGCCGACACCGACGACGACGGACTGTCCGACGGCGAAGAAGACCTGAACCTCAACGGCGCGTGGGACGGCGACCAGGCGGGCACCGCCGACGACGAGACCGACCCGAACAACCGCGACACCGACGGCGACTTCGCCTCCGACAGCGCCGAGGGCGGCGCCGGCGGGCCCGACGCCAACGGCAACGACCTCATCGACGCCCTCGACCCCAACACCACCCCGGCCGACGCCGACAGCGACGGGCTGACCGACGACGAAGAGGCGGCGCTCGGCACCGACCCGAACAACAACGACTCCGACGGCGACAGCCTCCCCGACGGCTTCGAGGTGTACGTCTCCCTGTCCGACCCGCTGAACACCGACACCGACGGCGACACCATCTCCGACGATCAGGAGGTGCTGTACGGCACGAACCCGAACAGCGACGACACCGACGGCGATGGGCTGCTCGACAACGAAGAGGTGGCGGCGGGCACCGATCCCACCAACGCCGACTCCGACAGCGACGGCCTGTCCGACCCCGACGAGCTCGACGGCCCCACCGACCCCACCAACCCCGACACCGACGGTGATGGCCTGCTCGACGGCGAGGAAGGGCCGCTGGGCACCGATCCCACCAACCCCGACACCGACGGCGGCGGCGCCAGCGACGGCGCCGAGGTGTTCATCGGCACCGATCCCCTCGACCCCACCGACGATCCCGTCGACGACACCGACGGCGATGGGCTGCTCGACGTGGAAGAGGCGGCGATCGGCACCGACCCGAACAACCCCGACACCGACGGCGACACCATCGACGACGGCACCGAGGTGTCGGCCGGCACCAACCCCCTCGACCGCGACACCGACGGTGACGGGCTCGACGACAACGTCGAGGGCGCCAACGGCACCAACCCCCTCGACCGCGACACCGACGGCGACAACATCCCCGACGGGGTCGAGGTGCAGTACGGCACCGACCCGACCAACGCCGACACCGACGGCGACGGCCTCACCGACAGCCAAGAGTTCGGTCCCATGACCGACCCCCTCAACCCCGACACCGACGGCGACGGGATCAACGACGGCGACGAGGTGTTCGCGGGCACCGACCCCCTCGACCCCAACGACCCCGGCAACGGCGACACCGGCACGCCCCCGGAGGAGACCGCCGACACGGGCACCCCCGTCACCGACGAGACAGGCACGCCGAGCGGCACCGATCCCACGGGCACCACGCCCGCCGAGACCGGCGGCGACAGCGGCGACTCGGGTCTCGTGGTCAAGGGCGATGGCTGTGGCTGCGCCAGCACTCAGGCCCCGACGGGCACCCTGGGGGCGCTGCTGGGGATGGGCCTGCTCGGGTGGCGCCGCCGCCGCTGACCGTCGGGTTCAGGCGCGACGGCTCACTGGCCGGGCGTCACGTCGAGGGTCGTCCAGGCGGGCAGCCCGTCCATCTGGTGGCCCGGCCATGCTACCTGCTCGGTCTTGCCCAGCTCGGGGTGGTCGAGCCGGCCCAGCATCTGGATGCGCCCGACGTTGCGGAACGGGTTGTTCAGCGTGCCGCCGGCGCTCGACGAGGTGGGGATGCCATTGGTCAGCCACACCCGCTCGGTCATGATGCCGGTGTCGCGCTCGAAGATCGCCACCCCCGTGGTGTCGAGGGTGTAGGTGGCTTCGACCTCCAGCTCCTTGCCGCTGGTCTCGCCGAACCCTTGGAAGGTGTCGCTGGGAGCGTCGATGGATGCGTCGCCCGAGCGGACGCCCAGCCCGCCCCCGCCGCGGTTGTCGGTGCCGAGAGCCTCGCCTCCGGGCAGCGACACGAGATCGGGACGGTCGGCGTTGAAGTTGGGCAGCTTCGTCGCGGTGGTGCCCTGGCCGAGGGTCTGGACGATCTGGTAGCCGGGGTGCCGACTCACGGTGTGCACCATGGTGGTGGACCCGCGCGCCGCGGTGAGCGACGGAAGCGACATGAGCTTGGAGTTGTACTCGATCCACTGACCCTCGCGCTGGGCCTGGTCGGGGATCTTCATGTGGAAGCCGGCCACCATCCGCAGCAGCAGCTGACGCAGGTTCTCCCGGTTCTCCCGCTCGCGGGAGTTGTCGGCGGGCACGCCCTCGAGGTCGACGTTGTTCACGCCTCCCTTGAAATCGACCTGCATCTGCACCTTGGCGCCCGTGAGCTTCGCGTCGATCTCGTCGAGGACGCCCTGTGCACGGGCCCGGTCCTTGTCGCGCTTGTGATGGCGCACGGTGGTGGCCTTGATCGCGATGTCTTCGATCTCGCACATCACCTCGATGCGCTTGGGCTTGATCTTGCCGTCCTTCTCGCACAGCAGCACCATGCGGGTCTGCAAGGCGTAGGTCATGAAGGCCACGTTGTTGTCGCTGCCGAGGATCAGCGGGAGCGGGAGGATCAGCTCGCTGTTGACCAGCCAGCGCGTGTGGTCCCAGCGGGCGAAGTTGTCGCCGTAGACGATGATCTCCTCGATGTTCTCCAGCTCGTCGTCTTGAGCGTACGCCGGGGCACTCAGCAGGCTGGTGCCGAGCAGCGACGTCATCAGGCTCAGGGCGATGGTGCGCATCCACGTCCTCCGGGGGCTGTGGTGACGGTATCGCACTGGCTGTTCACCCGGGGCGCCGAGCCCGCTGACCGGCGCTACCGCAGGCGGAGAGCGAGGGTACGAACCACCGCCTCTCGCAGCAGGCTGTGCGACCGGCGCCACTCCTCGCGGGCGAGGTCCTTGGGGAACACCGCCACCACGGTGTCGGCGGTGGCGGCGCAGCGCTCGGGGTGGGCCGCCGAGACGAGCCCGAGACCCCCCGCCACCTGCCCGGGACCGTAGACCGCCGCGTGGTTGGCCTGCAGCGCCTGCAGCTCCCCCTCGAGCACCAGGTAGAGGCCGCGGCTCGGCTCGCCCGGCTCATAGAGCACGCCGCCCGCCGGGATGCGCCCCGTCCACACCCCGGGGAAGCGCTCGGCCACCTGGGCGGCCTCGATGCGCTCGAGGGGGCTCCCGGCCACCCCGAGCCAGCGCAGTGCCCACTCCTCGCCGACCGGGGCCGGCGACGAACCCCTCCCGGCCGCGGGGAGGTGGTGCGGCTGGAACAGCGCGACCGCCTCGCCGACGGTGGCGTGCTCGACCACCTGCACCGCGCGACTGCCCGCCAGCTTCAGCGTGATCAGGGCTTCCCGCGACACCACGTCGACCACCACGTCGGTGGCAGCGACCGCCGACCGACACGCCCGTCCGCGGCCGCTCATCGCGAGGAAGCCCAGGGAGGTGCCGGGCCCGCACCGCTGGCCGTCGACCTCGATCTCGCCGGAGCGTACCCACAGGCCCCCGCCGATCCGCTGTCCTCGGAGGAACAAGGCCTCGCCGGCACGGAACGTCACGGTGTGCATCAGGGCCGACAGCTCGGCTCGTGCGTCGGGGGCGGCGTCGGGCAGGTAGCGAGCGACCACCTCCTCGCCCGGCGGCGGGGTGGCGGTGGTGATCGGATCGAGATCGATGCCCACCAGCAGCTCGGGAGGGAGGGCACCGGCCCAGCCCACCACCGACTGGCTGATCACCACCACGGTCAGGTTGCCGGCGCGTGCCCGCTGCTCGAGGCGCACCAGGTCGGGCCTGCGAGGCTCGACGACGATGGCGGGCACTTCCCACGAGGGCTCGGGCACGTGGTCGCCCACGGGGGCGTACAGGCCCGCCACCATGCGCGCCAGGCGCAGTCCGGCCTCGAGCTCGGGGGTGCCGATCAACACCACGCGATGCCCCTTGATGCCGGCGCCGCACGTCGCCAGCGGGCCCGCCAGCGGCAGCGTCGTGGCGGGCCAGTAGCTGGGGGCGGCCAGGGCCCACCACAGCTTGCACAGGGCCTTGCCCAGGGCCGGACGCTCCCCGAGCTCCAGGCGATTCTGCAGGCCCACCAGGTGGATGTAGTCGTGCCCGAGGGTGGGCGTGCGCTCGCCGACCACCCGAAGGCGCGCCATGGCGATCGGCTCGGGGTACTCGCGTAGCACCGGCTGCAGCCAGTGGAACATCGCCGGCGCGAAGCCCGGGCGCCGCTCCTCGTACTCGAGCAGCTTCCACAGGCCTTCGATCATCGCCCGCGGCAGCCAGCCCTGCTCGGCCAGCTTGCGCGCTGCGAGGCTCGGTCGCAGGGGCGAGTCGGCCACCACGCCGGTCTCCTCCGACATGGTGAGCTGCAGCATGCCCCACAGATCCAGCCAGTGGTCGGGGTCGTCGGTCATCAGCGCCCGCAGGGCGAGCTCGGTGTGTCGCTCGGTGCGGTAGTCGGCCTCGGCGTCGCTGGCGGGCAGCAGCTCGGCCAGCTGCTGGACCGCCCGCCGGAGCTGCACGGTCCACTGCCGCGCGTCGGGATCGAGGCGATCGATGATCCCCTGGGCGACGGCGTCGGTGGCGTCGGGGGCGTCGAGGTCGCGCTTGGCGAGCCCCGGACGGTCGGGCAGCGAGGCCTGCTGCTCGGCGGTGCCGACGATGGCCACCAGCTTTCCTTCCTCTTCGGCCCACTCGAGGCCCTCGGCGTCCCAGCCGGCGGTGGCGCTGCCCACCCAGACCACCGCGTGGGAGGCCCGGAGGAGCTCTTCGAGAACCTCCAGATCCGCGGAGTCTCCCTCGAAGGGACCCGGCGCGCCGAGCACGTCGCGCACCACCAGCACCTCGAGATGTGGAGCGGCGGCGAGCGTGCCTTCCCAGGCGGTGCGCTCGGTGAGCGGGCGCCACCCCGTGACCGGCCCGAGGACGCGCTCGAGGAAGGCCATGGTCTCGCCGACCTCCAGCCCCAGCGCCAGCACCTTGCGGGTGTGCATCGACTCGGGCGCCGCCAGCTCCCACACCAGCACCTCGGGCTCGCTGCAGCGCACCCGGTCGACCACGTCGCGCCACGGATCGAGCTTGTCGGGGTCGACGTGGGCGAGGGTGCCCAGCCGATCGGGCAGGCGTACGGCGCCTTGGTAGACCAGCTGTACGTCGCGGGTCTGCAGGAGTCCCTGGGGGGGCATCTCGTGCAGGCGGGCCTGCAGGGTGGGGGGGAGCGAGCGAGGGGCGAGCGACCGCTGTGCCGCGTAGGCGAGAAGTCCGGCCATCCCGTGCGGCAGGGGCGTCTCCGTCATGCCGTCGGGCACCACCAGTGCTCCGAGGGTCTCCTCGGGGAACGGTCGACAGCTGCCGCAGTCACGGCAAGTGAGCAGGCGACCCACGCGCAAGCGGCGCGTCTCCTGGCGGCGGGCGACGCCGATGGGCGTGCCGTCGTCGAGCTGGAAGGGACCGTCGGGGTGACGGCACAGGGTCACCAGGCCGACCACCCGCTCCAGCCGACCCACCTCCACCCGCTCGGCACCGCAGACCGGGCACGCGGCCCACGGCGGGAGCTTCGTGCCCTGCACCGCGGCCAGTACGCGGTCGACCACCGCGCTCACCCACTCCAGGGTGTCGGCGCGGGGGGTGCCGAGGGCCGACGCGAGCTCGGCGTAGGGCGCGAGCAGCGTGCCGTCGACCTCCCAGTGGTAGCCGTGGTCCGACCAGCGCTGCTTGAGCGCGATCAGCGGCGTGGCGCCGCGACGGATGGCCTCGGGCAGCGCCGGACCCGCGAGCTCGGCGAGCTGTGCCAGCGTGCGGTCGAGGGTGCTCTCTTCGCCGCTGGTGAGCACCACGATGCCCATCTTCCGGTGCACGAGGAGCGTCTCGTCGGCGTCGTCGACCTCCAGCAGCGTCCAGCCGTCGAGCTGCATCTGCTGCAGGGTGCGGGTGCGCACGCCGGTCTGGTAGAGGTGGCGCATCGTGGCCTCGAGCAGCTGCGGCGTGGTGGGCAGCTGGGCCTCGGCCTGCTCGAGGGTGGCGAAGCGACGGGCGAACAGCAGCTCACGCAGGGCGCCCAGGTCTTCGACGTGGGCCACGGGCGCGGGGTCGGCCGTGAACCGGTCGTGCAGCTCGGCGGAGCCCAGGTGCAGCCCGGCGCCCCTCACCTCTTCCAGGTGACGCCAGGCGTGCAGGTAGGTGCCGACCCCGGCCGGCTGGAGCAGCGCGTCGGCCACCACGGGCTCGATGCCGCAGTAGATGAGGTCTTGCGGGCGGACGGGCCGCTCGAGCCAGGTGCCGAGCTCGTGGTCGATGAGGGTGCGCGCGATGAGCTGCCCGAGCTCGGTGGCCTGCTCGGACCACGCACGGGGGCTCTGTCCGGGCAGCTGGTTGCGGACCGACATGACGAGATCGTCGAGGGGCACGGCGGGTTCCTGGGTGGGACGGTGCCACCCTACCGCGGGCCCCGGTGCCGTGTCCGCTGCACCGAGCCTACGCGTTGTCCTTCAGGGACCGGGCGAGCTCTTCCACCACCGCGTCGCCCTTGCCTTGGGCCTCGATCATCTCCGCCACCGGCGCGAGGATTCCTCGGTCGCGGGCCGCGTAGAGCGTGTCGCGGAACGCGCTGGCCACGCCGTCGGTAGGCACGCCTTCGGTGGGCAGGCGCTCGGCGAGTCGAGCCGAGATGGCGGTGAACTGGGGGGAGACCTGGCCTTCGGGGGACTGTGCCACGGGGCACCTCCGGGGGAAGCGGGGAGGGGGAGGGGGAGGGGAGAGCGGGACGCTCGGGGGCAGTGTATCGCAGCGGATGCCGTTCGTGCGCGGCCGTCATGCACACTGCCCGGCGGCATCGTTGCGCCAGGGCCAGCGCCGGCCGGCGTAGAAGCCGGCGCTCCCTGGGCGTTCACGCACGGGCAGCTGCTTCGTGTGGGGCAGGACGGCCGCGTCGACCAGGTGGGCGGGCAGGCCGCCAGGGCGGAGCTCGTCGAAGGTCATCACCGGTAGCCCGAGAAGCTCGATGAGCACGTCGCCGGGGTGGGCCCACTGTGGACGACGGGCGATGTACTGGAGGTAGCGGGCCATCCACCGGATGCTCACCCCGAGATGGCGGTACTTGATCTCCTCCCGCGCCAGCTGCACCCGCGGGCGGGCGGGCCCCCGGCTCGGTTCGATCCACGGCGTGCCGTCGACATCGGCGTGCTTCGCGAGCTGGTGGACCAGGCTCGGGGTGGAGCTGCCCTGCAGGCCGCCGCCGTCGTAGTCGGTGAGCATCCACACCGGCCAGCGCTTCACGTGCAGGTTGTAGACCGCGAGGATCTCGGGCAGCGCGTCGGGGTGGGGATCCGGCGGATGGGGCTGCACGCCGCAGGTGGGCACCGACGCCGACGCGGCCTGCACCACGCCCACCACCGGGTCGCCGCCACGGATGACCGCCAACATGATCTTCTGTCGCCAGCGGTAGGCGGTGTTCTCGTTGATGGCGACCACGCGAGCGAGGTGGGCGGCGGAAGGTGCATCGTCGCGGAGGAGCAGGGCGATCATGTGCACGACCACCCACAAGGCGAGCTTCGTGCCGTGCAGGAAGGTGTCGGCGGTGACGGAGCGCCGGAAGCGGGGGTGCTCGGAGCAGCCGAACAGGCGTGGCTTGGTGGCGGATTGCCAGAGCGGGCGCTGACAGTGGGGGCAGACCGGCACCCCGTGGCCGTCGCCCCAGCGGACGGCGGCGAGGTGGCGTGCGATGGCGAAGTCGTCGTGCCACTTGTCGTCGAGGCCGAGGTCGAGGGCCTGGGTGTGGTTGTGTGGCTCCCGCTCGACGGCGTTCATCGACGCGGGATCGAAGTGCCACGCGGCGGGATCGATGTGGGGGTAGCGAGACATGGTCGCTCCACGCGAGGGAAGGGGACGGTCCGAGCGCGTGGAGGTAGCAGCGGATGAGGGTCCTCAGGGGGCACCCCCCCTCAGGATTTCGCCTCCGGGTGGTCGAGCGCGACGGGCCGTCGGAGGGTGTTGTGGTGATAATAATGGTTGAATCTGTGCAATGAGTAGCAACTTCGTGGCGGCTAAGCTGGAAGATCCTTCGCCCCGCGCACAGATGTATGCGCCCCCCGCGACAGGTCACTCACTCCTGCTGGGGGGCCCCCGGTCATCGCGCGGGAACGAGTGGGTCGCGATGTATGAATTTTGCCGGATAATCATGCTTTAAGCTTTCTTATTCGCGAATATAGCCAGCGTTCCCGGATGGTCCGGCTTGCCGGGATCCGGCAGGCGCTGCGACCGCACTTGGTCGAAGCCCGCCCCCCGAACAGCATCGACCCAGCCCGACGTGGACCGAAGGTCCATGGACAGGCCGAGCTCCTCGGGCCACGCATGACACGCGGCGTGCTCTTCGTAGAAGTCGGTGCAGGCCGCCAGCCATCCCCCCGAGCGCAGCACCCGCGCCACCTCGGCCAGCGCCTCGTCGAGGGGCACGTAGTACAGCGCCTCCATGCTGAACGCGTGGTCGAAGGTGCCGTCGGCGAACGGCAGCGCCAGCAGGCGCCCGTGCACATACGACAAGCAGGGACGTGGCGTGAATCGCGCGCGCGACAGCATCGCCTCGCTTCCGTCGACGCCCACCGCCTCACCGTCGGGCGCGACCCGCGCGGCCAGCTCTCGCGCCGCCCAGCCCTCGCCGCAGCCTAGATCGAGCACGCGTTGCCCGGACTGCACGGGCAGCTTCTCCAGCGCAGCCATGGCCCGCGGGGCGTGGCTGCGGCCCATCGGCTCGGCGCGTCCGCGCTCGGCCCACTGGCCGAACACGTGGATGGCATCGTCGCTCATGGGCCCCCGTAACCAGGCGGCGACGGATGAATCCGACCCCCTCGCGGGATACAGCCACCGGCTACGGGAGGTTCCATGGCCGTGCTCGACATCATCACCGCGCCGCACCCCGTGCTCGAGATGCGTGCCCGCGAGGTAGAGCCCGACGAGTTCGGGCCCGAGCTCGCGCAGCACGTCTCCAACATGGCCGAGACGATGTACGCCGCGCCGGGCGTGGGCCTCGCCGCGCCCCAGGTGTCCGACCCCCGCCGCATCCTGGTCATCGACCCCGGCGAGCGCGAGGAGCGGGGCGTGCGCTTTTTCGCCCTGGTCAACCCGCGCATCGTCGAGGCCAGCGACGACACCATCCCGTGGAACGAGACCTGCCTGTCGCTGCCCGACTTCGAGGTGGAGGTGCAGCGCCACCGCGTGGTCACCGTCGCCTACCAAGACCCCGCCACGGGCGAAGAGCAGCGCACGGAGTTCAGCGACTACGAGGCGGTCATCGTGCAGCACGAGCTCGACCACCTCACCGGCACCCTGCTGCTCGACCACGCCAGCCGCTTCAAGCGCGGTCGCTACATCAAGCGGGTGGTGAAGGCCCGCAAGCGCCTCAAGGAGCTCGCATGATCCCGGTGCTCGTCGCCTCCCTGCTGTCGGTCGCCCAGGCCGGCAAGTACGACCCGTCCGCCCCCATCACGCCGGTCGACGACAAGGTGTGCGGCGCGCGCAGCGCCGACGACCAGGCCGCGTTCACCGCCTCGCTCGAGGCGATGTACAAGGACACCACCGACCCGAAAGACCTCGAGAAGAACGGCAAGGAGGTGCTCAAGCTCGAGAAGAAGGGCGCGCTGTGCACCCACGACGACCGCTTCTGGGGCGCGATGGTGATGCTGCAGACCACCAACGAGGAGGCGGCGGCCCGTGCCTACGGGCTGTCGAAGGCGCTGGTGGAGGGGCGCTACGCCCGCGGGGCCTGGGCGGCGGCGGTGGCGTACGACCGTTGGGCCATCGCCTTCGGCAACCTGCAGTCCTACGGCACGCAGACGCGCTGGGACGGCACGAAGCAGTGCCTGTACTGGGTCGACCCGAAGTTCACCGACGAGCAGCGCAAGGCCTACGGCCAGCCGCCGCTGAAGGAAGTGATCGAGGGGGTGCTGAAGACCAACGGGCGTGCCGGCGACGAGCCCACCGTGCAGCGGCTGAAGCACCTCGACATGTGGTGCAAGCCCGAGCCGTGGGACGGCGCCCGCAGCGACCTGCAAGACCCCTACGGGCGCTGAGGTGCGCGGACTCGCGCTCGCGCTCGCGGTCGTATTCGCGACGGCCCAGCCCGTCGACGCCGCCGAAGATCCGTTCGCCGTGCTCACCGAGCACCTGAAGGCCGGCGAGTGCGAGAAAGACACGCCAGGGGCCGACGCGTGGTTCGTCGGGGACTACCAGCTCGACGAGGCGGGCGAGCTCGCCGGCAGCGAGCGGCTGCTGCTCGTGCCCAACCGC
>ENA-OWNT01005281-OWNT01005281.1-seawater-metagenome-genome-assembly--contig:-NODE-5281-length-10741-cov-4.142161_pt1 | contig 10741 bp, 7 predicted proteins | sample MGYA00238136_ERZ651165 | MGnify/ENA primary metagenome ERZ651165 (study PRJEB26861, sample SAMN08777766) | seawater metagenome | isolation source: coastal seawater | place: USA: Florida | collected...
AACGTCGTCGTCGACGACGACGACGTTGCATCATCGTCGTTCGTCGTTGCAACGGCAGACGAACGAACGAACGAACGAACGAACGAACGAACGAACGAACGAACGAACGAACGAACTGAACGAACGTCAGCCAGCCACCCCAACACCAGCGCAGTGACTGACCACCGTACAGTGACCACCGTACACCGTACATCGTACACTGACCAACCCATCCCTCCATGCAAGGGGTCATAGCTCTAGACTAGAGCTATTACCCCTTGGTTCATGCATGCAATCCTTGTTCGTTCGTTGTTCATGCATGCATGCAAGGAAGAAGTGGTGGGTTGTTTCTTTTGCCAACCGGCAGGCCTTATTCATTGTTTATCAGTGGACGGGGGGTTGCTCCGCTCCGCCTCGGACCTCGGGCCTCGGGCCTCGGGCTGGCAATTGAATTGATCAGCTCAGCTAGTCTACACTTACCTTACCGGGTATGCTTGATTTCATTGAAGGAAACGTTCATGTAGTTATTAGACTTTAGTTAGAGGATTTTCCATCGGGGCTGCATGCTAACTGGGTAATTGTTAGTTAGAGCTTTGTAGAAATGGGACTGAAGAATGGACACTTTCCGGGTCTCGAGGATGAATTAATCGGCTCCGGGCTGGGTGGTTTCCTTTCAGTCAATCACCAGAATATCCATACCATAGCTCCGCTTTTTTAACCTAACTACGCGCAACCCTAACCACATACATGTCCTTGTTCATGTTCATTTTCATGTATGCAAGGGGTACGTAGTACTGTAATAGCTCTGGACGACACAGCTGTAGATGTGTAATTATTATGAATGAAACTACTGCGTGTTGCAAGTAAGCTACAGCATGGGTTCTGAAGAAGCAAAGAGAGCACCGCATTGTGCGCGGTGACCAACCACCCCAGCACGTACTTCTGATGGCATACTTCATGAACAGGAGTCAATCAATCAATCAATCAATCAATCAGAACGAGCTGTTGAGTTTAGTTTAGTTGGGGCTACCACACGCGTGCTGCATTTTTGCAGGCGACAACCACAGCGCTGTCTTACTTCATTCACAGGAATTCAATCAACGGTATGAGCTTTTCAGTTTACCGTATTTAGTTTAGGGCTGCTTACTTACTTACATGCGTCATGCATGACGTTGGCAAAAGCAGGCAATCTCTCTCCATCATCAGCACGTACGTGCTGTGTGGGTGATGACAAGCAACTGCTTCGCCGGGTCTAACATAGAGCTTCCTTCGATGCAGGACCTTGCTGCAAGGCAAGATGGTCACAACGACGGTAGGCAGGGAGCGAGTCCCGGCCTTACTTGCTCTCTTTTGGCCACCATTTGGGTGGCGGCGGCTGTTTTGCAGGCTGCTGTGTTCTCTCGTGCGCTTTCAGGCCAAACCACTCCGGTGAGCTGTGGCTTTTAGGCTCGACTGGCTTCAAGTCCCACTCTGGCTTGAGGGCCTTTCCGCCATACACTGCGTGGCTCAGAGCGTCGGCGGCCCCAAAAGACTCAATGCAATTTGTGCTATCTGTGGAATTTCCGAGCACGGAGGCCTTCCGGGGGTGGTACAAACCCCCATTCTGAAGCTTCTGCTGTCTCTGCGGATCCACAACCGGCTCGCAAAAGAACCGATTCTTTGAGCTGCGCATTTCTGCAGCAGTCTCCTTGGTCATTCTCTCCACCCGGCCCTCCGTATTCTGTACCAGCATCGGTCTGGCTGCCTTCAGCGGGCGCTTGGGGTTGTTCATGAGTAAACGGTCCTCTTCCCAGGAAATAATATCTTTGTACGCGTGCGGCTTCTCGTTACGCGCGATTTCGACGCGGCGCACCGCGAGCGTCTTCTCGCGGATTCGCTCCTTGCGGGCTTCGTCGCGCAACCTCTGCTCGTCTGGACGAATTTGGTCCTTCTTGCGGCGGCGAGGCAGCCCTGGTTTTGACCACTTGCTACCGCCCTTCTCCACTTCCCACGGTTTTAAGTCATTGGGGTTCTTGAGATAGTCCCACTTCTTGAACTCATCGTTGCCGTCGTACACTTTCTTGCCGAACTGCAGTTTTTGGAGCGTAGCAGAAGAATCATGTGCGAACCACTCGCCGCCGACGTTGCGGCGATTCGCCCATTCGGGTTTCTCTGCCATGTTCCTCGCCACGAAAAGGCCGCCGCCTACTCAGTTCCGGCGGCGTGGGCAGCTACTGCAGAGCAGTACCCCCACTCTGCGTCACCGGCAAAATCCAATAGCTCAGAGCAGCAGTTGAAGGCGAACTCCGCCACAACAGCAAAAGAGAAGAAAAAAAGAAAAGCAAAGTGCACGCACCAAACAACTCAGGAGTGCAGAATAGCTGCATTGCATGGCTTTCACCGCTCCGCCTGCCGTGGTGCCACCGTTGCCCGTATTTGAGATGTTCACGACCACAAGCTCTCATTTACACCATGCGAACAAGCACGCCAAACAAATCCATCTACCAAGCAGGGTCCGCCTAGCAACAACTATTTTCGCAGACAGACAACGACATCGACAAGTCGCGACACAACACAACACAACACGACACGACACCCGCTCCAAACCAAACCAAACCAAACCAACCCAACCCCAAATGCCACCCCAATCCAACTGACTTCAACTCCTCTCCAATCAGTTGAGTAACGAACGAACGACGAACGACGAACAACGAACAACGAACGAACGACGAACGACGAACGACGAACGAACGACGAACGAACGAACGACGAACGAACGACGAACGGACGACGAACGAACGACGAACGAACGACGACGAAACGTCAACGCGCTCTGCCTCACTCACCCACAGTCACAGTCACAGTCACCGTCACAGTCACTCACCGTCACTGCGAACTGTGAACTGCGAACTGTGGCTTCGTTCGTTCGTTCGTTGCTTTTTATCTATGAATGCATCAAAGTAAAGTCTCGAAGATGGTTTATAGTGTCGCAAGTTCATCGGTTTACTCGGTGGTTTCTTGATACAGGACATCTCGGTTAAATACACAAAATATCTCGAGAAGAGAAAGTATTGCGCTGAAGTAGTGATTGTAGAAGACTAACTAACTAACTAACGAAGTAAGCTACAATGCGGGCTGGTGCTCGAGATGTTCTCCTGTAATGGGAATTTGTCGTTGACGTGACTTTTTGTGGTGCTTTTTCCAGGGTCACAGATCACACAGGAGAGGTCGTTGCATCGTCCATTGAAGCGCATTTGCATTGGGCATTGGACAGCGTCGCGTCATCGCATCTAGCACAGCATGTTGTGTCTCATTCCGTCGCATCGCATCTCATCGCAGCACACATGGCGACAAATCGCAGTGTTTGCCGCGTGGTGTCACGCGCCAACTCCCACCGCACCCAACTATCCGTGTTGCTGTGTGGAGCGATTCTTACTGTGTTCAACTTCAACATCCCAGTCCATTCCATACCATACTTCTCGAACCATCTCATTTCATCCATCCCATCCCGTGCCATCCCACCCCATCCCATTCCATTCAGTCTCATCCCATTCAGTCTCATCCCATCCCATCCTATTCCATTCCATCAAAGCGAATGGCACTTCGCTTGGCGTATATTTTGCGCTGAATTGCAGCCAGCGTCGCGTTCGCGGGTGAAAAACGCAAAGTGTGGAATGTATAATACTCCGATACTCCCAGCATGTGTGGAGTGTCGAGCTCGCAGACGATACTGAGATAGAAAATGTAACTAACTAACTAACTAAACAAATTATATATGCACAACACCGCATCCCGAACCGCACGAAGAGTACGGCTATCGCTATCGACTATTGACATTCAGAGACTGACGCAGAGAACTAAATTTTGCCGCTCAATACCCTGCTGTTGTCACTCTGCCGCTTCCGTCGGGGGGCGGGCTTGCGAGAGTCGTCATGTTGTTGACGTGTCGGCAAGTGTTCTTCCACCTCCTGATCCCGCGCAATGCTATCTGTGCCATGGTCAGGTGACCGCATCAGGCTCGGATCACCGAGGCGGATAGACGGGCCAACACTTCCGATGACTAGAGAGGGGCCAACACTACCAACGCCATTCCAACCGACAGTGTCCCTGCCACCAAAGTGGCTCGAGGGACCGATGTTGTCAAAGGCGGAGGCAATGTTGGCTCCGGCTGCATCGTCGTCGCCGTCATCGTCGTCGTCAATTAACCTCCTTCGACCTCTCCTGGCGGTACTGACATGTGGACGTCGAGAACGAGTGGGCTTGATGGCATCATCCAGCGTGGCTTCTTCCAAAAAATCTTGAACTCCATCCGCAATTCCCAATCGCAGCACGGGTGAGCTGGAAAGCGTCGCGATATCGGAGCTAAAGGACGACGAAGCCGCATCCAGGTCATTGACCTTGGCTTCTCCGCGCCTTGCGGCATCATGTCCGTCGCCGCCTCGCCGACGACGTCGACGTCGACCGCCGTTTGCTTGTGTATATGCGGATTTGGCGTCATCGGCAGCTGTTTCCTGGCGAAAAGGGGCAACGCTATGAACGGGATCCATCCACGCAGATGCAACATTCTGCACCGCGGATTCCGAGTCAGCTCGCGGTGAGTGAACCGATTGCTCGTGGTGGGATGTCGCTCCACCGCTGCCTGTCCAAGCCGCCTCGGCATTGCGGTTGGTCACAACAACTGCAGTCTCTTCGCTGGTGCTTGAATCGCTGGTGCTTGAATCGCTGCCGCGTCGAGCCACCGGCGAAGTTGCCTTCAACGTCAGGTGCTCCCCTCCGTGGCTCATGGCGGATGGCGGGAAGTGAAGTTTCGGAGATGACGGGACATCACGCACAGTTGTTTGGTGACGATGTGGTCGATGATGCCTTCGTCGCTGTCGAGACGGAGGCCGCCGCGAGTGCCGCGAGCGATGCGAGTGCCGCGAGCGATGATTAACATGCGCTGTGTTCCCGTCATTCCCCGATCTGTCTTGGATGTTGGCCTTTTTTGGGGCATTCCCTGCCGGAGCGACGCTGGCCCCAATTGCACGGGCAGCAAGAATTTCATCAACAGTAGTCAGCCGCCGCTTCTTTTTCCGATTCATTACGACACCAACAACTGCGCCGATGAACACGACGACGGCAGCCACACTGCCCACGCCCATACCGATGATCATGGCCTCGGAGTCCGACGCATCGCCGCCACCACCGCCGCCTGGGCGCTCGGCAAAATCATCCGAGTCGTGTGGGCCGGGTCGCCCGCTCATGGTCGTTGCCATTGGTGTCGGTGCAGCCGGAACCAGCTCAAACCCGGTCGTCGAGTTCATGCCGCCCGAAGGGACAGCTGTGCAGTCAGCAAATGCACAATACTCAAAGTAAGACATCGAGCAATGCTGGTGCCAGATGGTGACGTTCATAAAAGGCCCTCGCTCCAGGTTCTCTGGCACGTCCTCATCGAACGATTGATCGAGCAAATAGCACTCATGGAAACCATCGTTGGGGGTGGTGAAGTAGTCTGTGCAACCATCTTGAACCATGCACAACACACTGCAGAACTCCTCGAAAGTGAAGTCGTCCATCTCTGTCGACGCATCGGCGGGAGGCCGTCTGGTGAAGAAGAGATTGAGAACAGACTCGAAAGCAGCGCCATCACTACTCACCACTCCCATCGTGCCTTCTGGGCGTTGCGTGATTAACTGCATCGCATGCGAAGTCACGTTGCACGAGTCGAGGATCAATTGCTGCACGCTCAAAAGCAACTCGGCCGTAATGTTGCGCACGAATTGTCCGGCTGCTTCGGGCAGAATGTCCTCGCCCTCGCTCGCGTTGACCGACACATTCACCGGTGGTACGGTGGAACTCGACGGCGCAACGATGCTGGACAAGCATGCACACCCAGAGCAATCGCATTCGTACTCAAGCTCCAAAGTGTTACAGTCCCACTCGAGTGCAGGCATGGACTCCATCCAATAGTCGCAATTTTGAGCGTAGCAGTTGGCCGTACACTGTGGGTTGGGCGCATCAGTGGCCACCGTCGTCGCGTTGTGCGTCCGCGCAGTTGTGGCCACCGTCGTGAACGCTGTGCAATCCCCGCCGTCGTAGTCGAACTCCGCGCAGTCAAAGTTGCGGCCGAACGTGCCGTCGTCGCACACGCCATCGCCCACCCAATCGTCCTCATAGTCGCCGCATGCGAGTCCGTCGCAGTCCACACAAGGCTCGCACATCTCACAGCCATCTACGCTGTCCCCTCGTTCCTCGCATGTGGTGCCCAGAAGGCCCGTGCATGGGCGACACGCTTGAGTGCGGACGCCCGCTGGCAGGGACACGCCGCAGTAGTACCCATCGAAGCTGCAGTCAGAAGAGTTGGAACACTGGATCGTGGCTTCCTCCAACGCGCTGCATTGGCACGCGTGGCAATGGCAGCCGTAGTCACTCGCCATCAAGTCGCAAGAGTATCCGATGCGCGCCCAGTCGTCACAGGTGTAGCCCCAACATGTGGCTGCACACTCGCAGACAGGGTTCCCGACCACAGCATCTTCGTCTGTGTTGATGGCGAACTCGCCCTCTCCGTTGAAAGCGGCAAAATGGTAGAGCGCGACGTGTGCACCGATGACTTCGTCGTCGGGCTCGTTCTCACAAGTGGCAAAGCATGCGCACGTGTAGGTGCTGAACTCGAAAGTAACAGCCGCCCACGGGAGTCCTCCGCACAAATCAAGACATTCCTTGACGGAGTCGACGACGAACGAGTCCCCGGCAACAACGCCGGTACTGATGCCCACCGCGCTGTCTTGTGCCTGGCATGTACGTTGGTGATTGGACTTAGACCATTCGCCGCAGACGACAGCCTCAACCACAACATCTAAACCGACTGTCGACGCGGATGACAACAACACCATGTCGGTTCGAACTCCAACCTCGACTAGCGACGCTGCGTCGCCCTCTGATGACAACCGCGCGTCGGAGACCCCGACGGCGGTGTACGTGTAATTGGTCACCTGAGGCGGAGCGTACATTTTGAACTCAACCACGTGACATTCGTGGAAGCACGCCGTCTGGTCGCACGCCTCCCACCCAGAGTCCGCCACCCAGCAGCTTGGACGGCCGCTCTCGGCGTACGCTGATGTACACGAATAGAATTCGAGGCCGTCGTAGACGAACGGGAATTCGCAGTAGGCGTCCGGCTCGCCGTCGGCAGTGACGAGGGGGCACTGCTCCTCGACACACCCGCAAAAACAGTCTCCCCCGTCGCAGTTGAACTCTTCGCAGTTGAGGAAAACGCCACTGTAGGTGCCATCGTCGCAGATGCCGTCGCCCACCCATGACAACTGGCCCGCGAGCGCTTCGCCCGCACAGTCCACAAGCAAGGCGCTGGAGCAATCGCAGTCTCCGCCGTCGCATTTGAAAGACTCGCAGTCGAAGCTCAACCCATACATTCCGTCGTCGCAGAAGCCGTCGCCAATCCAGTGGAAGAAATCGGACGCGTCATTCCCTTCGCAATCGAGCACTGCGGTGCACGCAGATTCGCAAGACGTCGCGTCCAAAGCGTAGTATGGGCAGTAAGCCACGTAGTCGCACGGCCAGCATTTAAAACCGTACTCGGTGCTGTACTCGGCACAGAACTCGGCCCCTTCGTCGCAATCGGCGTGTGTTTCGCATGTTTCCCACATTCCAGTGAAGACGTCGGGGTCCAGGCATTGGTAGCCTGCGGCGCCGCATTCGTACTGTGCGTCCACGCACGTCGGGGAACAGCAGTCCCCTGCATCCCAGTCGCACACGTTCGTATTGGCGTCGCTGTCACAAAAGCCATCGCCGACAACTGAGGCCGGTTGGTCGCATTTTTGGTACGCGTCAGGGTCGAAGCACGAATACGGCCCGCACACATCGGGGCTGTCAGCACCCGCCGATTCTAGGCACGTAGACTGGCAGCAGTCCCCACCATCCCAGCTACAAGTTTCAATGTTGTTGACTGCATGGCACACGCCGTCGCCGGAAACGTGAGTAAAACATCTCGCGGAGGCGGCAGTGTTGAAGAGCGCCAACAAGAATGCGGCCAAGAACAGGGCACTTGCGGCAGGCACCGAACACCACCGGGTGCCGGTGTGGAGCGCGCTCATGGTCCGGGACAGTTCCCGTCAGATTGCGTGTCGCGCATCGTGGTGGGTCCTGCCCATAGCATGCGTTTGGGGATGTGGACAGCAAGAGACAAACTTGTGCACGAAGTTCAACGGGTCGGAGCTGCAGCACTTCACCTGCCGGCTTGAGCGTGCACCGTCCTTGTTTGAACCTTGTGCTACTAGTCACTAATTTGTTTTCGCTTTTTTCTTTTTCTCGGCCTTGAACGTGCAGCCTACTTTGATCGTGAGCGCGCGTGATCAACCTACTGCCAGGAAAGCTGGGCCAAAAGCCGCGAGGGCCAGCGGATGCGTGCCAAACCCAACACCGGTACAGCGATGGCGATCAGACAGTTAGCAGTCCGTCGACACACGCACGACCGCGAGACCGCCAGATGACACTTTTCACACACACACACACACACACACACACACACACAGAGACACACAAATAGACCAAACATGCATGGTCGATGGACGGACATGCAGCGAAGCGAACGAACGACGCCACTCGACTCAACTCGACTCAACTCAACAGGCAGTACAGTGCAACGCCACAACAGTATCATAAGCAAAGCCATGTAACGAATCAAACCAACCAGCCAACCACATGACTACAGAAAGAGCAAACGAACACACAAACACACAAAGCCAACACAAAACAACACAAAGCAACAGAAAGCAACGCAACGCACCGCAACGTAATGCAACGCAACGCAAACCAACCACCCGACCCACCAATGACCGAAAGCGAACGACCAAACACAACGAACGACCAAACAAACGAACGGCGAAAGAAAAGAAGGAACGAAGGAACGAAGGAACTCTACCGACGGACGTTCGCTTCCTTTCGTTCGCTTTGTGCGACGTCGTTCGTTCGTTTCGTTCGTTCGCCAACCAACCAACCAACGAACGAACAACGAACCAACCAACGAACGAACCAACGAACGAACCAACGAACGAACCAACGAACCAACGAACCAACGAACGAACCAACGAACGAACGAACGAACGAACGAACAAACGATCGAACGACGACAATCGGTGAATTCATTCATTCCTTCATTCCTTCATTCATTTCATCATCGTCGTTCATCCGCCACTCACTCACTCACTCACTCACTCACTCACTCACTTCCCCACCCATTCTTATCCTTAACCAGTAATTCCACAGTTTACTCACCTACAATCTCCCTTTATACCACGTATTCCCAAATACCACTACCTCCAACCCCCCACTCACTCACTCACTCACTCACTGCAGCTGACTGACTCTCGCACGTGCGCCCCACCCCACCCCGCCCCGAAGCAGGCACTCCACTCACTCACTCACTCACAGTCCCACTAATCATACAACCGTACAGTACTACCACATTGTGTGCACGTGCGGTGGCGCGCTGGTGACTGACTTCGCATCACTTCGCTGCGCTCCCCCCAAACAACGCATTTGGAGGCAGCATGCATTTGAACGAGGATGAAAGGTATGGATGTTTGGGAATAAAGGTATATCAGTGAATGTGTGGGGGAGAGTGTGGATAAACGGGTTTTAAAAAGAGAGGTAGCACTGAAGTAGCCATTTACACCACAACAGCACGTGAAATGTATCGAACAGGTAAAGAAAGGTCGTAGTGCGTGGGAATAAAGGTACACCAGCTATAAGTAGTACATAATCCCAACGACAGAAGGGTGCAAATCAGCGGAGTACTCCGTAGTGTCCATATAATCGTCGGGTACATGACGTGGAGGAGCTGGACGGCGGTGTTGCGGCGGCCAGCCACGCGCTGACTTCTCAGAGAGCTGGCGGCCACCCACGCACCCACGCACTCACTCACTCACTCACTCACTCACTCACTCAGGCCAGCGCGTACATGTGGGAGTGTGAACCAGTGTTCTTTTAAAGACATGGAAGATGAGTGGATATCAGTGGAAGTATGTGGCTGGAATGTCGTGGGAAAAGCCATGGTTTCAACCGCACGTGCGGCGCGGCGCGGACGGCAGTCAGTCAGTCGTTCGGTCGCTTTCCTTCGTTCGTTCGTTCGCTTTCGCTTTCGCTTTCGCTTTCGCTTTCGCTTTCGCTTTTGCTTTTGCTTTCCTTCGTTCGTTCATTCGTTTCGCTTTCCTTCGTTCGTTCCTTCGTTCATCGTTCGTTCGTTTGCGCGTTTTGCGTTTTGTGTTTTGTGTTCGTTCGTTCGTTCGGTGGAGCTTTGGGTTTGTACAGTAAGCAGTTCGTTCGTTTCGCGCGGCCGAACACCGAACGAACGAAGTGGTTGACGACGTCGACAGTGCTGCAACGGCGGCGCTGCGTGGAGCGTCGCTGTTGCGTTGCTTTTCGTACTGTCGTCGTCGTCGTCGTCGTCGTCGTCGTCGTTCATTCGTTCGTTCATTCATTCGTTCATTCGTTCATTCGTTCGTTCGTTCGTTCGTTCGTTCGTTCGTTCGTTCGTTCGTTTGTTTGTTCGTTCGTTCGTTCGTTTGTTCGTTCGTTCGTTTGTTTGTTCGTTCGTTCGTTGTTCGGAAGAATTGCAGACTAGGGTCACCTCAGCGTTGAGAATCGCTAGGGTCACTCCACGTCCGAGTCTGGCATATCTCACAAGACGATGTTTACTTGTGGTACTGCCTGAACACGTGCCATTCTGAGAGACATACCACGCGGGTTGTGCACATTGACTTGCCCAAAAATCGTGATTTTTTGCCCA